>Ga0315291_10008638_pt1 | contig 12510 bp, 9 predicted proteins | sample YL17G12_20_MG_FD_203070 | JGI IMG/M metagenome (GOLD analysis project Ga0315291, IMG submission 203070) | Sediment microbial communities from Yellowstone Lake, YNP, Wyoming, USA - YL17G12_20 | ecosystem: Environmental > Aquatic > Freshwater > Lake > Sediment | place: USA: Wyoming | collected... | reverse complement strand
CGCCGGCCTGACACCGCCTGGCACGCATCTTGCTCCTGAAGACGCTCGGCAGGTGATTGGGGCAGCTCATCAACGCGAACGCGCGTTCATCGAGATCGCCGCGCCGTGCAGCGTGAGTCTGCCGTTCTTCGCCCTGCCGGGGTGCAATGGCTGGCCAACTCCGGACGGTAGCGGTCGAAGACTCTCAGGATTTCGCTCGACTCGGCGAGCAGTGGCGCTCACTGTGTCGCGACAGTGATGCCGACAACGTCTTCCTGACCTGGGACTGGGTCGAGACCTGGTGGGAGGTGTTCGGCCACACCAAGGAGCTCGCGGTCGCGGCCGCTTATGATGACTCCGAGTTGGTCGGCATAGCTCCGCTGTACCGGTGGCGCGCCGGGGGGCCGGGCCGCCCGGGAGTGCTGCGGCTGTTGGGTTCGGGGGATTCGGTGAGCCCGGACTACCTGTCGTTTGTCACGCGCCGCGGCTATGAGATTTCGGCAACCGTCGCACTGCTCGAGCATGCGCTGCGTCCCGAAGGGGCGGCGGCGCTGGATATGTCGGACGTGCCTGAAGACGCGCCGTTGGTGCGACTGCTCGCGAGCAAGGCAGGTGCGGGCGCGTGGTCGTGGTCCCGTGCCCAATGGGCGGAATGTCCCTACGCGGTGCTGCCGGATCGTTGGGATGACTACGAGCGGGGGCTGAGTGCCAATATGCGCTCCAACCTCCGCCGGCGCACGCGGAAGTTAATGCGCGAACTCGGTGCGCGCGTATTGCGCTGGCATGCCACCGAACAGATCGACACCGCAGTGGAAGAGTTGGCGCGGCTGCACCGATTACGCTGGACGGGTCGTGCCGAGCGCTACGGATTCTCAGATGCCGGCTATCTGGCTTTCCATCATCGCATCGCGGACCGCTTCGCCGCGCGCGGCTGGCTGCGGCTGTATGGGCTCGAGGTGGAGGGCGCCGTTATCGCTGCGTGGTACGGTTACCGGTACGGCGACGTGCTGTACTATTACCAGAGCGGCTTCGACCCGGCATGGCACGCACACAGCCCGGGCATGGTGCTGAAGGCGATGGTGATCAGGGAAGCCATCGAGGAGGGTGTCAAGGAACTTGATCTGTTGAAGGGCGCGCATCCGTACAAGCGCTCCTGGGCGGATCGCAGCCGGCGCACGGTGCGGCTGATGATTGCGAGGCCGGGGGTGAGAGGGCGGTTGCTAGTGGCTCCCGGATGGTTCGAGGAGCGGAAACGCCGACTGAAGGCCGCTTTGCCGGCGCCCGCTCGCGCATGGCTGGACAGACTGAGAGAGACAGGATCACGGCCGGAGGGCGATGCTCATGCTGCGCGTTGAGGCGATAACCGATTATGACGCGTTTCGCCGGCTGGAGCCGATCTGGAATCCGCTCCTCGCGCGCAGCGACGCCGACGCCATTTTCCTGACGTTCGAGTGGCTCACGACATGGTGGGAATGCTTCGGGGGCGATGCCGACCTGCTCGTGCTCGTTGTCCGGGCGGGGGACGAACCGGTGGCGCTGGCGCCCCTCATGCGGAACCGCCGAACGAGGCAGGTTTCTTTCCTGGCCAACGCGCAATCGATGCGTGCGAACTTCCTGCTGACGTCCGATCCCGAAGCATCACTGCGCGCCATCTTCGCCTACCTCGCCGGTAGCGGGCTCGACGCGGAGGAGATGGTCTTCAACTACATCCCGGAGGACTCCGTGGCCGCAAGGTCGAGTCCGGCGGCTTGCCGCGTCAACGGCCTGCGCCCCGGCTATCTTCCGAGCCTCATCTCGCCATACACGACGCTCACGGGCCGGTCCTGGGATGACTATGTGAAGACGCTCGACAGCAAGTTTCGCAAGAACCTGCGCCACTACGAGCGTCGCTTCTACGAGCATGAATCAGGCCGCGCGGTCATCTACCGGAGCACCAACGACCTGGCGCAAGCCCTGACCGCCTGCCGCGAGGTGGCGCTGGCGAGCTGGCAGCACCGCGAGCAGGGCACCTCGATCGCCTCGACGCCCGAACTGTGGGCGTTCTACAGTGGCTTCGCCCAGGTCGCAGCGGAACGCGGGTGGCTGCGCATCGGCGTGCTGTGGGCAGGCGCACGGCCGGTCGGCTTCGAGTACAGCCCGGCGTATCGAGGGACGACTTATGACCTGAAACCCGGCTACGACCCCGACTTCCACCACTGCGCCCCCGGCCATGTCCTGACCGCGTTCATGATCCGCACGGCGATAAGTGAGGGCTGCGCCGAGTTCGACATGGTCGGCATGAACAAGTACCACAAGATGAAGTGGGCGACGGGTGAGCGCCGGCACACGTGTCTGTGCGTCGCCGGCCGCGGCGTTCGCGCCGCGTTCACCCACTGGGTGCAGTTCGAGGCGAAGCCGCGCCTGCGCCGGTGGCCCGCGGCGATGGCCGTGAAGCACTGGCTGGATGGGCGCCGCGGCCGGGGCGGCGGTGTCGTACGCCGCGGGGCGGTGCAGTTCAAGTGAGAGCCATCGTTCTCGAAGATCAGAACTATACCGCCGCGCTCTCGATCGTGCGCGCGCTCGGCGCGTTGAGACACACGGTAGCCGTTGCCGCGCCGTGGCCAACGCCTGCCACGCTCTCCCGTTGGTGCGGCGAAGCCATCGTCGCGCCGTGGGCCCGGGACCGCGCTCGCTACCGAGACTTCGTGCTGTCGCTGCTGGCTGCGGGCGCCTATGACATCGGATTTGCGTGCACCGATACGGTAGTCGAGGCCATATTCGACCTGCGGACAGAGTTTCCCCCGCGGCCCGATTTCCTGCTGCCGCCGCACGAGTCGCTGGCGATCGCGCTGAGCAAGCTCTCGGCCCCGCAACTCGCCGCCGGCCTCGGAGTGCCGGCGCCGCGCACCATGGCGCCATGCAGTGCCGATGAGTTGGAAGTGGTCGCCAAAGAATGGGGCTTCCCCTTGGTGGTCAAGGGTGAAACAGGATCCGGCGGCGGCCATGTGCGGTATGCCGCGCACATGGATGACCTGCGGCGCGCGTATCAGGAGACCGCCGCCTCCGGCCACATCGGCCGTCCCATCCTTCAGGAGTTCGTGCCGGGCGAGGTCTACTTGACTCATGTTCTGTACAACCATGGAGAGCTCGTGGGCATTTGCTCCCACCTGAAGGAGCGCCATTTCCCCGTCACCGGCGGGGTCACGGCGCGGGGACGGACCGTGCGCGAGCCGCAGCTCGACGAATACGCGGCGCGCATCTTCTCCGGCCTGCGCTGGCACGGCCCGGCTAAAGCCGATTTCGTGCGCGACGCGCGGGACGGCGTCTTCAAGCTCATGGAGCTGGACCCCCGCATCTCGGCCAGCATCGACATCCCGCAGGCGGCAGGGGTGGACATGGTCGAGATGTCCTGCCGGATGGCGGCCGGGGAGCGCATCGAGCCGCGGCTGAGCTATGCTCCCGGCGTCCGCGTCAGGTATGTCTGCCGCGACGCGTTGTGTGTAGCCGCGCGGCCAAGCCTGGTGGGCAGCTTTCTCCTCGATAGCCTGAATCCGCGCATTCGCTCCGACTTCGACTGGGGCGATATGCGCGGCAACCTTGGTCTCATGTGGCGCGCGAAGTGGGCATTCGAAAGCGCGTGGGCCAAGGACCAATTCACAGCAACGCGTCGGGGCATCGGCGTGCCGGCACATGAGTCCGCGCTGCGCGGCGGCCTGCATCGAGCGGTGCTGATGCCGATGCTGGTGGCGCTGCGTGCGGCCGTACTGCCATACCGGGCGGCGAGGCTCGTCCGGCAGCGGACGCGGCGGAGACTGCGTGGCACGGCCACGCGCCGTGTGGGTGCGGCCAAGTAGATGCCCAGACGGTGCCCGAGGCGGCGGCGATAGCCATGAAAGCAGTGGTGCTTGAGGACACGAACTACAGCGCGGCGCTCTCCGTCGTCCGCACCCTGGGAGGATTGGGGCGCCACGCGGTGGTCACGGCGCCGTTCCAGACGCCGGCAATGTGCTCGCGCTGGTACCGCGAGGGCATCACCTCGCCGCCGCTCGCCGACGCAACCGCAGATGCCTGGTTTCTGCTGTCACTGGTGCGGACACGGGATTTCGACGTCGGCTTCATCTTCGATGACTCGGTAATCAAGGTCGTCTCGCGTATTCGCGCGGAGCTGCCGTCGCGGCCGAAGTCTCTGCTGCCGCCGGCGCCGGCGGTCGAGATCGCGCGCGCCAAAGTTGCGACGGCGCGATTCGCCGCGAGCCTGGGGATTCCCGCGCTGCGCACCGCAGCGCCCGGCACCGCCGACGAGCTCGATGCGGCCGCCCGCGACATGAAGGTGCGCCCTCGATGAACGTCCTGCTGCTCGAGGAGAGCAACTATACCGCGGCCCTGTCCATCGTTCGGGCCTTGGGCCGGCTCGGGCACCGGGTCACCACGGCCGCGCCCAGCGAGACCCCAGCGATGTGCTCGCGGTGGTGCAGCAACCGCATCATCTCGCCATCGTCCTCTCGTCCCGAGCAGTACGTCGAGTTCGTGAGCACCGTTGTTGAGCGTGGCGAGTACGACCTCGCCTTTATCTGCGACGACCCCGTGATCGGAGCCATATCGCGCAATCGACACGCGCTGCCGGGCCGTCCCGACTTCATGCTGCCGCCACCCGAATCATTCGAGATTGCGCGCAGCAAGCTGGAGTCCCAGCGGTTCGCCGCCGAGCTGGGGGTGCCCACGCCGCGCACGCTCGATCTCGATTCGCCGGAGCGGCTTCACGCGGCCGTCGAGGAGCTCGGCTTCCCATTCGTCATCAAGGACTCTGAAGGCTTTGGCGCCCGCCACGTCCGATACATCGCCAACGCCGAGGAGTTACGCGAGGCGCAGCGGAACCTGGCCACCGCTCGCTTCCGCGGCCGGCCGATGGCGCAAGAGTTCGTGCAGGGTCCCGCAAACGATGTGTACATGACCCAGGTGCTCTACCGGCACGGCGAGCCGTTGTTCGTCTGCTCGCACCGCAAGCTGCGCCAGTTTCCGCTGCACGGCGGCACCACCGCACGGGGGGCCACCGTGCGCGAACCGCAATTGGACGCGCAGGTGTTGCAGATCTTCTCCGCTCTGCACTGGCACGGACCGGCGAAGGCCGACTTCAAGCGCGACGTGCGCGACGGTTCCTTCAAACTGATGGAACTGGATCCGCGCGTCGGGGCCAGCTACGAGATCTCGATGGCCGCCGGCAGCAATCTGGTCGATCTGTGCTGCCGCATGGTCGCGGGTGAGCCCGTGCAGCCGCAACTCACCTACGCCCGCGGTGCGCGGATGAGGCTGCTGTGCTACGACATCCTATGTCTGGCTGCGCGGCCCCGGCTGCTGCCGGCGTTTGTGCTGGACACCCTGAACCCGCGTGTGCGGTCCGACTTCGACTGGGGCGACCTCCCGGGCACTTGGGCGCTGCTTCGTCGCGGTGTTTGGATCTTCGACGATGCGTTGCGCAACGGCCGCATCACGGGCGAGGCTTTCCAAGTTGTGTCCGCACCCAGCGTCGGGCGTCGCGCACACCGACTCGCGCTCATGCTGATCCGCGGTGGGTTTGCGTGCCCCAGGTGGCTGTACCGCGCCTCGAAGCGACTGCTGCGTCGACGCCCGATTGTGGAGGCAAAGCGCGGAGATGACGATCGTGGTGTAACGTCGGCGGCGGAATCTGGCAGCAGAGGCAAGGAGGGCGTTCGGTGAGGTCGCACGCAGTCAAACGAGTTCCGGCAGTCTTGCTCGGAGTCGGCTTGCCGGCGCTTGAGGTCGCCCGCAGTCTGGGGCGGCGAGGCATCGAGGTTATCGGCGTTGACTGGCGGCGCAACTGGGTGAGCCGTTCGCGTTACCTCGCCCGCATGGTGTGCCCGAACCGCGAAGACCACGTCGAGATGCACAAGGTGCTGGAGCAGCTGGCGTGCGAATTCCCCGAACGACCGTTCCTCATGCCGCTGCGTGACGACCACGTGCTGTTCGTGTCCCGGCATCGCGAGGCGCTCGGCAGGCAGTACCGATTCCTCGAGCCGGCGCCGGAGGTCCTGGAGGGCGTCGTCAGCAAGCGCGGCCTTTGGGATCTGTGTCACGAGATCGTGCCCATGCCGGACACGCGGTTCCTCGATCCGCACGATGACCTGCACGCATTGGCATCGCAGATCACCTACCCGTGCATCATGAAGCCCGAGTTGTCGGATGACTGGTCCCGATATCGACCACCCATGGTCACGCAGGAGCAGAAGGTCATCGAGATCCACTCGCCGGCGGATCTGCTGCGAGTCGCGGCGCTCCTGGGCGTCACCTATGGCGACACCGTCATCCAGGAACCCATCCCCGGCCCCGACAGCAATCTGTACTACCTGGTTGCCTATCTCAATGGCAGTGGCGAGCCCCTCGCCACATTCGTTGGCCGCAAACTGAGGACGTGCCCGCCCCACTTCGGCAACGGCACCTACGTCCAGAGCGTGCATGCCCCGGAGGTCGTTGAACTGGGCCTCAGGCTGCTGTCGAAGCTGCGCTATCGCGGCTCGGTCGGTGTCGAGTTCAAGCTCGACCCGCGCGATGGGCTCTTCAAGTTGATCGAGATGAACGCGCGCTTTGGCCTGTGGGACGGGTTTGGCGCAGTCTGCGGGGTCGATTTCGCTTACTTGGCGTACGCCGACGCGGTGGGGCTGCCCCTGCCCAGCCACAACGGGTATAAGGCGGGGGTGTACTGGATGCAACCGGACCGCGATTTCTGGACCGCGCTGCAGTACCGGCGCGCGGGCGAACTTACCCTCGGCGGCTGGCTGCGTTCGATCCTGCGCTGCCGGGTCTTCGCTCCTGCCGCGTGGGACGACCCCATGCCCTGGTTTGCACTTAACCTGAGCTTCGGCCGAGCGCTGGCCAGCGCGGCGCAGGGCCGGCTGTCGGGCGCGGTCGCCTCCGCGCTGGGCCGGGCCACCCGCCACCGGGATGCACAATCGGGAGGCAGGACCTGATGAATGCCCTGGTACTCGAAGACGGCAATTACAGCGCCTCCCTGTCTGCGGTGCGCGCCCTTGGTCGGCTGGGGCACCGCGTCACGGTAGCGGCCACGTTCGAGACTCCAGCCGGCGCGTCGCGCTGGTGCGATGCCTTCATCATTTCGCCATCGCCCCGGGACGCCGACCGTTATCTGGATTTCCTCACAACGTACCCCGGCCAACCGGGCGGCAGGCCCGACACGAAGCACGTCCACGCGCGCTACCGGCAGCGCGTCCTGCGCGCGTTTCCTGGCGGGCTTCGGAGCACAGGAAAGGCGGCACCTACGGCTTGACGAAAGGGATCGTCAGCATCCTCGTGCGCGTTTCGCGCACGGCCAAAGCTTTCCTCCCGCGAGCCCTCTGCGCCTTGGGCGGTGCTCGCCTGCTGCGGTGGCTGTCGCGGCGCGCCTTTCCGGGCGGTGTGCGGGCTCTATATTGCCACGACATCGCGCCGGCGGCGGGAAGCGGTGACACCTGTGTGCGTGCGCCGGGTTCGCTCGACGCGGCTGAGTTCGAGCGCCGCCTTGTCCATATCCAGCGCCATTACGGGTTCATCTCGGCCGATGACCTGCGCCGGCGCTTGCAGGGCGAACGAATCGGCGGGGCTTTGCCTGCCGCGCTCACCTTCGATGACGGCTACCAGAGCTTCATCACCGAGGTCTACCCGATCCTACTCCGGCATCATGTCCCCGCCGCCCTTTTCGTGACCGCCGGCGCCGTCGGGACGACCGGGTTGTGGACCGACGAGGTGCGCGCGCTGGTCGAGCAGGCGGGGGCCAACGGCCTCACGCTGCGCTTGTCCGGCCGCGAGTTGCGCCTCGATCGCCCGGCCTCGCTCGCCGACGCCACCGCAGCGCTCATCGCGGAACTGAAGCGACTGCCCGAGGCGAGCCGCAGGTCGGCTCTCCATCACCTGCGATCGGATGCCGGGCGCGAATGCCGCCTCCACAACAGGATGCTGAGTTGGGACGAGCTGCAGATGCTGGCTCGCGATTCACTGGTCACGATCGGCGCACACACGGTCACGCATCCGGTGCTGTCGCGCACCGAGGACGAGCAAGCGCGACACGAGATCGCCTCGTCGGGACGTGAGCTGCAAGAAAGACTGGACATCGCGGTCACGGCGTTTGGCTACCCCAACGGGGGCCGCGAGGACTTCACTGCGACGCATCGACAGATGGTGGCCGAGGCCGGATTCGACATGGCGTTCTCGACGATCCCTGGTGTCGCGATGCCCGGAAGCGACGCGTACGCGATCCCGCGCACGTGCCTGGCGAGCGAGCCCTGGCCGCGTTTCGTCCTGCGCATGGCGGGCATGGATGACCTGCTCGACCTTCTGCGGCGCAGTCTGCGCCGCCGCGTTGTGCGCCGGGGCGCGTCGCCGGCTGCGGCCGACGCCGGCCTCCATCTCCAGTCCGCGCAGACCAAAGAGCGCTGACCATGAGTCACCGACCGCTGTCTATCCTTTACCTGATTGGCAACTGCGGTCACGGCGGCGCGGAGGCCCAGATCGCGATGCAGGCATCGCAGGTCTCCGCGCTCGGACACAAGGTGATGGTGGCGGCGCCGGGCCGGGGCTGGCTCAGCGAGGAGCTGGCGCGTCGCGGCATCGCGGCGCACTCGCTGCGCCGGCGCTCGGGCAAGCTTGCCCCGGCGTTCTGGGCGCGGGAGATCGCGCGCTTGGTGCGCGACCAAGCGGCTGATGTTATCCAGTCCTACCTGTTCCAGATGAACCTGGCTGGCGCCCTGGCGGGGCGGATGACCAGGCGCCCCGCCGTCGCCAGCGTCCGCGGTCGCGCTTATGATTTCGACCATCGCCGGCGCCTGTGGGCTTACCGCGTGATGTCCCGCGCGGGCGTCACCTTTACCGCGCCCTCGCTCGATCTGCGCGATGCCCTGGTACGCACCGCCGGCCTGCCGCCAGAGCGAGTGGTCGCGATCCAGAATGGCGTTGATCTGCAAAGCCTCGACCGCGCCTTTGCCCACCCCGACGCCGAGGGCCTCCCGGCTGGCTTCCGCGTCGCGACCGTGGGGCGGCTCGATCCCGTCAAGGGGCTGGATCATTTCCTGGATGCGGCTGCTATCGCGGCCCCCCAGGCGCCCGACATGCGTTTCGTCATCGTCGGTGACGGCCCGCTGCGCACGGAGCTCCAGGCGCGAGCGCGGCAACTGGGCGTGGCCGACCGCGTTGCCTTTCCCGGCTACTGCGACAACGTTGCGGCGCGGCTGCCCTGCTTCGACATCTTCGTGCTGCCCTCGATCTCGGAAGGGATGTCCAACGCCCTGCTGGAGGCAATGGCCGCCGCGCGTCCCATTGTGGCGACCGATATCGGGGCGAATGCGGAGGCGGTCAAGGCGGGCCAGAGCGCGCTGCTCGTGCCTCCCGGCGATGCGGGCGCGCTCGCCGGCGCTATCGTCCACCTCTACCGCGACCGCGCGCTTGCTACCAGCCTGGGCCGCGCCGCCCGGGAGCAGGTGGAGAGCCACTTCAGCCTGGCGCGATCTGTCGCGCAATACCTCGATCTCTACTACACCCTGATGGAAAATCGCAAGGCGCCGCATGCTGCAACCCAGGCGGCCGGCGAGCGGAAGCGGTGATGACAGCTCCGCGAACAGTGCGCGTCGCGCTGGTGGGACCGTCCCCGGAGCACATGGGCGGCACCGGAGTGCTGATCAGGATGCTGCTGCGCCGGGGGCCCTCGGCGGGAATTGCCGCGCGGGCCGTGGTGACTGATACCCTGCCCTCCTGGCTGCCGGCGGCACTCGACCGCGTGCGGTATCTGCGCACAGGCCTGCGGTTCGCCGCCTACCTCACGCGCCTGACCAGAACCGCGCCGCAGGTGGAGGTCATCCACGCTTTCGCGTCGGCGGGCATCAACTTCCTCTTGGAGCCGCTGCCGGCGATCATCATCGGCCGTCTCCTGGGCAAGCGGGTGATCCTCAACTACCATACGGGTGGGGCCGAAGGTCATCTGCGCCGCTGGTCGCGCCTGGTGCGGTGGGCGGCAGCGAAGGCCGATCTCTTCGTCGTGCCCTCGCAATATCTGCGTGAGGTATTTTTGCGCGCCGGGATAGTGACGACGGTTGTCCCTAATTTCGTCGAGGTTCCGGATGACCTCACCGCCGGGCCCGCGGGCCCGGTTATCGTCAACACCCGCGCCCTCGAACCGCTCTACGACATACCGACGACCCTGAGGGCGTTTGCTTTGGTGCAGGCGCGTTTTCCCGACGCGAGCCTGCTCCTGGTCGCCCGGGGCAGTCAAGAGAGATATCACCGGGCGCTCGCCGCCGAGCTTGGCCTGCGGGGGGTCGAGTTCATCGGCGGGGTGTCCCATGACGACATCCCCCGGTATCTGTCCCAGGCGGCGCTGTTTCTCAACTCCTCGCGTATAGACAACCAACCGCTGTCCATCCTGGAGGCATTCGCCTGCGGGGTGCCGGTGGTCACGACCGCGGCCGGCGGGATCCCCGACATCGTGCAGCACGGCGAGACCGGGATGTTGGCGCCAGTGGGCGATCATCGCGCCCTCGGCGAACATGCCTGTGAGGTGCTGGGTAACGAGCGACTGGCGCGGCGTCTGGTCCGGGGCGGACGTGCCGCCGTCGCCGCACATCGTTGGGAGGCGCTGCGAGACCAGTGGCTCGAAGTCTATGGCGCGCGGCGGCATGAATTCGGCCGCGCGCGCAACAGCGTGGGTGAGATTTGGCGCAAGGCGCTGCGCGCGGGGCCGGCGGGGATATGGCACCGAGTTCTGCAGATTCCCTACGACCGTATGGAACGCCGTGTTGCGGGTCGCCATGCCGCGCACCCGGATGCGCCGCCCCGAACGGTCGGCGTGGAGGGCACGGCGCTCCTTCCCGCCCCGGCCGATATCGCAGCCACTCTGGAACTCGCGCAGGCACGTTTCCCGCAAGCCTGCACCGCCGCCATCTCTGCCGCGGACCGGGCCGTCGCCCACCGCTTCACCCTCTTCGGCTCGATGGAGGTTGACGCGGGGCCGCAGATCAACTGGCTGCGCGACCCGGCGACCGGAACCGTGGTGCCGCTGCGCTTCTGGAGAGACCTTGAGATTCATGGCGCCGAGGTCGGCAACATTCGCGTGCTGTGGGAGCTCAATCGCCAGCACTCACTGCTCGATGTCGCGCGCGCCTATCGCCTGACCGGCGACCCTCGCTATGCCGAGGAGGCCGTGGCGCAGATGCGCTCGTGGCTCGAGCAGAATCCGCATCTTATGGGGCCGAACTGGATAAGCGCGCTCGAGGTCGCGCTGCGCGCCATCACGTGGTTGTGGATCCGCTGGCTGCTGCGGTCATCGGAGGCTCTCGACCCCCGCACCGACGCCGACATCATCGCCGCGTTGCGCAGGGCCGGAGGGTATATCGAACGCCACTTGTCCTACACCTTCGCGCCCAACACCCATCTCCTGGGTGAGCCGCTGGGCCTCCTTTACCTCGGCGCGACGCTGCCCGACCTGCCGCAAGCGCGGCGCTGGTTCAAGCTCGGGCGGCGCCTGCTCATCCGCGAGGTGCGTCAGCAGGTCCTGGCGGACGGCTTCTACTTCGAGCACTCCTCCTGGTATCACCGCTTCGCCACGGACATGTGTCTGCACGCGGCAGTGGTCTGCGAGCGCGCCGGGCAGCCACTGCCGCCCGCGACCCTGGCGCACGTGCAGCGAATGCTCGAGTGCCTGGCCGCGTTGGGTGCGCGCGCGGGAACCGTGGTTCCCATGGGTGACGAGGATGGCGGCCAATTGCTGCCACTCGCTCATCTGCCGGCGCGCGATTTCCGCGACACCATGGCGCTGGGTGCGGCGCTCTTCAGGCGCGGCGACCTCAAGCCGGAGGGCTCCGCGCCCGCCGAGGCGGTGTTGTGGCTATTGGGATCAAAGGGGCTGCAGGCTTATGACCGGCTTGAGTCCACACCCGGCCGGGACGGGTGCGTAACCCTCCCCGGCGTGGGGCTCGTCATCATCCAAGACGGTCGCGGCCTCCAACTGACTTTCGATGCCGGCGACGCCGCCCGCGATTGGTCCGCGCACGATCACGCCGACGCCTTGAGCATCCAGCTCCGCAGCGCCGAGGGCCCGATGCTGATAGATCCGGGCACCTTCACCTACGACGGGTCGCGCGAGTGGCGCGAATACTTCCGCAGCACCGCCGCCCACAACACCCTCGTCATTGACGGGCGCAGCCAACAACAGCCCAACGGCCTCTTCGGGTGGCGCGACCGGGGGAGCATACGGCGGCGGGATTTGACCGCCGACTGCGGCTGCAATGTCGTCGAGGGAGCGTTCCGATACGCCGACGGCCTCGTGCACACTCGGCGCGTGTTCTCTATCAGGTCGAGCTCCTGGGTCATCCAAGACTTGGTGACCGGCACGGGCGCGCACGATCTCGAGCTATGGTTTCATTTCCCACCGTGCGCGGTTGAGCTTGACGCCGCGGGTCGGTGCGTTGCCCAGACCGCTGGCGGGAGGCTGGTGATCGCGCCGCTGGGGATAAACGCCCAGGCGCGGATCGTCGAGGGCGCGACCGACCCCATCCA
>Ga0315291_10008637_pt1 | contig 12510 bp, 14 predicted proteins | sample YL17G12_20_MG_FD_203070 | JGI IMG/M metagenome (GOLD analysis project Ga0315291, IMG submission 203070) | Sediment microbial communities from Yellowstone Lake, YNP, Wyoming, USA - YL17G12_20 | ecosystem: Environmental > Aquatic > Freshwater > Lake > Sediment | place: USA: Wyoming | collected... | reverse complement strand
TGTAGACAGGGTGGAGTGAGGGTGTAGCCAGGGTGGAGGTAGCGCGTGCAGTCCGCCTGGGGACCGCCATCGACCCTCTAACGAAGCGCCCGCCCCGTCCAAAAGGCAGGGCCTTTGCCTTCGAGAGGTTGACAAAAGGCCCTAAGATACGGTAATATTTAACGTTAAGCAATTAGGTACAGGCGCCTGATCCCTCAAGGAGGAACAGCATGGAAGTCACCATCACCGCCCGCCATTTTCAGCTCGATCCCAGTCTTCGGGAGTACCTGGAGGCCGAGATCGCAGGGCTCACGAAGTACTTCGAGCGCATCCTCGAGGTCCACGTGATCCTCGAGCAGGAGAAATATCGGCAGACGGCTGAAATCGTCGTCCATCTCCCAAGGGCCCATCGGGTCCGAGCCCGAGAGGAAGGTAAGGACATGCGGCTGGTCTTTGATGCGGCAGTCGTGAAGCTGGAGACTCAGATCAAACGCTACAAGGGGAAGTCCGTGGAGAACAAGCGTCGCGTGAAGGGCAACGGGGCTTAGCAGAAAGGAGGCCACGGTGGAAGGAGTAAGCGTCCAGAGGCTTTACGAGGATCGTCAAGCCGAGCTTGAGATGGAGCTCCTGACCAAGGGGAAAGGAATGGACCGTCTGATCTCCATCTCGGACATCAACCGTCCGGGACTGGCCCTCGCCGGCTACACGGAATACTTTCTCTGGGAGCGGATCCAGATCATCGGCCAGACCGAGATCTCCTACCTCAGCACCCTGATGCCCAAGGGCTGTAAGGAGGCCATCGAGCGCATCTTGGGCTACGACCTGCCCTGCATCGTCATAACCAAGGGCCTGGACCCGCCGAGGGAGCTCCTGGCCCTGGCCAACAAGCAGGGCATCCCGGTCCTGCGCACGACCCAGTCCACCACGCCCTTCATTCATCAGCTCACACTATACCTGGACCATCTTCTGGCACCCACCGAGTCTCTTCATGGCACCCTGGTGGATGTCTACGGGGTGGGCCTCCTGTTCACCGGAGAGAGCAAGATGGGCAAGAGCGAGCTGGCCTTGGACCTTGTGGAGCGCGGCCACAGGCTCGTGGCCGACGACGTGGTCACGATCAAGCGGCGGGGCGTGGGGATCCTGATCGGCTATGCCAGCGACATCTTGCAGCACCACATGGAGGTGCGCGGGGTCGGGATCATCGACATCTTGGGCATCTTCGGGATTCGCGCCATCCGCCTCCGCAAACGAGTTGAGGTGGAGGTTCGCCTCGTGCCCTGGACCGAGGAGGAGGACTACGAACGGACCGGGCTCTCCGAGCAGACCAGCGATATCCTGGGGGTCCCGATCACGCTCGTCGTGCTGCCCATCTTCCCCGGAAAGAACATCACCGTGGTCGCGGAAACCGTAGCCCTGAACCATCTCCTGCGTATCTCCGGAATCCGTTCCGCCGAGGAGTTCAACAAGCGACTCCTCCAGACCATGCAGCGCCGCACGGAGTCCAGCGCCTACCTCGAGGAGGACCTGGAATAGGCTCCGATGGTCGGTGCTCTGCTCGTGACCCACGGCAAGTTCGGCCGGGAGATCCTCAAAACCGCGGAGGGGATCCTCGGGACGCAGCCCCGGGTCGCGGCCCTGTCTAACAATGGACTGGGGCTTCCCGAGCTCAAGGAGAGGATCACCCTCGGAATCAAGGGCCTGTCCGCCTCGGCCGGGACCATCCTGTTCGTGGATTTTCTCGGAGGCAGCTGCTCCAATGCCTGCCGGGCAGTCCAGGCCTCCGGAAACACCATCCGGGTGATCGCCGGAGTCAACCTGCCGATGCTTTTGGACTTTTTTATGTACCGCGAGCAGTATTCCCTGGAAGCGTTGACCGCCCTTCTCCTGGAAGCCGGAAGGCGGAACATCGTCGAGGTCCGGTCCGAGGTCAGGGGCTCGTGAGTGGAGTTTCGTTTCTTTTCGGAGTGCATAACCACCAGCCCGTGGGCAACTTCGACCCGGTGTTCGAGGAAGCTTACCAGAAGGCTTACCTTCCCTTCGTCCAGCTTCTAATCCGGCATCCCCGGGTCAGGCTCACCCTTCATAACAGCGGCTGCCTTTGGGAATGGCTTGAAGGTCATCATCGAGAATACTTCCATCTCGTTCAGAGGCTTGTGGACCGGAGCCAGGTGGAGCTTCTCTCCGGCCCTTTCTATGAAGCCATCCTCCCGGTCATCCCGGAAAGAGACCGCCAGGGCCAGATCCGGATGCTCTCCGAGTATCTGGAGAAGCAGTTTGGGAAAAAACCCAAAGGGGCCTGGCTCCCCGAACGGGTCTGGGAGCCGGGGCTGGCCGCCACCCTGGTCGATTCCGGGATAGAATATACCCTGACCGATGATTGGCATTTCCGTGCGGTCGGGTTCAAAGAGAAGGACTTGGACGGCTACTACATCACCGAAGACGAGGGTAAGCCCCTCGCCGTCTTTCCCATCAGCCAGAGGATGCGGTACCTCGTTCCCTTTCGCTCCGTGGAGGAAAGCCTGAAGTGTTTTTCGCAGGGTTCCTCGGATTCCGGCACGGCAGCCGTCATCCTCGCCGATGACGGGGAGAAATTCGGGGTCTGGCCCGGGACCCATAAACATTGCTATCAGGAGGGCTGGTTAGAAAGGTTCTTCAGCGCCTTGGAAGAAACCGAGGGCCTCTCCCTGCGGACCTTCGGCGAACACCTGGCACAGGCTCCCCCGAAGGGGAGGGCCTACCTTCCCACGGCCTCCTATGCCGAGATGATGGAATGGGCCCTCCCAGCCGGGGCCCAGAAGGAGTATCAGGAATTCTTGGAGGGAGTTCAGAACGGTCCGAACCCCGACCGCTATATACCGTTCGTCAAGGGAGGCTTCTGGAGAAACTTCCTCTCCAAATATCCCGAGGCCAATCACCTCCACAAGCGTATGCTCCGCGTGAGCCGGAAGGTCCAGGCCGCCTTCCCGGAAGAGGCCAGCCCTCTCTGGCAGGATGCCCAGCGGAACCTCTACCGGGCGCAATGCAACTGCGCTTACTGGCATGGAGTCTTTGGCGGCCTCTACCTACCCCATCTACGCTCCGCGCTCTATGCCTGCCTGCTCTCGGCCGAGTCCAGCCTGGACAGGCTTCGTGCCGGGGGCTCAGGGATAACCGTGGAAGAAGTCGATTTCGATGCATGCGGCCGTAAGGAGATCATCATCGAGACGCCCGACCAAGCTTTATACGTTTCCCCCGACAGGGGAGGCTCCCTTCAGGAGTGGGACCTCAAGTCCAAAGGTCGTAACCTCTGCGACACGCTTGCTCGATGGGAAGAGGGCTATCACGCCAAGCTGCTGAAAGCCTCTGAGAAAGGCCCGGAGGGGGAGACCCGGAGCATTCACGAAAGGGTGGTCGCCAAGGAAGAGGGTCTGGAGAGATACCTGGTCTATGACCGCCGCAGACGCTGCTCCTTGCTGGACCGATTCTTTCAAAAGGGCACTCTGGAGGAGGAGCGTCGCGCCGGCTTGAGAGAGGCCGGGGGATTTAGGGATAGCCCCTACGAGGCTCGGGTGGAGAAAGGTCCGAATGGCACAGGGGTTTCCCTTCGGCACAAGGGCGGTCTGACCCTGCCTCAGGGATGGCACGGGGTCTGCCTGGAGAAGGTCCTCAAGGTTCCCGGAGAGGGGACGGGGTTCGAGGTGGGCTACGGCCTGACCAATTTGGAAGCCAGGCCGCTGGAGGTCCACTTCGGCATTGAGTTCAACTTCGGGCTCCTGGCCGGGAATGCCCCGGACCGATACTACGAATTCCCCGGCATGGCGTTGGAGGACCCCCGCCTGGGCGGCGAAGGGGGGGTGGAGAACTGCACCGGCTTGAGTCTGGTGGATGGGTGGGCGGGATTCCGGATCGTCCTCTCCTGGGCGGCTCCGGCTACGGTCTGGCGTTATCCTGTGGAAACGGTCTCCCGGTCCGAGGCCGGATTCGAGCGGGTGTACCAAGCATCTGCGGTCCTCCCTCACTGGAAATTGGTCCTCGAGCCCGGAGGAGTATGGTCTCTCGCCCTTTTCGCGGCGATCGAGGGCCTTTGACCGAGCGCAGAGTCCGCATCATCAACAAGCTCGGGCTCCACGCCCGCCCGTCGGCCCTTCTGGTTCAGGCAGCGGCCCGATATAAGTCCCGGGTCTGGATCAAGAAAGGGGACCTGGAGGTGAATGGGAAAAGCATCATGGGCGTCATGATGCTGGCCGCCGAGCAGGGAAGCGACCTGTTCTTCCGGGCCGAGGGCCCGGATGAGCGTGAGTTGGTGGCCGCCCTGGCCAAACTCGTGGGCAACAAGTTCAATGAAGAGTAGGAAGCTCTGCGGGATCGCGGTTTCCTCGGGGGTCGCCCTCGGGCCGGCCAGAGTCCTGGTCAGCGAGGACTATTCCATACCGGAGCAGACCCTGAGCCCGGCCGAGGTGGAGAAGGAGGTCCGGCGTTTCCGATCGGCCCTGGCCCATTCCAAAAGGGAGCTTGAAACCCTCAGGGGATCCCTGGCCCGGAAGCTCGGGAAGCACAGCCGGCTCCTGGATGCCCAGCTCCTGGTGATCCAGGACGTGATGGCCGTGGATGAATCCATCCGGCGCATCCGCAGGGAACGGAAGAACGCGGCCTTCATCTTCCAGCAGATCCTGGAAAAGGCCCTCTTCGCCCTGGAGTCCAGCGAGGACGGCTATCTCCGGGAGCGGAGCGCGGACTTCTGGGACGTGGGACGGCGCATCCTCGGACACCTGCTCAAGCGCGCCCCCTCATCCCTCGACGACCTTCCCGATGGGTGCATTTTGATAGCCAAAAACCTCTTGCCTTCGGAGCTCATCCATCTCTCCCAGAAGAAGGTCACGGGATTTGCAACGGAGCTGGGGGGAAGGGCCTCTCACATCGCCATCATGGCCCATACCATGGGAATCCCGGCAGTGGTGGGTTTTAAGAACCTGCTCTCCATGGTGAGGGACAGCGATCCCGTAATCCTGGACGGCAACGAGGGACACCTTTGGGTCTATCCCCGGCAGCCCATCGCTCAACGGTTCCGCCGCAAGGTCCTGGCTCAGGCCCGACACGAAGCGTTTCTCAAGCGCCTGGTTATCTTGCCCGCAGAAACCAAAGACGGCTGCCGGGTGGCTCTGAACGCGAACATCGAATGGCCGGAGGAGGCCGAAGCGGCCTTGGCTTCCGGAGCCGCGGGAGTCGGCCTTTTCCGAACCGAGTTCCTCTGGCTCCGCTCCCAAAAGGCCCCGGACGAGGAGGCCCAGTTCCAAGCCTACCGCGCGGTGGCACAGACGATGGCCCCTCATCGGGTGGTGTTGCGGACCTTTGACCTCGGGGGGGACAAACTCCCCACGGGTTTCCCTCCCGAGCCCAATCCCTTCCTGGGGTATCGGGCAATCCGCTATTTCCTGAAGGAGCGCAAGGGTTTCGAGACCCAGGTCCGCGCCGCGCTCCGGGCCAGCGCCTTCGGAAACGTGGCCCTGATGATTCCCATGATCACCACTCTCGAAGAGCTGAGGGAATCTCTTCTGCTCGTGGAGGGCGTCAAAAAGAACCTGGCGCGGGAAGGCATCACTTTCCATCGAAACTGCCCGGTCGGTGTGATGATCGAGACCCCGGCCGCGGCGCTGCTCGCAGAGCGCATGGCCCGCGAGGCGGCCTTCTTCTCCCTGGGCACGAACGATCTCACCCAGTACACCCTGGCCGTGGACCGGGGAAATGAGAACGTCGCTCATCTCTTCGACCCCTTCCATCCCGCGGTCCTGGATTTGATCCGCAAGGTGGCTCAGGCCGGGGCAAGGGCCGGGATCCCGGTGGGGCTGTGCGGGGAGATGGCGGCCGATCCCCTGGCCATCCCGTTGCTTCTGGGGCTGGGCTTACGGGAGCTCTCCATGGTCCCGGCCTCCATCTCCAAGGCCAAGGCCATCATCCGCTCTCTGGAGCTTTCGGAGATTGAAAAGGCCGTCCGCGAGGCCCTGGCGTTAGGGACCGGCCGGGAGATCCGCACCTTCCTTCACAGGCGCCTCGAGCACTGGCTGGAGGGGACCCGTCTTCAGTGGGCTCTTACCGGGCTCAGGGGGTGAAGGTCCTCGGTCTGACCGGAACCATAGCCAGCGGCAAGAGCACCGTGTCCCGCTGGTTCAGGCGCTGGGGAGCCGAGGTGGTGGAGGCTGACCGGATCGGCCATGTCCTCCTGCGCTCAGGAAGCCCGGCTTATGGGAAGCTGATCAGGGCTTTCGGAAAGGATATCTTGAAGAGAAACGGCCAGATCAGTCGGAAGCGTCTGGGGCAGAAGGTCTTCGCCGACCCGAAAGCCCGTCGACGGCTGAACCGTATCGTCCATCCCCTTCTCCTCCGGGCCTTGAGGGTGAGGATCCAAAGGGCGAGAAGGAAAGGGGACCGAATCCTGGTGGTGGTAGCGGCCCTGATCCCGGAATGGAAGATCGGGAGCTGGTTCGATGGCGTCATCGCCGTGACGGCTCCCCGGGAGAAACGCATCCAGCGTCTGGTGGATTCGGGGTTCACGAAAAAGGAGGCCGGGCAGAGGCTGGCCTCCCAGCTCCCGGAACGGGAGAAATGCCGGGAAGCGGATGTGATCATCCTAAACCGGGGGAGCTTGTCGGCCCTTAGAAAAAGGGCCGGGACCGTATGGAACCAACTGAGGGAGGACTCATGCTTTCGGAATTGAAAGAGAAGCTCACGGGGCTGGGGGAGAGGCTGGCGACCCTGCGAGGGTATCTTTGACCTGGATTCCAAGGAAAAGGAATTAGCCGAGCTGGAGCAGAGGATGAGTGCCCCGGGGTTCTGGGACAACCCGGAGGGTGCCAAGGAGGTCATCCAGGAGGCGAACGTCCGCAAGGTCTGGGTGGAAGAGCACCGCGTCCTGTGCCGGGAGCAGAAGGACCTCCTGGAGTTGACCTCGCTGGCCATCTCCGACGAGGATCCCAGCCTGCCGGAATTGACGGGGGACGCTGAACGCCTGGAAAAGCGCGTGGGCACCCTGGAGTTCCGCCACATCATGTCCGGCCCGGACGATGGACGGAACGCCATCCTGAGCCTTCATTCCGGGGCCGGGGGCACCGAGTCCCAAGACTGGACGCAGATGCTCCTCAGGATGTACCTGCGCTACTGCGAGTGCAAGGGGTTCAAGACCATCGTGATCGACCTCCAGCCCGGGGAGGAGGCCGGGATCAAAGGGGCCACCGTGGAGGTGGTGGGCAAACACGCCTACGGCTATCTCAAGGCCGAGGTCGGCGTCCACCGCCTGGTGCGGCTCTCGCCCTATGACGCCGCTCACCGCAGGCATACCTCCTTCGCTTCGGTCTTCGTGTATCCCGAGGTGGAGGACTCCGCGGAAGTGGATATCCAGGAGAAGGACCTGCGGGTGGACATCTACCGGTCGGGGGGCGCGGGGGGGCAGAACGTGAACAAAGTCTCCACGGCGGTGCGCCTCACGCACCAGCCCACGGGGATCGTCGTCCAGAGCCAGAACGAGCGCTCTCAGCACCAGAACCGGGAAAACGCGATGAAGGTCCTGCGGGCCCGGCTCTACGAATTCTACCGTCGGGAGGAGCAGAAGAAACGGCAGGCCATCGAGGACTCCAAGACCGACATCGCCTTCGGGAACCAGATCCGCTCCTACGTCTTCCACCCATACAACCTGGTCAAGGACCACCGCACCGAGGTGGAGACCTCCAACGTACAGGCGGTGATGGACGGAGACCTGGACGGTTTCGTAGAGGCGTATCTCAAGAAAGGAGGAAAGGGTTGAGCCTGAAGACTCTCGGGGTCATCACCCTCGTTCTCGCCGCGGCCTTTCCCCGGGCGTCCCGGGCCCAGGAGGAGAAGGCTCATCCCGCGAACCTGGAGCTCGCCCAGCGGGCTGCGAGGGCCGCGGCAGAGAGAGTGGCCGGGGATATTCCCCCCGGGTCCCGCGTTCTCGTCCTGGTTACGGAATCCTCCCGGCCCTTGGACTGGGCTGTGGAAGAGGCCCTGATGGGCGCTTTAGCCCGCGCCGGGTTCCAGGTCTTTCGGACCGCACCCGGAGGAGATTCGGCGGCATTCCTTCGTTGCCGGACCGTGGACCTGGGCCTCACCTATCAGGACAAGGCCGGGGGGGTGGAGCGGGTAGCACGGGTACGGATAGCCTACCACCTCACCCAGGGAGACGCGGGCCGTGTTCTCGCCTCCGGGGACGACCTGGGCACGGCCCAGGATATCGTTCCGGCCTCTGCCCTGCCCGGACTGGAGGGACCGGAGCTCGTCCCGGCCAGGCTGACGGCCCGGGGGAGCCTGGGCTCCCGGCTGGTGGAGCCGGCCCTGATATCCGCTGTGGTGGCAGGCCTCATCTATCTCTTTTACTCCAGCAAAGCATCCCAATGATCCCACAGGAAGGACAGCGATGACCGAGAAGCAAGCGCATTATGAGGGAGGGCACCGCCACGAGGAAGTCGCCTCCGTAGTCGCGAGCCTGGAGCGGCAAATCGCGGAACACCCCCAGTTCCCGGACCTGCACAACCAGCTGGGGATCGCCCTGTCCCTGGACGGGGACACGGAGGGCGCCGGGAAGGAATTCCGGAAGGCCGTGGACCTGAACCCCGGGTACGTGGAAGCGCACTTGAACCTGGCCGTGACCCTGAGCGAGATCGGGCGCTACGAGGAGGCTCAAGCCGAGTTCCACAAAGCCGCAGAGCTGGAGTACGGGGCGGGGCCGGACCAGGCCAAGCGGGACATCCCCAAGAGCTTCCGCAGCAAGATCGGTCACAAGCACGCCGAGGTGGGAGACCTCTACCGCGAGATCTCGCGCTACGCCGAGGCCATCCGGGAGTACGAGTACGCGCTCCAGGTGAATCCTTCGTTCCTGGACATCCGTCTGAAAATGGGAAAGGCCTACCTCGAGATGCAGCTCAAGGAGGAAGCCATCACGGAGTTCCGTAAAATCCTGGAGGTGAACCCCGGGTTCGTGGAGGCCCGGGCGGCCCTGGGGTTCGCCCTCTACTGCCTGGGGGAGCGGGTCCAGGCCGAGGCGGAGTGGCGGACCTGTCTGGAACAGGACCCCGGGAACGCCCAGGTCAAGCACTACCTCTCCCTGGTCCGGAAGGAGGGGCGATGAGGCTTCGTCGCGTCGCGCTCCTTCTCCTTCTGTTTCTCTCCTCCTGCGCCCATCACGGGGTCCGGGTGATCTCGATCTACACGGCGGACAAGGAGTACGATCGGGCCCGGGACCTCCTCGCCCGGAAGAAGTATGATGACGCCGCCCTGGCCTTCGAGCAGTTCACCTACAACCACGGGGGCAGCTCGCTTCTGCCGGACGCCATCTTCTACCAGGGGGAATCGCGCTTTCTGCAGAGGAATTATACCGAGGCCATTCCGTTATTCGAGCGGGTGGTCACGGAGTATAGCACTTCGGCCTACGCGGACCGCGCCCAGTACCGGCTGGGGCTTTGCTTCTTCAAGGAGTCGCCCTCCTGGGAGCTTGACCAGGAGATGACGGACAAGGCGATAGAGGCCTTCCGTGTCTTCCTGATCAAGTATCCCCAGAGCTCGCTGGTCCCGGAGGTCAACCGGATGATCGCGGCCTGCGAGGACAAGCTGGCCCGGAAGGCCTACGATGCGGGAAGGATTTACATCACCATACACCTTTACGAATCCGCCCGGTTGTACTTCCGGGGCACGATCCAGGACTACCCGGGGTCGCCCTGGTCCCGCAAGGCGTCCCTGGGCCTTGCGGAGTGCGACTTCCGGGAGAAGAAGTACCTTGAGGCCCAGGTCGGTTTCGAGGCCCTGCTCAGGGACCCCGACGAAAGCATCCGCAAGCGGGCCGAATCCCGGCTCAAGGACATCGCCAAAGGCCTGGGTAAAGAGCCCGGCCAGTCCAGGAAAAAGTTAGGGGTCAGGGATTAGGGGTTAGGGATTAGCTAAAACCTAACACCTGTATCGTCATGGTCGGCTTATTCGGCGGAACCTTCGACCCGGTCCACATGGCGCACCTGCGCCTGGCCGAGGAGGCCCGCGAGGAGTTCAATCTGGAGCGCGTGCTGTTCATCCCGGCAGCCATCCCGCCGCACAAATCGGGGTGGGGGATCTCACCGTTCCAGGACCGGTACGAGATGGTGCGCCTGGCCGTGGCCGGGAACCAGGCGTTCGAGGCCTCGGACCTCGAAGCCGGCCGCTCCGGGTCCTCCTATTCCGTGGATACGGTGCGGGAGCTCAAAGCCCGCTGGCCGGACCTGGCCTTCCTGATGGGCGCGGACCAGTTTCTCGAGATCCGCACCTGGAAGGACCCCCGGGAGCTCTTCGCCCTGTGCCGGGTGATCGTCTTCGAACGGCCGGGGTTCGACCTCGCGGACACGGAGAAGATGGGGCCGGAGATCCGGGCGCTGAACTACCTGAGGGCCCGGACCGGGCTCTACGCGGTCTCCTCCTCGGATATCCGGGGGAGGATGCGGGCCGGGAAGTCCCTGCGTTACCTGGTCCCGGAGCCGGTGCAGGAGTACATCCTCGCGCACGGATTGTACAAAAAGGAAGAGCCTTGATTCACAGGCTTGACAAAACTCCCCGGAATGGTATACAATCAGGCTGCCCACCGCGCCCCGGAGACGGGACGCGGAAGGTCACCTGAAACCGGAAGTTTGCCAGGATAGCATTTTACTCACCCCAGGAAGGGGAACCCATGCAGAAAGACATCGAGAAACTCAAAGCCCGGACCCAGGCCCGGCCCCAGGACCCGGACGTCTGGATCGATCTGGGCCTGGCGCTCATCGACAAGAGGGACCCGGAGGGCGGGATCAAGGCCCTGAAGGAGGCCGTGCGGGTCAGTCCGGACTCCCATCGCGCCCATATCAATCTGGGCAACGCCCTGCGGAGGGTCAAGGCCTGGGACTCGGCCGAGGTCGCCTTCAAGAACGCCCTCCAGCTCAAGCCCGACTCCGCAGGGGGGCACCACCAGTACGGCCAGCTTCTCAGGCTGATGGGAAAGTCCAAGGAGGCGGTCCTGGAGTTCAAGACCTATCTTGAGATCCGTCCGGACGCCACGGACGCGGAGGAGGTCAAGGGTTGGATCGATAAGCTCAAATAGGGATCCGGCGGAGGAACGCGTTCGCTTCAAGAGTCCTACGAGCGGACGCGTTTTTTATTTCCGTGACGTTGAGACGGTTATGTCCCCGGACCCAACAAAACGGCCCCCCCTTGACAGGGGGGAGGCTTATGTGGTAGCATTATGAGGTCAGTCGCACCATGGAGTCCACGGTTTTTGGGCCTGAGGGGAAAACCTGGTTCTTATGGAGACGGTTAAGTTTTTGAGAATGACGTCGGACGAAGCGCCCCTGAGACGGGGCGGGGGGATGAAATACGCCTCCCTGGCTTTGCCACGGCGTCGTTTGCTTTTGCCCGTTCTCATGCTCGGGGGTATGTTCTTGTTGCTATCCTGCGCGACTGATGGGGCTAGGAGGCATTACGATGCTGGAAATTCGCTTTTGAAGCAACGGAAGCTAAAGGCAGCGAAGAAGGAGTTTCGCGAAGCCGTGCGTTTAAGGCCGGAATTTGCCGAGGCGCACTTCGGCCTTGGGTTTGCTATTCACGAGGCTGAAGAATATAAGCATTTGGCTGAGCCCGAATATCGCGAGGCCATACGGCTGAAGCCTAACTACCCGGAGGCCTATTACATGCTTGGATGCTTGCTCGTGGCGGAGCGGAAATATGATGAGGCGGTCCAGGAATACCGGGAAGCGATCCGCCTGAAGCCGGACTATCTCTGGGCGATCGAGCAGTTAGCCATTACCTTAGATCTTTTTCCCATGTCAGAGCGGCCGGGGAGTCATAAAGAAGCAAGACTGTTATGGGAGCGGGCGTTAAAGCTGACGAAAGACCCGAAACGGGCGGAAACAATCAAGCAGCGCCTCGCGGAGCCGGACTCTGTGGTCCGAGGATGGCGGTAGTCGGCGAAGGCGCCGGGCGAATCAGGGAGGGCGCTGAACGGGTCAGTGAAGGCGATGAGCGGTTCAGGGATGGCTCCGGGCGGATCGAAGATGTGTTATAATTAGTTGAAATAGGGAGTGGCTCCCCTGTATAATGAGGTTTCAAGTGCATCAAAAAACAACCTCTTAACAGAAAGGAGCCACGATGAAAAGGATACCAGAAGTAGGGCGTTGGAATCAAGGGGGAGGCCTGGATGGGAAGGTGGCGTTGATCCAAGAGTTGATTCCGTTGGGGTTGCGTCATGTTCAGGAGGTTTTGGAGGAGGAAGTTCGGCAGTTGGCGGGGCAGCGGTATGCGCGGAAGGCTGGAAGGGAGCCGGTGCGCTGGGGACGGCAGCGGGGGTCGGTGTATCTGCGGGATCAGAAGGTGCCGATCCTTGTTCCTCGGGTGCGTGGTCGGACAGGGGAGGTGGAAGTCCCCTTGGAGACGTATCATCGTCTTCAGGAGCCGTTTCGGGAGGACGAGGGAGTGATGCGCCGGATTCTCCTGGGGCTTTCTTGTCGGAACTATGCGGGGTGTGCGGAGGCGATTCCTGAGGCCTTTGGGCTGAGC
>Ga0315291_10008636_pt1 | contig 12510 bp, 6 predicted proteins | sample YL17G12_20_MG_FD_203070 | JGI IMG/M metagenome (GOLD analysis project Ga0315291, IMG submission 203070) | Sediment microbial communities from Yellowstone Lake, YNP, Wyoming, USA - YL17G12_20 | ecosystem: Environmental > Aquatic > Freshwater > Lake > Sediment | place: USA: Wyoming | collected... | reverse complement strand
ACCTGGTCATCACGCCGCCGGCCGAGGGTGGCGCCGTCCCCGCCGCGGCCCACGCGGCGGCACTGGCCCGGGCGGCGGGCGCCGCCCGGGCAGAGGCCGCCCACGCGGCGGCCGCCGAGTGGGGCGGGCGCCTGGCTGACGCGGCGGCCCGGGCAGACCGGGCGGGCGCGCGGGCGGACGCGCTGCAGGCGGAGGTGGACGCGGCCTGCCGGGATGCGGACGGCGCGCGGGCCCGGGCGGCGGGCGCGAGCGCGCGCGCACAGGCGGCCGGCGCTGAGGTGGCCGCCCTCCGCGCCGCGGCCGCCGAGGAAGCGTCCGCCCTCGCGTTCGCGGTCGAGTCTGCCCTGGCGGACGCGGAGGCGGTGCGGGGCGAGGCGGCGGCCGCCCGGGCCGCGGCCGCCGCGGCCCGGGCGGAGGCCGACGGCGCCCGCTCCCTGGCCGCGGTGGAGCGCGCGTCCCTGGAGGCCGCCCTGGCGGCCGCCTCCGCGTCGGCAGCCGAGGGTGGTGGCGGCCGGGAGGCCAGTGAGGAGGCCAGCAGCGCGCTGGCAGCTGCCCGGGCGGCTGAGCAGGCCGCCCGGGACGCGGCGGCCGCCGCCCGGGCGGAGGCCGGCGCCGCCCGTGCGGCCGCGGCCGAGGCTGTGGCGGGGCGGGACGCGGCTGTCAGCGACTTGCAGGCCCGCCTGGTGGCCGCCGCGGAGGCTTCCGACGAGATGAGCGCCGCCCACGCGGCCGAAGCGGCCGAAATGGCGGCGGCGGCGGACGCGGCCCGGGACGCGGCGGGCGCGGCCGAGCGGCGGGCGGCGACCGCGGAGGCCGCGCTCGCCGCCAAAAAAGCGGGCGAGGAGGTTTGGGAAGGCACGCCCGCCGCGCGCGCGCACGGCCACGGCCACCACCACCACCAGCAGCACCAGCTCCCCTCCCCCCGGGGCGCTGAGATGCGGGCGTCCGTGGACGCCCTGCGCACCCAGCTGGCGGAGGAGCGGGCGGCCCTGGCCCGGGCGCGCGCCGAGCTGGAGGGGAGGGGGGGCGGGGGTGGCACGGGGGGCGCGTCCCCCCTGGCGGCCGGCCTGGCGGCCGCGGCGGCCGCGGCGGCCGTCTCCCCTCCCGAGGCGGGCAGCACCATCCTGGGCCGCCCCGCCTCCCGCCTGTTCCCCCATCAAAACATCGCGACCACCGCCGCGGGCGCCTGGCCGCCCGTGGGTGGGGGTGGGGGTGGGCGGCCACTGGCGGCGCCCCTCACCGGGAGGACGGCGCTGGGAGGGTCTGCCGCCTCCCCGCCGGAGGCCGCGGCGGCCGTGCCTCCCGCGCCCGCGGGCGGGGCGGCGCGCGTGGGCGTCCTCACCCCCACCCCACCGCCCAACGGCGGCTTGCCCCGGTCTTCCAGCCGGCGCCCGCCCAGCGCCGCCGCCGCCGCCGCTGCCCCGGCCAGTGGGGCAAAGGCAGCCGCGCTTGCGGCCGCGGCCGCGCCCCGCCCCTCGGCCGCCAAGGTCGCCTCCGGCCGCCGTAACACGCCGCCCGTCCTTCGCCGGCCCAACTTGTTGGACATGATGGATGCGGCAGCATCTGCGGTGCGGGATCAGGAGCAGCAGCGGCCGGCGGGGCGGTGAAAATGGAGAGGACAAGAGAGGGAGGAGTTGCGTTTTTGTTGAGAGTTTTCTTTTGAGTTCACATTCCATTCACACGCCCATCCGCGCCCGCTCCGCTTCCAACACCTTCTTGACCCGATCCATCGTCTTCGTGTCCGCTGGGTTGGCCGCTGCGCACGCGGACAGGGTGTAGGGCGGGACGATGGAGACCTGAGAAGAATGGAAAGAGGAGAAAAAGAATGAGGGTCCGGGTTGAAAAAAAAAAAAAGGAGCGCGCTTTTCTCTCCTCTCTCTCTCTCTCTTTTCACTTATCCCGTACCTCGTCCAGCACGATGATGGTCGTCCCCTCCCACCGGCAGGGCATGGTCTTGGCCAGGGCGTCAAACACTTCCTGGGCTTCCCGGGTGACGCCCAGGCCGATCTTCAAGGCCTCGGCCTCGGCAAACTGAGAAGAGAGAGAAAAAATGATGAGAGGTCGGGGTCGAGAGCGGTCGGGCGGGCCGGGAAAGCAGCTCTCTATCTCCTCAGGCCCGCGCCCGCTCCGGTGTCGCCTCATCCATCCATCCATCCAAGCCTCACCGCCACCGCCTTCTCCTCCCGCTCCGCCAGCTTGGCCGGGTCCACGAACGGCAGGTCGGTGGCGGCCGCCGCCGCGGCGGGCGGCGTCGCCGAGACGACCCGGGTGATGGCGGCGTCCCGAATCAGGCGCACCCGGGCATTGAAGGGGGCGGACCCGGGCTGGCGCAGGGCCAGCGTGGCGGAGGCTGGGTCGTAGGCAAACACCTCGCCGGTGATGGGAGACTAGAGAGAAAGGGGGAGGGTGGAGGCGCGGCGTGAGAGGGGGGGGAGGGAAGAGGAAAAACGCAGCCGGTCTCGCACCCAGTGTCTCTCTCTTTCTCTCTTTGTTACCTCTTCCACCGTCGTTTGCAGGGTGACCTGGCAGCCGATGGCCAGGGCGGCCAGCTCGGCGGCGGCCATGTGTGGACGGGACGGGAGGTGCCCGAGAGAAACGCGCGAAAGGTGTGTGACTGCGTCCCACGTCATTTTTTGTCTTGTTTTCCGCTCCTCGCTCACAGCCTGCTCTTCGCCCGTCTTTCCAGGCGCCCTTCCTCCCGCGCCGCCCGGGCCGCCGCCGCCGCCTTCATCCTCCGTTCTACCTCCTCCTCCTCCTCCTTCCTCTTCGCCCCCAACGCCGCCGCCGCCACTGCCGCCGCCGCGTACGCCGCGTCCGACACTGCCAAGTCCGCGTCCAGGGCGGGGACGCGGTCGCCCAGGCCCAGGGCGCCCAGGCAGGCCAGGACGACCTCCCGGGCGGACGCCGCGTCCTCGGCGTCGACCGCCGCGCGCGCGGCGACGGCCGCCTCGTCCTCGACCTCCCCCTCCTCCCCGCCCTCCGCCCCGGGCGCGGGCCCGGCGTCCGCCCGCCAGTCGTCGCCGGGCTTCAGCGTCACCGCGGCCAGCAGGTCGCGGGCCAGGGCAACGGCCGCGTGCGCCGGGGCGGCGGGGGAGGGGCCGCCCCGGTCGGCCGCGGCCTCGGCCGCGACCTGCAGGCGGGCCGCAACCTGCGCTGCCAGGCGCGGGTCCCGCTCCGCCGCCGCCACCCGCGCGTACGCGGCCAGGTCGGCCGGGGGCAAGCCCACGCCGCACGCGTCCGCGCAATTTAGCAGGTTCAGGGCGAGGAAGGCGGGCGTGGGCGGCGGGGCGCCCGGGCCGGCCAGCCGGGCACTGGCCAGGCCGGGGTAGCGCCGCTTGTCCAACCGGGCCGGCCACCAGGGCGCGGGCAGGCCGGGCATTTGTTCCTGCATTTTTTCCTGCCTGCCGCTCAGGGTCAAGGCGGACACGTCATCCAGGGAGTCGAGTCCTTCGGAGTCGGAGTCCAGGCCGCCCCCACGGCCGCCGCCGCCGTCGCCGGCGTCCTCGCCATCCGTCGCCGCCTGGCGCGCGACCGAGCGGACCGCAAACGCGCGCGAGGTCAGGCCGAGCATGTCTTCCTCGTCGTCCCGGCCGCGGGCGCCGGCGGCGGCGCCGTCCGGCCCGTCACCCGAGGCGGGCGCGAGGTCCTCACCCGTGGGCGGCAGGCCTCTCAAGATATAGGCCTTCCGCAGCAGCCGCCCGCTCGGCGCGCGGTCCTCCCGGACGTACTGTTGCAGGGTGGCCGGCTTTTTTTTGTCCTCGTCGCCGCCCACCACCCTGCCGTTCACGCGGACCACCACCTCCCACCCCTCCGAGCCGGGCGGGGGGACGGGTTCACCGTCCACCCACCGGTCCGCCACCCACTCCACCTCGTTGCCCGCCTCGCGCACGTCCTTCGCCGCGCGCTCCGCCTTCTTCATCTCGCGGGCAGCGGCCTTGCGCTCCCCCTCCGCAGTCTTCTTGAAATCATCGCTGAGCCGGGCGTCGTCCCGGCTCATGAGCCGGGCGTCGACCCGGGCGGCCTGGACGCGCTTGTACATGTCGATCTTGGTGCCGGACGGCGACTGGTCCCGGGCCTCCAGCTCGGCGGCCAGCTCTTCCCGGGTGGCCCGGGAGACGGGGATGATGTCGCCCTCGGGCGTGATGGCGTTGCCGGCCTCGTCCAGCAGGACGCCGTTGAAGTAGCGGGCGCCGCCCACGGGGTCGCCGGTCGCGTCAAGGGCGGCCAGGCCCGCTCTCGCCTCTTCCTCTTCGTCCCGCGCCCTCTTTTCCTCGTCCTGCGCCTCCTTTTCCACGTCCATCAAGCCCAGCGCCGCGGGCCGGGCGGACCGGCCCGCGGCGAGGGCGGCCGGGACCCAGGCCGCCAGGGCGGAGAGCGGGGCGGCGAGGATGCCGGCGGGGGGGGCGCCCGGCGCCCCGGACGGGAGGGCCGCCGCGAGCGAGGGCGGGCACCCGGCCTCCACCTTGGTCAGCGGGGCCAGGGACCCCGGCGGCGGGGTCCGCCTGTCCGCGGCCAGGGCGACCATGACCTCCAACAGCTCCCAGGGGCGGGCCGGCCCCTCCACCAGGCGCCGGAGGAGGAGGGCCAGGGCGGCGTCGGGCAAGGGGCCGGTGTGCCCGGCCGCGCCTGGCGTGCCCCAGGGCGGCCGCACGTCCGCCCCGGCCTCCTCCCACGCGCCCTCCTGGTCGCTGTCGTTCTCGTTGGTCGGCTCGTCGGGCAGGGGCATGAGCGCGGTCCCGGGTGCGGGCGCGGGCGTCCCCAGGGCGAGCATGCGCTGGAACGCCAGCATGGCCCTCTCCGTGCCGCTCCCTGCCTGGGTGTGGGCCTCACACATCAGCGCGTGTGTCGTCGCGTCCGGCAGGCACCCGCCCAGCAGGATCTCGCCGACCAGCTCCTGGATGCGGTCTCCGGAGGCCGGGTCGGTGCGCGGGGGCAGGCCGGACTCCCACGGGCTCAAGGGCAAGGGGACGGGCGGGGCGGAAACAGCGTCGGGCGCGGGCTCGCCGGGTGTCAGGGCGGGCGCCCAGAAATCGCCGTTGGGGGGGCGCACAACCGCCGGGTCGCCCGCCGGGGCCGCCCGCACAAACCCGGCCAGCACCGCATTGTACGAATGAATGTCCGGGCGGCACCCCGGCCCCAGCTCCCCCCGCCCCATCGCCGCAAGGAGGGCGTCCGCCTCCTGGACAGACGTGAAGGCGGCCTCTGCCCGCAGGATGATGTTGGCGTGGGCCGTCATGGGCACCACGCCCGCCCTGGGCATGTCCTCCGCCACCACGTCCGCCGCCCGGGCGAGCCCGCGCTTGCCCTGGGTCACCAGGTAGGACACCAAGGCGCCGTAGAGCTCGGCGTCTGGGGTCCAGCCCTCCACCGCCTGCCCCCGCTCCGCCGTAGCGGCCGCGTCCTCGTCCATCCCCGCCGCGAACAGGCCCTTGCACAAGGCCAGCCATCCAGGCAAGGCGTCGGGAACAGCCCGGTTCATGGAGGTCATGACCGCCCGGGCGGCGGTCGCGTCCCCGACGGCACAAAACGCGCGGATGAGGGCGACATAGCTGCCCGGCAGGGGGTGCACGCCCGCGCTGTGCGCACGCCGCATCGCGTCCAGCGCCCCGTCCGCGTCGCCCGCCCGGGCCGCCGCGATGACGGCGGCGTGGTAGGCGGCCGGGCCGGGGGGCAGGCCCGCAGAGGCCAGGGCGGCCAGCTCCGCGTCGGCGGCGGCCGCGTCACCCAACACTGCTGCCGCGTGCAAGCGCTCGTGGTACGGAAAGCGGGCCGGGTTGGACGCCTCATCAGCGTAAGTGGGGGGCGGGGGCGGGGGTGGGGGGAGCGGGGCCTGGCTGGTCTCGTCACCTCCCTCGGGTGGGGGTGCGCGGGTGAGGGAGGAGGGCGGGCGGCCGCGGCGGGCGCCTGATTGCGGAGAGAGAGGATGGAGGGGAGGTTGAGAAAATGGAGGGGGCCGGGTTCGCTGGCGTGGAGAGCATGCCTCCCCCTTTCCTTCGCCGCCGCCACCACCACCACGCCACTCTTACCTGTCGGTTTGTCCCCGCCCTCGGCCGCAGCGGTCACAGGCCTCGCCCCTGGGTGAGGCCCGCGATTGCCAAGGTGGCGTGGGTGGGCGGGGTGCCCAGTTTGCAGGCCGCCGGCGCTCGCGGCGGCTGGCCGGCCAGGTTTGGGCGGCGCGACGGAGCGGGCGGGGAGCGGCGTCGACGGCGGCATGGTGGCGTGAATTTAGTGCGGCTGGGCTGGGCGAGGAGGCCTGGGCGCGTCCACAAGCGTGCGCGTTATGTTCTCCCTGCCGCGCGGGCCCGCGCTGTTCGTGGTCGCGGGTGAAACAGCGGAAACGGGCAATGGAAAGGGAGTGTCTGAAAATTCACTTGTCACAGCCGATTCTTTCGTCGTCGCAGCAGGCAGCAAAACACGCGGCCTGCGCACTCGATGGCCGGCCCCTACGGCGCCCCAGCCCCACCCCATCGGGGCTACGGCGCCCCGTCTGGTGGCCCCTACGGCCGGCCCGGCGGCCCACCCTTTCCAGGCGGCGGCTTTCCCCCGACACCGCCCGCGTCCACCGCGCCGCCCCACCCGCCACCGCTCGCGCTCACGCTCTACCTGGGCAAGCTCCCGCCCTCCCTGCCCGACCCGGCTATCAAGGCCCTGCTCTCCGCGTGCGGGCCCTTGGCCTCCTGGACACGCCCGCGCGACCCGGACAGTGGCGCCCCCAAAGCCTTTGGCTTCGCCGAGTACGGCAGCGCGGCCGGCGCGCGCGCGGCACTCGCTTCCCTGGCAGGCCTCGTCCCGGCGCCCGCGTGCCCGGCGCTGATGGTGAAGCCCAACTCCGCGACGGCCGCCTACCTGGCCTGGCTGGACTCGCCCGCCGCGGCGGCGGCCCGGTCCGCGGCGGCCGTGCGGGCGAGCGCGTTTGCGGAGGAGGAGGAAGAGGAGGGAGGGCAGGGCGAGGAAGGCGCGGCCGCCACGGCCCCACCCGCGCCAGCCCTCCCGTCCATCGAGCCGCCATCGTCGTCAGACCCGGCCACCTCGCCCGCCGCGGCCGCGGCCCGGGAGGAGGCCATCCGGGCCATCCTGAAAGAGCACGGCCTGGTCACGGACGGGGCGGCCGCCGCGGCGGCGGACGATTTCTTGGCGGGGTTAGGGGGTGGGGAGGAGGCTCCAACCAATGCTCGACCCGCCCCTTCCCCCACCGCGCCCGCCCCTCCTCCACCCCTCCTTCCACCCCCACCCCCAGTGGATGAGCGGGTCTACAAAGACGCGGTCCGGGACTGGGAGCGCGAGGAGCGGCGGCGGGCGGACAAGGTGGCGCGCGCCGCGGAGGAAGGCGCGGCGGCCGCGGCAGCGCGTGCGGCGGCCGTGCGGGCTGACCTTGAATCGTCCTCTGACTCAGAGGGCGAGGGCGGCGGCGGCGGCGGCGTTGGCACGCCCGCCCAAGCCCTGTGGCGGCGACGGCCCATCGCGGTCACCCGCCGGGGCCGGGACCGGCGGCGGCGGCGGGCGGGCGAGGAGGCCGCGGACGCAGCCGACAGAGAGGCGGAGGCGGGCGAGGCGGCCGCAGCAGACGCGGCGCGCGCCGACGCAGCCGCCGCGGTCGCCCGGGCGGCCGCCGACGCGGCGGCGGAGGCGGCAGGCGGGGCACGGGCGAAGGAGTCAACGCCGCCGCTTCCTCCTCCACCGCCCATGCATGAGGTGGCCGACCGGGCGGGCCGGGAGGCGGTGGCCCAGGCGGCATCACAAGCTGCAGCCCACCCTCAACCCCTCCCGCCTCCACCCCCGCCTCCTCAACGCCGCCCCGTCGTCGTCGCCACCACCCTGGCCCCGCTCGCCCGCCGCACCGCCGCCTTTGGCGGGGTCGGTGGTGGTGTCGGGCCTGTGGGTGAGGAAGAGGGCGGCGGCGGCGGCCGGGACGCAGCGGGCGGCGGGGTGCGGGCGCTGAAGAAGATTCGGTATTCAGAAGCGGAACTGGCGGCCGGGGTCGCGCCAGCCTCCTCCGCCCTGCCGCCGCCGCCGCCTCCACCACCCGCTGGCGACGACCGCAAAGCCGCGCTCATGGCCCTCATTAAAGAGGTTCCTGTCGAGCGGGAGGCCGTGTACGCCTTCCCCATCGACTGGGGCGCCCTGTCGTCGCCCGCCTGCACTGCCCGCCTGAGCGCCTGGGTGGGCGCCAAGGCGGCCGCCCTGCTGGGCAGCCCGGAGCCGTCCTTTGTGGAGGGCGTGATGAGCCTGCTGGCGTCCCGCACGCCGGCCACGGCGGCAGAGGCAGAGCTGGGGGGTGTCCTGGATGAGGATGCCCCCGACTTTGTGCTAAAACTGTACCGGACGGTCATTCTGGAGGCGTTGAAAGCGCGGCGGGGGCTTTGATTGTTACCCGGCTGTGCTCTCATTTATCTGCGGCTACGTCTATTTCTCTCTCACACACACACGCAAACACACACACACACACAACACAAACACAGTCCGTGGTCTCAGTCCGTGTGCTGGTGGCTGCCCGCTGCCTGCTCACCCACTCGACCTCCGCCTCCAACCCCGACAGCCCGTTCCAGCTCGACTACCGCGCCGGCCAGGGCGGCCTGGGCGGCCCTCATCCGCTTGAGGTCGGCGTCATGAGCTCCGGCCTGCCCCAGCCCCGCCGCGCGGACGAGGGCCAGCGTGGTGACAGCGGCCAGGGCAGCGCTGCAATACGCCCAGGTGGAAATGCAGTGGGAGGTGGTGGCCTTGGCCGCGGCGGCCAAGGCGGCGATGGCGACAGCGGCCTGGTGGATGATAGAGAGGGTTGTAAATTGGCTGCCTCTCTTTTCTCTCTCCTGCACGCTGCCCTGCTCTGCTCCTTCCCACGCAACTCACCGGTGCCAAGCCTTCCAGCAGAATCATAGGGTGGGTAGAGTTGGTGTGTGCGTGTGGGGCCAATTGAGTGGGTTGTCACGGGCGCAGAAGAAAAATAAGAAAAAATGAAGCGAGAAAGAAATAAAAACTCGACCTCGACTCTCGGCCTCTCGCCCTCTCGCTGGTTGAGACAGTCCCCGCGAGCGCCACCGCCCGCCCGTCTCTCCACCTTAGAAAATAGGGAAATGCATGCTCACACAGTGCGCCAAACCCTCCTCACACTTCCCCACCCACCACCACCCCTGTCTCAACGCCGCACCTTTTTCCCCCCACCCCCACCCCCACCCCCACCCGCCCGCCGTTTCTTTCGCCGCTCATCCTCGGAATCCGACTCGGCCGCCGCTTTAGCCCGGTCCTCCCGGGCCGCCGCCTTCTCCATCTCGTCCCAGGACATGGCGTCCGAGTCGTCGTCGGAGCCGTCCCCGCCGGACCCGCCGGACGCGTCGCTGTCGTCGGCGTCGTCCTCGTCCTCCTCCTCGGACGATTCCTCCTCGCTCGATTCTTCCTCCTCCGCGCTGGAGGGCGCAAACTCTTCATCCTCCTCGTCGCTCCCGCCGCCGTCCTCCTCGGAGGACCCGCCCTCCACGTCCAGGAAGTCCCAGCCGCCGGCCTCCACAAAGCCGGTGGGGTCGTCCCGGATGTTCTTGAGGATGGGCTTCCAGTTTAAATTGATCTTGCTCTCGTAGCACTTGATGTCAACCGACGCCAGCCACTCGCGCACCGTTTCCAGGGCCTTGATGGGGATGGCGTCGATGCGGACGACGTCTCGGGTGAGGTCCTTGAAGACGAGCGTCATGTCAAAGTTGCGCAGGTTGAAGCCGACGCGCTCCAGGTTGACGACGATGACGTCGGCCAGGGTCAGCACCGTGAAGGGTTGCTCAGTCAGTTCCACGAGGCAGTTGACGGTCGGCATCACAAACACGGTCGACCGGTGGGGCACGCCGAAGAAGCCGAGCTCGCGGTAGGGGACCTCGAACTCCAGGTTGAGGGCGGCGTACTCGGTTCCGTCCGCCCACACCTCGCCCTGGACGCGCTTGACAAAGGCCTGGTAGGTCTTGTTGATGCGCGCGCGCAGTTCGCGCTCGCGCTGCTCCTCCTCGATCTCGTCCGGGTCGTACGCCGCCCGCCGGCCCGCGTCTAGGGTCTGCACCACGTCCATGACCTCCGTGTAAAACTGGACGTCCACCGTCTTCTTTTTGCCCACCATGATGGGGTGGATGAGGTTGAAGTGGACGAGCGTGATCATTTCCGCCTCCGCAGGCTGGAAGAACGCGTGCTTGATGTTGCGGTACAAAATGTCCAGGGTGTCGCCCCGCGGGGAGGAGTAGCGGAAGCCGTTGGCGTGGGCCTCCAGGGCGCCCGCCATCTTGCGGCCCTTCCCGCCAAAGGGCGGGCGGATCCAGACGTCGGGCAGGGCGTGCGGGCGGGCTTTGGCTTTCACCAGGCGCTCCTGCGCGACCAGGGTCGCCCGCTCGGCAGACTCCTTGTCCCGCGCCAGCACGGACGCGCGCAGGGCTTTTACCTCCTGCACCACCCGGGCCGCGTGCTTGGGGTCGGACGAACGGAAAGCCACCTCCTTCAGCATGACGGCGGTCGGGAAGCGGGCCGCCGGCTCGTACGCCCCGCCCGCGTGGAAGGCCAGGCGGACGTACGCGTGGCCGCCCTCCACCGCGGACGTCGCGGCTTTCAGGGCAAGGACGTGGAAGGGGACCATCGCGCCGTAGATGGGCAGGAGCACGGCCTCGTGGCGGGGGTCGACCGTGATGGCCAGCTCGCGCGGGGCGGGCACTTCCGCGGGCGAGGCGTAGGCGACCGCGTCCGAAACCTTGCGCGCGGTCCCGCCGGCGCCGCCGCCGGACCCACCGGCCCCGCCCCGGGTCAGCAGGCGCAGGGTCTCCTCGTTGATGCGGCGGAGGAGGGCGTCGTCGCCGCCCCTGCCCCGGCGGGCGGGCGGGGCTGGGGCACCGTCGTCGGCGGCGGCGGCGGCGGCGCCCCGGGTGGTGCGCGCCTCGCGCTGGCCGCCGTCGCCGTCGTCGTCCCCATCCTCATCGTCCTCGCCCTCCTCCGCCTCCTCGCCCTCCTCCTCCGACCCGTCCAGCTCGTACGCGACGTCGCCCCAGGCGGCCGTCGCGTCGGCTGTCAGGACCTCGGGCGGTGAGGAGCCGCCCGGCGTGACGATGACGGTGTCGGCGAGCCACAGCGCGTACGGGGTGGCTTTCTTCGCTGCCTCATCCCTCCCGTCCTCATTTTTGGGGGGCGGCGCCTCCAGGCCGGCCAGCCCGATCGAGACGTGCAGCACCATGCCCGCCGCGGCGGGCGTGTCGTTGGAGGCCGAGAGGGACAGGGGCCCGGACTCCCGCAGCTCCAGCCCCATGCCCGCGCCGACGGTCTTGGGCAGCCTGGCGGCCAGGTGCGGGGCGGGCGAGGCGGCGAGCGACGCGGCCGCGGCCGCGCGCGCGGCGGACAGGGGCGCGCCCTCGACCAACGCCCCCACCGCCGCCGCGTGCGCGGCGGCCAGGGCCCGGTACTCCGCCTCCATGCCCGGCCCGCCATTCACCACGAACGTGCGGGCCAGGTTGGCGCAGTAGGAGCCGACCCGGGCGCCGACGCCGACCAGGATGGGGCCCGCCTGGGCGAGCGCCTCCCCGTCCGAGGGCGCGGCCAGGCGGGGCTCGCACCGCCCGCCCGACTGGACGGTCGGCGGGTAGGCCGCCTCCACGCCGTCGGCGGGGATGTCGGTGATGCCCAGCCCGGCCGGGTCGGCCAGGGCGCGCTCCAGGCGGCCGGCCAGCTTGGAATGCTTGGCGGCTTTGCCCTCATCCAGCAGGCGCTCCAGTTCTGGTGAGAAATAGCGGACGACCGCGGCGGCCGCCACCCGGGCCGCCGCCCGGGCGGCCGCCAGTTCGGGCGCCTCCTTGACGCCCAGCACTTTCCCCAGGCCGCCCGAAATGTCGACGGGGTCGAGGCCGGAGGCGGCCAAAGCCGCGGTCCAAGCCTCGCCCAGCGCGCCCACTGGCGTGTCCTTGGGCAGGCCACCCAGCGCCGGGCCTGCGCCCTTGGCGGCGGCCAGCAGGGCGCCAATCTCGGACGACCCGTCGCTGCCTTTCGCCCGTGCGTGGAAGGCCAGGTCCACGCCGGCGGCCGCCTTGGCGGCGGGGGCCAAGGGCTCCAGCATCGTGACTGTGAAAAAATGGAGTGGAGGTGATGGAAGGTTGAGAAAGGAGGATGAGAGCGCGGAAGTGGAGGAGAGAGAGAGAAAGTCGCGCCCTGTCGCCTCTCTTTCTCTAAACTCTTTACCTTTCTTGGTGGATGTCAGCACGTGCAGGGTGGTCTTGGTGAAGACCATGATCGTGTCTAAGAAAAAGGAGGGGGACGCGGGGAGGAGAGGGTGAGAAGAGGAGAAAAACGAATGCGCGTTGATGCGCTCGCCCCGCTGTCGCCGCCTCCCCACAACACCTCACGTCCCACACATCCAGCCTCTACTCACCTGGCAGCTCGTACGTGAACAGCCATAGGTGCACGGCCGTCGTCTTGCGGTACCGGTTTTCCTCGAGCGAGGTGCCGAGCGCGACGGCAAGCGCGTCTGCGGATGCCCAGGCGGACGGGTCTGCCTGTGTTTTGAGG
>Ga0315291_10008634_pt1 | contig 12513 bp, 5 predicted proteins | sample YL17G12_20_MG_FD_203070 | JGI IMG/M metagenome (GOLD analysis project Ga0315291, IMG submission 203070) | Sediment microbial communities from Yellowstone Lake, YNP, Wyoming, USA - YL17G12_20 | ecosystem: Environmental > Aquatic > Freshwater > Lake > Sediment | place: USA: Wyoming | collected... | reverse complement strand
TACCCCATCCTATTTATCCCTTTCTGCTAAAAATCGATCGATCTGTACGGGAACAACATAGGGATTGGAATATGTTTTCATGCGCACGAATCCCTTGTCGCTATCGGAGCTAAAGCGCACCAACGACGCTGAAAAATCCCCAAAGTCATAAAACTTCCGAATCTCTCTGACTTCATCTTCATTGTTGAGGTGTGCGATAAACCAATTCTGTGTGTTTTTTAGGATGTTAGCGCTTATAGAGCTTACCTCCTGGGTTGCGTATATTAAGCCCAAATTCAACTTTGCCCCCTCTTTTGCAATTCTATTATAAATTTGGCTAAGGTCTTTGTCATCTTTTTTAGGGAAGAGATTATGGGCTTCCTCAAAGTAAAACTGGATGAAGTTGTTAGGTTTTGTATTAACAAACCGGTCCATTGCATCAGCAAAGATGGCTTGGCAAATACGTTCAGAATACAATGCCTGAATCATAGGATCACCTTGCGAAAGATCAATTATGATAATCTTGTCATCGCGAAGTGACTTAATGATTTCTTTTGTGAACGGATCATCAACCGAATCAGTGTGAAGCTTGACCATAGGCCGAAGTTTTTGGTATCCGCTGACATTTGCGGCCCCTCCCGGTTTACGTTTGCGTGTTAAGAAGATAAGCGTGGCTTGCAAGTTCTCGTCTGCCCAATCATGGCCGGTTTTTCTTCGATAATCAGAAAAATAGTCGCTTTGATAATTATCCCATACCCATTCGAACCACATTACCGCGTCATCCAGCGTGATCCCCTTTGAAGGATCAATTCCTCCTTCTTTGACCTGAGAATTAATAGCCTTATTACCCTCAAATCTTACCTTGAAGCTTTTAGGAGGCTTGAAGCCCGCTCGGTAGAGACAACACAAGTAAGCAGCCCTCAATCTCTCAAATCGCGTAGTCGCCGAGTGATCTGCAGGATCGGGCGTGCTCATGTCCACGGCCACGAAGCTTTGTACATAATCTCCCGTCTCGGCTAACAAACTACTTTGAATAAGATTGAAGCCCGATTCAAGGTCATGAAAGAAATTTACTTTCATGACCTTGAATTCCAGCTTCTCCTGGACGCTATAACGGACTACATCTTTCTTGTAGAGCGCAAATATTGCGGTTCCTTCATCCTGCATATTAGCGTTAGCATATTCACCATTGATATCGAAAATAATCTGTCCGACAGGATATTTAGGAAGCCCTTTTTTATCTAGAGCCTGATAGAAGTCCTCATCGTTTGAGTCGACTTGACTAATCAGCTTTCGAGGGGCTTTCTGGCTGAGATCATAGGTTGCCTGGATGATTTTTTTAACTGTATTGGACTTTCCTGTACGAGTCATGCCGAAAAGTGCCGTGCGCTTCCCAAGAAAATCCTGGGCCCGTACATAGACCGATACGACCTCTGCGCTCTGTTGGAAACGAATGCTCGAGCTGTATCGTACCCGTCCTATTTTCACCGTATCCAAACCACCCATGATATAGGTCTCATCATGGTAGTTAGCGATTAGTTCCAAGACTTTCCCAGTCGGCTTATAGACATTGTAATGATGTGGTGAGTAGAAATTTTCCACATCTGCTCCAAAGTGCAGGTTGCCAGTTGAATCACGATAAAATGTACCAAGTACATGGCAAAAAAGGCCTGAAAAACTAAACTCATAACGTGTAAAATCATCAAGCTGGCTTTTGATGCCGGTGGTCCCTAAGTCATCCTTGAAGTACTCAATCATTGATCGTATTACATCATCTGTAGTAGGCAATTTAGTCGGCTCAATTGCTCGCATGAGCAGTGCTTCTGAAACAACGGGCTCATTATCATAAAAGGCAAGTAGAAAGGTGCCATGGGGAATGCCTCCCGCCTGCATTTTCCAAGCATCTGCCACAAGCAATGTTGCAGATTGATAATCCACAGAAAACGGTCTGCCAATAAACAGTTCTTTCTGACGGGCTTCTTTAAAAAGGTCCACTGCCGCTAATTCTGCAATCTGGGCTTTTAGGCTCATGATCTCCCCTTTATCTTATCTTTGGATTAAGGCCAAACCGGATTTTTGAATGCTCAGCATAACCGCGGTCAATTTCAATCGCTTTCCATCGCCGGCCCATCTGCTCCGCAACATATCCGGTCGTGTTGCTGCCGGCAAAAGGATCAAGAACAATATCACTAGGATCGGTCAGGAACGCGATGAAAAAAGCTGCCAGTTCCGGGGGCATTCGAGCTGGGTGAGGTGTAAGGCCGAGTTTACGACATTGTCGATGGTATTCATCGTTGGATTTTGTATTTGAGAACCGCAACATGTTTTCTGGCAAACGCAGTGGCCTTAGCGGATCATTCTGTTCCAGCTCTATTACGTTGTGCATAATGCTACCTCTGTTATTTTTCAGGAACCCCCTCGCGCTAATCACATGTTCTGACGGACGGCACCCGGCATTGAATTTTCCACGTTCAATCAGATTAATCATGCTTTTACTATATGGGCGCAGAACACGCTCATTCTTAGCTTTTGGCCTATCATTCTTGGCCATCCACCATACATGGGTAAAGCTGTCAATCGTCCGAATGCGCTCGATTGTAACCCACTGTGCGGGGCTGGGCAGGCGAGACGGATTGTAGCTAACGAACTGCTGACATAGCCTAAAATCAGCGTTACAGTTCTCGATAAATCCGATGAGTGCTTTCAGATGCAGGAGCGACTGAACCGGCCGACCAGGCTGCCAGGCATTCCCGATCTCAATGACAACAGATCCATCATTAGTGAGCAGAGGGTAATAACATTCCGCTAGTTTAACAAACCATTCTCTATATTTATCACCCTGAAGGTTTCCATACTTTTTTTTCTGGTTGAGAGGGAATGGAGGGGAGGTTAAAATCAGATTGACTTTTCCTATAAGTTCCCTTTTTAAATCTCCAGAAAGGAGCTTTGTTGAATCACCACTATAAAATGTTCCAAGACGAGTCGTATATAGGACTCTTCCTTCAGAGTATTCTTTATAGTTTGTTGTTAGCTTACGGATGAGAGCGGATCGATTTTTTGACCTAAAGGCCGGCCGCTGGCAAGACCCCATAGCGCGCAGTTCATTAATGGACATTGTCGAAAGGGCAATTGGAATATCACGGTCATGCATTTTAATTAATTCGAGGACGTCATATTTCTTAGCATTCGCCTTTATGGTAATTTCCATACGCTGGGCTAGCAACTGTATTTGACTATATGATAGTCGCTCAAGCATTTTTCGTTACCAATACATAGACAAGCACATTATATTTAGCGATTTTTATATTCATTTCGCACTCCTATGTAAGGATCTGACAAACCTCTATTTGCCTACCTCATTATTTCTCTGCTTATTCCGGTTGCATATGACTAAACTTTTCATATTTTGCTTACCATTTCGTTAAATGTAATCCATGCACATGATTCATACTCAGACTGATTAATGCGACGATATTTCCAGATGCCCCCAAGCTTATTAGTAACGCGCTCGCACCAATCGCAGATCGCGTCGTCCTTAGCAGATGTACCTTCCCAGACGCGGCCTTTAGTCTCGATTATCCAGTTGACCTCGCCCGTTTTTGTCTTCTGCACAACTACCCAATCCGGATGGTAGAATCCGATCGCTCCACTGGGCTTGAGGTAATCTACCCGGAACTGCGTGCCGGACTCGCCCTGCTCCGTGGTACCGAGCGCGGCGAAACGTAGCACATCGGTTGCCTTGTTGTCGAGGAACTCAGCGAAACGGCGCTCGAAGTCATTGTAGGTGGCCACGTAGTTGAAGACGGTCTTCTTCGTCACGAGCGGGGGCAGGTTTCTCCGCCAGCTAAAGGGCTTGGTCTCAGACAGCCTGTAGTCTGCGCGCTCGAACTCGATCGCGCGGCGATCAATGGTCAGCTCGGCAATCTTCCGCGCAAGGTACTTGGCAATACCCTCCTGGATCTCAAGCCACGAAAGGTGTGAACGAATGGCGTCGTTTTCCAGGTCGATCTTCTGGCCGAAGCAGCGCGTGGCGACGTAATCCCGCACGGCTGGGTACAGCTCGGCGAACCGGTTCGGGAGCTTGGCCCGGTCGATGATCTTGTTGGTGATGGAACCGAGCAGTTCCTGGGGCGGCGGCAGCTCGCCTGCGCCGATTTCGGCCTGATGAACCTCAGTCTCCGTCGTCGCGAACTCGAGCTTCAGCCTGACCCGATACTCCACCGCGAGCTCTTCCTGCTCAAACACTGGCTCCAGCACCGCGACGTCAAGATCGGAGAGCTTGCGGATGTCGTGCACCAGCCTCGGCTTGGTGATCGGAATCGCGATGTCGTAGGCGAGGCGCTCCTGCACCGGCTCGATGATGATCGGCCTAGGCGGATCAGTCTTAGTCGTCGTGACACCGACGCCTTCGGCTTCGAGCTCGGTCCGCAGGAACTCCTGCAACTTATGTGTCCCCAGAACTTCTAGGGTCTGCGTACGATCGGGGCCGATCTCAAGCGGCATCAAGCGCAAGCCGCGACCGATGACCTGCTCAGCGAGAATCTTGGACTCGTACGCTCGAAGACCCAACACAACGGTAACGTTCTTTACGTCCCAGCCCTCGCGCAGCATCATCACGCTGACGATGGCTTTGGTCTTGTTCTCAGGCTTGTCGATGTCGCGGGCAGCTTTGCGCGCTTTCTCGAGGTCACCCTTGGTGATTTCGCCCTCGGAGTCGGTGTGAATGACCAGCACCTCGGACTCCTTGAAGCCAAACTCCTTGGTCTTCCACAAGTACTCGCCCAGCGCGTCGGCATAGACGTTCTTCTCCGCCATGATGAATAGCACCGGCTTGGCGTCGAGCTTCCTGTAGACGGTCCAGTGGTCTTTCCAGCGCTGGACGGCGGCGCGCAGCCAGTAGCCGTACTTCTCGGCGACGTTCTCCTTAGTAACGTTCTCGGGGTCTTTCTTCGGGTGCTTTGGGTCGTCCTCCTTGGTGACAAGCAGTGGCGCCTTGACGATGCGGTCCTCCACCGCCTGGGCAAGCGGGTAATCACAAACAGTCCACGGGAAGTACATCCAGCTTTGGTCACGCGGCGTCGCAGAAAAGTCAAGCCAGAGACAGAGGCCCTTGGGCAGGGCTCGGTGGATGGCTAGCAGCGACTGGCTCCAAGCGAGGTCCTCGTCGTGGACGTGGTGCGCCTCGTCGTTGAGGACCACGAGATCCTTGAGCGACTTGACCCGCTCCAGCATGGAGCGCTGGCCGGCCGCCAAGTCCTTGGCCGGCTTCCTGCCCAGCAGCGCGTCCACCGCGTTCTGCGGTGTCCACTCCTTGTCGCGCGACTCGTAAAGCTGATGGATATTCGTAAGGAAGAGGTTGTTGGATGCATCAGGCTCCATCGCCTCGCCACGCAGGATTACCTTTGGCTCGAATGGCCTCCATTCCGGAGGAACAAGCGGCAATTGCCTGAAAATATTGTTGTTGGCAAAGTCCTTCTCCAGTCGCTGGTAGACAATGACGTTTGGCGCGACGATCAGGAAGTTGGTCGAGAGATATGAGCCAGGCACGCGCTTCTTATGGAAGTGCGACCAGACCACCGCCATCGCCAATACCCACGTCTTACCCGATCCGGTAGCCATCTTGAAAGCGAACCGGCGTAAGTTTTCAGGCGGTAGATCCTGCAGACCCTCGCCATCCAACTCCGGCACGTAACGGCGGATCTGTCGCTGGCCGTCCATGGTCGTCTGGAAGACGATGTTGTCCGTGTATAGGTCTTTCTTGTAGACCTCGGCGTAAGATTGGATCAACTTCTGCGTGTCACGCTCGCCCGCAATCTCCACAAGCCAGACAAGCGTCTCAATTGCCTCGCGTTGGCAGAAGTAGTATCGAAAAGGCACAGGGAACCCCACCACTTCGTGGTCTTCGTCGAACCAGTACTCGAATAGACGCCGGGTGACATCAGATGCACCAAGATAGCCCTCCTCGCGCCAGGCATCCACAGCCATACGGATCTTCGGTACCAGTAGCAGCCGGCTCGGCCTCCTGCCGCAAGTTTCCTCTCGCCAGCCGGTCGGGGCTGCTTCGTCCTTGACCAGATACGAGGTCGGTTTCTCCCACGGCCGGCGGCCGGGGATCTCGGGCAGGTCCTTGTCGTAGGCAATCACTGCTTTGGCCATGGCTACTTCACCTCTACACCAAAGGCTTGGGAGGTGTCATTTCCAAAGATGTCGATCACCTTGACGAGGATCCGGTACTTGCCTGCCTTCTCGTAGGTGTGCGGGTCGCAGGCAAGCGGGAGCTTGCGCTCTTTACGGGTTCGATAGGCGACCCAGCCCTGCATGAAGGTATCACTGTGGAAGTCCCAGTCCACCGCCCAATAGTCAATGTAGTCCGACCACTTCCTGACCTTGCTCCGCACGTCCTCGGGGATCAGATCGGTGTTGGGGATGACGAAGTCCTTGAGCGCCACCTGCACGGTGAGCTTCTTCGGCTGCTTGATCTCAGCCTCTAGGTAGGCCAGCTCAAAGAAACGCACGTCGCCTTTGGCGGCAGCCTGCTGTTCCATTACCTCACGCGGAATAATAAGGAGCAGCAGCTTCACGCCCTTCTTTTTGGCAGCCTCCACCATCAGGTCGTAAAGGCCCATCTCCCACTCCCAACCGAGCACGTGCAGATCGCCCTGCTTGAGCCTGGCGCACTCGTCCACCGCCGCATCGATCTCGGCGATGGTCACTGGCGCGTCCACCGCACCAATGTGGACCATGGCCTTGCCCTTCTTGCCGTGCAGGTGGGCCATGCCCGTCACGGGCTGGGCCCCGTAGAGCTTGAGGATGAAGGCGAGGTACTCGTAGAGCGCCTGCTCGGCGAGGGGCATGACCTTCGACTCGCCGAAGGTTACGCCCTGCCAGTACTGACGCTCATACTTGCCGAGATTCAGCACCTCGAAGGGCTTGCAGTTCTCGATGCCTAAGAGGCGCTTGCGGGTGACGTGGATCGCCCAGCGGCCCAAATCGCAGCCGATCCAGCGGCGGCCCAACTTCTCGGCGACGGCGAGGGTCGTGCCGGAGCCGCAGAAGAAGTCGGCGACAAGGTCGCCTTCATTCGATGAGGCCCTCATAATACGGCCAAGCACACTCTCGTTTTTCTGAGTGGCATAACCTGTCTTCTCTTGCGAGAAACTCTTAATCTGAATCGAGTCCAGCGATTCCTCGCCCTTTAGCTCGAACTCAAAGGGATTTGCATTCCACACGTCCTCGATCGGATAGCCCTTGCCACCAGACTCCGCGCCGCCCCTCCGTTCATAGCCAGGGGGATATGGGACGTACTCCTTATTGAACGTGAACTCACCCGGTGTCTTTACGTAGAAGAGAATCATGTCATGGTTCCGGATCCAGTTCTTGGCGACGCTTTTATAGCCAGATATCCAGCCAATCCGCCAAATGACTTCACGCTGGAACGAGTCCACACCGAACACTTCGTCCATCAACGCCTTCACGTAGTGTCCGACGGTGGCATCGAGATGGACGTATATTGAACCTCTTGGACTCAGTAGATCACGCATCAAGGTCAAGCGTTGGCGTACCATTTCCAAGTAGCTGCTGATGCCGCTACCCCAAGTGTCGCGGTAAGCCTTCTCCTCGAGAGCGGACTGCTCTTTGGTTATCTCTTCCCCGGAGTCGCCGATCTCCGTTTTGAAGACGAAATCCGCCCCCGTCGCAAACGGAGGGTCTATATAGATGAGGTCGATCTTGCCAGCGAACTTCTCCAAGAGCGACCCCATCACTAGAAAATTGTCGCCCCAGATGAGCTTGTTGCGCCAGCCCGCCTCGAAGGTGTCTCCCTCCTTGCCCTCATAGACGTCGAAGAGACTACCCTGAATGCCACCCTTCTTCACCTCGCGCGTGGCCCGGCTTTCATTAACGGTCTCGATGACTTGGAAGGGCAGGCTAACGCGTGGCACCTCCTTGCGGGTACCGTCCTCATTGTACTTGCCTGGCCAAACCAGCTCAGTCTTGGTGATGTCAATCTTTGCCATGCGTCTCACTCCTCTCGCTCTTCATGTTCGGCATCCACGTCCGCGATGTTCAGCCAGCCACGGTCGAAAGTGAAGGTGCGCGCCTTGCCTGCCGGGTCCTGGATGCGAACGATGCGGGCGTCCGTCCCGCCAGCGCGCTCAACGACATACAGCCAGTACGCGTCGCCTTGTTCCCGCGCACACTGGAACTGGGTGCGCGAGAGACCGACCGGGCGATCGCGTAAGCTGCCCGTCATCGCCTTCACTTCGCACCTCCGTACCGGCGTCGCGTCTTCACCGGGCTCGAACAGGTCGTATCCAGGATTGTGGGTTGGTGTGCGTTGCCAACTGGGCTCGCGGGCCAGAATGAGATTGATGGCTTGCGCCTCGAGGGCCATCCGGGCCGGTTGGTCGAGTCCGTCGGGATCGGGGTTTTCCTCGTCGGGCTGTGCGGCAACGTACGAGATGAACGGTCGCCCGCCCGAACCTCCCGGAGTGCGTTTTGCGGAACGGGTCCCCGCGCCTTCGGGAGGTCCGCCACCTTGGCTATCGCTGTGCTCACCAGCGTCCTGGCCGCAGCCACTGCCCGTTCCGGTCCCAGTACCGCTTCCGCTTCGACCACTTCCTGCCCCCGTGGGCTCGGCACCTGCCGGGTCCGGCACCGGCAGCGTCGGGGCGGGTACGTCGCCAAGAAACTTCTTGAGCGCGTCCTTCACCTCGTCCCCCGACCCATCCCTCGCAGCTGTCGGCTCATCCTTTAAGCCGAGCCGATCGCGCAGCTCGTCCTCGCTCGTCACGCCGAGCTTTTTCAGCAAGTCGAGCACACCTATCTCGATCCCAGCTTCCTTCGCAAGCTGGTCGATGACTGGGGACTTGAAGCGGATTTTGGAAAGGAGGAGCGGGTTCGGCTTCCAGCCGAGGGTACCGAAGACGACGAACTCGGGGCATTGCAAATCGCCGTTTGCGTCCGGCACCCATGCGGTGTCATTCAGTTGCCGCACGAAGGTCGCGTCGAATACGTAACTACGTTGATGGTAGTAGGTCCAGCGATAGGTTCCCAAAAATGCGCTCGCTCCTCTGCGATCCTCCAGATCTCCCAAAGAGTCCCAGAGCACGGCGGCCTTTTTCGTCCGCGTCTCTGGGTCCAGATTGGGAAGGCTGCCGAGCAGCTTGTCGAGGCCTCGTAGCGTGTTGTCGTCGATCGTCTCGCCGCCGGAGCTGTTTTCGCAGCCTGCGGCACGACGCATCTCCTCGCGCTTCTGCCACGTGAAAGTCGACTCGACGCGAACCGGCTGGAGGTAGCGCGTGGCGCCACAGGCCTCCAATAGATCGCGCACTGCCTCGCCGCGAAGGCCCGCATGTGAATCGTCGACGAGCAGAACATCCTCGACGCCCTCGAACAGCTCCTTCATCCGCTCCGTGGCCAGGTAGACGCCACCAGGCTCAGAGACCCGCTTCGACCCGTCGCCCGCATCGACCGCCATGACGAAGGCAGTCTCGCGCAGCGCGCTTAGTATCTTCTCGCGCTGCCCCTTCGAGTCAGTGCCGAACGCTGTTATGATGCGGCGGATGTCGGCCTCGTAGTCGGCATCGCTGACGTCGACCTCGTCCGCGCGATACTTGGGAAGGACGTTCCAGACGACGTCGTCCACAGGATCGGGTTCGGTGAGGCCGAGCGACTGGAGGAACTCATGCGCGTCAACCGTCGCGCATACCGCCTGGCGCACGGTGGGGAAGCCGGTCTCGATCGCGCTGGGCAAGAACGCCTGCGGCTGGTCGTTCGATCGAGCGGTGACGTGGGTACCGTCCTCGATCCGGATCAACGGAAGGTCGTCCACGCGACGCCGCAGTGCCGGTTGACCGTTCAGGAACTCATACAGGGCGAGGACCCAGTCATCCGACTGCGCCTGCAGGAACGACTTATCGAGCTTCGGTAGGACCGTCTCCGGTGTGACCTCTTGGATGTTCAGCTCACTCATCAGGTACTGGCGCAGTTTGGGTGTGCGGTCTGGCGTGATGTCCCCGCTTAGCCAGGCAAGATCTCCATCGTGGCCCAAGAGGTAGGCCAACTGGCTGGGGCCCAAGAGAACGCGTAGCTCCTGGGTGCGCGCGAGCCGGGCATTGTTGGCGGGTACGTGGTTGCCGCCGAAACGGGGAAGGAGTGACTCTGACGCCAATGCGGCACGCGTCGCTTCGAACAACGGCAAGAACATGCTGCCTTCACCGAACCTGCTGCGATCGAGCGGCAGGCAGTTAAGGGCTGTCGTGTCGAGCATGTTCTTGTCTCTCAGCCAGCGCAGCGCTTGCACGAGGAGCGTTGCAGAACCTTCGACAAGGCGCTGATTCCACGGGTCGCTCCGCGGCACGTTGTCGCGACTCGGCGTCGTGCGGTAAGGACCTTGCACGAGAAAGCCGAGGTGCGTCTGAAGCACAGTCGGGAAGAAGACGACGAGGGGCGAATCGCTGACGGCCTGAACCGACCACCGGTCAAACTCCTTCTCCCGGGCGACCGAGAAGGCGATCTCGATACGGCCGGCGACCACACCATCGAGTGTCTTCGCCTCCCGCGAGAAAAGAAGCCACGTTTCTTCGACGTCGGGCTTGCCGTGCTCCTCGCCGAGGAGAACGATCCGGTGGACGTCTTCGCCGATCTCCTCCGGCTTGCCGCGCACATACAGACCCGAGGGACCGCCCTCGACGCTCCAGGCAATCTCGTCGATCTGACGCAAGAAGAGCAGCGTGCGGGGCCCGAGCCGTCGCAGTCCTTCAGCGATCTCGGCATGGGCCGTCTCATCGCCTGCGCGCAACGGCAGGACAAAGACGGTCTCGTCGGCCTGGTGGGCGAACGCTGGAATGGCGGTGGGCCAGACGAAGCTCTCGATTGCGAAGTCTTCCCCGCCGGAATGTACCTCGGGCCGGTGTGTGAAGGCGTAGACGGACTTGAAGCCGATGCCGAAGCGGCCGATCGCGATCAGGTCCTTGGTGCTTTCCGCGATACCGCAGATGCCGCGAACGTCCGAACCGTCAAAGGGCTGACCGCAATGAGCGGCGCGTAGCTCAGTGGCGGAGAGGGTGAAACGGACTGCCCGCGATCCCTGCCAGCCCTGGCGACGAGCGAGAGCGTCCTCCGCGTTTTGCAGTAGCTCGAAGATGAAGTGCGTGCGATCGTCGTAGCGGTCCGCCAACAGCATCGGCCCAATACGGCCAATGTCCGTGCCGTATCGGCGCTCGTTATCTGCGCGAATGGAAGTGTAGTTGATTGCCATCAGCCACGCGCCTCCCGGGAGATGATTCCTTCTGCATGGCAAAGGAGGCGCAGGTCGCACTCTTTGCAGATAGCCGGCTCGGGAGGTTGCGTTACCCGGAACTCCTCGGCCTGGATACGCTTGACCACATCGTCAAAATAACGCCCAGCCTCATTGATCCGTTCCGGGCGGTACGGAAACGCCATGCGCGCTTTCTCCTTCTCCTCCTCAGCAGTCCAGTAGAGCAGTAAGCGGTCCACATGCTGCCCGCGGCTCCTTTCCAGGATATGGGCGTAGGTGGAAAGCTGACGCTCGTAGGCGTCGAGCAGCGCGGGGCTGCCGGTGGGTCGTGGTGATGTCTTAAAGTCAAGCAACTCGATCTTGCCGTCACCGCCGAGCAGCAGGTCTACTTTACCGGAAAGGATGTAGCCGTCCTTTTCCAGCGAGACGTCCACCTCGGTCTGGATCACCCTCCCCATCTCCTCCCGGTTCTGGCGGAAGTAGTTCACGACCTGACGGAAAGCCGACTCTCGCGCGGTGTCCCCGATTGGCCGGACGTCGCTTAGACAGAGGAAGCGGAAAGTGCGGTCAAACAGCTCGCGGACGCACGGCTCATCTAGTGTGTCGAGCTTGCCGTCCATGGCAATACGGTGGATCTCCTCGATGGTCTGGTGTACGAGCAAGCCAAAGAATATGACCGCTGAACGGGACGGTGTAAAATCGTATTCACGGAAGAACTGATACTGGCGAGGGCAGGTCTCATAAATCTTGAGGTCGCCAGTGAAGCTGTAGGCACGTTTGACCGGCATCCGTTCGCGCAGGACGAAATGCTGTGCCGCCAGAAGCTCCTGCTGTACATAGGGCCACTGCGGCAGGCCCTGCCAGATCGGGGCGAAGTAGTCCTTAGGGGGATCGTGCGCGGTGAGGACCAGCACCTTCTGTGGCCGGGAAAACGCGACGTAGTGCAGCCGCATCCTGTCGAAGAGGGTAAGCCGACTCTCGGGCTCGAAAGGCGGACGGTGGTAGTACAGCCCGAGGTCGCGGTCGATCTTCTTGGGGCTCGAGAACTGCGTGCTGAGGCTACCTACCACAACCACGGGGAACTCCAAGCCCTTTGCTTGGTGGATGGTCATCACCTGCACGTGTCCCTTGGGGAATGGCTGATCCGAGTCCTCGTACTCGTTGATACCTCCGTCGTATAGCAGCCGTAGGAAGCTATTGAAGAGGTGGAAGCGCAAGAACTCGCGGTTTCGGTATGTGACGACTGTGTAGTGGTAGTAGCTCTGAAAGACGTT
>Ga0315291_10008633_pt1 | contig 12513 bp, 10 predicted proteins | sample YL17G12_20_MG_FD_203070 | JGI IMG/M metagenome (GOLD analysis project Ga0315291, IMG submission 203070) | Sediment microbial communities from Yellowstone Lake, YNP, Wyoming, USA - YL17G12_20 | ecosystem: Environmental > Aquatic > Freshwater > Lake > Sediment | place: USA: Wyoming | collected... | reverse complement strand
ATAGTGGAGAAGAGCTCCTTTTCATGAAGAGCATCTCCGTATCTTGTCAGAACAAGAACGAAGCCGATTGTAGGATACTCTCTTCGCAGAACCGCAAGGGCTTCGAGGGCGCTGACCAAACCATACTCTGCACAAGCGGCTCCTGTTGAACAGACCACCGGCGAGTGGGAAGAAATAAAGCTCTCAACGCTTTGAGCGAGATTGGGCGCACCAGCAGCCAGAGGTGGAAAGTAATTGCTCATCTGCCGGATACGCGTGCGCGGCTGGAGGGTCTTCAAGACTCCTTCGATATCCGAGTTGCAGGCGACCACGGCGTGCGCCAGGCCAAGAGCAAACTTGGCAACACTCCTTGCATGAGGATTCAGCCCGACAATAAAATCCTTAAAAGCACCTCCTACGAATGAAATCACAATTTTATGACCCGTGAGCCTTGCCAGCACTATGCAGACAGCCCCTAGCCAGAAAGACCTGTAGCTGGCCGAGAGGTAGTGGAAAATGTCGGTGTCCGAAAAAGCAAAGTGTCTGGCAAGCTGAAAAAACTCAAGAACTCTGTTGTTTGTTCTGAAGTTGATGATGTTGTCACCAACGGGCCGCCCTGAGCCAAGATTGAATATGCTAACTCGACAGCCCTCCCGAGAAAGGGAAGCCTCCATTTGCTTCATCAGTGCAGCGATGCCACCATACGGAGGTGGATAATGACCTATCAACGTGATCTTCACTCGACGACTTTCCCTGCTCTCTGGTTTATGCGTGCTCTTTTCTGTTCCGACTTTTCTGCCAGTCCATGGTAGATTCCAACGATGCGTTTCTCGACGGCGCTTTCGCTGTGCTCAGCAACCACAAACTCCCTTGCCCTCTCGCCAAGTCTCCGTCCCAAGAGCGGACTGCGAAGAATCTCGCAGACTCTAGCTGCAAACTCGTGAGCTGTGTCCGCCAGGAGCAGGTCTTTCCCTGGCACGGCGGCGATTCCGTCCATCCCGACGCTCGTGCTCACTATCGGCATCCCCATAGCCATCCCTTCGAGAGTTCTGATTCTCACCCCTCCGCCAAAACGGAGAGGCACGACCTGGACCAAGCAACGCCCAACGTAGGGAGCTATGTCGGGAACGTCTGCTGAGAGAACGATCCTTCGCCCGTCCGAAAACTGACTGACTGATGCCGGCGGCCTCCGTCCCACAATGAAGAGCCTGGCTTCAGGGATTTCCGAACGGATCAGAGGGAATATGTCACGGCAGAGGAAATTCACGGCGTCAACGTTGAAGTCAGCGTCCAAAGCTCCAAGAAAGACAATCGAAGAGGGAATCTTTCCCTCCCGCTTTGGGACGTATTTCCAGCAGTCCACTATCACAGGCAGGTGCTCGGAGATTCCTCTTATTCCTGCCACCTTCTCGACAAGGACGCTGTCCGTCTTTGAAAGCGTAAGAACCTTGTCGAATTCTGAATAGGCCCGCACCTCCCTTGCTCTCACGACCGATAGAGTCTTTCCCACACTCCGTCTCTTCCAGAAGCCTTGCGTCACGGCAAGTCTCCTCTGGAATCTGAGATAGTCGACGTCATGCTCGAGAAGCACCTTGCAAGGGACCTGAGCAAGCCGTGCAGCATTTGCAGTAAACCAGTACTCAAACTGGGCAATGTCGTATGCTGACGAGCGGGTCGCCTCCACCACGGCCCGAGAAAGCTCGAGAGGACTGCAGTAGTAAGCCTCCAATGGATAACCGCTCAAGGAAGCCTTTGCTCTGTAAAGCGCCCTGTAGTAAGCGGAATGAAATAGGCTCTTCCTGTTGGGCAAGAGGAACGTGAAAACACTCTTGCAGTAAGGCTTAAGATTCTCGGACTTGGATTCGTCATCCCTGTTCAACAAGCCACACACGAGGCTCACCTCAAAGTGCTTGGAAAGCAGCTTGAGAAGATTGAGAGTAACAATCTTGGTGCCCTGGTCCGGCGGATAAGGCAACGAGGGTTTTACGATAAGTATCCTTGTCATAAAGCTGGATCCCCAAAAAAATCGTCACAAGACCAGACACAAGCAACTATCTTAGCGCAGACAACGGACCCCCGGAAAGAACGGCTTGATAAACGCTCTCCACCTCGCGCACCATTCGCTCAAGGGAAAAACTCGACTCGACCCTCGTTCTGCCGGCTGCACCCATGCGACGACAAAGAGCTGGATTCTCGATCACTCTCTGCATGGCGGCACAGAGAGAGTCAACGTCACGAGGTGGAACCATGAAACCGGTCTCGCCCTCAACTATTACTTCAGGTATTCCGTATATCTTACTGGCAATAACTGGCTTAGATGCTGTCATCGCTTCGAGAATCACAAAGGGCATGCCTTCCATTGTCGAAGGTACCACCAGACAGTCGATGTCACGCACGATGCTCTGCACATCTTTCCTGTGCCCCAAAAAGAAAACTCTTCCACCGACACCCAACTCCGAACACTTTCTCTTGAGCGATGCCTCCTCCTCTCCTTCGCCAACGACAAGGAGCGCGGTCTTGTCGAGACCAGCGACGCAGAGCCTGGCGAACGCGTCCAGAAGATAACCGTGACCCTTTCTCTCTATGAGGCTCCCTACAGCAGCAAAAACAAAAACCGAAGGATCGAGCCCAAGGGTGGAACGCACGTGTGAAGAGCCAGCTTTGTCAAGCTCGCCTATGTCGACGCCGTTGTGAATCATCACGACCCGAGATAGGGGGACTCGATGAACGTGAGTAAGAAATTCCACGTTCGAGTTCGTGATTGTGATGACGGCACGGATAAACAGACTACCGAATCTCTTCGCAAAGTGTCTCTTCCACAATTTCTCAACCATTGCAAGATGTTCGGTGGTCACGATGGAGCGACAACCTGCAAGCCTCACAATCGGTGCGACCAGGCTAGCCTGTGCGTTATACGCACCGGGAAGATTGATGTGCAACAGATCAGGCTCCCACTTTCTTATCGTTCTCGCGAGCTCAACATATCCGATGATATCGTAAGGGTCTTTCAGAGAGGTTTCAAGTGTGGCGACTCCCATTTTTCCGAGCCGCTCTTTGAAGTCTTGTAGTCGGGCTCCCTTGGTAGTCAAGATGCAGGGCTCGTACGTTTCCCTTCTGAGACCTGAGATGAGAAGCTCGAGATACTTCTCTGCTCCACCAAAGTAGGAAGCATCGCTGAAATACATGACTCTGATCACGCCGCTTCCCTCCTTACTCTCCGCCTGCTCTCACATGATCACCTTTCTGCTCTACAAGTTTCTTATCCCCTATGAGCTTCTTCGCGATTTCGACGGTCAGGGCGGCGTTCCGATCCCAGTTGTACTCCTCTTCGACCGCCTTTCTTGCGTTCGCACCGAGGCTGTCACGCAAACCACGATCGGAGGCGAGACGAACGATCGCGCTGGCCATGTCGTGTACGTCCGTGGCAGCTACCAACAGGGCGGTCTTCTCATGAATCAAGACTTCTTCGAGCGCTGCCACCCTGGGAGCTACAAGGGCCTTAGCCATTCCCATGTATTCAAACGTCTTGGTCGGCGAGCCATAATCTGTCGCCCATGGTATTACGGCGATGTCCATTGCGGCGATATGCTCGGGTACGTTCTCTCTCGGAACTTCTCCCGCAAAGCGAAAAACTTCGGTCAGACCCTTTTCACGAACGATTCTTCGGAAACTCTCGAACCTGGGATTTCCTTCTCTTCCACCCACCATGAAGAAACGGAGTCTCCTCTGTTCTTTTACGGCAAGAGGCGCCACGTCGAGCAAAAGATGCGCACCATGCCAGACTGAGAAACCTCCCACAAAGCCGACAACTATGTCGCCCGACGACAAACCGTACCTCTGTCGAATCAAATCGCCAGAAGTACCCGGATGAAACTTCAAAAGGTTTACGCCGTTGTGCATCACGTGGATTTTTTCTGGTACAATGCCCATACTTACCAGATAGTCCTTGAGCACACCGGAAACCGTTATTATTGCATCCGCCTTCCTCGTCAATACTCTCTCGACAAAAGCGGCCAAGGGTCTCAAACCCAGGCCGTTTGTCAGTTTGGCCTCTTCGATTGAAGCGTTGAACTCGAGTATCAGAGGAAGGCCCCATTTGCGCGCTGCCGCAGATGTTGCGAACTGATAGAGGTAGTAGCGCTCGTATATGAAATCAAAATCGCAGTTCTTCTTGAGGAGCGAAGCAAGTCTGGAATAAAACGCCGCGTTGTGGAAACAGTAAACCGAGTCTCTCAGAATCACCCTGAGTGCGCGGGGCACTTTCCTTGCACTACGGCCTTCTAGCCTTTGGGGTCTCAGTGCCTGCTGGCCACCCCTCTGAGGACTATTGCTGTCTGTTTGTACTGTTCTACGGCTGTCGTTTTGGGATTTCGTCGTCCGGGAAATCTCCCGTGAACCGGTCTTAGTATCGAGGACAAAGACTTCGTTGCCAAGCTTTGTGAAGCTTTCAATCATTTCCTCCATGTGGGTTGTGAAACCGCCCCCCCGGCCGCCAGGCCTTATGCTCGGGTCAGAACAGACATAGAGAATCTTCATCTCATTTCTCCAACGATTCGTCCGAGTTTTCAAGAAATTCTAGAAGGCAGTTTCTAATGCCCCACCCCTGGCCTGGACAAAGCGCTACCCAGCATCTTTCCGACTTCCGCGTACACTCCCGAAACCTGCTTACTGAGGTTTTCCCATGAATACTTGAGGCCATGCTGGACGAGTCTGTCCGTGTCCCATCTCTTCTCCAGGGCCGCTCTCAAAGCTCGAGCCAGCGATGAAGGGTTGCCCGGCTCAGCCAGAATGCCAACGCTCTCGTCCGGGGCTATTTCAGGCGCACCACCCACAGCCGTGCCCACAAAGGGCCTCCCGCTTACGAAACCCTCAAGGGCAATGACGGGACACCCTTCGTCAAGGCTTGATAGCGCCACTACGTCGCACGCCGCAAGCCAAAGGGGTACTTCCTCGCGGGGTCTTATTCCTTTTAGCAGAATGAAATCCGAGAAAAGGAGCTGGCCAATCTCTTTACGTACGGCTTCCTCAAGCTCGCCCCTTCCGAGGATGACCAGAATCGCATCTTTGATTGTCTCTCTCAGGATAACGAATGCCCTGACCATCGTGAGCGGGTCTTTCACTGGGACTAGGTTCGCAGCCAGAAGAATGATTCGAGCCTTCATCGGGAGACCGAGTTTCCTTCTCGCCTCTTCCTTGTTCGTTGACTTCCCGAGCGAGGCCTCGACCCCGCTCGGGATCACACGGATCCTCTTTTTTTCTATCCCCACCGATTCTATCTTGCCTGCAAGGGCTTTGCTGACAGCGATCACAACTGCTGCATGCTTGATAGCGTACCTGCTGGCGAGACTTACCAAAAGACCTACGGCGTCTCTCTTCAGACCCACGTTCACGTCCGAGCCGTAGGTCGTCAGCACAACCGGTCGTCTCAGAATAGGCCCCGCAAGGCACGCGGCAAAGCCAGCGGGAAAACACCTGTGCGCGTGTAACAAAGAAGTTCTTCTTTCAAAGATTGAGTAGATAACGGCTATCCAGAAAAACAACTGGAGCGGCTGCAGGGCCTTCCACAACAACGGCACATGAACACAGGGCGGTCTGTAGATTCGGATGTTTCCTTCCGAGCTCCGGAACTCTCGGCCTGCCGTCTGGGCTTCCCTCATCTTGGAGTATCTCGCAAGACAAGGGAAAATCGTGTGGGCGGCAAGTACGACCACGTCATGCTCCGGACTCAGCGATTCGGCTAGCCGTCTGACACTCACCTTCACGCCGCCGCTCATCTCGTCCGTGCTCGGAAAAGACTCCACCACGAATGCTATCTTCATGGGTCCCTGCCAAGTGCTAGCTTCAAGGCGAGCCAACTTTCGTTGTGTTCTGCTCCTCAACAACAAGGCTTCCTACTTCAACACCCGAATAGTAGTCTTCGTCCCGCCAATAGTCAGATACGTGAAAGTTTGCGGAAGCTGTTATTCTCTTGAGATTCACCTTCACGCGGTATCTGCCGGGGAATAGACCACTGGGAATTGTAAACCTGACGGTCTGCCTGACCAGTTCCCCTCTCTTCCAGAGGTGCAAAGGTGGCTCGCAACCCTCCGGATCCACGTCCACTCTATACCTGAACTTCTTTCCTAACCTCTCTTCGAGGAACTTCCTGTAGGGCTTCTCGAATCTTCTTGCGAGAAGCGTTCGCTTCGGAAAGTCGGTATTTATTCTCACAAAAAGCCTGTAAACATCTTCGGGCAGAATAGGAGACAGACACTTCCAAAGGAGATTGATGCTGACCGTGTCACCGGGCTGCACGAACGCTGGGAATACACGGACTGTCTCAAGGGAAGAAACCCCCGAGAAGCTCGCAACGGGGCGCCGAGCGGAGTCTGGTTCCACCGGAATGTAATTTTGGGCCGTCGCGTCTTCTCGAAATTCCGCCTTCTCCAGGTTTATCACGCGAAAAACATGCAGATCCTTCTGCGAAAAAATTTTCTCAAACAAGGCAGGAAGCGAGCTGATCTTAAGAAGGGCACGCCGTTGCACCTGGGGATCAATTTCAAATTCAAAGGCATACAGTCTTTGAGAAAAGCCGGTATTAACAACGACGAACCCAACCCGGTACTTCCGGAGTACTTCAATCGTTCTTTGAAGACCCACCGAGGGGTTGAGAACATCGAGAGCATCCCTCACCCGACTTACGGAAAAAGAATCGGTTGGCGCAGAGTGGGCCACGGGTATCGCCGTAACAAACTGCCTTGTAAAAGCTGGAATTGCGTACGCAGTGATAGGGTCGGAGAGAAATACCTTTCTACCCTCCGCCTCCCTATCAAAACGTTCGAGCACGTCAGAGATTGCCGCAAAATCGTCTGGAAACGGGCCGTGCCTACTCTCTATGGCGCGTTTGTACAAATCGATTCTGTAATTCAATGTTCCGAGGAGCGCAACTACAACAAGCAAGATCCAGACGCAGACGAAGAACTTGCTTCTCAGCGAGTTAGACCTAAGGTTGGCGGGAAACTCCGTCACAAAAATCGCAAGCGAGAGCGTGTAGGGCACCGCCCACATCAGTCTCCAGGCAAGGTAGCTCAGAACCTTTGTCGCAAGAGGCATCAGGAGAGGATTGAATATCAAGAGCAGAGGCCCCGCTGTTGCAGCTGTAACAAAGGCGTGCGAATCGCTTTTCCTGGTTCTGAGAATGAAGTAAGGCAGAAGCATTAGTGAAACTATTCCGGCAAAACCGAGCCAGCCATAAGCACCCAATGGATTCATCATATAGAATATTCCGTCTAGATACAGAAGACCCTGGCCTTCGACCGAATACAGATTCGCCGTGGAATATGAGATGAAGAACTTGTAGATAAGAAAGGGCAAAGAAATGCCGATGGGAATTCCGACAACACGAGCCCATGACTTGATGGTTTGGGATCTGTCGCTCCATCGGACCACGAGCTTGAGAAGGAAAAAGCAGGTGACGACAAAAAGAAACTCAACGAAATAGTATACGTGCACCGCAGCGGCAGTGACGACAAGGATACCGAGCAGGAAAAGAAGCCATCTTCTTTGCCCGCGGAGATACCTAAAAAGCACGGCCAGGGCGACAAAATAGACAAGCATGGATACTCTTGTGGGGTATCCAGCTATCCTAAGGGTCTCGCCGCCAATGCCACCGTAGCAAAGCGGGAAAAGAAAGGCGGCGGCAAAAGCAGCTTTCACGTTTTCGGTCAGAGACCTCGTAGCGGCGAACAAACCCAGCGCCAGAAAAGGGGCGAAGAAGGCTGGTAGCGTCTTCCAGAGAGTGTGGATTCCCGTTCCAGAGACTACAACAAGGAGTCCGCATAACGCATGGAAGATCCCAAACCTTGGGTCGGGTTTGACCACCCCATTCGGGCCATAAGGCTGCTGGGTCGGAAAGACCCTGTCTTCTTCGATAACACCCCGAATCGCAGCAAGATGTGCTGGTGAGTCACTCGTCCACTGGAGAGAGGTGCCGGAGACGAGAAGCAAAATGGAGATTGCGATAAGTGCGAGAGCTAAGGCCACACAAAGAAACATCCCGACCCGTCCTGTCAGCTCCGAGTGGGAAGGACCAACGCCCCCGACAGACCAAGACTCTACCTCCCTCTTGCCCGTAAGTTCACTCCACAAATACCAAGCCGGCGTGCAAGCCAGGAGGACCCAACCTGCACCGAACACCGAGAGACCGAACCAGTCAAACGCCAGCAATAGAAGAGCGGCCTGGCCAAGGCTCAAACTGACCGCAAAGGGAAACACTTCCAGGAAACTGAGCCCGAGTTTCTGCCTTATTCTAAGTGATGGAATAAAACCGGGAGCCAGCAGAAAGAGGAAAATGGACGGGGCAAGACTGAGCCCGTTGGTTACCTTGCAAAAGCGACAGAGCCAAAGGCCTCCCAGCGAAACGAGAAACACCAGGAAGAAAAACCTAGCGACAGTCCTCTCGCTCGCCCCTCTGCTCACCTTCTCAACTCCTCGAAACCACGTATACACCCAGGCAGATAACAACCACACCCAGCCAGCGGAACGGGGAAACGTGCTCTCTGAAAATGAGGGCAGAAGCGGCGAGAGAAAGCACGTAAGTGAGGCTTATCAAGGGGTAGACGAAGCTGAGCTCTTTCTTCGAAAGCACATCCATCCACAGTAGCCCGCTGCTCATGGTCACGAAAGCTCCCAGCCATATGTAACCAGACGTTATGAGCTTGGTGAACTCAGGCCAGAACGATGAAATAGAGAGCTGAAATCCGCCCTTCAGGTTGAGTCCGTGTTTTACCAGAATCTGTCCGGCCACGAGCATTGTCACACATGCGAACACATAACCGGCGGTCTTCATTTCCGACCCTCCTCGGTTCCCCCACCCCCTGCCGGCCCAAGCCCCAGATGTCTGCTTCTCTCTCCTTCTTCAAGGGTTGGGTAGGCGCCGCGGACCTCCGAAAGCTGGGCGTTCAGCATGGCCATTTCCTTAGCCAGTATCCTGAGCTGGGTCGAGAAGTCCGATATCTTGTTTGAGAGGTGAAGAAGAATGACAAGCGCAAAGAGAATTCCAAAGAGAAACAGAGTGGACGAAGGGTCCGTGGCTCCGATCAGGGAGGTGATTGAGAGCAGAAGCTTTTCCCAGACCACGAGCATCGTCATGGCCACAACTGCAAAAAGCCATATGAGTGAATATCTCTCCCTTAGCCTTTTCCTCCTAACCATGTCCAGGACGATGAGTATGAGGACAATACTTATTACAATAGCGAAACGCTCGACCCTAGGAGTTATCATGCTTCACCTCCGGGAACGGTAAGCCTTTTTCTCGCAAGTACGGCCATGAGCGAGAGGACGAAGTCAAAGGGATATATGAACGCTTTGATGGTCGAGATCGTGGACCTACCGCCGATCCTTTCGCGCACTGTCACCGGAATCTCCTTTATCTTTAACCCCGCCCTTCCGAGAATCACCAGACCAACAGAATCTCTGAACTCGGCTGAGTCATACCTGGCAAACATCCTGATTGCGCGCTTCCCATAAGACCTAAAACCGCATGTTGTATCTGTGATCTTTTGCCCCAGGACCACGGACGTGAGCCATGCAAAAAGGCGTATGCCGCACTTGCGAAAGAAGGGTGTTCTGTATCCACGGCTCTCGAGGTATCTGGAACCCACTACGATATCGAAACCTTCTTCGACGACGGGGGCCACCAGCGCCTCGATCTCACGAGGAACATGTTGCCCGTCGGCATCAACCTGAATCGCTATGTCGTACCCCTTTCTGTCCGCATAAACAAAACCCGTTCTCACCGCCTCGAACATTCCGAGATTGAAGGGGAGCTTCACAACAATTGCCCCAGCCTTGCGAGCCGCGTCCGCGGTGGCATCAAATGACCCGTCGTCAACCACCAGAACGTCAACAGAGGGAGCTTCCCTCTTCACTTCTTCCACGACCCTACCCACGTTTGCGACCTCATTGTATGCTGGGATCACCACCAGAATGCGAGTATCTCTCGTCACTGTCCCACCTCTACTTCTATCGCGGCTATAGCTTCTTCGGCTACCCTGGCTGCCTCGGAGGCAGTAGGGCCCTCTGCCACGACGTGCCCGACTCTATCGAGGCTGCTCCTGAGCTCTGGCACCGTGTCTCCGACCGACCTATCCATATGAACGTCTGTCACGCCCGCCACCGAACTAGCGGGCTCGATTCCTTTTATCGCGGTTATCTTACCTGGGGGCACGCGCAGATACCTTATGGCCGAACCCCTTGCGTACTTAGGCACTATTTGAGGCGCACGGCCAAAGGAAATCTGGATCACCGCTTCCATGAGATCTATGCCCGTGGAAAGAGGCACGAGATCAGACGTGATTCGATCCCCTCCAAGCCTGGCGCCCACCTCCATGACCCTCGGGCCATTCTCCGTCAATCTAAGTTCCGTGTGGGTGGCCGACCAATCCACTCCCAGGGCTTGCACACAAGCCTGGACGGTCCCGCCCACTGCTCTTTCATTAGAGAATACCGACGGCTGAGTATGGCCCAACTCAACGAAATGGGGTGGGCCGCTCGTAATCTTGTCAGTCACCGCAGCAATTCTGGTCTTCCCTTCCCACGTCACGGCCTCCACACTAATCTCGGGACCATCTATGAACTCCTCGACGATGACATCTCCGGAAGAAGACGCTCGAGCCGCCTCCTCAAATCCTCTCGCGAGCATTGTGACATCATCAACTTTTGTGACTCCTCTGCTCCCTACGGAATCGACTGGTTTGACAACGCATGGGAAACCTATGGAAGAAACGACCACCGTCGCTTCTTCCATAGAGCTCGCTTTCCCAAAATTGACACACCCCACGTTTGCCCGCGCAAGCGCCTCTCTCATCAGGACCTTGTTTGTGCAGGCTCGTGCCGCCCGCATCGAAAGCCCGGGAAGGCCGAGAGACTCCGCGACAAAAGCCACGGTCTTCACCGCAAAATCGGTGCAGACCGAAAGGACAGCGTCAATCCCTTCGTTTCTTGCGACCCTAAGACACGCTTCGTGATCCTTTATGTCTGCGACTATTTCTTTGTGAGCCCGCTGGAAACCAGGAGCCTTGGGATCTCTGTCAACAGCTATGACGGTGAGACCAATTTCTCTGGCCTTTTGAATCACAAAGCTCTGTAGGAAGCCCGCTCCTACAACAAGCACTCTACCCGACATCATCTGACAGAATCAGGAACCAGAGTCCCGTTCCTCTCGCAAGATTCCCAGGATAGCAACTCCATGATAACTACCATCCCTGAAGACGTGTTCCCTTAAGAGCCCTTCGCGTTGAAAGCCACATTGTTCAAAGCTCTTCATGGCCCGTTCGTTGTAGGAAAATACCTTCGCGTAGAGCCTGTGAAGGTTGAGCCTCTGGAAAGCAAAGTCAACCAGCGCTGTGATTGCCTCGGTTCCGTATCCCTTGCCTCTGAACTCGGCCTCGCCGACGTACACCAAGACTTCGGCGTTTCTCGCGACCCAGTCAATGTTCTTTAGCCCGATGTTTCCAATGTGCTTGGCGTCTGAAGTCACGATGGCAAACATTCTTCTTGTACGGTCCCTGACCATCTCCTGATACCACAGTTGGTGTTCGTTTGCGGAGATCGGGAAAACGGTACCCGTGTATCTAGTGACTTCAGGGTCGTTCACCCACTCAAGAGTTCTATCCAGGTCCTCAACTCCCAAAGCACGCAGCGAGACTCGTCTTGCCTTCATTCTTCTTTTTCCTCCGTCGTCTTCCTAACCCTTTCTGTAATGGAGGGCAATCTTCTTGACAGCTTCGATTACATCCCGAGCGTCACCCGTAGTCATTCGAGGGTAAAGCGGGAGCGAGATGAGTCGCAGGTAAGCATCTTCTGCTACCGGAAAATCCCCGCTCTTGTAACCGTAGGTGTCACGATAATATGGGTGCATATGCACAGGCACGAAATTGACGGTCGTCCCTATGTTCTCAGTCCTCAGTTCATCAATGAACTGTGCTCTGTCTATCCTGAGCCTGTCAAGATTGAGGAGTATGGGATAAATGTGTCTTGCATGAGTGACTTCACTTAGAACAGAGAGAGTACTTAGCTCCTCCATATCGGAAAATGCCTCGTCGTAGAGTGAGGCCAACTCTTTCCTCCTGGCGAGAAAGCCCGCGAGCTTTTCAAGCTGACAGAGGCCTAGCGCAGCCTGAATATCGGTGAGGTTGTATTTGAAGCCTGGATACAAGACCTCATAGTACCAGGAGCCGGTCGACGTGTATCTCTTCCAGGCGTCCTTGCTCATCCCGTGAAGACTGTAGAGACGAATCTTGTTCGCCAACTCTTCGTCCTCAAGAGTCACGGCGCCACCCTCGGCAGTCGTTATGTTCTTGATTGCATAGAAACTGAAGCAACAAAGCTCGCTTATTGTGCCTATCTTCCTTCCCTTGTAACTGGCGCCAAGAGCATGCGCGGCATCCTCGACGAGGTGAATCCCGTTGGCTCGAGCAATCGCTCCTATTTCGTCCATCCTGCAAGGATGGCCAGCATAGTGGACTGGCACGATGGCCTTTGTTTTCCGCGTAA
>Ga0315291_10008630_pt1 | contig 12515 bp, 12 predicted proteins | sample YL17G12_20_MG_FD_203070 | JGI IMG/M metagenome (GOLD analysis project Ga0315291, IMG submission 203070) | Sediment microbial communities from Yellowstone Lake, YNP, Wyoming, USA - YL17G12_20 | ecosystem: Environmental > Aquatic > Freshwater > Lake > Sediment | place: USA: Wyoming | collected... | reverse complement strand
TACAGGAGGTGTCTTTCCACCGGCCACCTATACTTCCAAGAGCCATGCGCCGGCTGAAATGGTTAAATTTTTTAAGGCAGATGTGGCCAACAAGCGGTTAGTCGGCATTTCGGATTGGCGAAAACCTAAAGAGATGAAGTAGAACGTTGGTGCAATGTTCACATTCAACCCGGTAAGACAGGCCTTTTGCCTGTTTTGCCGGATTGGATCATAGTCTCACGAGATCGGTTTAACCCTGGGCAGAAGGTATTTGATAGGATCACCGTCAGTAAATTTATTCCTTGACAATTTTTCTTGTATTTGATAAATGAACGTTCATATTTTACTAAATGAACGTTCATCATTTTATTATGGTCAATAAAAAGAAGATAGATTCGCCTGAAAGACTTCTCAACGCAGCGATGAAGCTTTTCGTAAAAAAAGGCTATAAAGGCAGTTCTGTGGCTGAAATCACTAAAGATGCAGGATTCACTCGAGGTGCCCTCTACTGCCATTTCGAGACGAAAGAGCACCTGGCCCGCGAAATCATCAAACTCTTTGAAGAGAAATTCCTGAACAGCATGGTCCATTATGTAGGGGAAGAGGGTGGGAGTGCGTTAGAGAAGTTTAAGAAGATGATGCGTTTTAATGTCTGGTTTGCCGGAGAGCATCCAGATTTGTGTCTTTTCATGACAGTCATTTCTGCAGAGATGTGTGGGTCCCACAATCGATTAGAACCGTATCTTAAATCAGTCTATCGAAAGTGGAGTGAGTTCATTACAGGAATTTTAAAGGACGGTAGGCGAGCAGGGGAATTTAAGAGAGAGATCGACCCTCAGATGATGGCGTGGGTGATCATTGGGGTTCATGATGGGGTGCTCCTTCAGAAGGAGATGAACCGAGAGACGATTGACCTTCAATCTTATACAAAACAGTTCAGGAACCTTATCATTTCTGGGGTGCAATCAAACTAAAAATGGCTCCTTTCAGGAATTCGAAGGCAGCGAGTTGAGGGGGGCTTCGTATTCCGTTGAGGGATCAACTAACTGATAAATTAATTCAAATGGAGGGCAGTGAAGGAATACATGTTAAATGTTTTAACCCGGTGTGACTGCTGAAAACGAGGAAGGGATAAAGATATTTTTTTAGGGGAAGAGAGACGAAGGTTAGAAAAAATCCTATCATCAATAAGATAGTCGAAGAATGGAAGGGGAAAAAATGGATTTTGAATTGAGTGCACGACAGAAGCAGATTCGAATGGCGGCCCGGGAATTTGCAGAAGGGATGTTTCCTCAATTCGCTGAAGAATGCGATCTTCAAGAAAAATTTCCCATGGAATTGTAGAAGAAAGCCTGCGAATTGGGGTTTATCGGGGTTTTTATTAAGAAGGAGTATGGCGGGTTAGACCTTGGCTGTTTTGAAAACGGACTCATTGCAGAAGAGTTCTGGAGGATCGACGCGGGCTGTGGGAATATTATTCTTTCAACCTTGGGTTCCGAATTCATCCTTCTTTATGGGAGCGAGGATCAAAAAAAGAAGTACTTGCCCCTGCTTACTAAAGGGCAAGCCATCATGGGCATGGCGATCACGGAACCCGATGCAGGAAGTGATGTCTCCTCGATACGAACCTCAGCCGAGAAAAGAGGGGATCACTATGTCATCCATGGCAACAAGATGTATATTACGAATGGCAATATTGCCCATTTCTTAGTGGTGTTTTGCCTGACCAATGAAACGGAACCTTCACGATTCAAACGGCATAGTGCTATCATCGTAGAAACAGACCGGAAAGGCTTCGAGGCAAAGAAATTGACAAGAAAGCTCGGGGCCAGGGCTTCTGAAACAGCAGAAATTCGATTCACCAATGTGGAGGTACCCCGAGGGAACCTGATCGGCCCTAATGAAGGGGATGGGTTTCAGCAGCTAATGGGGGTTTTTAATCGAACTCGTATCACCGTGGCAGCCCAGGGCGTTGGAATTGCGCAAGGGGGGCTCGAGAAGGCCATCAAATACGCCAAAGAGCGGAAACAATTTGGGAGCCCGATCGCGAGCTTCCAAGGAATTCAATTTAAATTGGCTGAGATGGTGACACTGATTGAAGCAGCCAGAGGCTTATATTATAGGGCAGCCTGGATGGCAGACAACGGGAAAATCGATCCCAAGATAATGTCTATAGCCAAATGGTATGCAGGAGAGGTTGCCGTGAAGGTTATTGATGAAGTACTTCAGATCCATGGAGGTTATGGATATTTAGGTGAGTCTGGAATCGAAAGGATGTATCGGGACGCAAAGATTGTCGAGATTGTGGAAGGGACAAAAGAAATTGAAAAGATGATCATTGCCAGGGAACTCCTGGGCAGATTTTGATTTTAAAAAGAGCCATTACAGAAATTGGATAAAACATGCTCAAGGTGAACAATATTGAGGTCGTTTATAATGATATCATCCTTGCCTTAAGAGGGATTTCCTTACAAGTTCCTGAAAAAAGCATTATTGCTCTCCTTGGGGGTAACGGAGCAGGCAAATCAACCACCATCAAAGCCATTGCAGGTATTCTTCCGTTGGAAGATGGGGAGATTGAGGGGGGAATGATCGAGTTTTATGGAAAACGGATTGATCGGGAGAACCCGGAAGAAATCGTGAAAAAAGGGATTTCCGTCATTCCCGAAGGAAGGGGTATTTTTCGAGAACTGACGGTTGGAGAGAATATTAAAGTGGGTGCCTATACCCGCAAGGATCCGAAAGAGATTCAGACGAGTTTGCAAAAGGTATATGAATACTTTCCGATCCTGGAAGAACGTCAATCCCAGTTGGCAGGATATCTCAGTGGAGGGGAGCAACAGATGCTCTCTATAGGAAGATCATTAATGTCCAAGCCTAAACTGATGATGTTGGACGAACCTTCCTTAGGCTTGGCCCCGATGATTGTTAGAGAGATCTTTAACATCTTAAAGACCATTAATGCGGGCGAAAACACAGCGATCCTTTTAGTGGAGCAAAATGCAAAGATGGCTCTGGATTTTGCTACCTACGGATATGTCCTTGAAAATGGGAGAATTGTCATGGATGCGAAGAGCGAAGTTCTGATCGAAGACAGAGATGTGAAAGAATTTTATCTTGGGCTGACCGATGATAAGAAAAAAAAGAATTTTGCCAATATTAAACACTATAAGCGAAGAAAGAGATGGCTTTCCTAGAGTCAAATTCTTTGGGTAACGTTCATGCCTAAACTTGAGGTGAAGGATCTAAATATTAATTTTGGTGGGATCAAAGCACTTAGTGGGGTGAGCTTTTGCGTTGGGGAGAATCAATTGTTCGGTCTAATCGGCCCCAACGGTGCGGGAAAGACGACCGTCCTGAATATCATCAATGGAGTGTACCAACCTTCTTCAGGGAATATATTTTTGGATGAGAAAAATATTGTTGGGCTTAGACCTCATCAAATTGCAGAAATGGGAGTGGCCCGAACGTTCCAAAATATCGAGTTATTTAAAAATATATCGGTCATCGATAACTTCCTGTTGGGAAGACACCAATTTATTAAATCCGGTATTCTGTGGGGGTCCTTCTATTTGGGAAAGTGTTTGAAGGAGGAGATGGTCAACCGGGATCGCGTCGAGGAAATCATTGAATTTCTTGAAATTGAGGCCTACCGGAAAAAAATTGTAAGGATGCTTCCTTATGGTATTCAGAAAAGAGTGGAATTGGGAAGAGCTCTTTCCATGGACCCCAAAATTCTCCTATTGGACGAACCCTGTTCAGGCATGAATACAGAAGAAACAGAGGATATGGCCCGTTTCATCCTGGATATAAAAGAAGAAATGGGTATCTCCATCATGATGATTGAGCACAACATGGAAGTTGTGATGGACATCGCAGATCGAATCTGTGTGATCAATTTTGGCATCAAAATCGCTGAAGGGAATCCCAGAGAAATTCAAAGTGATCCTAAAGTCATCAAGGCATACCTTGGAGAAGACTAACTCTTTGTGAGAAAGAGATGGTGGAGTTAACCCTACCCATATTATTTCAGAATAGAGTCAAGGAGTTAGGAGAAGCCGTCGCGTTAAGAGAGAAGAAGAAAGGACTTTGGCGACGGATATCATGGAATGAGTATTATTCTCACGTTAGAAATTTTTGTCTTGGCCTTAAAAGTTTTGGGCTTCAAAAGGGCGATAGAGTTTCAATCTTGGGTGACAATTGCCCAGAGTGGCTCTATGCAGATTTGGCCACCCAGTGTGCAGGGGGCATCAGCGTGGGTGTCTACCCCACGAATAGCTATGTTCAGGTAAAATATATCCTGGATCATTCCCAATCTGAATTTGTCATTGTGAAAGATCAAGAACAAGCTGATAAGATCCTCATGATTAAAGATCAGCTACCTTTTCTGGAAAAAATGATTGTCATCGATATGAAAGGACTTAGAAAATATGATGATCCCATCATTACCAGCTTCCGTGGAGTGGAAGAAATTGGAAAGAGTATCCATGAGAAGAGTCCTTCTCTTTTCCAGGAAATGATCGAACGTACAAAATCTGATGATGTGGCCATTATAGTTTATACGTCTGGAACAACCGGGCCTCCAAAAGGGGCGATGTTATCTCATAGAAACATCACTTCGGTATTGGATAGCTTTTTTAAGGTTCTCCCGATCAGCCGGGCCGATTCCCTGGTTTCCGTGTTACCTCTTTGCCATGTTGCTGAGAGACTATTTTCTCTATTCATCCCCATGAAAAGCGGTAGTACCATCAATTTTGCCGAGAGTATCGATACCTTGCAAGCGGATATGACGGAACTTTCTCCAACCATCTTTTTAACGGTTCCCCGTATATTAGAAAAAATACATTCCGCCGTGACGATCAAAATGCAGGATGCTCATCCAGTAAAGAGATGGGCTTACTATAAATTTCTTCCTGTCGGGCAAAGAGTCGCAGAAAGAAAGCTATCCAAGCAAGACGTGGGTATTTTCTTAAAAATTGCCTTTTTCTTTACTTATCTTTTCGTTTTCAGACCCCTCCGAAATCGACTCGGTCTATTACAGGTGAGAGAATGTGTCTCTGGAGCGGCCCCCCTCTCCAAAGACATCATGAAATTTTTTCACTCCATCGGTTTGATGGTTAAAGAAGCTTATGGGTCGACTGAGTGTACCGGGGTATTCTCTATGCCCGTAGGAGACGATATTGAGATTGGAACTACAGGGAAACCCATCCCTGGCTGGGAATATAAAATTGCCAGCGATGGTGAAATTCTGATGAAGGGCGCGGGCGTCTTTACAGGATATTTCCGGGACGAAGAGGCCACGAGACAGACGAAGAGAGATGGGTGGTTATATTCAGGGGATATAGGGGAGTTTGATGAAAAAGGCAATCTGAAGATTACGGATAGGAAGAAAGAGATTTTGATCACTGCCTCTGGGAAGAACATAGCGCCTTCTGAGATTGAAAACCGTTTGAAGTTTAGTCCTTTCATCAAAGAGGCCATCATTATTGGGGATAAGCGACCTTACCTGACTGCACTGATTCAAATTGATTTGGATAACGTGGCCGACTGGGCACAACGGCAAGGAATTCCTTTTACCACATTTAAAAGTCTTTCAAGAGATCCTGAGGTCTACAAACTCATCCAGGGGGAAGTGGACAAGGCCAATCAGGAGATGTCAAGGATTGAAGGCATCAAAAAGTTTGTTCTCCTTGAAAAAGAACTGGATCGGGACGATGATGAATTAACAGCCACCATGAAGGTGAGAAGAGAAATGATTGAAAAGAAGTACGGAGATCTTATTGAAACACTCTATAAATGAGAGGAAACGCGACAGTCTTTTTAGTTTGAAACACTTCTCAAATGGGTAAGATATGTTTGGTGAGCTGAATTATCTCCTGCAATTGTTCGTGAGCGGTCTATCTGTCGGAAGTGTTTATGCCGTTATCGGCATAGGATTTGTTGTCATTTATAAAGCAACTAAAATCCTGAACTTCGCGCATGGTGAGATCTTAATGATCGCTGCCTATTTTTGTCTGGTCTTGGTTGAAAGTCTTCATCTTAATTTTCTGATTGCATTCCTCCTGACTTTGGTTTTTTGTGCAATGATCGGGCTAATGGTCGAACGATTTATCTTCCGTCCGATGATCGGTGAACCTGTCTTTGCAGTGGTGATGATTACTCTAGGATTGAGTATCATCTTAAGACCTCTGACTGGGATGGTATTCGGTTTCGGTAATGTTATGTTTCCATCTCCTTTTCCCCAGAAACCCATCGTCTTCAGCAATATTGTCATCTCTCATGCCCACCTGTGGACTTTCATCATTTCCTGTGCAGTGATGGCGATATTTTTCCTATTTTTTAAGTATTCCAAAGTGGGAATAGCCATGCGAGCTGCAGCCGAAAGGCAAATCGTAGCTTTCTTGATGGGGATTGATGTAAAAAAGATTTTTTCTTTGTCATGGGCTATTGCAGCAGCCACTGCAGGAATTGCAGGTATCTTGCTAGCGAATGTTATGGTTATGAATTTAAACCTGAGCTTTGTTGCGGTTAAGGTCTTTCCTGCTATTATATTAGGAGGACTCGATAGTATTGTGGGGGCGTTAATAGGTGGTCTAATTATCGGGGTTTTTGAAACACTTGTGGGAGGGTATTTGGATCTATATTTGAGTGGTATCAAAGAGATCTCAGCCTACATTCTATTGTTTATTATCCTGATTGTGCGGCCTTATGGTCTTTTCGGAACAGAGGAAATCGAAAGGGTTTAGGATAATTCAGTGCCATTAAGAAGCAAAACATTTATTGAAACGTATCAAGAGGATCTGAGTCTATTTCGAACGATTTGGGTCAAATTCTGGATGACGATCCTTTTGATTGGTATTATCATCTTTCCCTTTATGGTTGGAAGGTACACGCTTTACACGATAAATTTGGCAGGAATCTATATCATTGGGGCTATTGGTCTGAATATCTTAACTGGATATACCGGACAGATTTCAATAGGGCATGCGGCTTTCATCGCAATCGGTTCTTATGCCACTACAATTTTGGGAGAAAGAGTTGCGTTACCTTTTTATATGATTATTCCTCTATCGGGGGTCATTGCAACATTTATTGGTGTATTGGTCGGCCTCCCTTGTTTAAGGTTGCGGGGATTATATTTGGCCATGGCAACCATGTCATTTGGCATTATTGTTCAATATATTCTTTTCCAGTGGGAGGGTTTAACCCATGGGGCATTGGGGATGGCTGCCCCATCCATTATGTTTTTGGGGTTTAAAGTAGATTCAGACAGAAAGTTTTATTTTCTTATCACAGTCATCGTTTTTTTGCTCGGGTTTGCAGCAAAAAATATGATGCGAATGAAAATTGGCCGCGCCTTCGTTGCCATTCGTGACAGGGATATCGCTGCAGATGTGATCGGTGTTGATCTGACACGATATAAAGTTATGGCCTTCGGGATCAGTTCATTTTATGCAGGAGTTTCAGGGAGCTTATTTGCTTATTACACCACTCATGTTAACCCGGAATATTACACCATTTTCCTTTCTGTCGAATACCTCGCTATGATCATAGTTGGGGGAATGGGTTCAATTCTTGGTTCAATTTTGGGGGCTTTATTTATTGGTGTGGTTCCAGAATGGTTGCGGATTTTCTTTGGATTCTTAAACAACACATTTCATCTAAGTGGCCTTGTATTTACCCAGCAACTTAAAGTAATCACGTATGGGGTATTAATTATTCTTTTTCTGATATTCGAGTCTGGTGGACTATCTGCTATCTGGCAAAGGATTAAGACTTCTTTTAAAAGTTGGCCTTTCACTTATTAATTGCTCAGGCAAAATATCCGAAGGGAGGTGAGTAAAAAATAAAATAAAAGAGTAAATTAAAAATATAAACCATTTTAAAGGAGGCTGAGAGATGAAAAAGGTAAAATTAATGAGTTTATGTCTTGCAATAGGATTTTTTCTACTTTCAACTGCACTTACAAATGCCCAAGATTTGAGAGGAATAACATCAGATAGCGTTAAAGTGGGGATTATTACCGACACAACGGGAGTTGTAGCTGATTATGGACGTCATTTGTTGATGGGCGTTTCGGATTATTTAAAGTATATAAATGAGAAAGGGGGAATACACGGTAGAAAAATTAATCTGATCCATGAAGATGACCAATACAAAATTCCTTTGGCCATTGCTTCCTTTGAGAAATTGGTGACAAAAGATGAGGTCCTTGCGATTCTTCATTGTGGGGGAACTCCTCAGACAATGGCACTTCTGCCCAAAATTGAAAAAGAGAAAGTTCCGGTAATTCCTCCTGGTATGTTGGTACCTATGTACACCCCGTATAAAAGGTATGTTTTCTCATATGGTTCCACCTATTCCAACCAAATTGAGGTATTAATAGACTATGTGATCAATGATTTAAAGGTAAAAGCCCCTAAAACAGCAATTGTTTATTGGCCTGTTGAATGGGCAAAGGAAGGGTTAAGGGCCAGTAAAGATCGGCTTAAAGCCTATGGAGTGGACCCTGTTGGAGAAATTGAGCTCCCAATGGGAGCTGTTGATGCATCATCACAAGTATTATCTATGAAGAGAGCAGGGGCTGAGTACGTGATCATCTTCACCCTCGCACCAGGGATTATCAATTTCATTAAGACTGCTGAGAAGTTTGATTATTTTCCCACCTATCTAACTTTTACATGGTGTGCTGATGATTCGATCCTGAAGGCGGTTGGTAAAGCAGCAAAGATTTATTATGCAGGATCCATGTTCGGTGTGTGGAATGATGATTCTCCAGGTGGAAAAGAATTGAGAGAGATTGCGCAGAAATATGGTTCTTCACCGAAGTTACCTACCCTCTATATCCAAGGATATACGACCGCAGCGATCTTGGTAGAAGGGTTGAGACGGGCAGGGAAAAATGTGACTGTTGAAAAATTTGTTGATGCCCTCGAGACGCTAAAAGACTTTGATTGCGGTGGAATGCTATCCCCGATGACCTATACGCCCACAATACACAAGCCCTCGGACTATTCAAAGATCGTAATGGCCGATACGGAGAAACTGGTCTTTGTTCCTGTAACAAAGTGGGTTAAACCTCGGGTCATAAAATAATTCGATGTCGCTGAGAGTAGGAATACCTATTCTCAGCGACAAATTTTTGTGCTTTTGCAATGTTCGAAATGCCAAAATGTATGATTTAGATGGAGATGAAATGAATATCTGTAGTGTTGCAGTGGTTGGTGGGGGCACTATGGGCGCAGGGATCATTTACACCATTTCAAATTTAGGTGTTCCAGTGATTTTTAAGGAGCTAAATGAAAATCTAGTGAAAAAATGCCAGGATCAGGTGAACCGAATTTATGCCTCAGCTGTGAATAAGGGAAAAATAACAGAAGAGGAGATGAAAAAAGGACTTAAATTGATTCATGGGAATAGTGATTATAAGGGTTTTGAAAAGGTAGACTTGGTCATCGAAGCGGTACCAGAGGATGTCGTTATTAAGGAAAGAATCTTCCAAGAAATGGATCGCATTTGCAAACCAGAGGCCATCTTCGCAAGTAATACCTCTGCTCATCTAATATCAGAATTGGCCAGTTTCACACAGCGAAGGTCTAAGTTTATTGGCATGCACTGGTTTAATCCTCCTCATGTCATGAGACTGATTGAAGTTATTCCAGGTCTTGAGACATCTGAGGAAACAGTTAAGACTACCATGGCTTTATGTGAGAAACTTAATAAGGTTCCCATTCGTCTGAAAGAGTGTGCAGGATTTTTGATTGCCCGTCTCCTTGGGATGTATGTCAATGAAGCCTTTTGGATGTTGGGAGAAGGACATCGACCTGCAGATATTGACCAATCAGGTGTTGAAATGGGGATGCCCATGGGTCCGTTTACCTTAGGTGATATGGCCGGATGGGATATTGTTCATCATGCTAATATGACTCTTTACGAAGCCTATGGCAAGCGTTTCAAGGTTCCTCCCCATTTCCACGAATTAGTTTCTTCTAGACAGTTTGGTGTGAAAGTGGGGAAGGGCATTTACCAATATAAAAGGGGCGAATCAGGACCGCCTCAGAAAACAGACGATATCTCTCCTTCCTTGAACAAACGGGAACGTGAAATTCTCTCAAACAGGTTACTTTGGATAATGATAAACGAAGGGATTCGTTGCCTCGACGAAAGCATTGCCAGTGAGGTCGATATTGATAAAGCGTTACAACTTGGCGCTGGAATGCCGAAAGGTCCACTGCGTTGGGCAGACGAAGTTGGATTGGATTGGATATTTATGGAGTTGGATAATCGGAAAGAAATGTTTGGAGAACGATATTGGCCTTCACCCCTTCTAAGAAGAAAGGTTAAAGCGGGGCATTTGGGGACGAAGGTAGGGAAGGGATTTTTTGATTATAGGTCATAAGAGTAAACGATCTAGTTTGGAAGAATAATTACGTGGCTAACAGAGCACTTTGCGGGAGGTTTTCATGAATCAGAATGTTTTTGTAGTGAGCGCTGCGCGATCGGCTATTGGTGACTTCGGAGGTATTTTCCGGTCGTTGGCCCCAATCAATCTTGTTGTTCCGGTTATAAAGATGTCGGTTGAACGTTCAGGTTTGCCGATAGATAAGATCGGCAAAGTGATTTTAGGGAACACCCTCTCCCCTCTCAATCCCAATATTGCCAGAGGTGCTGCCATTGCATGCGGTATCCCACCAGAGGTACCTTCCTTCAGCATTCATTGTGCTTGCGCCAGTGCTATGCAGGCACTTATTAGTGGCGTTTCTGCATTAATGTTAGGTGAAGCAGAGACAGCCTTGGTAGGTGGAGTGGAATCGATGAGCAATGCACCCTACATTTTAGCAACAACCAGATGGGGTCAGCGTCTTAGACATGCGCAGGCTGTTGATATGTTGTGGTGGGGAATGCAAGAAGATCCGATTATGGGAGGTATGGGGTTAGCGGCTGACTTCCTAGCTGGAAAATATCGTATCTCACGGGAAGAACAGGACGAACTCGCTGCTCTTTCTCACCAGAGAGCCCTTGCAGCCCAGTCCAAAGGGTATTTTGCTAACGAAATCGTTCCCATCGAGGTAAAAGATGGAAAGAAGGTCACAGTAGTAAATAAAGATGAGCATCCCCGACAGGATACAACCTTTGATAATTTAGCCAAACTGAAACCTGCTTTTTCCCCGGAAGGAACGGTGACAGCGGGTAACGCCAGCAGCATCAACGACGGGGCATCTGCAATTGTGATTGCTACTGAGAAAGCTTGTAAAGAATATGGACTAACACCGTCCGCTCAGATTGGATTATGGTCCATTAAGGCCGTTGATCCAAAATTGACGGGAGTGGCACCTGTACCAGCAATCCAAGAAGTTTTAAATTCAACTGGTTTAGCCTTATCAGATATAGGTCTGATTGAGATTAATGAGGCTTTTGCCTCTTATTATCTTGCTTGCGAAAAGGAACTAAAGCTGAATCGGTCAAGGGTGAACGTCAATGGAAGTGGTATCTCGCTAGGCCATCCTGTGGGAGCGACGGGAAGCCGTTTGGTTGTTACTCTGATTCACGAGATGATACGGGGTAATGTGAACCTGGGGATAGCGAGCCTATGTGCCGGTGGTGGAATGGGATATGCCCTTCTTTTGAGGAGGGATTTTTTATAGAAAAAAATCAAAAAATGAATTTTATCTTGCCGAAGTAAGGAAAGCCAATGAAGCTCGGAAAAGACCTCTATGCCTATCTTTGGACTAATCCCTATGAGAACAATTGTAACACTTATTTGATCCGTGGTGAGGTAACGGTTCTCATCGATCCAGGCCATTCCCGTCATCTTCCCAATCTCTTTCATCAGATGGAAGAAGATGGGATTTATCCGGAAGAGATTGATCTGGTCATCCTGACCCATTCTCATCCAGACCATTTTGAAGGCCTCGAAGTCTTTAAAGATAAACCGGTCAAGATAGCGATGAACCAAGAGGAGGAGCGCTACCTTCTTGAGAGTGGGGAACTCCTCTTTGAAATGATGGGACAACCTATGCCTGAATTTCGAATCGATTTTTACTTAAAAGAAGGAGAACTCCATTTTGGAAAAGAGATTTTTTATATCTACCAGACCCCGGGCCATTCCCCTGGCTCTCTTACGATCCATTGGCCGGAGAGGAAGGTCCTCTTCACCGGCGATCTCGTTTTTCATGGCGGCATTGGAAGGACAGACTTTCTGGAAGGGGATTCCAAATTAATAAAGGAAAGCATTGAGAGGATGTCTTCTTTGGATACGGAGATCTTGTTGCCGGGCCATGGAGAGGTAGTGATGGGGAGAGAGATGGTGCTTCAGAACTTCGAATTCATACGCCAGAACTTTTTCGCCTATTTATAAAACCCTCAGTTGTTCTTTGATCTCTCCCATGGGTTTCGGCCTCTCGCACAATCCCCTTCCCTCCCTTTGGTAAAGGGGGAGAATGGGGGATTTAAAAAAGAAACCCCAGGATAAAACCTGGGGTCTCTTTCTCTTTTAGCCTAACGAGTTTCCACTTAGGCCAGAACCGTCACGTCCG
>Ga0315291_10008629_pt1 | contig 12515 bp, 7 predicted proteins | sample YL17G12_20_MG_FD_203070 | JGI IMG/M metagenome (GOLD analysis project Ga0315291, IMG submission 203070) | Sediment microbial communities from Yellowstone Lake, YNP, Wyoming, USA - YL17G12_20 | ecosystem: Environmental > Aquatic > Freshwater > Lake > Sediment | place: USA: Wyoming | collected... | reverse complement strand
CCAAAAAACTCTGGCGGCGGAGTCAAAGGCGCTGGCGGCTTTTTGAGGAAGGATTAACTTCGGGCAGCCGGGGCTTGCGCTTGGCGCAGTTGCGCGGTCGGCAAAAGGATATTCCTACTCTGGAGCGCGCTTCGGAGTTTTTCGGAGACGCGCTTAGGGAGGCGATTATCAGCCAAGAATTTTTTCGTTTTGAAAAATTGCCCTCGGCGATTCAGGAAGCATTGCTGCGGCAGGGCTTCGCTTTTGCCAAAACGAAGAAAGCTGGCTTACAGGAAGTTCGCGCGCAGATTTATTTTTTGTTCAAGGGGTTGGACGGCACAATCAACGTCGGGGCTTATTTGGCCAGAGCCACAGCAATTTCAGACCGGCTCAAAGAAAGATTGATCGGAATTTACGCTTGGGGCGCCAAGTATTCTGCCGATGAAAGTATTCTACTTGCTATCCAGGGGCAGTTTGACAGGATAACGGCAGAACTGCGACGGAATCTGGCATTTTGGGCCAAACACAAAGTTATTACAAAGGGGCACGCCGACCCAGTTCAGCAAAAAATCCTGCAGGATAAGATGGTGATGGCTTCTCGACAACTGGCGCCCTACTGCGAGTTGCAGCCCTTCGCCGGCTGGGCCTGGTATACGGTCAATGACTTGGTGAAAGCCAGTAAGGCGGTAAAAGAAGAGGATTATTTGCTGGCGCGGGCAATTTTAGCCAGAATCAGCGTTTCACTGGCGATAAAAAAACAGCAGCGGCAACTGGATAATCTTCTGCTGAAACTGGGCGAGGACAAAGCGTTCGGCAGGTGGAATGGCGAATTCTATTTGAGCACTCTCAAGACCCTATCTAGTTCTTTCGCAGAGTTGTTAGATAAAGAACAGGCGGCTAAATTTGCCAAGCCGGTCTGCGCTGAGGTTTTGAAATATTTGCAGGAGGCAGAGCGGTTTCTGCCGGAAAAAAATTTCCGAAAACTGAAGGAGCCGCTAAAAAATGTCTATCTGTTTCTTTAACCCCGAGTCGGGCCAATGCCCGGCTCGTTTGATTTTTCGGTAAAAATTTGTTATGATTTTGATGAATTTATTATTTCTGGCCTCGCGCTGAGCGCGAGTAAAGTCAGACTCATCTTGGCGCCATCGTCTAGTGGTTAGGACTCCACGCTTTCAATGTGGTAACGGGGGTTCGATTCCCCCTGGCGCTACTGATTATATTTTTATTGTCGCTTTTCACCCTGCGGGTGACCACCCGTAGGGTGGCAATGTGGCAACGCGGGTTCGATTCCCGCTAGGGCTACTACTCAATGCCAATGTTAAAAGTCAAACCATTTCGTCAAAAAGCCGGACTTTGCGGTGTGGCCAGTTTGAAAATGGTGCTGGAGTATTTTGGTTGCCAAAAAAGCGAAGCGGAATTAATTAAGCTCACTGGCGCCACGACTGGCCAGGGCACCTCGGCTCAGGGCATCAAAAAAGCCGCCCAGAAGCTGGGCTTTTCGGTAAAGGTAAAAGATAAAGCGGATTTTCAAGACATCAAATATTGGCTTGTCAAAAAAGTGCCGCCGATGGTTGATTGGTTTTCCCCTTTTGGGGCGCCCGAAGGACATTACAGCGTGGTGGTCGGTTTGGATAAAAATTTTATATATTTGCAAGATCCGGAAATTGCCGGAGTCAGGAAAATTAAAAAGCAAGATTTTAAAAGAATCTGGTTTGATTTTGAGGGAGATTTTATCAAAAACAGAAATGATTTAATTTTGCGGCGTTTGCTGGTTTTAGAAAAAAATGGAAAAAATTAAATATATTAAAATCGGCAACGCCCGCGAGCTGAAAGGAAAGAAAGGATATTGGCTGTATCGTTTTTTTGAAATTTTGCCAGGCGCGCTGGCTTGGCTGACGCTTTTGGGCGTCGTTTTTTTGTCTTGGGCTTCGCCGGTATTTATCGCCTTTTTCATCATCACCTTCGACATTTACTGGCTGCTGAAAACCCTGTTTTTGTCTTTCCATTTGCGCGCCACTTTTTCAAAAATGCGCCAGATAATGAGAGTTGATTGGCTTGGGAAACTGAAAGAAAATAGCGAGCGCTGGGATATAAAGTGGGAAGATGTTTATCATTTGGTGATTTTGCCGATGTCTAAAGAAAGCTATGAGGTGGTGGCGGAAACCTTTAGGTCGCTAGAAGCCGCCAATTATCCTCAAGATAAAATAATTGTTGTTTTGGCGATAGAAAAGCGGTGCGGAGAGTCAGCCGCTTTGGTGGCGCAAAAAATTGAGCGCCAATTTGAAAAAAACTTCTTTAAATTTTTGGTGACGGTTCATCCGGCTGACATTGCGGGTGAAATTGCCGGCAAGGGCTCCAACGAAACCTGGGCGGGACGGCAGGTCAAAGAAAAAGTTATTGATAAATTGCCAATTCCGTATGAGAATATTTTGGTTTCGGTTTTTGATGTTGATGCCGTGGTTTTGAAAGAATATTTCGGCCGCCTGACTTATGTATTTTTGGAAACGCCCGATAGAATTCACACCAGTTTTCAGCCCATTCCGGTTTTCAACAATAACATCTGGGACGCGCCTTCTTTTTCGCGGGTGGTGGCGCAAAGCGGCACTTTTTGGCACATGATGCAGCAGGAGCGGCCCGAACGGCTGGCTACTTTCTCCTCCCACGCCATGAATTTTAAAACCATCGTGGAAATGGATTTTTGGGCAACCAAAAATGTTTCCGAGGACTCGCGGATTTTCTGGCAGTCGCTGCTTTTTTACGACGGCCGCTATAAAGTAGTTCCGCTTCATTATCCGGTCTGGATGGATGCCAATTTAGCGCAAAATATCTGGCAGACCGCCGTTAATGTTTACAAACAGCAGCGCCGATGGGGTTGGGGAGCGGAAAATATTCCTTATTTGCTTTTTGGTTTCTGGCAAAACAAAAAAATCCCGCTCAAAACAAAAATTTTTTGGGGATTCAATCACCTGGAAGGTTTTTGGTCTTGGGGCACCAACGCTTTAATTATTTTTATGCTGGGCTGGCTGCCGCTGTTTTTGGGCGGACAGAAATTTAACGTGACGTTGCTTTCCTATAATCTGCCGCAGATTACCCGTTGGATTATGACGTTGGCCATGGTCGGTTTGGTTTCCTCCGCGGTTTATGGCACGATTTTACTGCCGCCCCGGCCGCAAAAACAGCATCCTTTGAAATATGTTTTGCTGGTGACGCAATGGATTTTGCTGCCAGCCACCATTATTATTTTTGGCTCCCTGCCCGGTCTGGAAGCCCAAACGCGCCTGATGTTCGGTCGCTATATGGGTTTTTGGGTGACGCCGAAAACGAGAAGTATTAAGTAAGAAGTACGAAGTATGAAGTATGAAGTATGAAGCAAGGGATAGGTTTAGAGTGAAAAATAAGACCGGCGAGAAATAATAATACAGAGTTATTAATAAGTCAAAATTTATTCCAAATGAATTTGGCTTTGGAATTTTTTCAATTTTTCTTGAAGCGCAGGATAATTTTTTAACTGGTAATCTTTTTTCAAAATTTTAATTGCTTCTTGTCGTGCTTCTTTGATTAATTCCATATTGGTGAGCGAAGCCATGGATAAATCCGGCAGGCCCCACTGGCGGGTGCCGAAAAATTCTCCCGGTCCGCGAATGGCCAGATCCTTTTCGGCTAATTCAAAACCGTTTTTGCAGGTGAGCAGCGCCTTGAGCCGGGCGTGAGTTTGGTGCGAAGCGGAATCGGTAAAAAGCAAACAATATGATTGGTACTCGCCGCGGCCGACCCGGCCGCGGAATTGATGCAGTTGCGCCAAACCAAAACGTTCGGCGCCCTCAATCATCATCACCGTAGCATTGGGTATGTCTATTCCCACCTCCACTACAGAAGTAGAAACCAAAATACCAGTTTTGCCAATTTTTAAATCCTGCATTATTTTTTCTTTTTCTTTTGATTTCATTTTGCCGTGCAGCATAGCGATTTTTAAATCGGGAAAAATTTTCTCTGACAATTTTTGATATTCTTCTTTGACGGCTTTTACATCGCGAATGTTCACAAATGACCCACGAATTCCACAAATTCCTGTTATTTGTGATTCGTGATATTCGTGTTCATATTCGTGCGTATTAGCGATTTCTATCCTCGGGCAAATGACAAAAACCTGCCGACCGGTTTTGACCTGTTGGCGAATAAATTCATAAGCTTTTTGGCGCCTGTCCGGAGCAACAATTCTGGTGATAATTTCCTGCCGGCCGGCCGGCATTTCATTAAGCAAAGAAATGTCCAGGTCGCCATAAAGCGTGAGAGCTAGGGTGCGGGGAATGGGGGTAGCGGTCATTGACAGCAGATGTGGTACAAGCGCGGACTTAAGCGGACTGGACGCGGAATGACGCGGAAGACGGGCAGTGTCGTAGACGATTCTTCTTATCTCAACATCTTTTGAGGAAAAATTTACTAAAAGTGCAAGTTTGTAGCCAGAACCCTTTAGATATGTCCAAATTTGTCTTTTTTCGGTGTTGTCAATAAAAGGAAGGGCTTTTAATTCAATAATAATTTTATCTTCTACCACGAAATCAGTCTGGTATACCCCAATTTTTTTGTTATTATATATTATATTTATTTGTTTTTCTTTTTCAAAATTTATGTCTGAATTAAGAAATTCTTGTTCCAGCGCCTTTTGATAGATATTTTCTTTGTGGCCGAGACCGATATTTTTTCTAACTGCAAAGATACATTTTCTGATTTCATAAGTGATGTCTTCATATAATAACGGATTTTCTGCGGCTGTCTGCGAGTTTTCCTGCGTTTGTCCGCGAATCAACGTTGCGCGCTGATTGACGCCAAAGCGGTGTTGTTCATCAACCACCACTAAAGCCAGATTTTTAAATTTTACTCCTTTTTGAATTAAGGCGTGCGTGCCGATAATAATTTGAATTTCACCCTTGGCAATTTGTTTAATAATTTCTTTTTTGACTGACGATTTTTCGCCGCCAATGAGCAGGGTAATTTTAATGTTATAGTCGGCGAAAAGTTCGCTGATGGTTTTGAAATGCTGGCGTGCCAGAATTTCGGTGGGCGCCATAAAAGTCACCTGCCAGCCGTGATTTACGACAGACAAAGCAGCCATGGCCGCCACGACCGTTTTGCCCGACCCCACGTCGCCTTCCAGCAGCCGGTTCATGGGTCTGGTTTTATTTAAGTCCCGGATTATTTCCCAGGCAGCTTGGCGCTGGGCATTGGTTAAGCGGAAGGGGAGGCGGTCAACAAATTTTTTGATTAATTGTTGGTCAAACGGAATTTTTAATGAGCGGTCCTTCTGCCATTTAATTTTTTGCTGCAGGGCGAAGACCTGAATTAAAAAAAGCTCATCAAAGGCCAGGCGTCGCTTGGCGGCGGCCGCAGCTTTATCAGAGACAGGGAAGTGAATTTGTTTGAGGGCAGAATTTAAATCCAGCAGGCGCTGGAATTTTTTTATTTCCGGCGGCAGCCAATCTTTTATTTGAGCCAGCGTTGGCAGAAAAATCTGAATTAAATAGCGTAGATAGCGCGAAGACAAACCCGTGGTTTCCGGATAAACCGGTACCAGCCGGCCGGTGTGGCGTAGCAAGCTTGTGGCTAATGGCCTATAGCTAATGGCATTTTGATTTCCTATTGGCGATTTGCTATTGGCTATAAGCTTTTCATAGGCAGGATTTGATAAATATAAAGCTTTATCAAAGTTTACCCTGTTAGAGGCAACTATTATTTCCGATGGGTTAGTTTTTGTGTTTGGCAGCGATAAAGATTTATTATTAGCTGGGTTTTTTAATTTTTGGGAGCCTCTAACGGGGTTTACTTTGCCCGACAAGCTAACGAACGAATCTTTTTTAAGAGTGTCGGCCAGATAAGGTTGATTAAACCAGACAGCTTTAATGGTACCACTTGAATCTTCAACGTAGGCCTCGGTGATAAACATTTTTTTGCGCCAGGTGCGGATATTTTTAATCTCAATAATTTTACCCTGAACGGTCGCCACTTCATTCAGCTTCAAGTCGCCAATGGCTGTGATTTTGGAAAAGTCATCGTAGCGGAAGGGGAAATGATAAAATAAATCCTGGAGTGTTTTGACGCCGAGTTTCATTAGCCGTTTTTGATAGACGAGGGAAATGCGGGGGATGTTTTTAATCGGGGTATCTATGGAGAATGGCATAAACTAATTTCCCCCCTTAAAAAGGCAAAGCTGAGATTAGCTCTGGGGATTAAGGAGGATTTTAAATCCTCCTTAATCCTCCTTTAAAAAGGAGGGAATAGTATATTGTAATGCGCGCCCACGAGGAATCGAACCTCGATATCAGGTTCCGCAAACCTGCGCTCTATCCGTTGAGCTATGGGCGCCCAACTTCGCTCCGATTAACATCGGAACTCCCTCTTTCGCTAAAGTTACAGAGGACACGTCGATGGGCTTCCGACTTGTCCCTCGAAGCCTTGGCGTAGGGGGAAGCTCAAATGCGATTTGAGCGAAGGAGGGAACTATGGGCATATCATAAATCGAATGGGGATTAAAATCTTATTTTTCTGGCAATAACATCAATTAGGGTTTCTTCTTGTTTTCTCTCGGGAATAAATCCGATTAATATTTGGCGAATTTCGTTGGGATTTTGCTGGGCTAGGGGAATTGAAATCCTGGGGCGCAGTAATTTCTTGCTTTCCAAGCTTAATGTTCTTATCTCCATCTCTTCAAAAAGCCAGAAAGAGCTTAATTCTTTGTAAGGAAAAAGAGTTTCCTGAACGGTTATTCCTTCTTCGGCAATAGCGACTTTAATTTTAGGCGGTTTTTTCAGGGCCTGGATATAGATTAAAAATGAAGCCAGTAAGACCAGCAAAGCGAAAATATAATTTTGCATAATTAAAGCGATAATAAAAAAGACAATCGCAATCAAGGCGAGGACAATAAACCAAGCCAGCCCTTTTTTGTGGTAGGCAAATTCTGGGGTGGTCCAGGAAAGAAAAATTTTGTTTTCGGTTATTTGTTTTTTGTCCATAGATTTTATTATGGAAGGTTTCTTGACCCCGTAAGAAGGCGGTGGGAGTGAGATTCGAACTCACGAGACCATTTCTGGTCTACTGGTTTTCAAGACCAGCGCTTTTGGCCGCTCAGCCACCCCACCTTTTTAAGTTTTTTGAACCCGCGGTTCATCACCCGTAGGTGTGACACCCCTTTTACGGGTGGACCATCCGCAGGGTGGCAGGACCGTCCCTTTCAGCCGCTCAGGCACGCCTCCGCTCCGTTTAGAGAATTGTTCCTTTCCGCCAAAGGCGGATCGGCCTTGGGCCGACAGCCATTCAGGTACCCCTCTTTATCTTAAGCCGTTTGGACATTCCGCATTTTCTGACAGGGAAATTCTTTGATATTATCGTTTACCCGATACTTATTTTTGCCCATTTCAAAGCATTTTTAGTCATCTATCGGATGTAACATCTTCCAAAATCGCTGAATGTAATAACTGGCGGAGAGGGAGGGATTCGCCCGCGACTAAAAATTTTTCCATCGAAAAATTTTTGTCTGGGCACCGGCTCATCAAAATTTTCAGCAGAAAATTTTGATTCCGCCGTTCGAATCCCTCCCTATGCTAAATTTTGGCATACTATGCATGCCGAAATTTATCATGCGGAGAGGGAGGGATTCGAACCCTCGATGCGGTTTTACGCGCATAACAGATTAGCAATCTGCCGCTTTCAGCCACTCAGCCACCTCTCCATTTTATAATGAAATTTTAACATTTTTATTCATTTCCCGTCAATTTGAATTTTAGCCGCGGGCAATGACTAATCCCCAAATTTCCTTCGGTTTAAGCGGTTTTAAGGCCTTGGCGCATTCTTCAAGCGTGGAGCCGGTGGTGCAGATGTCGTCAACTAAAATCACTACTTTGTTTTTTAGAGAAACAGATTTTTTTTCAGAAAGAGCAAAGGCGGCCGCTACGTTTTTACTTCGTTTTATTTGGTCGTGAATATCCATCTGGGGGAGGGTATGGCGTTGACGAATGAGAGTGTCGGCTATGCTCGGTAAATTAAAATGACGGCCTATTTCTTTGGCTAAAATTTCTGCTTGATTGAAGCCGCGCCATAAAATACGGCGCGGATGAAGCGGAACAGGAACTAAAATCAGTTGGTCGGTTTGCCAGTTAGTCAACTTAATATTTTCTAAAAAATTTATCATTATTTTGGAAAGCGGTTCCGACAGTTCTTTGATGAAACGATATTTGTATTCATAAATTATTTGGCGCAATAATAAATTATTCCAATGAGAAGCAACGAGCAAGCCGGCCAGCGCGGGATGATGTTTGCGGCGACATTTTCGGCAGACATAACCGGTGGGAGAGCGGTGGTCGCAGAAAAAGCAGGTAATGCTTTTTTGAAGAGGAATAGCGAGAGAACATTTAAAACAAAGATAAGAACCTTCTTGGCCGCACCCCAGGCAATACTTGGGAAAGAAAATATCCAAGAGATGGGTTTTAATTTTGCCGATAGTCGGTTTTAATGAAAGCATCAATTTAAGAATAATCTATTTTTAAAATATATGTAAGGCCAATAAGAAGCGGTTATAAATAATATAGGCAACTTTAGCTGTCAAAGGTTTCCCCTTTGTTATAGAGTAAAAAAGCCGAATAATTTTAATAAATCCCGCACCTTTTGTTCGCCTAAGGGGCTAACCCAACCACCATCCTGTTAAGAGAGATGAGGTCTCCAAAAAAGGTGCGGGATAAATATGTTATCAATGTTTAGTAAGCTAATCATTATTATTTATTATTGTTTTATATTGTGGTAAAACAATAAACTGATGGTTTTTTGTGGTATTGGGTTAATAGCTGTGTATAATTTAATTGACAATATTATTTTACGCAATAAAATAGAGGATAGGGACTATAAAAAACATTGATAGTTTATGCAAAAATACATCACGATAAAAAATGCGGCTAAACTTTTGCACGTGACCCCCTTGACGTTAAGAAATTGGGACAAAAGCGGCAAATTACAAGCCTATCGCCACCCGGCTAATAATTACCGCATTTATCGCCTGGACCAAATAGAAGCGTTTCTGAGGCAACTGGAAGGCAGTAGAGCCAAAAGATCAATTCGTAAGATTGACGTGTTCTAACCGCGGATTAACGCAGGTCCCGGAATACCGCGGATCAGGCGCGGAAAAAAGGAAGATACAAAATCTCCCCCAACCCCTCTTTAACAAAGAGGGATGTTTTTTTCTAACAGAAAACCGCTAACCATTTCGGCTGCGGTTGTTCTGCTAGAAATCCGGACTTAATGTCCTTGTCTTTATTTTAGTTATTTCAAAAATTATGTCAAGAGATATATCGGATATTCAAAATCCCGTATATTTAAGGCAAAAATTAACTATCGGATAATCGTAAAAATACTTATCCACAGCCAATTTCTAAAAGGAATTTTTATCCGATACGGAAATTTTAACTGTGGATAACTTAAATTAGGAGATTTTTTTAAAATTATTAATTGAACGGAATTCTGCTTTATTTAAGGCGTTTTTGATTGATTTTATAAATTTTATCGGGTAATATCGGCTTGGCGATAGACCCAGTTGACACGTTTTTCCCAAAAAAGATATAATTGAAGTGTAAAAAACAACCGGTAATCTCGAGAAAAAACCGAAGGGGACTCTGTCTCGCCGGTTTTTTATTTTGTCTTTTAAATTAGTTAGTTATCGGCGGACTCGCCTTGCCGAAGTCTTCGGTGAAGCACAGGGCCGATACATATCAAAAAAAGCCTGCCCCGATATTTTGTCTAAAGAATTTCCGCATAAATCCCGCACCTTTTCCACCGCAATTTATCGATATCTATTTTTTGAAAGGCGAAGCTGCCTGTGGCTCGTATTTCGGTATTTGAAAATTCACAGAAAGAAAAGGTGCGGGATAAAAAACAAAATGGCAAAAAAGACGGCAAAAAAAGAATATATTTCTTTGGTTGAAGCAAGCAAGGCCAGTCCTTATTCGCAGGAGTATTTAAGTTTGCGAGCCAGGCAGGGGAAATTAAAGGCCTTAAAAATTGGCCGCGATTGGATGACCACTAAAAATTGGCTGGAGGATTATCTTAAAGGAGTCAGAATATCAAGAGAAGAGAAAGCCGGCAGCCAAAATGAGTATCTTTCCCTTCAGGAGGCGTCAAAAACCTCTCCTTATTCCCAAGAATATCTTAGCTTGCGGGTGAGGCAGGGGAAGTTGAGGGCGGTTAAAATCGGCCGGAACTGGATGACCACCCCAAATTGGCTGAAAGAGTATAGTCAGCAAGTCAAAAATTACAAACAGCGGTGCCAAGCCATTAGCCAAAGAGCAGACGGAGCGTTAAAAGCCGCCGGTCCGGTAAAAATCGGCGCGGCGGCGAAACCGACGCAATTTTTCTTTCCTTTTGGGGAAGCGCCCGGCGCGGGAAAAGCGAAGTTTAACCAAGTCAAAAAAATAAGTCGGGAGATAAATAATTTAATCATGAGCTGGGGCAGCCGGCTGGAATTGGCAGTTTTTAATTTGAAGGCAAAAGTTATTCCGCTGTGGCTGCGTTTCAAAATTTTAGAGGAAGAATTAAGAGTTTGGCAAATTGCGCCCGGTTTGTCACGACCGAGCATAAAATATTTACGCGGCGCTCTGCTGGCTTTAATTTTGTTGGCTAGCGGTTTCTTTTTGGCGCAGGCAAACGTTCAGTCAAAACTTCATCAAGGTTTCGCCGCGGCTTTTGCCAAAATGGGCGAAGCAATAGCGCGCTCGCCGGAAATAATTTCAGCAGAGATAAGCTCATCTTATGCCGCGGGGGAAAACGCGCCGGCAGCTCTGAAAAATTTAGCCGCTGATTTTTTAAAAGATTGGCGGGCGAGCGGCCAAATTTTAGTCCGGGGCGGCCGAAGTTTTTATTCAGTCAACCAAAAATCAGCCGCTAAATTAAATTGGCAAATTCAACAGTCGGCAATTTTATTAGTTGAAAAATTAAAACAGCAACCGGACAAAATTATTTCTTCCTTTGAAGTTTTATCAGATGAAATGGCCGATTTGCCTTCGGTTGTTTCCGCTGTTTGGCAAAAGAACGTTCAGCGGACCCAAAATTCTTTTGCGTCGCTGGGCGTCAATTTCGGAGATAAATTATTTGCCGCTCAAGAGAATTTGATTGAGTGGCCGGCGATGCTGAAAAACCTTTATGCCAATTTGTCAGAAAAAAATGAAAAAGCCAAGAATCAATTAAGCCGAGCGCTGGCGCGCGCCAGCATCAGTTTGGCGGTGAAAACAGACAAGGCGCGCCAGAAATTTATCAATTTGCCTTCGCTGGCCTACGATTTTTATTCCCGCTGGGGCGACCGGGCGGGGGATAAAATTGTTGATGTTCAGGAAATTTCTTCTCAAAATTTAAATTATTTATTATTTCGTTCGCCGACAAGAATAGGCGAGCTGGCAGATAAGCTAAGATTGGCCCTGTTGGAAAAAGCCGACGCTGGCGGCGGCAAAATCAGGTTTGGTTTTTTGGCGTTTGAGGCCGGCGCCGAAAATTTCAGCCGACAAATTAGCCGACAATCAAGCCGGGCGTTCAACGGCGCGCTGGCTTTTTTGGACTCGCTTTCTTATTACCGCCAGCTTTCTCCGGAAATCGGCTCTCTGTTTGAATCCCGCCTGGCCGTTGAGCAACCATCAGCGTCTCCGTCGCGGCCGCCGTCTGAAATTTCTCTTTCGGCCGGCAACCTGGCGGAATTGGCTAAACTGCGGCAAGAGTTGGAACAATTAAAACAAACCCCTTTCATTATCAGAGAAATCACCAAAGAAACGCAAACCCAGACCACTAAGCAAATTCAAGCCATTCAGAAGGTAGAACAAATCACCCAGCTTTTGCCGCCGGGCAGTTACGTTACTTTGACTGACCTTAATTCTCTGGAATCGCGCCTTAATGTTTTGGTCAGCCGTTCCCAGACCGCCAGCCAGAACTACGTCGTTAATAATTTCTATTCACAGGCCCCCAGCCAGCGCATTGATTTTTTGTCCAATCCGACCATTGGCCAGGGCGCTACTTTTGAATCGGGTAATGTTAGATTTACGACCAGCGGCGCCATCTATCAGTCCGGCGCGGGTCAGGTGACGTTTTCGGGCAATGTTGACGCGCTGGCCGGACTGGATGTGACCGGCAATCTGACAGTCAGCGGGGTCAGCACCCTGACCGGCTCTCTCGTTTCTTCAGTTGATAATGCCCAAGACCTGGGTTCCCAAACCAGCCGCTGGCGTTCTCTTTATCTCGGTCCGGAGGCGTTAAAAATTTATAACACCAACGATGCCAACGCCGAATATCTGACAATCGGTTTCTCTTCCGATGTTGCCACCTTAAATATCAGCAAGGATAACGCCGGCGCTTTCCGGCCCCTGGCCATTAACCAAAACGGGGGAGAGGTGTTAAGAATTACCAACGGCAACGTGGGCATTGGGACAACCTCACCTTACGCCAAGCTTTCGGTTGTCGGTCCGGTTGTTGCGGAATATTTCAGTGCCACCTCCACCATTGCCACGACTACTTTAGCT
>Ga0315291_10008627_pt1 | contig 12517 bp, 5 predicted proteins | sample YL17G12_20_MG_FD_203070 | JGI IMG/M metagenome (GOLD analysis project Ga0315291, IMG submission 203070) | Sediment microbial communities from Yellowstone Lake, YNP, Wyoming, USA - YL17G12_20 | ecosystem: Environmental > Aquatic > Freshwater > Lake > Sediment | place: USA: Wyoming | collected... | reverse complement strand
AGGCATGCCGGTGATACGGTCAACCCGGACGGTCATTCTTTCTTTCTCTTGGCCGGAGAGCTCGGCCTTGATGCCCATAAGGTTGACCTTTCTGACCAAATACACGTCGATCTTACGGCCATCCTGCGATTCCTCGCCGATTCGTTCGGCGTCTTCGGCCTTGACGTCGCGGAACTGCTCGACGGGATTGTTCTTGGTGAATTCGGCCGCCAGTCTGTCATCGATCTTGATCTTCTTATAAGTCTTGCGGAAATGGTCGAGCTCGATCCCGTCTTTTCGCTCAAAGTCGGTGATATAGCTCATCAGGGCGGAGAGTTTCCTCTCCTTCATCTCCTTTTGCAACTGGTCCAAACCTTTCTGGTCGCCTTCAACAGCAACGAGGTCTCCGCGGATTCTTTGGCCCTGGATGTACATCTTAAACACCATAGCCGGGCCTATACCGAGTTTCTGTTTGCTGTGAAAGCTGATCGACTCGGCGTTGATGACGTTCCGGAGAACCTCGCCAAACGCTCTGGGAGCAAGGCTGTTGTTGGGGAGGAAGTAAGAGACAGCAAGTATGCCAAGTACAATGGCTGCTGCTGCGGCAAGTTTGAGTCTTTTAGTGTTCATAATCATTCTCCATACAGAAGGCAGGCGTTCAGACGCCAAAGGGCGTCGTTTTGCCCGCGAGGTTAGCATTTTAACGGCATCGGGATGGTCGTTCTTCCACTTTTCAAAATCGGTGCACGACTTCTGCGAGCCGATGACTTCGGTCAGGGCTTCGTCGAGCCACTTATCGTTATCTTGCCGATTCATAATGAGCTCCCGTTAAACCGTTTCGTTTGAGATATTCTGCAATCTTGCGCTTTGCCCGAACGAGCCTTCCGTTGACAGCCTGCGCCGAGATGCCCAAAACGCTTGAGATTTGCGCTTGTGAGAATCCATCGAAGTATCGCAGGACGATGAGCTCGCGTTCGGCTTCTCTGAGGTTCCATACGGCCCGGCGAATCGCCTCAGATCGCTCGTCGGTCCCGTCCTGGGCGCGGCCAATGGGTTCGTCGGGCGTAAGGTTTCTTTCGCTTCTGGCGGCCCTTAATATCTGCCTCGACAGGTTTCTGCAGATGCCGGCGAGCCACGCGGCGAATTTGTCTTTACTTTTCAAAGTCGGCAGGTCACGACACGCAATTGCGAAGGTTTCCTGAGCAACATCCTCGGCGCGGTCTCTGCCGGCAAGGATCGAATACGCCAGCGCGACCATAGGCCCGTGGTATTTCTCATAGAGTGCCGCGAAGCTGTCTATGCAGCCGTTCCGAGCCGCCTCGACGAGCTGCACTTCACTGAAGCCTTCGTTCTTCTGAGTCATTCGCTGCGCGCCTCTTCAATACTCTTGCTGATCAGCATTCGGGTCGCCAAACGTTTGGGCTGCCGTATATACAGTGTAATAACGCCTGGAAAATGTGCGCACAAAATCCTCAATTTGCAGGATTTTTGCATTTTTCCACGAGAGTACTATTAGCCACTCACAGTTGAATTTGTGGGTGCTGTTCGCTCAGCAGCCGGCTAAGGGTTGTGGATTCCTGCCTTCGCAGGAATGACAACTGGCGACGGTCGCAGGAATGACAACTGGCGACGGTCGCAGGAATGACAACTGGCGACGGTCGCAGGAATGACAACTGGCGGCGGTCGCAGGAATGACAACTAACAAGATCAACGTTGACGGGCTACTATGTCCAATTGCAGGGCAATCCGATGCCGTGGTAGAAGCGGCTATTTCTTTGCGCGTTTCAGCGCTTCATCGAGTGGTCCGTAGCCCTCCTGCCCTTCGTTGAGGCGCGTGATGTTCTTCTTCTTTGCTATCTCCACAAAGTGGTCGTAGGTTTCCTGGATGGATTCAGGCACGGGCCAATCGGCATTTGCGGCCTTTGCCGCATCGCGCATCTCGTCCCAGCGCATCATAAAGACGTACATAACCGGAAGCTGATCGACCTGCACGCGGAAACGCAGGTCGGGGTCGCCCTGGACGGCTTGTTCGGCGACTTTTAGATGCGTCCAGCCTTTGCTTAGAGTCTCGTAGGAGAGGAATTTGGCGGTGTGCTCGGAGAAGCAGCCGAGCCAGTCGCCGGCGGCCTCGACGGCATCGTGAGTGACGTTGAGGTAGTTCCTGATGTGCGGTGCGGCGGGGCCGTAATAGCCTTCGATGAATTCGTCTATTAGGGCCTGACCATCTCGTGTTGGGTCCCAAAGGAGTTTTGCGAGGACCCAGGCTCGCAGTTCGGCCATTTCGGCGCCGTAGGTCGTGTAGGCGCCCTGCTCGAAGACGCCTTTGACGTTGTGGTCGGCGAAGAACCTGACGTTCGGGCCGAGGACTCGCAGGTTTGGATGAGGCATTACGTGGTGGCGGAAGTTCGTCGTGTAGTCCCAGATGTACAGCCTGTTGGATATTTTGGACCAGCCGACGATGTCGTCACGAAAGGCTTTGTTCCGCTCATCCGCCAGCGGCTTGCTGAAGGAGCACTCGATACTGCACAGCCGGACAATCACGTTCCTTCTCGGCCTGGCAGACTTCGGCGGCTTGCGTGTGTATTGGTACGCCAACGTGTCTATGGCGACGTTCGGAAACTCCCCTTCGATGTCCTCCGCCACCGCATTGACGAACCGCAGGAGCAGGCCGGCGGGGCTTTCTTCCTCCTTCTCGATGGCGGCGCAGTTGGCGCACTGGCAGTTGCCGTGCCAGTCGTTCTGCGAGACGGAGGCGATTGTAGCGGCGGGGTTTGCACGGAGCTGCGCGCTGAGGTTTTTGACCAATTCCTTTCGCATCTGCTCATTTGTCAGGCAGAGCTGGGCTTGGTCGTAAGTCCGCTTGCCGTTGATTTCGCTGAACCATTCGGGGTGGTCGTTGAAGTACGTCTGCGGCGGGATCAGCGGGTAGAAGGTGTGCACAAAACCCTGGTACGTGTGCTTGCCGCCTCGTTTGGCGTCGAGGCGTTCGGAGTTGCCGCTGGACTTATTCCGCACCGCCCAGTCGGCGTCGAATCCGTCGGTCCAGAAAGGCTCACGATATTCGAATAGGGGGACGTAGCGAATGTTGAGATCGCGGACGTCGAGCGTGGGCTTCTGGGGAATGGTGCTTGCCGTTGAGGCCCACCAGCGGCAGCCGAGGCGGTCTTCGAGGAAGGTATATACGGCGTACAGTGTGCCGCGTGGGCGGCCGCCCGCCAATATCAAGTCATCTCCGGCGGTGCGAATGACGATTCCATCGCTGCCGAGGCCATCGGTCGTAAAGTCCGGGGCGGCGAGCTTTGCAGCTTCGGGTCCGACCAGCAGGCGGCTTTTTCCAGGGGCAGGGGGGGCGACGATTTCAAATTTGGCGCCGGTTATTTGGGCGAGAAAGCCGGCCAATTCATCGGCTGCGTATCGCTCAGGCTCCGGGGCATCCGGTGCAACGACTATGACCGCTTTGGCCTGGCCGTTCTCGGCGATTTTGATTGCCTCGACTCTGGATACAGGAAACCCGATGATGATACAAACAACAACTAATGCGATTCTGGCTTTGTGCGACGTCATAATAGTCTCCAATCAATACTGTTGAATGTGTTGGGCATCTGGTTATGTGGTCTGGTTCCATTCGTTGGCCAGGTTTTCGAGTCTGGCAACAACGTCGGCGTATTGCGGTTTCCCGTAGTGGTTGGTCGTTTCACCGGGGTCATTTTTCAGGTTGTACAAGGCGCCATCCTTATCCTGGACACGCTCGTCCGTAAAGTAAATCAGGCTCTCATCCGAAAAAGTTGGTTGATTCAGAAGAAGTTTGCTGATTTACGGTATGAAAGGAAAGGATTTATCGCATTCTTGGCGCCAGCATATATGTGGTTGAATGGGCGGCACCATAAAGGATACCGCCCCATGCCATCGCCTTAAAGCGCTAAATCCAAAAGACTTAGACCGCAATAGCCTTAAAATTCACCAAGTTTTCTGGAGTTGAACCAACAAACGATTTTTTCTTTTCTAAGCAGGCCTAACCTGCAATTTTGCAGAAGCCTTTAGAGCTCATCACCAAACGATGGAGCAGACGTCAAACGAGATTATACCATTATCTTTGCTCCTTGCTGCAAGTTTATCGCTCTGTTGAAGGATGGGCATAGTATAATGATTCTTGCGGACAAGGGTTAGAGATTGTTGCATTTTCTCAAAGAGGTTGTATTGTTGTCGAATATGAGCGAATTTGCCGACCATTTTCTGGCTGCGGCCTCTTTCTGCTGTGCTGTTGCGATAGTGCTCGGGGCGTCGGCGTTGAGGCTGAGGAGGAGGGCAGCGGTGTGGGTGCTGCTGTTGGCTAAAACGGCGATTTTCATTGCCGCGGGGCTTTCCATTGCTGTCTTAGCTATATTCATAGTCGCGTTCCTCACGGACGATTTTTCGATATCGGCGGTCGCACGGCACAGCTCTTCCGGTCTGCCCGCTGTTTACAAACTCAGTGCGGCGTGGGCGGATCCCGGGGGGCGGTTGTTATTCTGGGCGGTTTGCACAGTCGCAGTGTTTGCTCTGTGGCTGGTAACGCTCAAGACAGACGGCTCGGCGTTCAACGCCGCGGCTTTGATTGTCGGAGGGGCGGCCTGTCTGGGGTTTTCGTTGGTTGTGCTATGTGTTGCGAGGCCATTTTCGCCGGTTTCGGCGAGACCCGATGACGGTGCGGGTCTTAATCCCGTGCTGCAGAGCTTATGGATGGTTATCCATCCGCCGGCATTTTTTCTTGCCTACTCGGTGTTTATTGTTCCCTTTGTTATTGTCGTCGCGTCAGTTTTTGGCGGCGATGCGGAGGTTGGTGAGCTGTATCTGCAGTTGCGGCGCTGGTTGTTAGCCGGCATCGGCTTTCTGAGCCTGGGTATTCTCGCCGGTGCGCGATGGTCCCACGGTGAGACGGCTTGGGGCGGATATTGGGCGTGGCATCCCATGCAGAGTCTCTCACTGATGCTGTGGCTGATGGCGGTGGCGGCGTTGCACAGCGTAAATGCGATGCGGTCCGCCTTCGGCGGATTCAGGCGGTGGATTCTGGTGTTGGGGCCTGCGCCGTTTGTTTTGTGTCTGTTCTTGTCATCCGTCGGGGCAAGCAACATTCTGGAATCCGTGCGCACCTTCGAAGGGAGCGCGATGGGCGGCGGACTGCTGAGCTTGGCCGGGGCGTGCTCTTTACTTTGGCTGGTTTGTATCATCCGATCTGTAAGAGCCGCACCGATTGGTCCGGCCCCCCCGAGCTCACTTCGCTTGGGCACGGACAGGATAATGTTGTTGTCGAATATCGGTTTTGTTGTCACGGCGGTGATTATTGGTGTAGTAACGTTCCTGCCCGTCATTCTGCAGTTGGTCACGAGAACCGGTCCTGTCAACATTCCTTCGAGACAGTCTTTGAGCCAGGTGGGTTCGGTCGCAGGCATTCTCCTGATCTTTTTTGTTGGGTTCTACAGGCTGGCTGATTTGCAGCAAAGACGCGGCGGCCTAAGTCTCCCGATGATGGCTTGCGGCGCGTTTGGAGTTGTGTGCTTCGGAGTTCTGTACAGGCTTGCGGGGCAGCCGCTGCTGCTGAGCTTGGTTTGCTCGCTGGGCGTTTTTAGCTTTATGGCCATAATAATGAGGCTGTTCTGCGCAATCAGGGCCCGGGAAAAGGTGGCGGGCAGCATCGCTCATTTTGGCGTTGTTCTGTTGGTGGTGGCGGTGTTTGCCGGGACCGAGAAGAGCGTTGAGATGCCCCTGGCGGAAGGCAAGACGCTGCCGCTTGGCGGCTGGGAGTTCAGCTATGAGTCATTTGAGGCCAAAGTCTCCGGGGGTGTGGAGCAGGCCGGACCCCGTATTGCGATGAGAAAGGGCAGTGTGTACAAAAGGCTTTGGCCGCATCGGGACACCTATCCGGGCAAGCCGGAGCTGGGCAGCGTATCCCGGCCCGTGATAAGTACGGGCTGGTTTGAGGATATCTGTATCTCATTTGGCGGGCCGGCCCCGGACGGCGGCGTCAGGATAGCGGTTAGAGCAAGGTCGTTTATGTTCTGGCTATGGCTGGGCGGCGCTCTGATCATCGCCGGTTCGGCCCTGGCCGTCGTGGAAGGAAGAACCGGACGCCAACCAATGGCCGGATAATCCCTGCACCGTGGCGGAATCGAGTGCAGCACTTGGCAGAGAAACCGGGAGTGTCGGTTGTCGTGTGCGGTTATGTGGGGCCGCATTCGAAAATGATTCAAGGGCTAATCCAGCTTGCAGACTATTCATTTGGCAGTTCCCGGCAGTAAAACGTCGTTATTGACTGAGACATTTGCAAGCCCCTACCAAAAGAAGAAGAGGCCGGTCGCCTTGACTGGCCTCTTTGATTATGGGTCAGCTTTGTTACTTAAACCCGACTATTCCGGCCTCGGGCAATTCCCGGGAAGTGCTGTCCCGCCCGTACCCGCGTCCTTCTTTCTCCAGTTCGTGATTATCCTGGCGACATCGCCGGTGTACACGCGATAGTAATAAGGCGCGCCCGAACTGATGTGATCAATATCGGCACACGGATTCAGGGTTGCGTCGCCCATCTTCTTTCTCCAGTTCGGGATGATCAGGCCGATATCGCCTGTATAGACCCGATAGTAATAAGGCACGCCGGAATTAATGCCATCGACGTCGCCGTCGCACTGATAGTCGCCCAACTGAGTCGGGATGCCTATTATAGCCGCCGAATTGCACCAGCAGTCGGGCTTGCCGTAGACTACCCAATCGGCATACGTCGTGAACGTGCTGGGGAAGCAGTCGGGCTCTTCTTTGACCGTGAAGATTCCTTTTGCATAGTCGCTCAGGCCGCCGGGATTGGTGACTTTTGCGTCTCTTGCTCCGAGGGACGCCGCCGGCTCAACTGAGATGTTCGCAATGATTTTGTATTGGTCAACGACAATTGCGTTGTGAACAACTATGCCGCCTCCCAGAAGCTCGGCCACGGCGCCATCAACAAAGTTGCTCCCGCTGACTGTCACATTCAATGTCTGGCCCTGTCTTCCTTCGGCAGGGTCGATGCTTCTTATGAGCGGCTTAGGAAACGTTGTTGGGAGACCCCGGATAATCACCGTATTCTTGGCGATTCTCTGGAATGGCGGGATCGGTTTTGGCGTCCAGCCGGGTGCCATCCGCTCATCGGGAGTGGCCTCCTTCCCGGATTCGTTGGTGGCGGTGAAGCGGAATTGGTAGCTGCCGTTGTAGGAGAAGTTGAGGAAGCGATTAGAGTAAATCCCGTCGTCAGCCATTTCATCGCCGTGGATATGCTGGCCGTCGTCGTAGAGTATCAGCGGGACGGTGTCGCCGAGTCCGCCCGGCTCAGCGGACGGCCGGACGACAACACCCTCGACCTTTGCGCCAGCGACGTGCGGCCCGGCTGAGAGCGAGGCCTGGACTATCGGCACTTGCGGATATTTGAATCGGTGGTTCTTTACAAACACCGAGAAGTCCACGCCGGGCGCCTCGGCCAATGTCTGAGCGGCGTATGGGATTCTGCTCGGTCCTCCACGCGCAAAGATCCAGAGTTTCCACGTGCCCGTCATTGGTTTTCGGACGCGATAGAATTCATAGTAGGCCATCTCGACGTATTTGATATCCGGGTCGGCTCCAGCCACCGTCGGGTCTATGATTTTGCCGTCCGGCCTCTCAAGTTCGAGGTCCAGAGCGCCTTTGCCATCCGGCCAGTGGATGACAAAAGTAGCTTCGTTGGTGAACCCATCGACATAGACTTCCCGCACTTCGTATTTTTCGGGCGTAAGCTCGCCGGCATCCTCGCCGCAGACCTCTGCTCCCCGGATTTCGGCGCAATAGGCAGTGTAGATTGCGGCCAGCTCAGCTTCGTTCGAAGCGTGCGTGTATAACCCGCCGGTCTCGTCTGCTATATGCTGGAGCAAATCTTCATCGAGGATGGGAGGACTTCCCAATCCAATTGTAAAGACCCTGACGCCTCTGTCTCGCAGGTCCGGGATGACGTCGTCCGGGTGCTCGGCGCCATAGTTGTGCTCTCCGTCCGAGAGCAGGATAACTGCCTCCGCGCAGGCGGTGTCTCTGGCGAGAGTCTCCAGTTCGTTGAGCGAGACCCTCATTCCGGCGCCGATGGCCGTCATGTTCTCAACGTTAATCAGTTCGACAGCCGCCCTGGCGTTGTCCTTTACCGTGTCATTTACTACCTCGGTAAGGGCGAAATCGACGTCTGCCGGCGGGTCATATCCGGCGCCGCCGGAGAACGAGGTGACCGCTATGCGCTCGCCGGTTCCTTCGTGGCCCAGATCGACAAAAAGGTCTGCGCCGAGTTTGGCTTTGGCTATCTTGCTGCCGTTCATACTGAAGGATTTATCAACGCAGATGACGTATCGAAGCTGGTCGCCGATGACAATCCAGGCGGGGTTCACGTGGCCGGCCGGGTCGGCAGTATTGACCACCGCCGGCTCAGTCATTGCGGCCCCGTATTCCGAGGAGCAGTAGGAAGCTATGGTCTCCCAGCAGGCCTCGGCGTGCATGTGCTCCTGGTGGTTCATCGGGTCGGTAATGTGCGTCGTGCTCAGGCCGTCATCCGGATTAGTGCACCACTCGGTCCTGTGATGAGTCGGGTGGACGGAGGTGCCGCCGTCCATGATGCAGCAGACCAATGATGCGTCGGAGACACAGTATCCGTTCACGCAGGGCGCATCCGGATAGCCCGTGGAAGGCTTGCCGTATTCATCATAGAGATTAAGGGCGTGATGTCCCAGCTCGTGGACTATACCGAGTTGGCCTCTTTCATTGTGATCAGGGCCGTCTTCTGCGGTGAATCTGTGCCGTTCCCTGTATATGGTGACGTGTGTGCCTGATGTGCCGAGGACGCCGATTCCGCCGGCCGAAGCGCCGCCGGCGCCGGAGAGCACCCAGAAATCGGCCCTGTCTTCGAAGGCGTTGTCCTTGGACACCCTTATTGTGCCGAACTGCATCTGTCCGTTGGTGGAGTTGAACATCAGCCGGGACGCCTCGGTAAAGGCGTTTTTGAAGCTGTCCATGTCGGCCTCGTTGTAGTTGTAGAAAATGTTAAGGTCGATCTTGTGAGGGCTGCCGACGACGACTTTTCCATCCCCGCCCAGCGCTGTTGTTACAAGGCAGATGGTTAAAAAGACGCCCGTTCCTACGACAATGTTTTTAGTTTTCATGACTGGTTTCCTCCTTCCATAAACCGGGATTCCACTTTTGCGTGGGACGATATTGTAAAGGCCCACGATACAGAACAGGATAAAATATGTCACCGACTTCCACCTTCATTTTGGAGCTGCCCCGACGGCGGCCGGAACTCCACAGGCCGGATACCATCATATCGCTTTGAGGCGTGTCAAGTCAAGAAAAATCGGGGCAAAATCCTGCCTATTATCGGAAAGTCCGGTACTTTGTAAGCGTGTTTTTCACCTGCTTCTGAGACGAAAGAGCAGAACATTTCTGCCTCATCATCGCCAGTGATGACAAGTCAACCACCAGGGGAGTATAGCGCCCCGGCCCGAGGTATCCCCCGTTTCGAAGGGCAAAAAAGAGGCCGGTCGCCTTGACCGGCCTCTTTGACTATGGGTCAGCTTTGTTATTTAAACCCGACTATTCCGGCCTCGGGCAATTCCCGGGAAGTGCTGTCCCGCCCGTACCCGCGTCCTTCTTTCTCCAGTTCGCGATTATCCTGGCGACATCGCCGGTGTACACGCGATAGTAATAAGGCGCGCCGGAACTGATGTGATCAATATCGGCACACGGATTCAGGGCGGGGTCGCCCATCTTCTTTCTCCAGTTCGGGATGATCAGGCCGATATCGCCTGTATAGACCCGATAGTAATAAGGCACGCCGGAATTAATGCCATCGACGTCGCCGTCGCACTGATAGGGCCACTGCGGTGTGCCGTAGATGCCGCACCAGCAATTCGGTTTGCCGAGAGCAAGCCAGTCGAGGTAGGTCGAGTAGGATGATGGGAAGCAGCCAGGCTCGGTGAACAAGATAAACGACATATCCTCGCTCTTGCGTGTCTGGTCGAAGAGTTCTCTCCATTCCCATCCGGCGCCGGTCGGATCCATTGTGCCGGCGACAGCATTGTCTATCCTGCCTATGTACTGATGGTTGGTCCAGCCCCACTGATACATGCCCGGCAGCGGGTTCTTATAGACCGCCACCACGCTGAACCAGTAGATGCCCTTTACTTCCTTCTGGCCGAACCAGTTCTCTTTCGGCAGCCGCACCGAGTACCTGAATACCGGTTCCTTGCCGCCAATCTGACCAGGCTCGCCTGGCTCAGGATGCTTGTCAAAGCCGACCAGAACCTCGTCGTAGTTGTATGCCTTGTACTCCCAGATCGGCTTCTGGTCCGGATGGCTATACGGCAGATCGACATTTGCCGGCACATCCGGCCAGATTTGCAGCAGGAAGTAATCCGGCTTCACCGGCTGAGGGGCCGTCTGGCATACACAGGCCTCATATCCGTAGCCGATATAAGAGCCCCACCACACAGCAGCCGTTACCGGTGTGTATCTGTGGCACTCCCAGTCATCGGCGACCAGTTGATTGATCACAATCTCCTGGCGCACTTCCTGAGTCGTTACCTTAAACGCGAGGTCCATCGACTGGCCTGCATACCGGTGACCCACGGGGTACTTAAGCTCTTCCCACGGCCGGGAAATCGGCATCTGGTTTGTCTGCCAGACCGCATCGTCGTTCCAACGCTTATCATACCGGCACGTCTTCCAGCCAAACCGGACGTCCTGAGTGGTGCCGCCTACCGGCCTGGCCTCAACACCCAGCCAGTACACGATGCGTTTGCCCGGCGCGCCCTTCTGAGGGAAGGCCTCGGATGGGTTGATGTAGAAGTCGTAACGGAAGCACATAGTGTCGCCAACGGGTTCAAAGTAAGGCGCACAAGGCACGAAGTAACCCTCATGCAGGCCCGCCGCTTCTGTGCTGACCTCAAACTGGCCGGGCTGGAATTCCTTCGTCCACTGCACCGCGCCGGGCATACTGTAGCCCGTTGGGCTGGTGCTGGCGGGAATATCGGCGTAAATGCTCAGCCTGAACACCACGTTTCCAGGATGTGGCGGGGGCATCCCCGGCAGCATATCGTGGTACCACGAACCCCAAATATGGATATCCGTAATCAGCCCGCTCGTCTCACACGGGAAGTCATCTGCAAGTCTCTGAGGCCGCCACTTAGCCACATCGGTAATAAAAGTGGCGTCCACGTCGATACCAGCCTCGGTGAGATCGGGAGCCTGTTCATACTTGGTCAGCTCAACCGTTACCGTATGCTCCTCGCCCATCGACATCACGTCCTCATAGTGCGGCCAGTGACGCAGACCGGTGAAGGGCTGCTCCCACTTGATATAATTCGGGTCGGTGTCGAGCTCAAAGGCCAGGTCGAAGCTCTGCGGTTCCGCGCCGCAAATCGACGCCTCGATCGGAGTGATTGTTGCCGGGTTAAGCACCTGGCCGACCTGTAGGTCGTCCTGACGAAGTGAGAATCTCACCCCATCATCCATCCAGTGTGCGGGTCTGGTCTTCCAGCCCCACGGGTACACAGGTCCAGGGAAGCCGCGATAAACCGCAGTGATGCTGATCCAGAAAACGGTGTCGCCGCCCTGGCTTGCGATGTACTTCTCTTGCCAGAAGCACTCTTCGGGCTGGAGCTTGACAAAATACTGGAAGCAAGAATCGGGAATAACATCCGGATTCGGGAAATGATCCATTCCGACCCAGACCTCTTCGACTCTCTCCGGCTTCACCCTGATCGACCAGAGCAGTTTCTGCGGTCGGCTGTAGGGGTGGATCACGTCAATCGGCGCGTTGGTCCAGAACGCAATCTGCCAATATGCAGGATTCTGTCCCGGCGGCGGATTACGCTCGAGCCAGCCTTTGTATGAACCCCACCAGTGAACGGAGGTTATGGGCATTGTGCCGAGGCATCTGAAGTCATCGGCCGCAATCTGCCAAAAGGCCGGTTCCGTCCCCATCTCCTTTGTGGAGAACGATGGCTCATCCCAGCCGCAATACGTCGGCATTCTGCCGAACATCGGATCAATCTCGATGGGCGGCTGAGACCACTTGACGTGCTCAACCGGCGGCTTCGGCTCATAAGGTGCTTCAATGACAACTAAGTAGTCCTCGACCTCGCCGTTCGGCGCCGGTCCGTCATAAGGAATCTGCGGCCTCGTCGTGAAGCGCACCCGTACATAAGCCTGTGTGCCCGGCACCGCGCCGGCGGGAACCGGGAACTGGAACACATTGTTGCCCACAACCGACAGCGCGCTCTGAACCACGTAGTCCTGGGCCTGGCCCCAGCCTCCGTCACCATCAAAGTCAACCCAAACGCTGATAAACGCATTGGCGAGCGAAGCGTTGACAGTAATCTGCGCCATCAATCCTGGTATCATCGGTGTGTCAAACGTAACGCCGTCCTCGTCGTCGAAGTTCGGCGGTAGATTCAGCGGGTCGATATCGGCATCGTCGCCCGTCGCGCCAACGTTCGGCTGACCATCCGGCTCACCATCGACGCCGGCG
>Ga0315291_10008625_pt1 | contig 12519 bp, 12 predicted proteins | sample YL17G12_20_MG_FD_203070 | JGI IMG/M metagenome (GOLD analysis project Ga0315291, IMG submission 203070) | Sediment microbial communities from Yellowstone Lake, YNP, Wyoming, USA - YL17G12_20 | ecosystem: Environmental > Aquatic > Freshwater > Lake > Sediment | place: USA: Wyoming | collected... | reverse complement strand
GTTCGCGTTGCGGGCGCCAGATCGTGAGCCGGTTGGCAGTGGGCGACATCTCAAGAAATTCCCTGAATTTCTTGTTGATGTGATCCTTCTGGCGCCTGGTTAGCCGCTTCAGGTTAATGTCGGAGTGGTCGATCTTGGAAATCGACGACAGCAGCCGGTAGCGAATCTCTATCTCGTCCATTTCCCACGAAATGAAGCAGACATTATAACCCATTAGGTACTGGTTAGCGGCGGCCTGGAGCGCCATGGCAGTTTTGCCGCCACCAGGCGAGGACGCCATGATCTGGACGCCCTTCTTTCTGAATCCACCGGCGTGTTTATCATACTCGCCGAACCCAGACGGCACCTTGCCATGGTCGGGCTCATCGAGTTCATCACTGACGATTTTCATTACTTCATCGATGCGCTCTTTGCTGTAGTGCATCATCTCGGATTTTTGCAGCCCGGAGTGGCACTTCTGCAGCGCGAGTTCGATGCCCTCTACCACTGAGTCCAGATCTGGGTCCTCGCCCCTCAGAACCTCGAACGCAGTCCCTAGGGTGGTGGCTAGAATGCGGGCTCTACGGAACTTATCCAACAACCCAAAAACCGCCTCCAGGTCGGCGTCCTCTGTCAGCACCTTGACTGGTGACGACACGAACGCCCGGCTGACTTCGCTCAGCGCCTCATCTACTCTCAGCACATCGCTGGAGGGGACCGGCTTATTGGCGGCGATGAGGGTCGTAACTCTGGTGTAGACCTCTTTCGCCTGGTCTGTGCCGAAAAAGTCTAGATTGACTCTCGACAGGACTTTGTTCCTGGCCGGAGAGTCACAGATGGCTTTGATAGCCAACACTTCAGAATTAGCGTCAATAACTTTCAAGTGACAACTCGAATCTTATTTCTGCCGATTTGAAAGACGCCCTCTGGCTCAATTCCTAAAATGTCCAGGCAAAACGTCAAAATGTTGTCAGTGAGAGCGACAATGATACGCGTCGAGTCACTCATCTTGTTGTAGACGTCTCGCACCAATTCTGTTTTTCTAGCGTCCGATCGATTACTAGCACCCGAAATGATCACGACGTCTGGCTTTTCCATCGACTTCAGAGCGTCCCATCCATGGACACCAACATCAATCCACTGCAGCTTGGGGAACGTGCCCTGCTGGAAGCAGGCTTCCTGGTATGCTCTGGCCAGATGCACAACCAGACTCTGCGCCGCCAGCTCTGACGGCACCGACCCAACGGCGTAAGAGCCACCAAGACTTAAACACAATGGCGTAGCCAACATGTTATCGAAAAACTCGGACTGAACGTTGTTCTCAATGATAATTGGTGGGTTAGCTGATCGACTAGCCGCAGTTACGAACTTTATACCGGTGAGCGGGATAGTTTTCTTGAGAGAGGACATCGGGAAACCCGAGAGTCCAAGGATGCGGTCGTTCCGGTCAAGCTTGGACAAAAGCCGCCTCGTGGATCACTTCAAAACCTTCTTTGTCGTACTCTTTTTTACGCGCCAAGAAGCAATTGTAGAGGATCTCAGGGCCATCCACGAAGTCCACGATGTAGCCCATCACCTTACCAGGGTAAGGGGTTCTGACGCGGCAGAATTCCTGGTAGTAGTTAGGACGGTTGGCTGTCGGAGACGCCAAAAAGAACGCAGAGAACCGTGGCAAGTCGATGCCAAGAACCATCGTGCGGTATGCAACCAGAACCTGAATTTCACCGTTGCGGCACTTCTCTAAACACTGCTCGCGTTGCTTTTTGTTCTTGAACCGTTTGCTGTGGTAAGCCTCCGCAACGATGCCATTTTCCTTCAGAGTCTTGACAATCAGGTTGATGTGATCAACGCGATCAGCTGTCACGACGCAGTAGTGTCCTGCCTCGGCGTAGTTTTTGATGTAAGTAGTGATCATCAGGTTTCGGCTATCGTCGTGCGACAGATAGTCGTAGGTCTTGTTCCAGAACGTTTTCTTGTATTTGGGACTGAATGGCGAACGCGCACCAGTCTTCACGGCCCGCACCTGACACGGCAACTGTGCCGCCTCGCCAACTGCCAACACTGGGCCAATAATGTACTCATTGATGATGTGCGACTTGTCCTTTTTGGAAACGGTGCCTGTACAGCCCAATCGAACTTTGGAATTGAAATTCGACACCACCATCGAAAATGACGGACTGGTGGCTTTGTGGACCTCGTCCACAAACACCGCACCGAACTCATTGGCGTAGCGTTCCAACGCCTCATCACCATTTAGACCAGCCGAGAACTTGTGATAGTTCATAATGACAATATCTTGATCCTTAAGGTCGTCCCATTCCTCTACCAAGTCTATCAGTTTGCGCCCGACGTTGTATTCCAACTCGAAAATGTTGGTAAAGTCGCGAAAGGCCTTGAGCATCTGCCTGCCAAGGTCAATATTTGGCGACAAAAACAGCGCTTTCATTCGGAATTGGCAGGCCAGATAGACCATGGTGATGGTCTTACCGAATCGCGGTGGTGCGTCGATGATGCCGTTGTAATCGGTAGTCAGAAGCGTATTGACTACGGCCTGCTGCTGCGGCCGGAGCTGCCCAGTGAACTGCAGACCAGGTCCGCAGCTAGTTGGCACAGACAAACACGACAGCATTGGAGCCGAGCGCAGATCCTCGAAGGTTATGTGATTGAAGTGCTTTTGGCGGAACTCCACATGTCCCCTAGGGAACGTGTAGACGTTAGTCTCGTAGTTGAACTTCCAGAACTGGATGGGGATGTCGTTGCCATCCGTATCTTTGAGTGTAGTCTGGTAGTCCTGTATCGCCCCCATAGGTACCAAATGCGACGGAACAAATAGACTATTCGCTAGTATTGGAGTCAAAGACTTTTCCAAAAGTAACGGCGTTCGCGTTCCATGGCCCACTCCTGAGCACCGGCGCTCAAATAACCAAATGCCAGGCCGATTAACCCATCCACATACCAGGGTGTATCCAAAGACAGGATCAGCACTAGTCCGGCTGCCACTACGGCAGCCGGCACAACCAACTTGCAGACATAATACAACGGCCTCACTTGACCTCTACGTCGCTTTTGCCGACGACCGTGCTGCCGTCCCTGACTTCGACTGAGCGCGTGCCCCTCTCTTTTAAGTTGAGCGACCAGACGTAGGCGCCGTCGTGGTGACATGACCACGGTAGTTTTGGTGTCATTTCCTTGCCGTCAACATAGAGTGCAAGCTTCTGCTTCTTCGGTGCGTAGATCACCAGCGGAAACCTTTCGCCGGCAGCAACTTTTGGAGCTACTTCGATCTTGGATTTTACTGGTGCCGTTTTTGCGTCCGGATTTGCTGGCCTAGGCTCCGCAGTGGTGACTGCGGCTGACTCCTGCGCCGTTGGTACCTCAGCCGGCGCAGTTTTGGTGCAGGCAGCAAGAAACAACACAGGAACAATTTTCTTTAACACAGCGAGTCTCCATGTAAGTTTGTTAACCGTTTGCATGGCTATCCATGTTTTATTTGACGTTGTCGCGTTCAGAGAATTTAGCGACACCTGAGTACAGTTGCGTACTGCCATTACCTAGCGGGTCCTTTTTCCCATTAGTGCGCAGCGATGATGGCCGCTTAGCGGCAACCGAAGCAGCCTTTTCCATGTTAGATACGCCCTTGTCACTAGCTTTGCCTTGATGCAGACCGGCCAACGCTCTAAGTTCTTTGTTAGCCACACCAGCCAGCTGGTAAACGTTACCGTGCGAGGAGTATGCGTCGAGGGTTCTCTTGACGTGGTCCGATACCTCAACGATGGCGTCGGTTGATAGCGACGGCTTCACTGGCGAAATACCGCAGCGATATAGAATGAACCCAGCAACCTCAGCCTTGAGTGAGTGCTGAAAGTGCTGATGCAGCCTCGCCTGAAGAACTGTCGGGTCAAATAGCATCGTGGGTCGTTCTTTGGCTTTAGCCAGAAATTTTGACATTTCTTTGATAGTGACACCACCAATAGTTAAACTAGGCCCCCAAAACAGGTATTCAGTAATAGGACCTAGCACAGAGACTTCATCGCTATCTAGGGATGCTTTAGCACGGCTATTATTTAAACCCTTAAGCTGATTGATAAACTCAAGACGGGCGCCCTCCTCAGCTACATCAAGGATATCGTCGAAACTAGATCGCCAGTTTCCAATTTTGCGACGAAGGTCAGCGTCACCATCCAAGTCAGAGACTAACGCGTCAAGGTCAATGTTGGCAGCTGATGCCCACATTTTGATAGTGACCGGAACTTTATCCTCCATCCGGTCGTAAAGGTCCAGTCGCTTTTCATCAATCTTATACAGCAACTCTTTACGCCAAGTAATGCCCGGCGTAATAAGCTGGCTGTCTGGAATCGCCAACGCTTCTCGTTGCGTCAGAGAGTCCACAGGCTCTTCAATCTCGCCGCCGCCAGCATCTTTCCTGTTGACCCGGATTTTGTTGGTAAGCTCTGCTTGGGACCGTTTCTGGAAACCATGAATACGGGCGATAAGCGGGAACAGCTTTTTGTGGAACATTCGCTGGGTTAGCAGGTCCCGCAGGTTGGAGGCCCGCTCCATGAAGAACATGTTCGCGGATTCTTGGTTCGAATAGGTAGCATCTCCCGAATTGTGGACCACTAAGCAATTAGCTACAAAAGACGGGTCACTCTCCATTTGGATGTCGTACACATGGAGTTTCTCTTCCAACTTCTGGACTGAGGTGACCTTCGTGTACTTGAATCTCCGTGAGAAAAGGTACATTACCTTCTCGTATTCCCTGGCAGAAATTTTGCTCAAGGCGCTAAGAAATTCATCATATTCCCCAGCTTCATAGCTCCGATAAACAAGATGGTTCCATCGTTCAATGGTGATGTTACCGAACCGCTGAATTGTGACCTCTTTGCCCTCGTCGTCTTGGAAGGTCGCACCCACATTGACGACCTTCTTTACGAACCTATCATTTAAGATTTTGCGAATCCCATCAGTCTTAATGCCATATTCCCTGTCAGGAAAATTTCCTTTAGTCTGACCTTCTGATGGGTCTGATGCGAGTTGGTCGAATTTCCCGGAAAGAGAGTATTCTGAAATTGCCTGACTCAGGGCAAAAGCGTTACCCCGCGTCATGGACAGTGAAACTGCCCTTACGCGGCTGTCGATACCATGCGAAGCTAGCAATGCCTGGGTTTGAGACAAGATGTTCTGAGAGAAGGAATAGAACACTACGTGTTTACCCTTCTTGCCAACCGAACCATCTCCGTCGATATACGCCGCCATATAGGAAAGTTGACTTTTTTCATCAGCTTCTAAGATGCTCCACGGAATGACCTTGTTTCTGCTTTGGCGACCTGGGGCAGTGCATAGTCCCAATTGTTCGAAATAGCTAGCCACGTACATGCTCCAAACGCACAGTTCGTAGCTATCTTTGATAGTTCTCCACACAACACCATGTTTGTCCACACGGTCTGGCTTGCCAACGCTATTACACTTCTTAATCTTGACGCTAATTGTTGGGCCAAAAACTTTTAATAACTTATCCCTGACCCCGTCCAAAACACTGAGGTTTGTATTAGACACCCGGATGCGATACTTGCTAACACACCCTTCCGAAACGAGGATTCCGACCAAGTAGGCCAGGTCTGGAGTCATGCATGTGGGTGCCACAACGTTTTCATTCAACGAATTGGCATACCTCTTCCGAACCGGTGGGACCAGGTCTAAACCCAGAGCAGTTTCCCGGACACATTTTGTTTTGTTGAAACAGAGAACGTCACCCAGATTAAGCTCTCCAACCGGCTTCCAGACCAACTCATTGTTTATTAAAGCCAGCACCTGGTGTGATGATGTGCATTTCAGCGTTGTCCCATGGTGAGTCTTAACTTCTACAACTTCTCCCTTGCCGCTATATAACCATCTTTTGGTCCGGTCTTCTCCCATTCGACCAATAGTGGTAAGAGCGACGTCCGACCCTTCTCTACCATAAGAGTCTATCCTCACTAGCCCACGCTCTTTGGTAGGTACTAAGGTGTCACCGGACAGGCACAAAAGGGCGTCATTGGTGCCCAGACACCGCATTTTGCCTTCGTTAAGCAGCGTCCATTCATCAGACCATTTATAGAAGTCCGTACCAGACCGCAGTTCGGTCGGCGTCACGCCAGTTCTAGTGCCGACAACCGCACCGGCTGGGTCCTCATCGGCTTGGATAAACAGGCCGGCGATGTTGTCCATCTCACTTGGGGTTGGTTCCCAAACTTGATCGATACCCATTTGTAGATGGAGAATAGAACGGATTCTGCGACGGGCTGAGGTAAGAGTAGCGTTAAGCAGGGCTTTTTCCAAAGCCCAGAAGTTGATAAGACGCGTGAACAGCGATGTCCCGATGTAGTCGTTAGGGAAAACCCGGCGAGCAATAAACATTGTGCTAATGGGGTCTAGGGGGATTCCAGCCTGGGCGGCGAAATGTTGTGACGACTGCCTTAGGCTACCCTGCCCGGCGTTGCTGCTCAACCCCTGTGCTGTTTGAATTGCCTTAATAAACGCCTCAGGAAGGACCTTCCTGGCATCCATATCACGCGGGTCAGTAGACGTCATGAAGTCTCTGAGACCTGGCGACGGAATCAAGTCAATCTTTGGGTCAAACCCTTTGATTTGAATAGGCTGAATACGAAGGAAGTCGGGGTCGTGGGTCACAATATCCTTAAAAATCCCTCTGGTCTTATCAAAAATCAATGAACCTACTGAACGACCAAGGACCAAGAATTCTCTGGTAATACCTGGGCCGGACGACACAACGTCCAAGGCTTCCATAGTATCTTGGTAAATTTTGAGAATAGACGGGTCTTTGACGCCGGTTAGGTCAAAATCCGACCAAATCGTGTCAGCAAGTAGGTCAACAATCATACCAGCAATGTCACGGTGATACATCAAACGGAACATCTTATCAAGACCGGCTGCGTCTGTTGGTAACCAGTCCCCAACGACGCTGTCCTCATCTAACCTATCTCTAACTGAGTTATATCTATCAACGTTGCCGGCAGAGAACCCCGTCCCGCCTGGATTACTTCCGCCCATACCAATGCCGCCAAATCCGGCACCACCAGCGAACCCACCAGCGCCGGCACCCGCATCGGCCTGAATTATATGTCTAGACCGTTTATGAATGGTGGACGTTCCTCGCCCAGCCGTTGTCACAATTCTGCCGTCTGCTTCGTAGTACCCAGGCGCGGGTGGCTGACCAGGCTTTATGAACATCAAATACTCCAAGATAGGCTGCACGTACTTAAACTAAAAATAGGCACTAACGCAACCTCATAAGGAAATAACATGGAGCCAAAAGCCCGGTTCTGTCTTAAATTCACTGGGGATGATGGATATTGTCGGCGATGTAACCAGCTTTTGGAGGCTACCACTCAGGTCTGCACCGTCAAGGCTGGAAAGAGGCGTAAAAAGTCACCTCCTAAATACCCTCTAGTCGAGGTCCCAGATCTACGGGCGGTGGTCCGCAAGACCAAGATGTTCTTTGTCTCCGAGCAGTCCTTCAAACTTGATGCAATCGTGATGTTAAAAGAGAAAAGGTCGAACATTAGGTCCTGTCTAATAAAGATCACTAGCGCGGAGTCAATTGGCGACCGCACTGTGTTTGGGTTTCAGGAGCTAGGGCCAGGAGGAATGCGGTGAGAGGTAAGTATTACGTGCTTGAGGGGCTGGACGGTGTCGGAAAGTCTACCCTAGCCGAAATGCTGACCAAGGTTCTGGAGCCTGCTTGGCTTACCAGGGAGCCCGGTAGCCCTCATATTGACCTAAAGGTTAGAGACCTCATTCTTCACGACAAGTCCTTGGACCGGGTCACGGTTGAGTACCTGCTGCAGGCCGACCGCGTTGAGCATACCAAATGGGTGGAACGGCGAGTACGCGATGGCCACACGGTTGTATCAGATAGGTCGTTCCTAACTGGCATTGCCTACGGCCTGGCAAATGGGCTGCCGCTTGGGTTTCTCACCGACCTCACCGAGAAGTCTGTGATGGTCTGCCCAAGCAAAATTTTCTTGATTTCATCGAATGATGCTGGCAAGCGTGTCGAGTCCAGGGCCGAGAAAACACGTGAAGAGCGCGGGCCAGAGCACGCTCAGCGCGTGCTGGAAGGATTTGGTCACGCCGTTAATTGGATCAAATGGCACTCTCCGTTTTGGACCGAGATAATCGACCTAAATACCACTGGTCAAACTCCAGAACAGTCCTTGGCTGCCATCATGGAGCGACTATGAAGACGGTGATCCACGTCAATCAGCATGTGATTAAAGCCAACCGCAAAAATCACAAGAAAGACGCGCCGATCACGGTCAAGACGTACAAATCTACAGACTACGCTTCGGTGGTGGAAATCAACGGACCATGTAGGATTGCATATCGGCCAGATAAGCCGTTGGCGTGTGGGGCATATGTATGGATCGAAACCGAGGCGGAAGTCACTGTAAAGTGAGGCTGGGCGGAGAACGACTCGAACGTTCGACACCTGGATTTCATCCGTCGATGCACCAACGGAGCTAGTTTGCGTGTTTGCCGGCGTACTCTGGGCGTCCCCAGAACCGTGTCGCCACTCATCGCATCCCTAACCAGTGCTCTACCAGCTGAGCTACCCGCCCATATCACACTAGCCTTTCGGCGCTTTCTTTGGTGCCAGGCCCGGCATCGCCATCCGGACCCAGCTGCTGTTAATTCGGTTCATTGAACCGCGCCACTTTTATCGTCAGACCTTTGGCAGGAAATCTTCTTAGTCTAAAGATCCATGCTCTACCCCTGAGCTACCCACCAGCTCAAGACTTTAGTAAGTCCTCAGCTGGTGGGGAAGGATTCGAACCTCCGACCTGAACCGGTAATAAGACTTCCGCTACTCGTTCTGCTTTGTGGCTTAAGACTGTGGCTCTCATAACATTTAAACTGAGTCTTGGTTCGTCACGTGTCAGGCGCGTCTACCAATTTCGCCACCTCCTCATAGGCGAGGAGGGAAGGAATCGAACCTTCATTGTCTTTCGACAACCTGTCACTTGACTGTGAATCTGAATCTAAATCTAGAGCCTATCGCAGTCGAATCACCCGTTGATGTACGAAAACAACTCTTTGCCGATTTCCAGCGGCAACACTTCCTCTTCATTGGCGCGGCAACGTGCCCGCTTGATGCCTGCAATCAGCTTGTCCAGGCGCTCCAGATACCGCACCTTGTCCTTGGCCCGCAGTTTCCCTGAATACTTCGTCGCAGCCCAGGTCCCGACACGCTCGTCGATGTTCAGTTTCTCGACCTGGGCCGGGTGCTTGTCCGTGGCCGGGTAAAGCACCAATGGCTTGATGGTCTTGTTGGTGCGATGAGTGCTCTTGGTATCAGCCACCCAAGTAGCGTCCGTGTCGTTGTCCTCGCGCCAGTTCTCGCCAGGCTCCAGCGTCGGAATGGCGATGTACATTTGCTTGACATGCTTAAAATGCTTCTCCAGCGAGAGCAGCACCGTGGCCGGCACGTCTTTTTTTAGGACGACTCCGTCCACCACCAGATCGGCGCGGGCGCGGGTGTTGGTTTCCTCTTTCTGGTACATGAGGTCAATCAGACGAACCAGCGGCTCCTGAGTGTAGAGCAGGCGCTCCGGGACCGTTGTGTCCATCTTCTTGATTTCATCCGGGAAAACCTCGCCACCTTCAAGGGCTGGCGAATACTTCCGTACCAGGCCTTCGAAGTGATCATGCTTCTTAGTGAACGTGTTGATCGACTCGTTCAGAATCGCTTCACCAGCGGTCTTGACCTCACCTTCGACGGCCAGAACTTCGTGCAGTTTTCCCATAATAGACTCCATAAAGCGAGTGGTGGGGGAAGTCGGCATTCGATGACAACGTTTGCGGCAGTGTAATCGCTTTGCAGCCGCTCCCCCGTAGCACTCTTTTAGGGCCTAGGCCTTGGAGCAAACCGCAAAAACCAATTGGAGAAATGCCGCCACAAGCTACGCACGCTGGTACCCCTTCTTCAAGTAATGCAGTACGTCCTGCTTTCTCATTAGAAGCAGTCTTATTCCAGCCTTGCTTAGCTGATGAAAAGGGTCCATCCAGCTGGACCATTGGCCGTGCTGCTTAAGCTCCCTGCAATACTCTTCGATCGCTAGCTTTGCCTCAGCACGATGCTTGACGTCACCAAAAAGCTTCTGGCTGACGTCTTGAACAACCTCTGAGTAAAACTTATAGGTCAAAGGCGACTCCTGGTCGCCTTTCTTTTATTTGGCGCCGTAATGGTGCTCGATGATGAACGGCAGCGTCTCCTGATTGAACGGGATACGCAGGACGTCGCCGCGAGCGTTCTGGAGTTCGGCAAAGTCCACACCGATGCGGCTGGCCGTCTGCTTGCGGGCCGGCTTCGATACGTAAGCCGATACCGCCCTTTTGGACCTGCGAGTTTTGTGCTTGGTTTTGACTCGCTTGAGTTGCTTCGCCGACTTGCTCTCTTTTTTCAGCTGCCATCTCCAGTTATACAGCAGATTGGTCCTGACACCGAGTTGACTAGCCAAATTCTTGGCGTTCGCCCCGCCATCGAGTATCTCGATAACCTTGATCTTCAGTTCAGCCGGAGCAGTCTTAGTGCCGACCTTGCTGGACTTCCACTTCTTGACTTGTTTCACCATTGCAGGTGTCACGGTTGCAGCACTCATATCTCACTCCTCATAATGAACTTGGCAGCACATGAACATCATTGCCATGTGCCCCTCGTCGTTTAAATATCTGACAGTAGACCATTTATCTAGATGAACACTATTTGGCGCTAGCGATTGGGTAGCTCTACGGAAAAACTCAAACCGGTTGTCCAGCAGATTGTCCCAAGTCTTGGCCAGTTGCAAAGCCTTCGACCTTCGCATGTCTGCAGGTGTTTCTCTGGCCTCTGTATACGTCACCGCCAGAAACCCCTCAGGGGCTATCAGACGGTTTTTCAGAAGCAGTGATGTCGCTTTCTCGCGCCTAGTAGTGTAGGGGCCGCAAAAGTCGAGAAACGCCAACGTGAATGGCTCTTCGGCCGTGCCATTACGGTCCCACCAAGCCGCGTACTCCTCAACCGAGTCTCTGCGAATCGTGATCGATGGGTGAATAATGTGACTGCGTTGAAAGGCAAATACGTCGGGCTCCCTTTCCAAGGAGACGACTTGGTGTCCATTCCTGGCAAACATGCCAAGATCCGTGCCATAAGGCCCACCAAACGACAAAACTCGGCCGCGTTGCTCTTCATATGGCAGGCTCAGTAGCAGTTCACGAATCAACGTCTTAGCTGGAGCCGCAACATAGTTGGTCTTTGGGAATCGCATGTTATCCGTTCGGCTTATGGTTTAGAGCCGCATGCCGGATCCAAGCAGACAAATTCCCGCCAGCCACTTTGCTGGCTTTGGCCATGATGACTTCGAATTCCTCCTCGGTCACTCGGACCGGAGGCAGCTTTAAACGGCGAGGTTTTGGAATAATGGACTTTTTGGGCGGCATGGCATCCTGCATTGTGTTATGCTATACAGCACTATAACACAATGCAGGAAAGAACGCAATCTATCGAGCGGAGTTTGGCCTGATATTGGAGTAGGTGTGATAGACAAACTCGTCTATCCACGCTCTGTCTGGGGCCGGTGGTAGCACGGAATTCTTCATAGCGGTCAGCACATTCTCTTCACCACGCTTCACAATTTCAGTCACCTGTTCATATGGCAACTCTCTATTACGAATCTGTAGCAGCAGTGCCCGTTCGGGCCTAGGGAAAGTGACTTTGCCGGTGGTTAGCAGTTCCATAGCCTCGCTGCAGACTCTGACGGCCTGGTAAAGAGCCTTGAAGTCGGCGCCCCTGGCCTGTTCTGCTGCAATTGCCCTGGCCCCATATCCAGCTAGCGCGAATCTCAACCTATCGCGAACATGTTTGGTAGTGCAGTTGAAATCGTGGGCGGTGTCCACTACCACCACATATTCGAACCGTGCATCTGTAGGATGTAGCCGATAATGCAGGTCGTCGTGCACCTCAATCAGCGCCATGATCTCCTCGCGGTAGTCCCTGAGCCTGGTGTGCCAGTCCTTCTTTTCGAGAAACTCCAGCATCGCTCTGGTGGCTGCTACCCGGTCGCCTTTCTCGCTATATTTGAGCGCCTGTCCCTGGCAGTATCCAACAAACTTGGTGACGCCGGAGTGCAGAAACCGGTGGCGATTCTTCTTAAGGAAAAGCCACTCCTGGCTGGGTGCCCCTAAGTACAGTTCCTCCGGAATGAACATCATATCTAAGGCGATGGTCTGGCCCTCGGCCAGCAGCTTGCAATACTGCTTCAGCGCGTATAACTCAATGTCAACGTCACCGGCCCCCGACTTGGCTTTCTTATTCTTTTTGGTCCCTAAGTCGATAGTGTCTGTGGCGGTGGAGAACATGAGGTCGCGATGGCTGGGCAGAAACACACCACGTACATCAGCGTCTGAGTCTGGCAGCGCTGTGCCAAACACCTGAGAGCCATATGGCATTCTAACTAGCTCGCGCATTAGTGACAAAATCCCTCATCATTGTGACGAGAACAG
>Ga0315291_10008624_pt1 | contig 12519 bp, 10 predicted proteins | sample YL17G12_20_MG_FD_203070 | JGI IMG/M metagenome (GOLD analysis project Ga0315291, IMG submission 203070) | Sediment microbial communities from Yellowstone Lake, YNP, Wyoming, USA - YL17G12_20 | ecosystem: Environmental > Aquatic > Freshwater > Lake > Sediment | place: USA: Wyoming | collected... | reverse complement strand
GGTAGTGGGGACTACGGGAGCTGCCACCTGGGGTGGGCTATCCTCTACACCATCAATGAGGTCTGAGAAGTCGTCGGCTGGAGCTTTAACTGCTGCGGCCACAGACTGTGGTTCGTAGGTGGGGGCTAACCGAAGGGCCTCAGCTTGTTCCGAAGGAGTAAGATCGTTCGACAACTCGGCAGGTGGCAAGACTTCACCTACCACCAACATGGTGTCCAGTTCACGCATACTCCGGTCAATGTCATCCTCACTCAGACTACTACCGTCAGGGGCAGGAGCACTGAACTTAGACCCACGGGAAGTCTCTGTCTCATCTCCGTAAAACGCCCCTGTGTCTATGGCATCCCGGATCAAAGCCCGCTGAGCCCTGATGTCGCTCATGGTGGACTTCAACTCGTTGTACCTGTGACGCACAGCCTTCTCCACGTAGCCCAGGTCCAGGAGTTGACCCTCTAGGGCCTGAATCTCACTTTTACGCTCACGAAGGATGAGGTTGACCGTAGCCTCACGATCAGCGATATTTACCCCTCTCTTTGCCCGTTCGTCCTCAACGAGGAGTCGGTCGGCCTCCATGCGGAACACCGCCTCCGAGGCATGCTTGGCACGGTCTAGGCTCTGCTTCTCCTGGAGAATCTCCTGAAGGATGTGGCTCACACTATTCGTGTAACCACGGGTCATCGAGATCATCTCGTGGATGTGCTTCGGGCCTAGGACCCATGCATCCGAGGGTAGTTCGACAGAGAACTTACCCATCTGCTCGTAGATTTCGTCCACCCGCTTAGGGTCCATTGGTCGCTCCAGTTGTGCCTTGCCCATCTACACCGGAGAGGTGGGCTGCAATGGCGGTGGCCAGAACCGTGTTCCGGTGGACCACCTTATCGTTCTTGACAGCGGTAAAGACCGCTGATTCCTCACCCACCAGCCAGACCCGTTTCCTTGCCCGAGTCACGGCCGTGTAGAGCAGGTTCCTCTGGAGCATCCTCCCCTGGGCCTTCACGATGGGCATGAGAATCGTGTCAAACTCCTGGCCCTGGCTCTTATGTACCGTCACGGCATAGGCCAGCCGGAGCTTCTCCTCAGCCTCCGATTCGGTGAACTCCACGATCCCCTCCTCGTTACCACCCGCTCCGTAGATGCGGACGACCAAGGTGTCCTCCGTGAGTCTCAAGAATTTGCCCACGTCCCCGTTGTAAACCCCCAGGTTGTAGTCATTCTTGACGACCATGATACGGTCACCCTCTCGAAAGTGGAGAGACCCCTTCTTCCACTCTGCCTGCGTCGTGAGGGGGTTCAGACGCTCCCGAAGGAGATCGTTCAGGTTGTTGACACCACAGGTGCCGTCGTACTTGGGGGATAAGACCTGGAAGTTGGCATCCTTCTCCTTGAGCCGTGCAGACATCTCCACGATGAACTTGACAATCTTCTCCTCTTCACTGCACCGCACGAACTTGAACTCCGTGGCTGTCTTTGGGTCTTCCAGCACAGGTAGCTCACCCTGATTGATCAGGTGAGAGTTCTGGACGATAGCCCCCTTGGCGGACTGTCTGAAAATCTTGGTGAGCTTGATCCTTGGTAAAGCCGGGCAGTTCATCAGTTCCCGAATCACACTCCCAGGACCGACAGAGGGAAGCTGTGCTGAGTCTCCCACCAGAACGATGATGGTGTCGGGGCTCAAGGCACTCAGGAGTCGATAAAAAAGCTCTTGATCTACCATGGAGGTCTCATCCACGATGACGGCGTTCGTGGGGTACAGCTTCATGGCCCCGTAGTCCCACTCGACCCCGTTGTACCCCAGCAGGCGATGGATAGTGCCCGCAGGCTTCCCCGTCACAGCGGAGAGCCTCTTGGCTGCAATCCCCGTAGGGGCCATGAGGGAGTAATTCATCCCGAGGCGTTCAAACAGGTTGACGAAGGTGCGGATCACCATCGTTTTCCCCGTCCCCGGCAGCCCCGTCAGGACCAGCACCCGTTCACGAATCAGAGTCTCAACCGCTTCCCTTTGAGCGTCAGATAACTCAACCCCGAACATCCCCTGGTACTCGTGGAGGAACTTGGCAGGGTCCAGCTCTATTCCAGATGGGGAGTGCATGCGGGAGAGCATCCGGGCAGCATCCCGTTCAAACCCGTAGAGGCTAGGGAGGTACACCCCAACATCAGGGTCCAGTACCACCGCTTTCTGAGCGGTCAGCAAGCCAACCGCTTGGGAACAGCGTTCGTAAGAGAAATCCCCGTGCTTCTTGAGTGCATCTGGGAAGTCTCCCCGACGCATGAACAGGTGCCCCTCGAACGTGGCCTCCTGTAAGGCCCACAAAATAGCCCCACAGGTTCTTCGGGCGTCATCCAGGGGGATCCCCATCTTCAGACCAAGGGCATCAGCCTTCTCGAAGCCGAACCCACGAATCTCCATCAGACGGTAGGGATTGGTTCGGATGATGGAGCTGGCCTCTAAGCCGAACTTCGCCAGGATGAGCTGGTGATCTCTGGATGTGAAAGCATCGGTCAGGAGACTGCTCAGATCCCTAGCTGAGAGCATTCTCTGCCAGCCCTCTACGGCCCCTTGGACGCTCTCAGGGGTCAGACCCTCAAAAGTCTGGGCCAGGACCTCCATGGGCTTGTCAGTGAGCATGGAGAAGGTTTCCAGGCCGTACCTCTCCGTGAACCGCTTGGACACGAGAGAGTCCGTGAACCCCTCGACACAGAGCTGGAGGAACGTCTGGGTATCCTCATTGGATCTCGTCCAGGGCTCCCAACTCTCGGCCTTGAACTGTCGCCCGTGCTTCTTGTGAAGCGTCCACTTACCGTGAACCTTGAGGGGTACCTCTGAACGAAGCTGGATCAGCCCAGGTAAGAGGCCCTTCACCGTCGTAGCCTTGTCGTTAAAGGGAGAATCCTCAACGGCCAGCACGTCGAAGCTGAAGATGAAGAAGCCGTCCTTGGAATAGAGCGGCTTGTAGACCCGACCGGATAAGGTAGCCACTACCCGCGATCCTTTTCAGGACGCCAGGTAGCTAGAGTGACAACAGCCTCGTGGGTAGTGCCTTCTCGGTCTAGAGCCTGCTGATACCCGAACCGAAGTAGTGTCACCACAGCTCCGGCTGCGAGAGCCCCGTGGATGCAATGATCCAGCACCTCCAGGATTTGAATCGCTTTCGGAGGGTCGTCCCACTTCTGGACGAGGGGTCTCATGGAAGCATCCATTGGAACCGTCAAAAGAAGCTGAGTCAGGTCATGCATATTGGCCCAGCCTGACGAACTCTTCCTCGGAAATGCACTGCGTTCCGTTCTTGCGAGCGGCAACAGCTTTCGAGGAAGTGGAGTTGGGGTCTGCAATCACGAGGTAGGAAAGGCCCTTTCCGACAGAACCCTTCACTACACCGCCCGCAGACGTGACCATGCCCTCCAGATCCCCACGCTTCCGAGTCATGCTTCCGGTGAAGCAGAAGGACTTGCCAGTGAGGCCGCCCTTCACGACTTCCTTGATCTTGACCCCCTTGGCCAAGAGGTCGTCAACCAGGTGACCATGCTGGGTGAACCAAGTGGCAAGAGTCCGTGACTTGACCGGCCCAAGACCCTGTACCTTGACCATGGTCAGGGCATCCAGAGACCGGATTTTGGCCCAAGTGTCGTGCCCTGCATCCATAAGCAGCCGAAATGTCGAGGAACCGCACCCAGGGACCGACAAGGCACCCACCAGACCGTCGAGAGGGATGGGGTTCTTGGCCCACAGAATCTTGAGCAGCTTGTCCGCCACCCCCTCAGAAATCCGGTCCACCTCAGCCAAAGCCGGAATGGTGAGGCTGTAGAGGTCTGGGACGGACTTCACCTTGCCGGACTCGACCAGCTTCTTGATGAGTACCGAGCCCCACTCCTTGATGTCCAGGGACTTGATCCAACGCTCCACCCGCCCTTCGGCCTGGGCGGGGCAATCAGCGGTGTTTGAGCAGACGAGGTACTCACCCTCCATCTCGACCGGAAAGCCGCATACGGGACACTGGGAAGGGATTGAAAAAGGTTCAACATCATACTGAAGAACGTGAGGATGGAGATCCAATACCTTTGCCACGATTCTCCCGAGAATCTTGGGGATGACGTCCCCACCACGGGTCAGGAGAATTTGGCAACCAATCTCCAGACGATGCTTCTGAATGAAAGCCACGTTATACAAGGATGCGTTGCGAATGGTCGCACCCAGAATTTCTACTGGGTCGAAAGAAGCTACAGGGGTGATTCGACCCGAGCCACCCACCTGCCATTCCACACTTCGGAGTACAGTGATTCTGGTGATGGGAGCGAATTTGAAGGCCACAGCTCCCTTGGGACGGCCATCTTTCTCCCCGAGGCTGTACTGGAGATCCAGCCGGTCGATGCGGACCACCAGGCCATCGATATCGTAGTCGAGTGAATCCCTGGTGCTATCCTGGTACTTGGTCCAGACCTGCTTGACCTCGTCCACATTCTCCACGATCCCGTAGGCCGGGACGTTGAAACCCTGAGCCTTGAGCCAGGCAAACTGTCCCTGCTCTGTCCCATAGTTGTGGACGGTGGCCTCGGTCAGGTCACTGTCAAGGACAGCGTAGGTCACGACCGTGAGGTGCTCGGCACCCTTCCCGTCGTATCTCTTGGACAAGCCCGCCGCAGCGTTCCGAGTGTTGGCGTAATCAGGGAAGTGCTGAGCCAGGTCGCTCTTGAGAAGGATAATCTCACCACGGATGGTACCGGTGAAGCTACCGGTGAAGCCGTGGACTTCCGGAACCACACCCTTCATCCTGCGGACGTTCTGGGTGATGTCCTCACCCACCGTACCGTCCCCTCGGGTGGCTGCTTGAACGAGCTTGCCCTTGGCGTAGGTCAACCGGACGGAGATCCCATCAAGCTTCTCCGTCCAGAACAGGTGAAGGTGGATACCACCTCTCAACCCAATGACCCAATCCCGGAGTTCCTCAGGCAGGTTCACCTTGTCCAACGAACCCATCGGCACCCCGTGGCTGACCTTCTCCCACATGGAAACGGGAGCTGCCCCGATAGCCTTGACCTGGGGAGAGCCCGGCCGGAGAGTCCGAAGCTCATCCAGGGCGGCATCGTAGACTTCGTCTAGGACGACTGGAGAGCCCTTCTCGTAGGCTACCCGCCACGTTGAGACCTGGACCTCTAGCCCGTCGGCCCGCTGCTCTTCAAGTATGTTCATGCGTCCACGGGATACGCTCGGCGTACCCCTGGGATCAACCTACACCGGCTAGAGATTCTTGAGGTCGTCCGGGTAAATCCCCATCACCTGCCCGGTACCCTGCTCCTCGACCAAGGCGGCAAGCCTGGAGAGGTTCTCGAACGTGGCCAGGGTGAACCGGACCTCTTTACCCACGTACCCGGCCAGAGCCTCCTGAGGGTCAAATACCTTGGGTCGTCCCTGAGCGTCCTCGGTACGAATTACATAGCGATCCGTCATCGGGTCTTGCTCGACAACGCCTTCGATCAGGTGTCCTAAGTCCATGGCCCCTCAGACGATAGCACAGACACCGCCAGCACACGCAATTTCTCCTGTAAGGTCCGTAGCATCCCCTTCCTCAATCAAGGAAGTGTAGTCCACGGGCTTGTAGCCAGCGAGGATATCATTCCACCTGTGCTCGTCTGCGGGAGTGAGAATGGCTTCGTTAGGGGCAAACGCGAAGTCCTTGTCCCCTGTGGAGGCCAAGAGGGCCACCCCCGTGAAGAACTCCCTGTTCGTCCACAGGTAGTCCGCAACTTCCTCCCACTCCTCGGGCTTCACCGTCACTGTGTTCGACACGTTATGGGTGAGCCCCGGAGAAGCCGAATCATCAGCCGTCCCAGGAAGAACCCAGTTCTGCTGAGTGGACTTCACCATGTTGAGGAACTGGATGGCTCCCAGGTCTTCCTTGACCGTAGCTCCAGCAGGGGCTTCGACGGGGAACTCGATGACCCACTTACCATCAGGTTTACGGACGGTCATGTGCGGGTTAACTGTCCTAAACGCCTGGAAGACGTACTCAAGCTCGTCAGCCGTCACCCGTCGAATGTACCTCCGAGCATGGTGAGCGTGATGCCCTGACCCGACGCACCCCAACTCCAATGAGGTTGTCCCAGATGGTTTGACACAAGTGGTTCGAGTCGCCGGATGGATCCCTAACCTGGCTGCATACTCAGCGTTCCACTGCTTGATTTGAAGAGCGACCGTCTTCTGGAAGTCCGGATTGCAGGAGATGTCCGTAGCGTCCAGCATGCCCGTCATGCCGATACCTAAGAGAGCTTCCTTCTCAGCGATACTCTCGGAGACCCATCCTAAGTAAGGCATCCTTGTATAGGACGCCTGAAGAGTCCCGATCAATGTCGCAGCTTTGGCAGCGGCCTGGAAGTCCTCCAACGAGGTGAACTTGGCTGCGTTGATCTCACAGAGATTGCAGAAGGCCCATCCAGTATGTGTCTCCCCAATCTTGACGTGGATGTCTCGCTCAGACAGCTTGGCCTTGAGAGCCTTATCTACGACCAGCTTCGGGTTGAGGCCGATCTCGCAGCAGGGGTTGGTTCCGTAGTCGTAGTCGTTCGTGAAGTAGAAGCCGGGCTCTCCCCACTGCTGAGTCATCTGGAAGATGCGCTTGAACTGCTTCCTCTTGACCTCATCCCTCTTCAGTACGACGGAGTTGTTGGCATTGGTGAACCAGGGGTCTCGGTCGAACCAGTTCCCCGTCTTGGCATACATCATCTCGCTATCGTCCAGCGAGAACAGAGCGATCATGGCTGACCTACGGATGCCTCCCGAGAGAACAGCATCGGCAGCGAAACACATGATTCGGTGGCACTCGATGGGGCGTAACTTCCGCCCCTGTGCTGCTGAGAGAACCACACGAATACGCTCTAAGGACTCCTTGAGCTTCAGGTGGCCAGGTGCCCGACCCCCGGAGGTCTTGAGGGGAGTACCCGCCGGACGGATCTTGTAGAAGCTGAACTCCAGGTTAGTGCGGTCCTGGTAGCTCTGTAGCAGAGCCTTGAGGGCATCCGCCCAACCCTCGATGTTGTCCTCAACGACGTGGTGAACCACATTCTTCGTGTCGATGTAGGGGATGCTAGGGAGGTTTTCCACGTGGTCAAACTGCACGGAGTAACCCACGCCGCAACCTGAGAGCAGGAGAAACAGCGCCTCAGAGAACGCCTCGAAGCGATCTACCAAAGAGAAGCTACAGTTGTAGATGCGGTTGTGGTTTGCCAGGATCGCAGCACCCGCAAATTGCATGCTCCTCATGCTCGGAAGAAGCCTCTTGGCTCTCACGAGGTCGAAGGCTTCACGGATCTCCGTCTCCATCTGGGGGAATTGCTGGATGTGCATCCCCTCGACCCTGGCGACGGTCTCCTCATAGACCTCCCGACGCTTCAGCTCCGGTAAGTACCTGGCATACTTGCCAGCGTGAATGTAGTCCGAGAGACCCTTAGGGTCTACCGCCTTGGCCCGGAGCTGACGGGCTTCCTGCCGCTGGTGACGATACAGGATGTACGCCTTGGCCACAGCGAATTGACCGTGCCGCATAAGTGCCGTTTCCACAGCGTCCTGCACGACCTCAACGTCCACGATCTCATGAGACAGAGAGTTCAGTACCGTCTTGATAACCGCACTGACAGCCTTCTCGTCTACCTCCCCGAGACTATCAGCCCAGGCCAGGCTGATAGCCTTGCGTAACTTCGCTGTGTCAAAGGCTTGAAGAGTTACCCCATCCCTCTTACGGGTGGTCTTCACGTCGTGGGATAAACCATTGGATGGGGAGACATGAGTAGTGACAGCACTGGCTTCCATTCGCACGCACTCCTTCACGAGGCAATCGACAAGACAGCTAATTCCACCTGGGTCCGCTTCGACCTGGATGGCCCCTTTATATTTGCATCTAGGCGACAAAGGTTCGCCAGGTTCTTCTTCAAGCTCGCAACGGTGTGGGGTCGATCTTGACGGGTGGCCCACAGCAGAAGTTTGGCCCGGAACAAGTAGATGTTCATGGGCTTCCCGTTGGCCCCCAATCGGGCTGCGATCTCTTCGTGAGACTTCCGAGCATCGAGCATCGAGCGGGTCACGAGGAGGTGCTCTACGCTGCGTATAAGAGCAGAACTGACCTTCAGAGTGGCCTTGTCCTCCCCATCGTAACGGTAGAGGTGTGCGACCAAGTTCATAGCACGCTTGACGTTTTTCTCGCAGGCTGCGTCGGCCACATCGAACGCAGTAGCCGGTGGTTTTTGTGCCACCACTTTCCTTACATGATCAAGTGTCACGGTGCCCTGGTCCCCCACGAGCAGGCAGAGCTTCCTGAGTTCGTTGGTGAGGACGTACAGGTCGTCACCGACCAGTTGGAGCAGTCCCTCATCCACGGACTTGGCCAAACGTAAACCGAGGTTGTCGGCTTCTTTGTTGAGCCGGTCCAACTTTTGGTCTGTCCTGTGAGGTCGAATCCGGTCGAACGCATGGGTGTAAATCTTCGCGGCCTTAGCCCAGGCATCTGTGACCTTGGCTGCGGTAACTCTGTCGTCTTTGATCGTAGGCCGAAGCACAGCAACAAGAACCGCTGACAGGTCTACCGGATCCTTGTCCTCGATGTACGCCTTGAGAGACGCCGTGTTCTTCACAGCCTCGGCATGGTCTACGAGCACCAAGCGATCTCGCTCATCCAGAAAGGAGTGCTCCTGACAAGCGGCCACGATATCTGGGCCGTCTGCATCACGCCCATCTAGTCGGATAACCTGCTTGGTCTGCTCATTTTCGGCCCTGAGTTTAGCTAGCTGACGATCAAGGTCGAAGTCCTCCGTACCAGAGTAGACCATGCACGGGTGGAGCCTAGTCTTGGCCATGCGGCTCAGCTACCTACACCAAGGAGAGCCGATTTGACGTGGATCTGTAGGTTGATCTCGATCCCGCGTGACAGGTGCTTCTGCACCTCATGAATTTTGCTGGAGGCCAGCGCAATCTTGTCAGGCCCCAGGGCTCGACTCAAGGCACGGATCTGGTCCGGGATGTCCACGTTGGTGATGCGGGTAGGGTCAACGGAGATCATGAGGAGGTCGTGGAGGATATGTTCGAGAAAACGAAGGGCCAGAGGCAGATGATCTGCCCCAATAGCGTCCACGGCTGCAAACAGAGGGTCTGGACTTTGCAGGATGCCCGGCTTCAGTAGCTCAAGGACTTGGTCTCGTAGTCGCAAGCGACCTGAAGCCCAGTACGCCTTCGCTCGTCCGACGGAACCTTCTGCCAGACGTGTGAGCACAAGAGCTTTTGAGTGATCCTCCTCATCCTGCTGGATTCGTGCGAGTATAAACGCTTCTGACAGAGAGCGGAATCGCACGAGGCCGCAACGGGACTGGATCGTGGGCAGCACACCGTTCAGGGACTCGGCCAACAAGAAAAAACGCACGATCTTGGGAGGCTCCTCCAGTGTCTTCAGGAGAGCGTTGGCCGCTGCGGAATTCATGCGGTCCGCACCCTCAATGACGATGAAGCGAGCCGTGGCGTAGCTCGGGTACGTGTTCACGGTACGGATCAAGTCACGGATAACATCCACCCTGATCCCACTATCCCCCTCACCACGCACAAATTTTAAATCGGGGTGCTCCCCAAGATCAATCTGACGCCCGTGGTAGGTGTCCGTCGGGTCATCCTTGGTGAAGTATTCCTTCGCCGCCTCAAGGACCGCTAGCCTCTTACCTACCCCTTCTGGACCCACTAGTAAAAGGGGAGAAGTCAGACCTCCTTCTACCACACGGCGTAAGAACGCAACTCCCTCATCTTGTCCATGAACTTGGCTCAACATTGGATAGGTCTCGGCTTACCGAGCAATCTTTTTGAGGTGGCAACCGCTCCTCAGTCTTGGTCTCTATAGGAATGAGTTGGAACACCGCATGGTATTCCTGGCCGCACCGCTCACAGATCAAGCGGGTGGGCTCCTTCCCTGACCTAGAGAGGTGGCTACTACACCGGAGGCACCGCAGAATGCCTAAATTTTCAGACACGATCAGAACTCAAAGTGACCTCCCAGGGCCACGCCCCAGGAGTGACCACACTTCAAGCACCTGTAGAGCCGCTGACCATAGTGCTCAGGGGTGCCGAGGCCCACTTCTGTTGCCTCCACTCCATTACAACCCCTCGGGCTCCGGCATTTCAGGGTCAAAGTCTTCTGCACGGGTGCCGTAGCAGTGAGTCCCGGTTGTGTGCCTCCAGTATCAAATCGTTCGTCAGCCATGTGCGCCTTTCAGGTTGGATACGCCTCGGCATCCGAGAATATCTGGGACAATGTGGTGAGGGTTCGTTGGTACAGCGTCGGGTCTCCGTAGTCCTGACCAGTCACAGACCTCGTGGGGTCGAGAAACCCGAAGCTAGGGCTAGGGAAGAAAGTGGACCCTAGCGTACCATTCTGGAGGTAGGGGAGAATCTGAACCCAGTCCTCCCGAGTCACTAGAACGTCGCAGTTCGCTCCGTGGAGCCGAACATAAGAGATGTTCCGGATGGTCGCGGCATCCAGGATGGCCTTACCCTTGAAGTAGCCCACGATGGCCGAAGCTAAGTCAGGGATGTCCTGCTTGCGAACCCTACCGGGCCGGGTCGTACCAATCGTGAATAGTCGGTTGTCCACAGGTGAGAGTTCCGACAAATAGACTAGGAGTCAGGCTTTTCCTGCTTGGTTGGCTTCCTGACGATGGTCTCTGTCGTCAACATCGTACTCACTACAGAGACCGCGTTGGCCAAAGCACATCGGACTACCTTGACGGGGTCTATGACTCCGGCCTCAAGGAGGTTCTTGAGGGTCATGTCCGTAGCGTCTACGCCCACGAACTCGTCCTCTTGTTCCTTGACCTTCTCGACCCACACGTCCCCGTTGGCACCCGCATTGAAGACAATCTGCTTGAGAGGTACCTCACAGGCTTTGAGTACCAGATCGAAACCGATCTTCTCATCGGGGTCTATAGGAAGAGCCTGGTCCTCATCCTCTTGGATGACCGCATCATTGATGAGTACCCTGACCCGCTGAGCTGCCCGAATCAGGGTCAAACCCCCTCCAGGTACTACGCCTTCGTCCAGGGATGCCTTGGTGGCATACAGGGCATCCTCCATGCGAGCCTTCAGCTCCTTCATCTCAAGCTCGGTCGAAGCCCCCACCTTAATGACACAGACGCCCCCCAAGAGCTTTCCAAGTCGCTCCTGGAGCTTGTCCCTGTCATACTCGGAACCAGTCTTGGTCATCTGATGACGGATCGTATTGATCCGTGCCTCAATGTCCTCGGGTTCACCGCCACCGTCGATGATGGTGGTCATCCTCTGTGTGGACCGAATCCTACCACATGTGCCCAGGCACTCGGTGGGGTTCTCCCCATGGAACACAGAGTCGAAGGTCATCCCCTGTTCCTTGGAGATCAGGGTCGCCCCTGTCAGGATAGCGATGTCCTGAAGGTACTCCTTCTGCCTCTCTCCGAACCCAGGTGCCTTGATCAAGAGGGCCTTCAGTCGCCCCTGTGAGTGGTTCTGCCCGAACAACGGGAGAGCCTCACCCTCGAAGTTGGGAGCGATAACCACTAGGGCGATGTCATCCGCTACGAGCTTCTCCAGCATGGGGAGGATGGGCCGACAGGCGGACACCACGTAGTCCGTCACCATGATGGCGGGGGCGTCGTACTCGGCAGAGAGGTTGTCCTTGGAGTTGACGAAGACGGGGCTCACGAAGCCCTGCTCGAATTGCATCCCGTCCACTGCATCGAGGACTGTTTCTGTCCCCCTGCCCTCCTCGATGTTGACCACCCCATCCTTGCCCACCTTGGCCACAGCCTCGGCTACAATTTTGCCGAGTGCCCGGTCCCCGTTGGCCGAAATGGTGGCGATGTTCTCCACGTCTGCCTGGCTCTTCACCGGGATGGCAAGCCCCACTATCTGTTCAGCTAGCCAAGACCCGGCCTTGTCCATGCCCCGCTTCATGGCGACGGGGGACATGCCAGCGGACACGTACTTCATACCCTCAGCGAACATGAACTGAGCCAGCACAGTGGCCGTGGTAGTCCCATCCCCAGCATCGTCGCTGGTCTTGGAGGCCACCTCCCTGACGAGAAGAGCGCCCATGTTCTCCCACGGGTCGGAGAGTTCAATCTCCTTGGCCACGCTCACCCCGTCCTTTGTGACGACAGGATTCCCGAACGCCTTGGCCAAGGCCACATTCCGGCCTCGGGGGCCTAAGGTAATTGCCACAGTCTTGGCAAGCTGATTGACTCCTGAGAGGAGCTTGGATCGGGCCTTGGTACCGTACTCGATAGGCATTCTTACTTCTTCCCATACACCGCTTCGACCTCGGAGGGGTCAAGATCCTCCGGGTCAGGTACAGAGCTTGTTTCCTGCCAGGCTGGCGGGGGTCTAGGTAACTCTTGCCTCCGGCTTGTCCAGAGGTGCGAGGTCGCAGGGTTCAACCTAGCCCAGAGCCATCCGTAGGTATCCAGAAGGAGGAGCCTCTTGTCGAAGCCGGTGTTCCTCCACAAGGACTCAGGCTCACGCCAGAC
>Ga0315291_10008623_pt1 | contig 12520 bp, 15 predicted proteins | sample YL17G12_20_MG_FD_203070 | JGI IMG/M metagenome (GOLD analysis project Ga0315291, IMG submission 203070) | Sediment microbial communities from Yellowstone Lake, YNP, Wyoming, USA - YL17G12_20 | ecosystem: Environmental > Aquatic > Freshwater > Lake > Sediment | place: USA: Wyoming | collected... | reverse complement strand
CCTTAAAAGAGTTGGTTGAGCATATGGAGCGAACAAAAATAAGACAAAAGAAGATATAGCGATAAATGCGGGCGAACTTATAATGCCGATTTTAAAGAAGCTAAGATTGAAAGGCGTCTCACCTAAGTATATTAAACTGCTCGAGCATAATTTAAAGGAACTCACCTCTTCTTTCGGCTCTAAGATTTCACAAAGAAGCGCTAAGTTAACATCCCGGGAAATTGAAATTTGTGGCATGATAAAAGGCGGCCTGGGAAGTAAGGAGATCTCCGAGCTTTTAAATGTTTCGCGCCAGACTATAGAAAAACACCGCAAGAATATAAGAAAGAAATTAGGCCTATCAAGGTGAAGAAGAAGGGATGTCTACTGAAACAAGGCGGACGCTAAACTGCGCTTACGTTATTGTTGATTAGTGGTATAATAGGCGCATGAAATATGCGCTTCTTTTTGAGACGCTGCGGCCTGACCGCGAAAACAAGACAAATTACCTCTTTGTCGACCCGTTTGACGTGATCAAGATTCACGATTACGGCGAAGTAGAGGAGGCGTTTAAAAAAATCGCTTCCTACAGCCGCGATCATTATCTTGCCGGTTATTTTTCTTATGAGCTGGGGTATTTCTTCGAGCAGCCTTCCTTTAGCGCCCAACAAAAATCCTCCTATCCCCTGATACACCTGGCAGTTTTTAAGAAACCCGCGCCCTTTAGCCGCAAGTCCGGATTCCTCGGTTCCGGGAAACAGCCCTTTAATGTGCGCGGGCTTCGGTTTAATTATCATGAAGCAGAATACACTAAAAAAATCAGGCGCATTAAGAAATATATCCGGGAAGGCGCGACTTATCAGGTCAATTTCACCGGAAAATATCATTTTGATTTTTCAGGCTCGGCTTTTAGCCTTTATGAAGAGTTAAAAAAACGCCAGCAGGTCTCGTATGCCGCGTTTTGCCGGATGGGAGATGAAACGGTCATCTCGCTATCACCGGAGTTATTCTTCCGCACAGATGGATATAAGATTTATTCCCGGCCGATGAAGGGGACGATCAAGCGGGGAAAGACGCTTCTGGAAGATAATGAGTTTATCCTGTGTCTTCAGAAAGGGTATAAGGATAGGGCAGAGAACCTGATGATCGTCGACCTTATGCGTAATGACTTGGGCCGGATCTGCAGGACCGGCAGCGTAAAAACTTCCTTGCTTTTTTGTATCGAGAAATACAACACCCTGTTTCAGATGACTTCGACGGTAAGGGGCGCGCTTAAAAAGAATATCTCTTATTTTGATATTTTCCGGAATATGTTTCCCGGCGGCTCGGTGACAGGGGCGCCGAAGATCCGCACCATGCAGATCATCAAAGAGCTGGAAAAGGAAAAGCGTAATGTTTATTGCGGGGCATTAGGGATCATTTTCCCGGGGAAAAGCTCGGTGTTTAATATGCCCATAAGGACGCTTTCAATAGTCAAAAATAAGGGCGAGATGGGTGTAGGAAGCGGGATCGTTATTGATTCGGATCCCCGGCAGGAATTCAGGGAATGCCTGCTTAAAGCCCGCTTTTTAACTAACGGGCACAATGATTTTCAGCTGATCGAGACCATGCTCTGGGATAAAAAGTATGCATTCTTAAGCGCGCATTTGAGGCGCCTGAAAGATTCCGCCGGATATTTTGGCTTTAACCTTGATTTACCGGCTATTATCAAGAAACTTAAGCAGTCGCAGAAAGAATGCAGGCGAGGGGTTAAATACAGGGTGCGTTTATTGTTGAAAAAAGACGGGAGATCAAAAGTGGAACATTGCGGGATTCCGGTAGACGCGGGAAAAGAGTTGCAGTTTATCGCTTTATCAAAGTACAAATTCGACCCGGAAGACCTATTCTTATACCATAAGACTACTAACCGCGCTCTTTATGATAAAGAGCATAGGTTTTATGCGGCTAAAGGGTATTTCGACGTAATTTTCTTAAATACGAAAAATGAAGTTGCGGAAGGCGCGATTTCTAATATAATGATCGAGAAAGACGGCCGGCTTTATACGCCGCCGGTTGCTTCAGGCTTGCTTCCCGGGATCTTCCGGCAGCACCTGCTTGATATAGGTAAGGCCAGTGAAAAGAGGCTGACTATGGGGGACCTACGCAAGGCGGACAAAGTATTCGTCTGCAATTCCGTGCGCGGGATGGTAGAGGTCAAATTAAAGGGGGTATAATTGTATATCCATGCTGTTTTGTTTGAGATCCAGCCCAAGGAAGTCGCTAAGTACCACAGGGACAATAAGATGTGGGCGCGTTATGCCCACAAGGCCAGGGGATTCATAATCTACCGCACAATGAAGCGAGCGGATCACAAAAACCACTACGTTTCTGTATACCAATGGCAGGCAAAGAGTTACCATGACCGCTTCATGAAGAAATATCATGACTGGCTGGTGAGTAAGTCTATGGCCAGGGTGAAGGTGTTGGGATACTTTAATTTTCATCCGGTTATGCGGGGCAAAAAATAAGAGAAAGTAGTTGACAAGGAGGGGATTTCGTATATACTTTTTTCTGTAGTGAATGAGGGAGTAGGGACTTTGGACCGTAAGGCAAAGCAAGAACTCGCCTTGCGGTCTCATTATTTCTGCCTCCCGCGCTATAATTCGAATGGAAGGAGGTAACATAAGCAATGGCAAGAGGAAAAGTAAAGTGGTTTTCAAACCAAAAGGGTTACGGGTTTATTACTCCTGAAAATGGTCCTGACGTGTTTGTGCACTTTAGCGCTATTCAGGGTGATGGATATAAATCCCTAGAGGAGGGCGCAGAGGTCGAGTTTGAGATCGAAAAAGGCCCCAAGGGTGACCAGGCTACAAAGGTAACAAAAGTATAACCTGATAACACACAACAAAAAGCCCAGCAGTCTGTAAGGTTGCTGGGCTTTTTTCTTATTACCGGCCGGTAATTATGCTATAATTTATCCCCATGAAAGAACGTGTCGTAGTAGCTATGAGCGGCGGGGTGGATTCCTCGGTGGCTGCGGCCTTATTGGTCAAGCAGGGCTATGAGGTCATCGGTATCACTATGTGCTTTAGCTTTCCTGATGCCTTACGCAGGAAGCCGCCTTGCTGCAGCCCTCAGGCAATCGAGGATGCCCGGCGCGTGGCGCACAGATTAGGAATAAAGCACTATGTCCTGAATATGCAAAAGGCGCTGCAGGAGCGGGTAATCAAGGATTTCTGTTTTGAATATCTGAAAGGAAGGACGCCTAACCCTTGCGTGCGCTGTAACCAGTTCATTAAATTCGGCGCGCTTTTAAAAAAGGCGCTTTCGTTAGACGCCAAGTTTTTAGCGACAGGGCATTACGCTAGAATCAGGGTCAAAGGGTCAAAGGGTCAAAGGGTCAGGGAAATATTCTTTTTAAAGAAGGCCAAAGACCAATTAAAAGATCAATCTTATTTTTTATACCGCCTTAATCAGCATCAGCTCAAGCATGCGCTATTTCCGCTAGGTAATTACACCAAGGCCGAAGTGCGGGAATTAGCCAGAAAATTCGATTTACCGGTGGCGGAAAAACCAGGGAGCCAGGAGATCTGTTTTTTGCCGGATAATGATTACCGTAAATTCCTTAAAAGGCAGGCAGGTTCTAAGGTCAAGCCGGGCCCGATCGTAGATAAAGAAGGAAGGGTGCTCGGCCAGCACCAAGGTATTGCCTTTTACACCATCGGCCAGCGCGAGGGCTTAGGCATTGCCTGGAAGCACCCCTTATATATCACAAAGATCGACCCCAAAAATAACACCATCACCGTTGGCGCGAAGGATGAAGTCCTGCGAAAAGAATTTCTGGTAAGAGACGCGCATTTTGCGGTTTCTAGGCCGAAAAAGAAGGTTGCGGCGCTGGTTAAGATAAGATATAATCACAGGGAAGCGAGGGCCGTACTCTTACCTGCTAAAGAAAAGATAAAAGTCAGGTTTAGCCAACCGCAGTTTGCCATCACACCCGGCCAATCCGCGGTTTTTTACGATAAAAATATAGTCTTAGGTGGCGGAGTGATAGACACTGTCGAAGAATAAGTCGGTGTCATCCCGAGTGAAACCAGAGTGGGGATCGATGAGGTGATAGATGCTGGTTAAAAAAGTATTACGGGATTTGGAAGAAAAGATCAGGGAGCTAAAGGTTAAGCGTAATGCCGTGATCCTGGTGCACAATTATCAGCTTCCCGAAGTTCAGGATGTGGCGGATTACCGGGGCGACTCCCTGGAATTGAGCCGCATTGCCGCTAAGACTGAGGCGCAGGTGATCGTCTTCTGCGGGGTGCATTTTATGGCCGAGACAGCGTCGATACTTTCTCCCGATAAGAAGGTCATTGTGCCGGATATCAACGCCGGTTGCCCCATGGCCAACATGATGACCGCCGATGATCTGCGTAAGCTAAAGAAAGAGCACCCAAACGCTGTTACCGTAGGTTACGTGAATACTTCAGCCGAGGTCAAGGCTGAGCTTGATTACTGCTGCACCTCGACTAATGCGGTAGCCGTGGTGAACTACTTAAAAGATAAAGAGGAAATAATCTTTGTGCCGGATAAATATCTCGGGGATTATGTCTCCAAGCAGACCGGCAGGAAACTTATTTCGTGGAACGGTTTTTGCCCCACGCATATAAAGATACTCCCCGAAGACATCAAGAGAGAAAAGAAATTCCATCCCTTTGCCAAGGTGATGGTGCATCCGGAGTGCCTGCCGCAGGTAATCGCGCTTGCGGATGTGGCGCTCTCTACCAGCCAGATGGCCAAGTACGCCAAGGAAAACGAAGCCACCGAGTTTATTGTCGGCACAGAAGTCGGTCTGATCTACCGTCTGAAGCAGGATAACCCGAATAAGGAATTTTACGCGGCGACCGAGCGCGCAGTCTGCCCGAATATGAAGCGCACCACTCAGGAGAAGATCCTTTGGGCGCTTGAGGAGCTTAAAGAAGAAGTCAGGGTAAGCGATGAGATCCGTCAACGCGCCAAGAAAGCGATTGACCGGATGCTGGAAATAGTCTAGTGAATATCCCGATAGTGTATGAGGATGACTGGCTGCTGGTCGCGGATAAGCCCTCGGGGCTTCTTACCATACCCACGCCAAGGAACGAATCGCGCACTTTGACAAGTATCTTAAATGATGATTTGATCGAGAAGGGTATCGCGTATCGTCTGCACCCCTGTCATCGCCTGGATAGGGAAACTTCGGGCCTGGTGATCTATGCTAAAGGAAAATCCATCCAACAGAAGATGATGGATGTGTTTAAGGCGCGTGCGGTAAAAAAGACATACATCGCTTTTGTGCGCGGATACCCGCAAAAAAATGAAGGCCAGATCAAGCATCCGATCGAAGGTCAAAGCGCCCTGACTAAATATAAGGTGATCAGCAGAAAAAAAGATTTTTCGGTGGTTGAGGTAAGCCCGGCCACCGGCCGGACCAACCAGATCAGGATCCATTTTAAACAGCTGGGGAATCCGGTATTAGGTGAGACAAAATTCGCCTTCCGCAAGGACTTTACGGTTAAGGCCAAGCGTCTATGCCTGCACGCGCAAAGGCTGGAATTTCCGCATCCGGTAACGCACAAACCAGTAAGGCTTACTTGTGATTTACCGAAAGATTTACAAGTGTTCTTAGATAGATATAGTTAAAGGGTTTTAGCGTGAGTCTTGTCTTGTTTCTCGCGGGGGCGCTCGTTTTGCCCCGGCGAGGCAAAACTTCGCTCGGCCTGCGGACCTCGCTCTCACAGAGCATCTAGATAGCGGGTGATCCATGCCCGCTCGGTTCCTCGGACGCCCCGCTCGAAATCAAGCCAAGCCTCCCGCTAAAAGAGGCTTTAGCTAATAAGGCTACGAGTAGAATATGTTGAAATATATATTATTAGGCATTATTCAAGGGTTGACGGAATTCTTTCCGGTGAGCAGTTCTGCGCATCTGGTGATCGCGCAGAAGCTGATGGGCTTGCAAGGAGAGGAAATAGCGATTTCCGTAGTCCTGCATCTGGGTACGGTTTTGGCGCTATTAGTCTTTTTCTTCAAGGATATATTAAAATTATTGCGCGACGTAAGATCAATGGCTTTGATCGCAGTGGTGACTGTTATAACCGGGGCTATCGGAGTGTTAGGCAAGGATTTCTTTGAGAGCCTATTTTCTACTACGAAGCCGGTGGGTATTGCTTTGCTGATCACCGGCGTAATTCTGATTTTTACAAGATTTGTTCAGCCAAAGCGCGATAAGCTAAATTTAAAGGATGCCTTAATTTTAGGGCTTACACAGGGTATAGCGATCATCCCGGGGATTTCCCGTTCCGGCATGACTATCTCTACATTGCTATTTCGCAAAATTGACCGGGAGACCTGTTTTAAATTTTCTTTTCTGGCTTCCATCCCCATAATTTTGGGCGCAGCATTATTTGAAGCCAAGAAAATCGGTTTTGCTTTGCAGGGAGATGCCAAGGATCATATGGTTGGATTTGCCTTTAGTTTCTTAAGCGGCTTAGCGGCACTCGCGCTTTTAAAGGTGGCCCTTAAGAAAGCTAAATTCTATTATTTTGGTTTTTATTGCATTATCGCCGGCGTAATCACTTTATTGTTTATTTAAGCCAAGGAGAGGATATGAGCTTGATCGTTTTAGGTACAGTTGCGCTTGATACAGTGAAGACTCCTTTTGGCCTCCACAAAAATATCCTCGGTGGTTCAGCGTCGCATTTTTCCATGTCCGCCCGCACTTTTACGCAGGTAGATATCGTGGGAATTGTCGGTAAGGATTTCCCCAAAAAACACATTGCATTCTTGCGCAGGAAAGGGATAAATCTCGATGCGCTCGAAATCTCAAGTGGCGATACCTTTAGATGGGAAGGCAAGTATGGGGGGGATTTAAATACCGCGCATACCCTGCATACGCATTTGGGAGTCTTGGCGACTTTCAGGCCCGAGATTACCGAGGCGCAGAAGAAAATAAAGCACGTCTTTTTGGCCAATGTCGATCCCGACATCCAAAGGCACCTGATTGAATCCATGCGTTCCCCGCAGTTGATCGGCATGGACAGCATGAATTTCTGGATCAATACCAAGCGTAAGTCACTTTTAAGCACTCTTAAAAAAGTGCATATTTTTGTGGCCAACGATCAGGAGGCCCGCAGCCTCACCGGGGAAACTAACTTGATCAAAGCCGCACGGCATCTTTCAAGTTACGGCCCGAAGATGGTGGTGATCAAAAAAGGCGAGCACGGATCGCTATTTTTTAGCGATAAATTCATATTCATCCTTCCGGCATATCCCATGGAGAAGGTGGTGGATCCGACCGGAGCGGGGGATACTTTTGCCGGAGGTTTTATGGGGTATCTCTCTAGATTAAAAAAGATCAATGAAAAGGCGATACATAAAGCCATTGCCTACGGCACGATCGCGGCCTCATTTAACGTCGAGGGGTTCGGCCTGGAAAGGACCAGCCGGCTGACCCTTAAAGATATAGAGAAAAGATTGAAGTTTTTCAAGAAGCATATTTTGTTATAAGGAGGGAAAATGCTAGAGGAAAAGCTTATAAATGATTACAAAGAGGCGATGAAGGCGCGGGATAGCGTCAAAAGCACTATCTTGAGCACGATCCGCGCTGAAATGATGAATTTAGCTTTAGCCAAGAAAAAGGATAAGTGCGACGATAATGATATCATCGCGATTTTTCGTAAACAGGTGAAGCAGCATGAGGATTCCATTGAGCAGTTCACCAAAGGAAACCGCCCTGACTTAGTCGATAAGGAGAAAAAGGAGCTGGAGATCCTAAAAACCTACCTTCCCGAAGAGCTCTCGCCTGAGGTGATCAAGAAGATCATCGAAGAGGCGATTACCGCAACCGGCGCAGTTGGGATAAAGGATATTGGCAAGGTAATGAAAGAGGTCACAGCCAAGGTCGCAGGAAAGGCTGACGGAAAGACAGTCAGCGATATAGTCAAAGAGAGATTGTCAAAACCAGCTTAAAAAAGGGGGAAGCTATGGTAAAGATACAGGAGATCAGGTCAACGGATTTAAATGAAAAAGAGTTCATAGAAATGAAGGCAAGAGAGATCTCAGAGGCAGTCGGCGATGGCCTCGCGATCAACGCTTTATCCGGAGGAGTGGATTCATCGGCGGTTACGATGTTAGGGCACAAGGCGTTAGGCAAGAGACTGAAGACCTTCTTTATCAATAACGGGATCATGCGCGAGGGGGAACCCGAGAAGATAGTCTCTATTTTTAAGAAGCTGGGGGTGGAGGTGGAAGTCTTAGACGCGCAGGAAAAGTTCTTTAAGGCGTTCAAAGGGATCACCGACCCCGAAGAGAAAAGAGAGGCAGTCACCCAGACCTTTTACAAGGATGTCTTCGGAAAGCTGGTCAGGGAAAGCGGGGCAAAGTATCTTTTGCAGGGGACTATCCTGACTGATGTGGATGAGACTGTCGCCGGCATCAAGAGGCAGCATAATGTCTTTGAGCAGCTGGGTATCGATCCTCAGGAGGCATTCGGTTACAAGATCATCGAGCCGCTCGTACAGCTGCGGAAGGACGGCGTAAGAAAGGTAGCTGAGGCTTCCGGGTTGCCTGAATCCATATTTAACCGCATGCCTTTTCCCGGCCCTGCCCTGGCAGCGAGGGTGATCGGCGAAGTGACACCGGAGAAGATAAAGACAGTCAGGCAGGCTACTGTGATCACTGAAGAAGTTCTGGCAGGGGTAAAGGCCTTTCAGTACATGGCTATCCTGCATAATGACAGGGTCACCGGGATCAGGGACGGAAAAAGAGATTTTGGATTGCAGATCGAGATCAGGTGCTGGGACAGCGTTGATGCGCGTAATGCCCGCGCGACCAGGCTTTCCTTTGACCTCTTAGATAAGCTAGCTAACAGGATAACCGCTGAAGTTCCCGGAGTGGTGAGTGTCACCTATAATATCGCTTCCAAGCCCCCATCTACCATGGAGGCCATTTAACAGCAGGCACAAAATAGCCCAAAAATATTATAGACAAAGAGCCCCAAATGTGGTAATTTAGAGGCTCTTATATCCCTGCCATTTAAAAAAATCTGTTAAAAATACTTTCATGGAAACGTATTTTTTACGAAACGAGGATATTTTTAGATTTTACGACCGGATAGCGCAAGACTACCGGTTGTATATCCCCGTGCGCGTAAAAGGCCCGGTCAAGGTAAAATGCGATTACGGTTTTAGCCTTCCTACCGACGATTTCTCCTGCAAGGAATATTCCCAAGCAAGCAAAGAGGAAGCGGTCTTTAACGAATACCGCTGTGTTGAGCCGGCGCGCACCTACTTTACCTATTATAAGGAAGAGGTGTGCGAGTATTTCACGGAAGAAGAGATGAAGAAAAGAAGGGAAAAGCCGGTGGCGGTGGCCGGTTTTAAGAACTGCGACCTCTTTTCCTTGAAAATCCAGGATTATGTCTTTTTAGAGGGCTTGGATGCGGACCCTCTTTATCAGTCGCGCAGGGAAAACACCTTGATCATTTCTGGAGACTGCCCGGGCTTTAAAGAAGCCTGCTTCTGCCGCTCCTTTGATATTAACCCGCATTGTAACGAGGGGTTTGATTTTAATCTCTCACCCATCACCAATGGCTTCCTCGTCGATATCGGCTCCAAAAAAGCCGCCGAAATATTTAAATCCATCAAAGAGCTGTTTACCCCCGCTACCTTCGGGCAGTTGTCAGGCCGGGCCTCCAAGAGAGAGTCGGTAGTCAATCGCCTGCAGGAGCACTTATCGCACCATAAGATCCCCAAAAAAGAAACGTTGCAGGAGATAGTCTTAGCCGGATTTAATTCTCAAGTTTGGCTCGAGCAGATGAAGGCCTGTGTTGAGTGCAATGGCTGCGTGTTCATGTGTGACACCTGCCATTGTTTTCTGCTTGCGGATGAGCCTGCCGGGGAGAGGGCAAAAAGAGTGCGCGTGTGGGATGGATGCCTTTTGAAAAACTTTACCCGCGTTGCCGGAGGCGCAAATCCCTTGAAGTTACGCTACCAGCGCCTGCGTAACCGCTACCTGAAAAAATTCGATTTCTTTATCTCCAATCTAGGCTATCAGGCCTGTTGCGGATGCGGCAGATGCATTGATGTCTGCCCCGGCCGCATTGATATAAGGCATATTTTAAGAAGGCTATATGAAGAAAAACATTTACCAGCCAGTACAGGCTAGTATTGAGAGCGTAATACAGGAAACCGCGACCATAAAGACCTTTACGCTCAAGCCCGTATCGGATTTCACATTTACGACCGGGCAATTCATTGAGCTGACCGTCCCCGGTATCGGCGAGGGCCCTTTTACGCCGTCATCTGACCCCGGGGTAAAGGGGCGCTTGGATATGACCATCATGAATGTCGGCTGTATCACCTCAAAGCTGCACACTATGAAAGCCGGCGATGTGGTGGGTATTCGCGGCCCTTATGGCAAAGGTTATCCGTTAGAGAAATTTAAAGGCAGGGATATTTTGATCGTAGGAGGTGGTGTGGGCCTGGCCCCATTACGCTCTTTGCTATACAGCCTTTTCTCCACTATAAATGATTATAATAAAGTGGTGCTTTGTTACGGCTCACGCACACCCGGTGATATCGTCTATAAATACCTGATCCCGGAATGGTCAAAGAAAGAGAGGGTGCAGGTTAATATCAGCGTGGATGTGGGGGATCCCAGCTGGCAGGGCAATGTCGGCCTGGTAACCACGCTTTTGCAGCCTACTTTAGTGGATATCACAAAGGCAGTGGCCATCGTCTGCGGCCCGCCGATCATGATGAAATTTGTGAATCTGAAATTGCTGGATTTAGGATTTAAGCCGGCGGATATTTATTTATCCATGGAAAAAAGCATGTCCTGCGGCTTAGGTAAGTGCGGACATTGCCGGGTGGGGAAATTCTACGCCTGTAAAGACGGCCCGGTGTTTACCTACGAAGAGCTTAAAGACATACACGATATCTGGGATTGATGATGAAACGATTATTCGTAGACTTAGACATCTGCAATAAGTGCAAAGAATGCAAAGTGGCCTGCGATTATTTTTATCACCCGCAGAATAACGGGATCGCCAGCCTTCGTGAATACGCGACATTCGCGACTATATGCCGGCATTGCGAGGAAGCTCCGTGCGTCAATTCCTGCTATCATAACGCGCTTGAGAGGGCAGAAGACGGCCACCTTAAGCGCTATAAAATGCGCTGTACCAGCTGTAAGTCCTGTACCGTTGCCTGCCCGTTCGGGATCATTTTTCAGGATTTTATACCTTATTTAGATTCGAAATGCGATTATTGCGTGGGCAAAGGAAAAGAAATCCCTAAATGCGTAACCACATGCCCTGAGAAGGCGATAGAGGTCAAGGAAGTTGTGGAAGATATGGAGAAGGATATCTGGTTTGTCGGTGAGCACTTGGCTGTGCATTCGCGAAAGTGGTCGCGTGAAGACCTTCAACCGCCGAAGAAGAAATGAAGATACTTTTTAATTATCTAATTTTCCCGGGATTTTTATTCAGCGTCGTAGCGGGCCTCATGGCTGGCTGGGTGGACAGGAAAGTCACCGCGCGCCTGCAGTACCGCGTCGGCCCGCCGCTGTTGCAGAATTTCTGGGATATCATAAAATTATTTGGTAAAGAGACTATTGTGCCTGCCCAGGCCAGATCCACCTTTTTGATTTCGCCGTATATCGGCTTGATCTGCGCGGCGCTGGTGGCGGCTTTGGTGGGAAGGGCGGTGATCTTCCCCCTAGAAAGCTTTATGGGGGACCTTATCGTAGTGGTGTATTTTTTGATGATACCGGCAGTAGCCCTGATGCTGGGCGCGTTCAGCTCGCGTAACCCCCTGGCTTCGGTGGGCGCGTCCCGCGAGATGAAGCTGATCTTATCCTATGAACTGCCTTTTATCCTGTCCATTATCGTAGTGATCATTAAAAGCGGCGGCGCGATTCAATTAGGCCAGATACTGGCCTACCAGCAGTTATCAGGTTCAAATATCTTTTTAGCCTCCGGAATTATTTCTCCCTCAGGGGCCATGGCGTTTTTCGTGGCGATATTCTGCATGCAGGCGAAATTAGGGTACGCGCCCTTTGAAATATCTGAAGCGGAGCAGGAGATCATGGGTGGAGTGCTGATAGAATATTCGGGGGCCCCCTTAGCTATATTCAAATTGACCAAAGCGGTCCTTCTTTATACCCTGCCGCTTTTTCTGATTGTCTTGTTTTTAGGCAGGGATTTAAGCTGGTGGTTGATCACCCTTAAATATATCTCGCTGTTGGTAGTGATAATCTTGATCAAGAATACCAACCCGCGCGTGCGCATTGACCAGGCAATGCGGTTCTTCTGGCGGATACCGACGGTGTTGGCGATAATCGCGGTGGGTCTAGCGATTTTGGGATTATAAGATGAGCTTTAAAATCAAGGCTTTAACGAAGTCGATCTGGGTCTTCCACGTGAGCGCCGGAAGCTGCAATAACTGCGATATCGAGATATTGGATTGCCTTACTCCGCGCTTTGACCTGGAGCGGTTTGGCATCCAGCTTATCGGCTCAGTCAGGCACGCCGACG
>Ga0315291_10008622_pt1 | contig 12520 bp, 7 predicted proteins | sample YL17G12_20_MG_FD_203070 | JGI IMG/M metagenome (GOLD analysis project Ga0315291, IMG submission 203070) | Sediment microbial communities from Yellowstone Lake, YNP, Wyoming, USA - YL17G12_20 | ecosystem: Environmental > Aquatic > Freshwater > Lake > Sediment | place: USA: Wyoming | collected... | reverse complement strand
GTCTGAGATCAGAGTGCCGTCGCCCCATTGCCTGATAATCACGTCGGCATACGGGCGGGCGTCGCGGCCCCTTTGGCGTTCGACCAGGTACGCAATGCCGCAGTTCATCAGGTCCTCAGGAATGGACCAGGCATTGGTGATGTACTGAATACCGCCTCTCTGCACAGCGGCGTCTGCGCGTTGCTTGACGATCTCATAGTCATCGGCGAGCGGACCATCGCACCGCTGCGCCAGTTCCTGTACGTCCTCGATGAAGAGCCTTGGATGAGCCGCTTTGACCTGATATACGGCTTCGCCAAACGAAGCACTAAAGGGGACAGCGACAATAAGCATCATCGCTGACATAACACTCAATCGCCCATCCATACTGGATATCACTCCATTCACATACGTGTCGCCCAGGATTTGTCGGACACAAGCCTTGAAACATCATCCCACACTCTTCACCGCAGTGCAAGCATTCTGTTAAGAGTAGCTGCAGTGTTCCATTAGTTTGGCCCCAAAGTCACAGAGATCTGCGAGTCTCATGCCGTCGGCAACGGCGAGCCGGGCGACTTCTTCAACCTCGCCACAACGCTCGGCAGGTTCAAAATCGACAAGGCCGAGGTCAAGAAATAGGCCGGATCGGGACTGCACACGCTTGAAGAAGCATCCCCCCTCTTTCTCCAAGGATTCGGTAAGAATCTTGTTGTCTTGGTGGAAAGAAGTCGAGGGGGATTGGATTCGCATCTCGTATTTCGTATTTCGTATCTCGTATTGCGTATCGGCTGGGGAATTGGGTTTGATTGGGTTTGTTTTTTTGAATCTCCCAGGGGTGGTTTGTTTTCATAACCCTTTGCGGCAAAGAAGGTTGCGTTGGGTTTATTGTTCAGGAAATTGGCTTTGTTTTGCATAATACAGGGCATGATTTCTCGGCAAGTTGGGCCAAATAGGCGATTTGGGAGGCGGCGCGAGTATTGAAGCAGATTCCTCCACTTCGGCACGCTGGAAGCGTGCCTTCGGTCGGAATGACAGGGTGTACAGGAAGTTGCGTTGGTTTTGTCGTTGCGGAAATTGGGTTTGTTTTGCGAAAAAAAGGGGCGATTTGTAGAGGAGTCTCTACAACTGTAGAGCGCCCGCAGGGAAAAGCGACGGATTTGGGGGTTGTGGGGGTTGGTGAGTGTTTGGGCTTGGGCAGTTATGATGAGAACCTCGTGCTTTGGTATTTACTATTGACTATTTGCTATTTGCTATTTGCTACTGACCACTGACTATTTGCTGTTTGCTATTGGCTATTCGCTATTGGATATTTGTTAGATGTATATTATACATCAAAGAGAGTTGGGTGTCAAGTGAATTTCTTGCCACAAAGGCACGAAGGCGCGAAGAATAAAGCCGCAGAGGAACAGGGACAAAGAAGGGGTATCGGGGTATCAGGAAAGCAGGAGGTGGGCATCAGGGCATCAGGGGACCAGGGGACCAGGGGACCAGGAGATCAGGAGATCGGGAGGTGGTCGTTGACAGCGTTGGATGGAGCCAAAGACCTTTTTAGACGCTGATTAACACTGATTCGACTGACTGATTCTTATGCCTATTTTTCGCAGGCGGCCAAGCAGTTTTTTGCGATGGGATTCTCTTGCTTGCCGGTTGCGATGTTGATAATAGCTTATCGATTCGGCTGCCCGTCGATATAAGGTCATTCTTGCCGAAGAAAGCAAGGCCTGAGCGGTTACCCACGCAGTTATCGACCTTGCCGGTGTTTCCGCACCACTGCCGGTGCACTGCGCAGGTGTGTTTTCCCATCTTGGGGTTGCCGCTCTCACCAATGATACCTATGGCTCGCGGATGGCTGTGGTCACGAGCAACCATCCACTCAATTCGATCCCGCAGGCGAGGTCCATCCCAGGGCGCTGTAGAGAGAAAATACTGCAAAGTCCTCGGCGGGATATTTGCCGCCAATGCAATAGGCTCGATGCTCTAGTTTTTAGATTGTATTTAATCCTGGAGAATTGCGAGGCATGTAGGGGGAGGGACTTCCATCCTGTTAAGAACCACCCTTCGAAACAGTGGAACTGCAAAGGATTTGACAGCCCCCGGTACACCAACCGGTGTACCAACGATGTTCTACCCACCTACTATCACACTACTACCAGCCTACTATTCCACTGCATGAAGCCATTTGTGCCGTTGTAAGGTGTTGTGAAATAAGGTGTTATAAACCAGCAAAACACATTAGAAATCCGTTGCTCTATCCGGCTGAACTACGGGCGCAAGCGCTTAAAAAAGCGGGTGATGGGAATCGAACCCACGTTACCAGCTTGGAAGGCTGGAGCTTTACCATTAAGCTACACCCGCATTACAATTCACTGTTGCTTGCCGGCGTTCGGCCATTTATACTCTTGTTTCGAGCGTCGTTAGCGATGCTAAGAACTCAACCTCAAATAGTCAAGAGAAAACGCAAATGAGTATCGCCGAGATAGCCGCTGCGGCCAAGTCTGCTTCCATCCTGCTGGGGGCGGTCGGAACCGAGCAGAAGAATGCGGCATTGGCCGAGGTGGCCGCCGCCCTCAAAGCAAAAAGCGAGCAGATTGTCCGGGCTAATAAGGCCGACCTGGCCGCCGCCGAGAAGGGCAAGCTGGCCGGGCCGCTGCTAAAGCGCCTCAAGTTCGACCAGGGCAAGATAGCCGACGTATGCGCCGGTATTGAAAGCCTCATCAAGCTGGATGACCCTGCGGGAAGGATATTGAGCGCAACGGAGCTGGATAGGGGGCTGGAGCTTTGCAAGGTTAGCTGTCCAATCGGGGTCATCGGGGTCGTTTTTGAGTCCCGGCCGGATGCGCTGGTGCAAATCTCGACCCTGTGCCTCAAGAGCGGCAACGCCGTGCTGCTCAAGGGCGGCAGCGAGGCGGCGAATACCAACAGAATCCTAACCGAGGTGATTGCCGCGGCGACCGAAAAGGCAGGGATGCCCAAAGGCTGGATCCAACTATTGGAAACCCGCCAGGACGTCGCCGAGATGCTGGCGCAGGATGAGCTTATCGACCTGGTTATCCCCCGCGGCTCGAATCAATTCGTGCGGTACATAATGGATAATACCAATATCCCCGTCCTCGGCCACGCCGAAGGAATATGTCACGTCTATATCGACGGCGATGCGGACCTGGATATGGCGGTAAATATCACGGTCGATTCCAAGTGCCAGTACGTTGCGGCGTGCAATGCCGCCGAGACGCTGCTTGTCGATAGCAGGATTGCCAAAACATTCCTGCCTAAGGTCAAGGCGGCCCTGGACCGGAAGAACGTGGAGCTTCGCGGCTGCGAAAGAACAGCTTCGATAATAAGCGTAAAGCCCGCCACCGAAGATGACTGGTCAACCGAGTATTTAGACTACATCCTCTCGATAAAGGTCGTCGATGGCGTCGATGAGGCAATCGACCATATCAACCGCTACGGCTCTGGGCATACCGACGCGATTGTCACCGCCAACAAGGCCGCAGCCGAAAAGTTTATAGACCTCGTCGATTCCGGCAACGTCTTTTGGAACTGCAGCACGCGCTTCAGCGACGGCTTCCGCTACGGCCTCGGCGCCGAGGTCGGAATCAGCACCAACAAGATCCACGCCCGCGGCCCCGTCGGACTCGAAGGACTCGTCATTTACAAGTACAAGCTCCGCGGCTCAGGCCAAATCGTCGCCGACTACTCCGGCCAAAACCCTAAACCCTTCACCCACAAGAGAATTTACTCAAGCTGAACAGACACCCAGGTATTGTTGCTGCGTTGGGGGAGAATGGGTATAATGGGAGGGCGTGATTCGCGCAGCGTGAAGCGCGAAGCAAAATACGAGATGCAAGAGTATTATGCGTGATTTTAGCAAGGCAAAACGAATAGTCGTGAAGATCGGCACGAACGTCCTGACGAAGGACGAGGGTATCGACGCCGCCTACGTCCGGCAAGTGGCGGGGCAGATAAACGAGCTGCTCAAGGGCGGCAGGCAGGTCGTGATCGTCACCTCCGGCGCTATCGGTATGGGCGCGGGCCAATTGGAGCTGGAGGGCAGGGTCAAGGGGATGAAGATGCGGCAGGCCTGTGCGGCCATCGGCCAGCCCTTGCTGATGCAGGAATATCGAAAGTCGTTCCTCCAATACGGCGTGACCGTCGCCCAGGTGCTGCTGACGGCCGAGGTGCTGAACAACAGAAAGACCTATCTGAATCTGCGCAACTCCATCGAGACCCTGCTCGACCTGGGCGTGGTCCCGATTCTCAACGAGAACGACAGCGTAAGCACCGCCGAGATCGGCACGGCGTTCGGCGACAACGACAAGCTCAGCGCCCTTGTCGCCAGCAAGATCGACGCGGACCTTCTGATAATGCTCAGTGACATTGACGCGCTCTATGACAAGAATCCGCGGGAATTCCCGGACGCCAGGGCGATACCCGCCGTCTTCGAGATAACCGACGAGATCGTCAGGAACGCGGGCGGAAAGGGCAGCCGATACGCAACCGGCGGAATGAAGACGAAGATCGAGGCCGCCAGGATTGCCTCGAACGCGGGCTGTCGCATCGTCCTGGGCAACGGCAGGGCGAAAGATGTTATCACGCGGATTGTGGCAGGCGAAGAAATCGGCACCGTTTTTATGCCGAAACGCAAGCTCTCCAACCGCTCGCGGTGGATTCTCAACAGCGCCCCGGCAGGGACGATACGCATCGACGCCGGCGCAATGCGGGCGCTGCGAAATCATAAGAGCCTGCTGCCGAGCGGCATAATATCGGTCGAAGGCTCATTCGAGGCCGGGGATGTTGTTATGCTGAACGACAACGCCAAGGCGGTGACCAGCTTTAGCAGCTCGCAGTTAAAGGCCCTGGCCGGCAAACACAGCTCCGAGATCCGCAAAATCCTCGGACAGGGACATCGTGACGTCGTGGCGATACCGGAAGATATCGTTATAATTGATTATTGATTACTGATTATTGATTACTGATTATTGATTATTGATTATTTTGTGTGCCTGAGGACGCAGAGGGCAGGCGCCAGTGACTATGGCCTTGTGCTTCTGCCGGAAAGGCTTGGCTTTGTGATTGCCTTCAAGTGCGAAAAATGCGGTCAGTTGATGAAGGTTCCCGATGACTATGCCGGGAAAAGAGGCACATGCCCCAAGTGCAAGACCATGGTCACTGTCCCTCACCCAGGAATCGCAAGTTCTGCCGAGAATCAGAGGACTACGGCAGCCGCTGCAGGCGCTTCTGCTCCTAAGGCTTCCTCGGCTTCTTTGCCCGCTTCGCCTGGCCGCACCCCCGCACAAACAGCTCTCCTCGCCGAAGGGACAGCCCCCCCTGCAACCGGAGCATCGTCCCCGGGCGACAGGCTAAAGAGCCTGCTTCTTCCAAGCTACGACGAGATCACGATGTTTCTGATGAGCGTAACGGTGGTGCTCGTCACTGTCTGCAATCCCAGCCTTCGCGATCGGTTAATGGGTTTTATATTCTCGGTAAGCGGCGTTTTTTTTGGCGGCGCCTATATCTTAATTTACGTCTGCGGGCTCGTTCTATCCATCTATCACATATTCAGCTCGAGGGCAAAGAATCAGACCGAGAAGTATCTGATGCTGTTTTTCGCGGTCTTCACCAACGGCACCAGCGCAATCTGCGCGGGCTTCTATTTGTTGGAGCACTCGGTTATATGGCTTGTTGTGTTTCCGATCTGGAATATCGTAAGCGGGGCTGTTTTGATTCTTATGCTCTGGTTCGACATCGTTGACAGGCGATGCGTCAGTGATCGAGAGGCGACAATCCTCCAGGCGATTGTGGGATTGGCTGCTGTTGTGGCAGTCTTTTTCGCGTGCAGTTTGCTGCTCAAATTCCACTGGGCGATCACATTCTCAATCTGCATCGCATACAGTACAAGCCTCGATGGGGCCATCCGTAAGGTATGTCGCGGAAAGTCAGCATCCGATTAGCAGACCGGGAGGCACAACTCGGAAATCCGAAAAATTCTCGGCCCAGAGCACCGCGACGTAGTACCGCGTTTCACAAGTATTGCGACTATACTGTCATTTCGACCGAGCGAAGCGAGCGGAGACACGTAGCGAAGCGCAGAGCCCGGAACGGAAATCTATTCAAACAGCCAAATTCCATTTGCCCTATAGTCGTCCTATTTCTGAAATGCGGCACTGGGGATATTAGGCCCCCCAGCGATATTCGCCTGTCTGGCAGTGCTGAAAAACGGGTTCTTTGCATGGGACTAAAGCCTGGGCCGAAGGCGGGCCGATAAGACATACCGAAGGGCTTGGCAGTACAAGGGGTACGGTATGAAATATCGGTTGGCTTTCGTTGCGGCCATAGCAGCCTTTGCGGCGTGCAGCTTGACAGTCAGTGCGGCCGATGGCGGCTTGCCCGCCCAAGGATTGGCGGGCTTGGGCATAGACATCAGGCCGCTGTGGAGTGCAGCGTTGATGGCCGATACTCAGACTCGCCAGTGCGAGTGGATCGACTCGCTGGCGGGCAGGCTTATGGAAAGCCGGCCACGAATGCTCATCCATATTGGCGATACGCACTTCGAGTGGGCGAATCGCTGCGCTTTTAGGGCCATCGTCGATATGTTGCGCACGGAGCCGGGGGCCCTTGAATTTCACCTGGCCCCGGGCAATCACGATATGCGCAACGGCGTGCTCAAGTTTCACCTGCGTCTCGCCGCCACCGAAGGCATCTACGGCCTTGACGACGGCTTCACATACCAGGCGGAGGGCTACAATTACCAGGCAGAGCCGCATTTTATGGGCGGTCCGCAATGGCCGGTATGGAATCCCGATGTCGCCAATCATCCGGGCTGGCAGCTTTACGTCGAGGGGAAAATCCCTAATTGGGGAGGACCTGTGACGCCGTGCCGCTACGTATTCAAAAGAGGCGCAATTCGGTTCATCGTCTGCGACTGGTCCTATAACGACGACCAGCGCGACTGGCTCCGGGAGATTATCACGCAGCCGGACGACAGCTCCGTCACCATAGTGCTGCATCACTCGCACAACGTAGGCAAGCTGGCGAGATACTTCGACGGTCTTGAAGGACGGCACAATGTGAAACTGGTGCTGTCCGGGCATGATCATCGGTATTCTCACGAGAAGCGAGACGGTATCACGTACATCACCAGCGCCGGCATCGCGCACGGCCCCGGGCGCGACTGCGATGCTATGACGCTTTGGGTCTATAAGGATTATCTCCGCTTAGATAGATACGTCATCCCCAAAGGCGCCTCCCTGCAGGCCGTTCAGGGGCCGCAGCCTATATGGATGTGCGAAGGCAGCTTCAGCGACTATCAAAGGCCGCCGCTTCCTAAGCGCATGCCCGCGTACGTCAGGGATTTGGGCATTGAGCACGGCGTCTATTACGAGCGCTCCAAGTGACCCCCGCGGAGCGTCGGCGTTCGGCCGGTACCGCATTTCATAAGTGCTATGACTATCCTGTCATTTCGACCGAGCGCAGCGAGCGGAGGAATCTGTCAAAACAGTTACAATCCTTGTGTCTCATACTTGCGCCACTTACGAAATGTTGTATTAATGACTTTCCAGCCAGTGCAACGCGACAAAGAAGAAGTCTTTGAAGTCGATCGCGCAGTCGCCGTTCACATCCCCCGCCACAACAGTTTCGCAGGGTAGTTTGCCGAAGTATGACTTACTCGCCTCCGCCGTCCCGCCATACGCGCCCATATTGATAATCCCGCCATTGGGGAATGGCTCATACCCGATGGGAGTCATCGGGTCGCCCGCATCTATGCACGGACTTGTCACGTCGTCCATCGCCCATCGTCCGTCGTTTGCGGCCCACCTTCCTGCCTGGGACTTCAGGTGGAAATCACCATCAACCCAGAAATTGTCGTTCGCATCATCTGGAGTGCCGTTAGTGTCCCAATAGCCGGCGTCCGCAAAGCACGGGTCGGCGAAAATGTTGCCTGGGCCCCAAGTAACAACGTTATGGGGATCGTACACGGAGCTTTGGCCCCCCGAAACATCGCAGAAGGCAAGAGTGATGGTCGAGTCGTCTTCCGCGCTGACAATAGTGTCCTGGCCGTCCCATATGATACTATCCGCTATACTAATGTTCCCCCCCGGACAGCCGTAAAGTTTGTAAAGGCCAATAGGTTTGCAGGCATACAAAGTGTTCGCCTGGAATGCGCGGTTGCCCGCCAACGTGCAGTTACTGATGCTGAGGTCGCCACAACCACCGCCCACCATGGCGCCACCGTATAGTGCGGTATTTCCGACGAAGAGGCAGTTGGCCATGTAGCCATCGCCAATGGCCAAGGCACCGCCCTCTGAGAAAGGCCGTTGCTCGGTCTCTGATGCCAAGTTGTCAAGGAACACGCAGTTAGTTATGGTGATGGTTGCAGAGCCAGCGACGGCGCCGCCTATCGGCGCAGAGCACTGTGCAAAGAAGCAGTTGTTAAGGATTAGTTCTGGGCCGTCAGAGCAGTTAATGGCACCGCCTCCGCTCTGGGCCGTATTCTTTTCGAAGATGGAGTCAGTGATTGTGACAGCACTTTCATTTATGCGCACAGCACCCGCGCTAAACTCTGTTGCAGAATTGTCCCGGAAGGTACAGCGTGATATTTGCGAGGTACTTTCGAGGAAGTAGATTGCCCCGCCTATCTGGGCGGAGTTGGCGTTAAATACGCAGTTGTCTATTATCAAGTTGCTGCCTTTTTCACAGTAGATTGCGCCTCCCCAATCTTCGGCAGAACTCGATGATATGATGCAATCTTTGATGGTGGGGCTGGCGTTCGTGCAGTATATGGTTCCGCCGTATGATCCCGAGCAAGAAGTGAACGTACAGCGCTCGATAGTAGGACTGCCGCTGTCACAGTATATGGCTCCTAAACAGGAAATGAAAGCGCAACCTTCGATTATCGGAGAAGCGTCGGTGCAATATATGGGACCCGAGCCGAAGTCGAATGTGCAATTTCTGATTGTGGGGCTGGCGCCGTAACACTCTATCGTGCGGTGCCCCCACCGGGCCACTGTGCGAATCGTCAAACCGTCCAGGACGGTGTTTGGGTCTTCCTCCGTGAAGAAGCGAAACGCGTAAAAAATTCGCCCGGCGCCGAAGATGAGCGTTCCGGCGACGATGTTGGGGTCGTTCGGGTCGGTCGAGCGGACGGTTATTGTTTTTCCCTTGAAGTTGATGTCTCCATTTCCGGGCCCGGTGTATGTTCCGGGCTGGATTTCGACGGTGTCGCCGTCGTTGGCATCATCGATGGCGGCCTGGATGTTGCTGAAATCGGCGGGGTCATCATCGTCAACGGTGATTATTCGGGCCACGCAGGGGCTGGCTGCGAGGAGCACAGCGAAAAATAGAACTGCATTTTTCATAATCTTTGCCTCCGGCTTCTATTTAAGGTCATTATAAGGTTTTTGCGGAGAGTATGCAACCAAATTCCTGGGATTTTGCTGAGTATCATACGTGCCAGGCGGAGCGCATCGCCCGGCGGCAAAGGCGGTTGGCCTGGTCGTCGCCGAGGAACTCTTCCCTGATTGGCTGCCTGCGCACAAAAATGGCGTTCAAGAGCCTCTTGTGTGTCTGAGCGGAAATAGTTGAGCTTTCCCCTAATTTCCTTGCAACACCGGCCTGATGTGTGTAGAGTAGGGGGGAATCCGGGAACGTGTTTTTCCGTTTGGAATTAGATTTGACCATAAGCAGTATCCTCAATTACAGTTATGCGCCCAAACAGCACAACCCTGCTGTTAGGCACACTGGGGCTGTAGATGCTGAAATCAGTTCGAATAACGGTTTCCATCTAAGAGCTTGTCCAGCAAGTGTTTAAGGGCAGGTAGCTCAGTTGGTAGAGCAACGGACTGAAAATCCGTGTGTCGGCGGTTCAAGTCCGCCCCTGCCCATTTTCCCTAACTCCCTACCATATAACACCTTAGGGAGTTTCTCCATAGTCAGAATCTCCCTACTTTCCCGTACCGTACACTTAGTCATGTGAGCGGTAAAAACAGTTGATTGACCTTTGCCAAACCAAGGACTTATGATATCCCGTCACCTTCTTCAACGAACACCGGCCACATCAAGGTATTGAGAACTGCATCCCGGAGCAGTTCAAGAATGTGGTGGATGCCGAGGAACAGAATACTGATGGCATGTGTCAGCATCTCGGCGGTATACAGTGCCGGCAATTCCTGGGTGGACTACTGAAATCATATATGCCAACAGCGGCCTGAATGTAGTCGCTCCATGGGACCACGGCTCAAACCGCGGGGCAACGTTGTGGGGAAGGCCTCTGCTCGCTTGGGGCGAGGCGTACCTTGGGGCCAGCATTGGCATACGGCACGGCTTCTCTACCGCTCGGGTGGGCGGCCTGCCAATTCGCTGGCGCCAGGGATGTTAGTGATTGCTGACTGCTCGCCACGGCTCTGGCCAGACATGAGTATTTGTACTGTACAGCCAGCCGGGAAGCCTACCACACGATTGGAGTGCCAAGATGGCAAAGGCGCTGCCAAGATTGGAAAAGTAATGTCGGCTGTCCTTGGCGGGTGAACGACAAAACCACTTGCCGCTGACTCGCTGATTGCTTAACAACCAGTCGATGCCGCTTCGCAGCCGTTGGTCATCGCTCGACATACCCAATTCGCGGGCAACAATGATCGCAAAACCAGTGGCGTAGGCGTCGCTGGTCTTTGTATCATGTGGCTTGCCATCCAATCGCTTGAGATCCTTCCAATCCGCCAACAGACCGGGCGTGGACCACCCGCCATCGGGACGTTGAAGTGTGAGCAACTCGTCGAGAGTCTTCGCTCGCTGTTGGTCGCTCATCAGATCGTCGAGATAACACGATGCCCAGGCGATCATCGCCCGATGATGTAATGACAAAGGCGGGTTATTCCTCAAGAACACACGTATTCTTTCGAGGCCTTGGCGAGCTTCTTGTGTCTCGACATATCGATCCGGGGCAATTCCCACAGTCAAAGCTGCAAGTGTAACGCCATAGTGCTCATCGGATTCTGTCGGGGGATAACCGTCATTGTGCCAGGTCCAACCTCCATCATCTCGCTGGAAGTCCCACATCACCCGGAGAGCCTGGCGCGTAATGGGGTGCATCCGGCCTGTGGTCTGCAAGTCATTAAAAACAAGTCCGGAAGCGACAACCACTGTTTCCTGCACATCTCGTGGTGGCCCCTCTTTCCATCGTTTGGTGACATACTCTTCGAACAGACCGCGGACCTCTCCTGAATCCTCCAAGACCGAGCTTAGGGCGGGCCGTGCATACAAATAGCCCATATTCTCATGGCATGATGCGCAGTTGTGCGACTTCTGCCAGTGAAGTGACGCTGTATCGAGATAATGGGCCGCGTTTTCGGCTGAAAAAACCTCCGCAATAGGTTCGTCAGCAGTGATTTGACCCGGATCGACGACATTAGCAAGCGTAACCAGTTCGCCCGCGAGACCGAAGCCGGAGATCATGAGGACAAGACAATATCCGCTAATGAATAAGCCGAATCTCCCCAAAGGGATCGTTGTAGCTTGGTTGGTGTGCAATGGTCGTGAATTTGACTTCGACATACACGAATGATTTAACACACGGGCTGTAACAATTCAAGGAGAAAGATGCGTCTTTTAACCAAGCAGGACGCATTGACTCACGTTTTCTGTTACGGTAACATCCGTGATTGAGGCAACCTGAAGGGAAATTATAGTTGACGTTCATCATGGCCGTGTGTAGAATTCGTGCATGACGAAAAAGGTGAAACGCTAGCCGTCTAAGGAGGAACTTATGCCTACCCGTCGTGAGTTTGTCGGCAATGTGCTGGCCGGTGCTGCTGCGCTGGCCGTGACCGGTACTTTTGCTTCCCGCCGTGTCCTGGGAGCCAACGATCGCATTCGTATCGGCCTGATCGGCGCCGGCGGCCGAGGTCAGGAGATCTTCAAGTCGGCCTTGCAATGCCCCAACACGGAATTAGTCGCCGTGGCGGATGTCTATACGCGCCGCCTGGACGAAGTGAAGAAATTCGCACCCCAGGTCAAGACCTACCAGGACTTCCGCAAGCTGCTGGACGACAAGAGCATCGACGCCGTGCTGATCGCAACGCCCCAGCACCAGCACGCACTGAACTTCGTCCCGGCCATCCAGGCGGGCAAGGACATCTACCAGGAAAAGACGATGGCGTTCAATCCGGATCACGCCAAGCGGATGCGGCGGGCCTTCCATGGCTCGGACCGGGTGGTCCAGATCGGCATTCAGTCCACCAGCAGCGACGCCGTTGAACGCGTGCACGAGTACCTGACCCCCGAGAAGATGGGCACGATCACCGCGATCCACACGCACCATTTCCGCAACGCCCCTTACGGCGGCTGGAAGCGGGCGATCCCCGGCGACTGCGACCCGCAGTACGTGGACTGGCCGGGCTTTGAGGGCGAGGCCAAGCCATACCCCTTCGATCCCAACCGGGTCATCAACTGGCGATTCTACTGGGACTACGACGGCGGCAATGTCTACGAGAACATGGTCCACCAGGTGGGCTTCTGGTACAAGCTGATGGGCCTCAAGATCCCC
>Ga0315291_10008620_pt1 | contig 12522 bp, 8 predicted proteins | sample YL17G12_20_MG_FD_203070 | JGI IMG/M metagenome (GOLD analysis project Ga0315291, IMG submission 203070) | Sediment microbial communities from Yellowstone Lake, YNP, Wyoming, USA - YL17G12_20 | ecosystem: Environmental > Aquatic > Freshwater > Lake > Sediment | place: USA: Wyoming | collected... | reverse complement strand
GCTGTCTTCTCCTGGACGCTTTCCTTCACAGGCGCGCTCACCATCGTTTTCGGCTTTTCCTTTGCGGCCGGCCTTTCTTGGATGGTGACCGTGGGAGCAGGGGAAGGCGTCTGAGAGGCGGGCTGCCCGCTGTTCTCCTTCGCGCTCTCGGTCTTCGTGCCGAAGTACCGCGCGAAGGCGGCCTTGATGGGTTCGCGCGCCGCGACCGCCACCGCGATGGCCACCGCTGCCAGGACCAGCCAGAACAGGCATCCCTGGGTGGACGTATTCCGGGAACCCCGGGTGGACGTATTCCGGGAACCAGGGGTGGACGTCGTGCGGGAGGCTTTGGCCTTGTTCGCTGCGCGTTTTCTCTGTGCCATCTCTCATTGCATGATCGGTGATTTTCGTTCCCCATTGAATAGGCCATTCAATCCCGCTATACTGCGGGGGCATGATGGAGTTCACGGGAATCAGCGCGTCCCCCGGCATCGCGCTGGGCAAGGCCCTGCTGTTCCTGGAAGAGAAGCTGACAATTCCCCGCTACGACGTCCCCGTCTCACAGCTCGATGCCGAGTACGCGCGGTTCCTGTCCGCCCTCGCGCGGGCGGCCGCCGAGGTGAAGAGCCTCACGGCGGGCCGCGATTCCGCCCTCTTCGAAGCGCAGATCCTCCTTTTCGACGACCCGGAGCTCAAGAGCCGGGTCGAGACCACGTTGCGCGAGACGCGCAAGAACGTGGAGTGGATCCTCTTCACGATCGTCGAAGAGATGTCGGCCAAGCTCGCCTCCTCCCCGGATGCCTACCTGCGCGAGAGGACTGTGGACTTCCGCGACGCGGGCAACCGCATCATGAACGCGCTGCTGTACCGCGAAAGGGTGCGGCTGTCGGAGATCTCAAAGCAGGTCATCATCGTCACGCACACCCTCATGCCCTCCGACACCCTCGGGCTGAACCGTGCGCTCGTGCTGGGGATCGCCGCCGACGCGGGCGGCAAGACCTCTCACACGGCGATCCTCGCCCGGTCCAGCGAGATCCCCGCGGTTCTCGGGTTGTCCGACATCAGCCGTCACGTGAAGTCCGGCGACTCACTCATCGTCGACGGCACCCGAGGGCTCGTCATCGTGGAGCCGGACGCGGCGACTCTCGCGCTGTACGAGCAGCGCAGGAGGGAATGGGAGCGCCTGGACGCGCAGCTGAAGGGTCTGCGCGACCTGCCCGCCGAGACGACGGACGGCAAGCTCGTCGCCATCGAGGCGAACATCGAGGTGCCGGAGGAAGTGGAATCGGTCCTCGCCCACGGCGCCGACGGCGTCGGCCTGTACCGCTCGGAGTTCCTCTTCATCCAGCCCGGGCGCTTCCCTTCGGAGGAAGAGCAGTACCGCGCCTACACGACCGTGCTGAAGGCCATGGGCGAGCGCAGCGTGACGATCCGCACCCTGGACCTCGGCGGCGACAAGGTCATGCCGGGGTTCTCCCTGTCGACGGAGAACAACCCCATCCTCGGATGGAGGGCGATCCGCTTCTGCCTTGCCCGGCCCGAGATCTTCCGCACCCAGCTGCGCGCGCTCCTGCGAGCCTCCGTGCACGGCAGTCTCCGCATCATGTTTCCGCTCATCTCGGGGGTCGCCGAGCTGGACAGGATCCTCGCCGTTCTCGAGGAGACCCGGGGTGAGCTCGCCCGGGAGGGGGTTGCGTTTCGGCGCGACATCCCCGTCGGCATCATGATCGAGGTGCCCTCCGCCGCGGTCACGTCGGATATTCTGGCGGCCAGGGCTGACTTCTTCTCGATCGGCACCAACGACCTCATCCAGTACGCCCTCGCCGTCGATCGCGGCAACGAGAGGGTCGCCTACCTGTACGAGCCGCTGCACCCCGGCGTCCTTCGCCTGATCAAGATGACCATCGACAGCGCGCACGCCCACGGCATCCCCGTCGGCATGTGCGGCGAGATGGCGGGCGATCCCCTCGCGACTGTGGTGCTGCTCGGCCTCGGCCTGGACAGCTTCTCCATGGGCCCGATCGGCATCCCCCTCATCAAGAGGATTGTCCGATCTGTCGGCAGCATGGAAGCGGAGGCGTTCGTCCGGTCCCTCGCCTCGATGGGATCGGGGGCCGAGATCGAGGGCGCCGTGCGGGGCTGGATGGAGGAGCGGCTTGACGACCTCCCCTGGTAGGCTGCGCCGGGTCGCCCTGCTGGGCAGGACCAACGTGGGCAAGTCGACGCTCTTCAACGCCCTGATCGGCCGCCGGCAGGCCATCACCCACTCCACTCCCGGAGTCACCCGCGATCCCGTGGAGGCCGAGTGCGCCTTCGGCCCCGTGCGCCTTGTGCTCGCCGACACGGGGGGGTACAGGGTCGAGCGCGATTCGATGGACGAGCTGGTCGCCGAGCGGAGCCTGAAGGCCGCGCGCGAATCCGACCTCGCCCTTCTCCTGATCGACGCCCTGGAGATCACGCCGGAAGACGAAAGCCTCATGGAGCGCCTGCGCCCCATCGCCGACCGGCTCATCCTCGTCGTGAACAAGGTGGACACCCCGAGCCGCGACACCCTCGTGTGGAACGCCCACGCCTACGGGTTCCCGCATGTCGTGGGCGTCTCGGCCGCGCACCACAGAAACCTCGACGAGCTGCGCGACCTCGCTGCAGCCCTCCTGCAGTCCGGTTCCCCGGCCCCGAAAGGCCCCCTCGAGGAAGGCCCGACCGCGGCGGCCGGCGCGGATGCGGAGGAAGGCTCCGATCTCATCCCGGATGCCGCGCCCCTCAGGATCGCGATCCTCGGCAAACCCAACACCGGAAAGAGCAGCCTCGCCAACCGGCTTCTGGGCGAGGAGCACTCGATCGTCTCCGATGTTCCCGGCACCACGCGCGACGTCGTCGAGGGCAGCTTCTCCTTCCGTCGAAGAGGCTTCGAGGTGCTCGACACAGCCGGCATCCGCCGGCGCAGCAGGGTGCGGGAGTCGATCGAGTACTACTCCGTCACGCGCGCGATGGAGACCGTGAAGAGGGCGGACCTCGTGTTCCTCCTCGTCGATGCGGCCGAGGGGCTCGCGGACCAGGACAAGAAGATCGCAAGCCTTGCCGTGAAGGAGGGCAGGGGGATCGTCCTCGTGCTGAACAAGTGGGACCTGCTCGAGGCGAAGCCCCGGCTGCTGAAGGAGACGAGCGAGAAGGTCCGCTTCCTCTTTCCCGTCCTGGGCTTCGCCCCGATCGTGCCCGTCTCGGCACTGACCGGCTTCGGCGTGAAGAGGCTCCTGGACACGGCCCTCGAGGTGGGGAGCCAGCTCAGCAGGAGGATCGGCACCGGCCGGCTCAACCAGGCCCTCGAGAAGTGGGTCTCGCACTATCCCCTGCCCGTGCGGGGAAAGAACTACAAGATCCGTTTCGCCACTCAGGTCGGCGCGAACCCCGTGCGGTTCGTCGTGTTCGTGAACAGGATCGCGGGGTTCCCGCAGGCCTACAGTCAGTACCTCGAGAACTGCATCCGCCGGGAGCTCGGCTTCGCTCTCGTTCCCGTTGCCGTCGAGTTCCGCCAGAGCAGGAAGAGCGCGCGATGAAGTCCTGGAGCATCGGGGAGGTCGCCCGGCTGCTCGGCGTCAAGTCCCACGTCATCCGCTACTGGGAGAGCGAGCTCCCCCTCCTGTCGCCTCCCAAGGGGCTGTCGGGGAGGCGAGAGTATTCCAGCCGGGAGATCGAGCTGCTGCTGAAGTTCCGCCATCTCCTGTACGAGAAGAAGTACACGGTGCAGGGAGCCCGGCAGACGATGTGGGAGGAGTTGGGGGGAGAAACCGCGGATCTGCAGGGAAAGTTGTCCGAGATCCGCGCGGAGCTGATCGAGGCGCTGATGATGCTGCGCGCCCGGTCCGTCGAAGGGGGGATGTCCACGGGCGCCGAGACGATGAGCAGGTTCGCATCCCTCGGCCAGGGGCACCTTTTCGCGCACTGGTCCGCCCGGCCCGAGGCCATGCGCAGGCGCCTCCTGGACGACCTTGCGTCCTTCGACGGGAGCCTTCTCGCCGAGCTGATGGCGCGCCTGTCGGCCGAGCATCCGCCGACAGGCGAGATCGCACCGGCGCCCTACGTGACCGTCGCCGAGAGCAGGTCCGACGCCGAAGCGCGGGCCCTCGGCGAGGAGCTGGTCCGGCGCGGAAAGACGGCCTTCCTCACCGTGGCAGGCGGGCAGGGTTCCCGGCTGGGCTTCGAAGGTCCCAAGGGAATGTTCCCGGCCAGCCCGATCCGCAGGCTGAGCCTCTTCGCGATCCTCGCCGAGAAGCTCCTCGCGGCGCGGCGCTGGTACGGCGCGGACATTCCGTGGCTGATCATGACGAGCTCCGCCAACCGGCTCGCCACCGAGGAGTACTTCGAGAGCGAGGGGTTCTTCGGGCTCGGGCAGGAGTCCGTGCGCTTCTTCTCGCAGGCCATGCTCCCCGCGCTCTTCCCCGACGGCAGGCTCGTGATGGCCTGCGACGGGGGCCTGTTCCTCAGCCCCAACGGTCACGGCGGAGTCTTCGAGGCCCTGCGGCGGGAGGGCCTGCTCGCGCAGATGAGCGCCCGCGGGGTGGAAGAGCTGTTCTACTTCCAGGTCGACAACCCCCTCGTCACCGTCCCCGATCCCGTCTTCCTCGGTTTCCACAGGCGGGCGGGGGCGGAGGTCTCGTCCAAGGTCCTCCGCAAGAGCCGGTCCGAGGAGAAGCTCGGGGTGATCGCGACGGTGGGAGGCAGGCCCTGCGTGCTGGAGTACTCGGACATCGACGAGGGCCTCATGCGCGCGCGCAACGGGGCGGGCGGGTTGCTCTTCGAGCAGGGCTCGATCGCGATCCATATCCTCAACGTCGGTTTCCTCGAGCGCTCAGAGATCCGACTCCCCTACCACCTTGCTCGAAAGATGGTGCGGGCGCTCAATCCAACGCCGCGGGGCGCCGACATAGGAGAGAGGGAGGCGATCAAGATGGAGACCTTCGTCTTCGACGCGATCCCCCTGGCCCGCCGGGCGCTGTTCTTCGAAGTCGAGCGGGCAGAGGAGTTTGCCCCCCTCAAGAACAGGGAGGGGGTCGACTCGATCGAGACATGCGGGCGGGGCCAGATCGAGAAGGCCGCCCGGTGGCTCGAAGCCTGCGGCGTCGAGGTCCCCCGGGACCACCAGGGTGCCCCCGCGCACGCGATCGAGATCAGCCCCCTGTTCGCCCTTGAGCCCGGCATCCTCGGCGCCAAGCGGGGAAGCCTGAAGGACTGCATCGATGAGGACACTCTTCTGGCGTAAAACCGCCGTCGGCCTTTCCCTCCTGTGCTCACTCGCCGCGGCGCGCGCACCCTGCTCCCCCGCTGCCGCCCTTGCCGTGCCCGAAAACGCCGAGGCGCGGACGGCGCTGAAGGAGACGATCTTCGGTTCCGTGCGCGCCGCGGCGGCCCAGCCCCGCAGGGTGATCGAGCAGCCCGCGAGCCGCGGGAAGGTCGCCTTCGAAGCCGACGTGCAGGGGGGCGCGCTCTACCTCGTGTTCGCGAACCAGTCCGGCGCGAGCTTTCCCATCGCGGGGGCCGGCACGTATATCATCAAGAGGAGCCTCAGGGACGGCAGCCTCCTGCAGGCCAAGGTCTTCCTGCAGTCGGACCCCGGCTGCTTCCTGCGCATCTCGCCGATCGCCGCAGGCGCCCGCGCCTCGATGAGCCTGTACCTCTTCGGCGAGCCCTTCCAGAAGGACATCGTCGTGCCCGCCCCGTTCGAGGGGCTTCTCATCGCTCCCGTCTCCCGCCTGATCGAGCTCACCGCGAACGCCGTGGACTGGCGGCTCGCGCTTCCCCCCGCGCCCGGGTCGGGCGACCAGCGCGTCGCCCGGACGGTTGCGGCTCTGCGGGCGCGACTGGCAGGCCTGCGCGACGTCGAGGACGGCGCCATGGACAGCGACGGGAGGTTCGTGCTCATCGATGACGGCAGCCCCCAGCGGGTCTCCGGCGCGAAAGGTGCGCGGGGCGGCTTCAACTGCTCGGGATTCGCCAAGTGGGTCGTCGACGGGTTCTTCCGCCCGCTCACCGGCTCGCTCACGGATATCGCCTCACTGAAGCAGCGGAACACCTCGGTCCGCGGGAACCGTTGGACCGCGCCCCGCGAGGAGGAGCGCGATCCGTACTTCGCTCTGGACTGGACCCGCAACCTCGCGCGCTCACTCGAGTACACCCGCACGGGGGAGCTCCCCGGTCCCGAGGAAATGGACGTGCGCGACGTGGAGCTCTTCCCCTATGTCGAGGACGTGGGATATCCCGTCGAGAGCCTTGCGACCATCCTCTACGTTCTGGAGCGAAACCATCCGGGCGCAATCTACCTCGGCTCCGTGAACTCCTCCCCCGAAGCAGGGGCCGGCACCGGGGGCATCCGCCAGCACCACCACGTCGTCGTGCTTCTCCCGTACGTCGATGAGCGCGGCCTCTTCCACCCCGTCGTGATGGAGAGGAACGTCGAGAGCAGCGTGGAGTCGATGCGCCAGCGGTACGCGGGATCCTTCGTGCATCTCGTGCGTCTGGACTGCGCGGGTGAGTTCGCGCCGCCCGCGGTTGAATAATCGCTCCAAGGGGACTATCCTCTCTGTTGAGATGATCGCGCTCATTCTCTGTCTCCTCATCGGCGCCGCTCCCGCTGTGCATGCCGCCGCCACTGAAGCGGAGCTGTTCTCCGAGGCCGAGAGCCGCTACCTCGGCAGAAACTACGCCGCCGCCCTGGAGGCGTACGACGGATTCCTTCGCGCGCACCCCCTGTCCGAAAGGGCAGCCGATGTCCAGTACCGAAGGGCGGTCTGCCTGTACAGGCTCGAGCGCTACAGCGAGGCGGTCACCCAGCTCGAGGACGTCGGGAGGAGGTACGGCTCGACCCGGTACATCGCCTACGTGCCGTTCTGGAAGGGTCTCGCCCTCTACCACCTGCGGAGCTTTTCTCTGTGCGTCGCATCCCTCGATGAGTTTCTCGCGCGCGAGAAGGACGCCGAGCTCACTCCGCAGGCTCTCCTGCACAAGTCACTCGCGCTCCAGGCCCTCGGCAGCGACGCGGAGGCGCGGGGCGCGCTGGCGACCCTGCGGGCCGACTACCCGTCCTCGAGCCTGTTCCCGACTGCCGTCGTCCTGCTCGGGTCGCTCCTGCAGAAGGCAAAGGCCATGGGAGATCTCGAACGCCTGGTGCGGGAGACCGATTCGTCCGGGTTCCCGCAGCCGTGGGCCGATCGTTTCCTCCTGCTGCGCGCGGAATCGCTCAGGGAGGGCGGGCGCGGGGCGGAGGCAGCCGATATCTACCGCAGGCTCGGCTCTGCCGAGAACGACGTCGCCCTCGCGGCGTACCGTCGCCTGTTCACCGCGGCCCAGGCCAGGGCGGACCTCCAGGACATGAGGGGGCTGACGCAGGCGGCCGAGGACAGGTTTGCCGGCCAGGCGGGAGTGCTCGCCGAGCTGTGGACGCGCGTCGGGGCGGAGAGCTTCCGGCAGGGCGGCAGGGAGACGGCCGAGCTGTTCCTCCAGCGGGTGTGGGACCTGCGGCAGAGCCAACCCGTGAGCGAGGTCGTGCCGGTGTACCTCGCGGAGATCTCCCTGGCCCGCGGCGAGCGGGACGCCGCCCGCCAGCTGCTCGAGCAGTACCTCTCGGGTGGGGCGATCGGCAGCGGGGCGGCTGTCATCCGCCTGGGGGACATCGCGCTCCTTTCGGGAGACTATCCCGCGGCAGCAGCCCAGTACCGCCGTTTCCGCGACGCGCTGCCCGGCTCGCGGCGGGCGGCCGAGGTGGAGTACCTCCTCGCCTTCTGCGCGTACAAGCAGGGTCTGCTGGAGGAAGCGGCCGGGCTCGTGGACAGTTGCCTGCAGAAGCCCGTGGAGCAGGATCTGCGCCGGCAGGCCCTGAAGCTGCGCATCGTGCTGCTGAAGCGCGGCCGCAAGATCCCCGAGGCCGCCGCGGCGCTGGAGGAGTACGTCCGCCAGTACCCGGATGACCTGCGCTCGGCCCTGGACCTGCTCCGTTCGGCCTTCACTCTCAAGCAGTACGAGCGGATCGTCTCGGAAACCGCCTCCCTGCTCGTGCGGTTTCCCGAGATGGCCAAAGCGGACCCCTATGCCTTCCTCATCGTCTCGTACCTGCGGGGCCTGAGCCTGGTCGCCCGCAAGGACTACCGTTCCGCTATCGCTGACCTGCGGGCCGTGCAGGCCCCCGCCGCGAAGTCGGCGGGGCTCGCCGTCATCTACCCCTACGCCCGCTACTACCTCGGATGGGCCTACGTGCGCACGGCGGCCTTCGACAAGGCGGCGGCCGTTTTCGATGAGCTCTCGGCGGGGTTCCCCGGCCACGAGCTCTCGCCGATGATCCTGTACCTCGCCGGCTGGTCGCATTTCAGCGCGGGCAGCTACGAGCGGGCGGCCGGCTACTTCTCCAGCCTGGCCAAGGCGCAGGGCCCCGTCGAGCTCGCGCAGAAGAGCCTCTACCTCTACGCGAAGAGCCTGCTGAATGCCGGCAGGCGCAGGGAGGCGACCGAGGTCCTCCAGGCCATCGCCGAGTCCTCACCCCCCTCGCCGTACTCGGACGACGCGTTGTTCGACTCCGCCGGCATTCTGGACGAGACCGGGCAGGCGCGCCAGGCAGCGGATGCCTACCGCCGGCTCGTCGATGGTTTCACCGACAGCCCCCTGCGGGAGGAGGCCGCCTACCGCAGGGCGGAGACGTACTCCATGCACGGCCTGTTCGCCGAGGCCAAGGCCGCCTTCTCCGACTACCGCCAGAAGTTCCCCGCGGGGACGCTCGTCGATGCCGCGCTGTACTGGGGCGGCTCCGCCGCCTTCTCTGCGGGAGAGAAGTTCGGCGCCGTTCTGTTCTGGGAGCAGCTCTTCGAAGGGTACCGCGCGAGCTCATTCAGGCCCGCGGCGATGCAGAAGACCGCCGAGATCTACGCCGAGGCGAGAAACATCCCGAAGGCCCTCGATGTGTACACGCGATTCATCACGGAGTATCCCGACGAGGCCCGTACGGCCAAGGCCGACATCCGCGCAGAGCAGCTGCGCTACCAGGCCCTCGGGTTGAGCGACCGGGAGGCCGAGCTCACGACGAGGATCTCCCGCGAGACGGGCGCCGCTCGCAGGGAGGCGCGTCTCGAGCTCGCCCGGCTGTACATCTTCAGCGGCGAGGCGAAGGCGGAAACCGGCCGCCAGATGCTCCAGCTTGTGATCAGGGAAGGTGAGCCGGAGAGCTCCGCCAGGGCGCAGGCCCTGCTCGGGGAGTCCACCTATCGGCTGGGCGATCTCGCGGAGGCGAGCCGGCAGTTCCTTGCCGCGGCGGTCACCGCGAGCGCCGCTTCACTGGGCGAGCGGGGCGCCGAGCTTGCCGCCTCGTCCATCTACAGGGCGGCGGAGATGATGAAGCTCGCGGGCAAGCCCGAGGAGGTGACGGCGCTCGTGCGCAGGCTCGATGACAGGTTCCCCTCGTCGCCGTGGACCGCGAAGGCCCGCAAGCTGCAGGAGGCCGCACCGTGAGCGCGCCGCTTCGTTCGGCCATTTTCGCCGCCGTGCTTCTGGCGTTGGGCGCGTCCGGGCTGCCCGCAGCCGAAACGGGCGTGGCGGAGCCCGCTGATCCCGAGATCGTCCTCCCTCCGATCATCCTCGAGATCGAGGACCTCAGCGTTGAGCGGGTGGAGGCGAAGCTTCCCCCCGAGGAGGAGCTTCTTCCTCCGGCGCGCGAGGTGCCCCTCGTCGACGTCGGAGACCTCGTCATTGCCGATCCCTCGGTCCCGACCTCGACGGGCGCCGCTGCCGGCGCCTCGGCCGGCTTGCGCGACCGTTTCGTGGCGGCCGAGGTCGAGCTCGGAGCGGGGATGCTGAACCACGTCATCGGCAGCGTGGCCCTGAAGACTCTCGGGGGCGTGCCGCGATTCTCCCTCGACTTCACCCACGAGACGATGGAGGGGTTCTCCGCTGTTCCCCTGGCGCCGGGCTACAGCAGGCGCACCGACGAGCTCGCCGGCTCCCTCACGCTCACTCCCGGCGTGTTCGATCTGGGTCTCTCGGGGTCGTTCGTCGAGGGAGAGTACGGTCTGCAGGGAAAAGGCTCGCAGTTCCTGACCCGCCTGGGCCGGTCGATCGGCGTCGAGGCCGCGGCCTCTGCGCGAGCTCTTGAGTGGCTCACCGTCGCAGCCGCGCTCGCTCTCGGCTCCGACTCGGTCACCCTCGAGGGTCCCTCCGCCCTGCAGCGGCAAAGCGAGTACCGGATAGCCCCCTCGCTGACTCTGGATGCCCGGTTCAAGAAGGTGCGCTTCGGGCTTTCCGCCCGCTACGCCTTCCGCTCGAGCACTCCGGGCGGGGGCAGCCAGCTGCACCGCTTCACGACGGGCCTCGCCTTCGGTGTTGACCTCGCTTCCTCGCTGCTCCTCGACGGATCGGTCGGCTGGTACGGCAGCAGCGCGGGCGCGAGCCTCGTTCCCTTCGAGATCCGCCTGACGGGCACGCCGTTCCCGTTCCTCACTCTCGCCGCGGGGGGCGGTTTCCGGGTGACGCCGCTGGACATGAGGGACGTACTCGCTGTGAACCCGTTCATCGAGCCGGCCGTTCCCGCGGACGACAGCGGGTGGTTCGCCGACGCCTCCCTGCGCTTCACCTTCATGAAGGACCTTTCCGCGAGCGCGAGGGCGACCGTGGCGTCCAGCACGGCGATGCTCGATGCTGATCCGACGACCGTCCTTCTGACTGGGCTGTTCCCTCTGGCGCAGAGGCAGGGCTTGCGCCTGTCCACGGAGGCGGGCATGCGATGGGGCATCACGCAGGAGATGTCCCTGTCGGCGAGCCTCGCGCACGAGTGGCTCCCCCTTGCCGCGCTCATCCCGGTGGACAGGGTGCTCGTGGAGCTCGCGGGCCTGCAGGCCGCCGGTCGCTGGGGCTGGAACCTGTCGCTCGATTTCGATGTTCCCGCGCCACTGGCGGGCAGGGCGGCGCAGCTGCCCGTCGTGAGCGCCTCGGGTTTTCTCGCCGTTTCCGAGGTCGTGACGCTCCAGCTCGGGGCCGCGGACCTGCTGGGGCCGCTGCTGCCGGGCGGCACCCGCATCGACGTCGGAACCTACGGGAAGCCGGGCTTCCGGCTCACGGGAAGCGTGAAAATGAGTTTCTAGAGCGAGAGAGGAGAGAGGAATGATCGACATTTTGCAGAAGGGCGGGATCGTCATGTACCCCATCCTCCTGTGCTCGGTGGTAGCCGTCGTCATCATCGTCGAGCGGCTGATCTACTTCTGGAGGATCAAACTGAACGAGCAGGCGATGATCGCCCGGCTTCGCGCGACCCTCGAGAAGGGGCACTACGACGAGGCCATCTCCATCTGCGAGACCAATCCGTCGCCCATCACCAATCTCATGCGGATGGGCATCGAGCACCGTGAAGATCCCCCGAACGTGCTGCGCGACTACATCGTCGACGCGGCAAGCATGGAGATCCCGAAGCTCGAGCGGTTCCTCTCCGCGCTGGGGACCGTGGCGAACATCTCCACGCTCCTGGGCCTCCTTGGCACCGTGACGGGAAACATCAATGCCTTCGGCGTCTTCGGCCAGTTCGGGGCCTGGGGCAGCTCGGGGCAGCTGGCGAAGGGGATCTCGGAGGCCCTCATCACGACCGCCGCGGGCCTCATCGTCTCGATCCCCACGGTGATCTTCTACAATTACCTCGTGACCAAGGTCAACCACATCATCATCCGCCTGGAGAACAGGGTGAACGACATGGTGTACATGCTGGGCGCGCGGAGGGGGAAATGAAGTTCCGGCGGCGCCTGGAGCTGCAGTCGAACCTCAACCTCGTTCCGATGGTGGACGTTGTCTTCCAGCTCGTCCTTTTTTTCCTCGTGTCCACCACGTTCGTGCTCGCGCCGGGCATCAAGCTGACGCTCCCCGCCTCGGGGACCGCCGAGAGCGTTGTGATGCAGCTGATGCTCGTCACGATCGTCTCGCCCCGCGAGGTGTACCTGAACAAGGAGCGCTTCGGGGGCCTGCCCGAGCTGGCGGATCGGGTCTCCGGGATGCCCGAGGCGGACAGGAAGCAGATCGATTCGGTGATCATCGAAGCTGACCAGGACACCTCCTACGGCCTGATGGTGCAGGCACTCGACGTGCTGCGAAAGAACGGCTTCAAGAACGTGGGGCTGCGCACTCGCGATGTCGCACCGTGAGCTCAGGCTGAATTCCAGACGGCTCCTGATCGCCACGGCGATCGCCGTGGCGATCCACGCGGGGCTGTTCTTCCTCATCCCCCTCGTCCTCCAGCTGGAGAGAAGCAGAAAGCCCGAGTACGGTGGGACGGTCCTCGTGCAGCTGGAGGAGCCGGCGCCCGCCCAGGCGGTTGTTCCGGCGCCCGAACCGGCCCCCGTGGTGCAGCCAGTAGCGCAGCCCGCAGCGCAGCCAGCACCGAAGCCAGCACCGAAGCTAGCACCAGCACCGAAGCCGGTACAGCAGGCGCAGCCCGTCCGCACAACGGCCCCCGCCCCTCTACCGTCCGGTCCCGCGTTCAAGGAGGCTGGCGGGAAGACCGGCGTCGTTCAGTCCCCTGCGGCGGCC
>Ga0315291_10008619_pt1 | contig 12523 bp, 7 predicted proteins | sample YL17G12_20_MG_FD_203070 | JGI IMG/M metagenome (GOLD analysis project Ga0315291, IMG submission 203070) | Sediment microbial communities from Yellowstone Lake, YNP, Wyoming, USA - YL17G12_20 | ecosystem: Environmental > Aquatic > Freshwater > Lake > Sediment | place: USA: Wyoming | collected... | reverse complement strand
CCTCGGTGGCAAAATCCACCGGACGCAGCTTCACATGCGCCTCGAGGAAAAAACCGTCCTCATTCAGCGGCACCTTCAGCATTTTGGCGATTTCCTCCCGCCCCACCGCGGGCCGCATCCCGAGCGAAAGCGCCACATAATCCGCAGGAATTTCTATTTCCCTGCGGAGGAACTGCTCCTTTACCTTGACTCTGATGGTATTTCCATCAGGGGAAACAGCGGGGGGGGCGTCTTTGTCATACCGGAGGAAGATCACGCCTTTGTTGCGCGCCGCCTCATAATATTCCTCCCTGAAACCATAGGTGCGGATATCGCGGTAAAGCACATAGACTTCGGCGCGCGGATTAATATCCTTGATTTTCAGGGCATTTTTGATTGCATGGGCGCAGCAGACCCGACTGCAGTATGGCGCGGCGTCATTCCGGGATTCAACGCACTGGACCATGACAAAGGTTTCCCCATTACGCAGTTCGCCCTTATATAATCCGGAGAGGCGTTCCTCCAGTTCCTGTTGAGTCATGATTCGCTTATCGCGTCCATAAAGGAAATCCTCCGTTGCGGCGTCTTCAGCGCCGACGGCAACAACGATGGCGCCGTGGGAGATTTTTCGTGTCTCATTTTTACAGGCAATCTCGCTCACAAAGTTGCCCACAAAGCCCTCTATTTTATTCACCGTGGCTTCCGTCAAAACCTCAATCAACTCATGGCGGGCGATTTTACAAGACAGTTCCTCGAGAAGTTTCGGAATGTCCATCCCGTCAATGGTATAGTGGATTTTGTGCAGGCGTCCGCCCAGACGATTCTGTTTTTCGATGATATATGTTTTATATCCCTGGTCGGCGAGGGCGAGGGCGGATGTCATGCCAGCAACGCCGCCTCCGATGATGAGCGCCGCAGGCGTGACACCAATCTCCAAAGTCTGTATCGGCTCAAGAAGGCGCGCCTTTGCCACCGCCATTGCAATTAAGTCCTTAGCCTTTTCCGTTCCGGCGTCCATTGCCTCCATGTGAATCCAGGAACACTGCTCGCGGATGTTAGCCATCTCAAAAAGATAGGGATTCAGTCCCGCTTCCCGCAGGGTTTCCTGAAATAACGCCTCATGTGTGCGCGGCGTGCAGGCGGCAATAATCACGCGGTTGATTTGATATTCGCTTATGAGCTCAGTGATTTTTTTCTGCGAATCCTGGGCGCACGCATACATAAGGTTATCCGCATAGACGACATCGGGCTGAGCGGCGGCGTGCCGGACAAGTTCATCAATGTTCAGATAGCTGGCGATGTTGACGCCGCAATGGCAGATAAAAACGCCGATGCGCGCGGTGAGTCCGGAGACATCTTTTTCAGCCGGGTATGTTTTTTCGGTTACCTGCGAGCCCTTGGCGGGACTGAGAAGCCGCGCCGCCTGCGCCGCAGCGGCTGTTGCCTGCATTACGGCTTCCGGAATCGCCATTGGTTCTCCAATGCTGCCTGCGACAAAAATCCCTTCACGGGAGGTCCTCACCGGCTCGGCTCCATCTGTCCGGCAGAAACCGTAGGCATTCAGGGCAATGCCGAGGGATTCCATCTGCCGCCGCTTGTCTTCGGAAGGACACAGCCCGACGGACAATACGACCATCCCGAACGCCTCTTCCTTCAGATTTCCCTGGTCATCTTCATAGCGGATGAGGAGGTCGGTCGTCTCCGGGTCTTCCACAATCTCGGAAATCTTCGAGCGCACATAGCGCACGCCATAAACATCCTCCGCCCGCTCCACATACTTATCGAAATCTTTGCCGTATGACCGCATATCAATATAGAAGATGGTTGTGGCGACGTCGCGGGCGTGTTCCTTTGTGATGATTGCCTCCTTGGTCGCATACATGCAGCAGACCGAGGAGCAATAATTGTTTCCGATTTGCTTGTCGCGAGACCCCACGCACTGAATCCATGCGATATTGTCCGGCGCTTTTTTATCGCCGGGGCGTAAGATATGTCCCTCGTATGGACCGGAGGCTGAGAGAATCCGCTCATATTCAAGGCTTGTGACGACATTGACAAATGCCCCGTAGCCATACTCCTTTTTCACATAAGGTTTGAAGGCATCTGCGCCGTCTGCAAGAATGACGGCTCCCACCTCTAAGGAAACATCCTCCGGTTCCGCGTCAAGATTGATGGCGCCCGAACCGCAGACCTTCTCACAGGCGTGACACATCACACAACCCTTGAAATCCGGCGGGTAGCCCGTCTTGTCCACAACGTAAGAATTGGGAATTGCCTGGGGATAATATTTGTAGATTGCCTTGCGGAATGCGAGACCTTGTTCATACTCATTGGGGATTTTGACGGGGCATTTTTCGGCGCACAGACCGCAGGAGGTGCATTTCGCCTCATCCACATAGCGAGGATTTTTCCGCAACCTCAAAGTGAAGTTTCCCGCCTTGCCATCAAGCCCAAGCACCTCTGTCAGGGTCAAAATCTCAATATCCCTGTGACGCCCGCACTCCACAAGCTTGGGGGAGAGAATACAGAGGGAGCAATCATTAGTGGGGAAGGTCTTATCCAGCATTGCCATGTAGCCGCCTATGGCGGGTTTTTCTTCGATGAGATAAACCCTGAACCCCATTGAAGCGAGGTCGAGCGCCGCCTGGATGCCTGTGATGCCGCCGCCAAGCACTGCCACCGCGCCCGATATATTTGAACCATTCGCCATCATCTACCCTCTATTTGATGAAAACTCTCTCCGTTTCTTCCTTTCTCCGTTTCTCCCTTTCAATCTTTTCATGAACCGCCTCTTTCTCAACAAGCCGCCCCTCCCTCGTGTAGCCTGCCTTTTCAGCAAGACGCCGGAGCGCTGTCATCAGGCGGGGGATTTCCACTCCCTGCGGACACTCTTTCAGACAGCGCGCATGGGCGGAACAGATTTCCACAAACGGATTTTCAAAGACCTCGTCCTTCAGCCCCACAAGGATTTTGCGAATCAGCACACGAGGGGAGTATGCCGCATCGAGCGAACGCTCGGGACATCCCGCCGTGCAGGAACCGCACGCAAAACAGTGAAAAAGGTCTTGTCCGCTTTCCTGACCTGCAATCTCATATTTGAAATTATTGTCCTGTGCGCGCATGTCCTCATGCCGTGTCCCCAGCGTCTCCTCAGAAATTCTGCGATTCCGCACCGCATCCATCACGCCCTTGATATTCACATCCTGTGGGCATTTGGAGAGACAGAGGAAATGCGAGGAACAAATCCAGAGAAACTCGCTGCGGAATACCTCATCCTTCAGCCCGATGAGCGTCTTTCTGATGATGAGCCGCGGGTTATATTCCGGCTTCACCTTTTGCTCGGGACAGCGCACGGTGCAGGAACCGCAGGCAAAACACTTGAGAATCCCCGCGCCGTCCTCATCTGAGGCGACCAGAAATTTGAAGTCGGGGTCAATATCCCTCGTGTCAATTATTTCCCGTGTTTCCATGTCTATTTTACCTGTCTTCTCTTTTCACAAACACATATTCATTGCAGCCGAGTCCGCCGCCACAAGTCTTCAGTTGAGTGAGGATGAATCCCCGCGTTTTGAAAAAGTTAAAAATCTCCTCCGGTTTTGCCACCTCGAAGGGGTAACCACCGACCCAGTCCACAAGGTCATGCCAGACAGACATCCCCCTGTCCTGCCGCCTCCTTGCCCAGTCTTTGAAGGGGAGGGGATTCTGCAACCGGCAGAGACGTATCAACCCCGACCTGACTTCAAAAAAGAACCCCACACCCAGTACTAATAGCCATCGCACCGGACGTGGTGAACGATTGTAAAGACTCTTGAGAGATGCCCATCGGCGGCTGGCGCCTCCCTGATTGTTGTAAATCGCAATGAATATTCGACCTCCATCCGCCACAAGGGAACCAGCCAGCTCCAGCGCCTCCATCATCGCACCTGTGTGGTGGAGGACTCCCCATGAATACACAATGTCAAATCTCCCCAGTGACTGAACGTATTTCCTGTCCAGTATGGAGCCCTCCTCAATGACCCAGCCGGCGTCCTCCGGAAAATAACGCCGTTTCAGTTCCCGTGTGCATGCGGCGGATTGCGGGTCATAATCGAAGGAGCGGACATGCGCCCCCAGCCGGCGCGCCGCAAGGCTGAAAAGACCGCTTCCGCACCCGATATCCAGAAAATTCCTGCCCTTTAAATCCTCCGCTTCGAGCATCATCTTCAGGGAATTCTCCGCACGGACAATCCTCTCTTCATTCAAACGGGAAAGAAACCGGCTCCAGTTTTTGCCGAATTCAAAACGTTTCCCTTCCGTGATTTCCGTATGATGTCTGCTCATTCTGATTCACCACAGTCCGCCTCAGGCGGAAAATTCGTGAAGATTCGTGGATGGAATCCTCCTGAGGCATATCAAATATCTCCGGTTAAAATTTGCTGGTTTTATCCTTTTTCTTTTTTGAGCGTTTTTTCTTCACCATTTCAATATCCCTGTGAATCGCAACAAGAGCGGAGAGGCGCATCTCCGGCGTCTGGCTCTGCCAGAATTCCAGGTCCCATCTTTCCGCATCTTCAAAGTCCTTGGCGCGGTGAACAATGATTCTTTTTCTTCTTTCAGCGGAACGCTCCTTTATGCCCATGAGCTCACACCCTCTTTCTCCACGATAACCTGGATTATTCTTCGCCCGTGTGTGAAAATTCATCCTCTCTGAAGACTTTCAGCGGCATTTCTTCATCCGGTCTGCGACCCGGTGTGTAATCAAACGCCGCCTGCGCATCTGATGCCGCCCTTTTCAGAACCCGCATGAGCGGGATGTTCACCGGACACGCCTGTTCACAAAGTCCGCACTCAACGCAGGAGAGAATCATGTGATTCATCCTTCCGGTGTGAAAAAGGATGGTGTCCAAGGGCATTTTGAAGGCGCCTCTTGCGCGTGCGCGGCCAAGAAGGCTTTCAGCCGTCTGAGATAGATTGTCCGAGCAGAAAAAGCACTCCTCGCAGTAACAGATTGGGCAGACGCGCCGGCAGTTCTGGCAGTTGATGCATCTTGCGTAAAACCTGGCAACCTCCTCGATACCTTTAATATATCCATGCTCCTCGCGAAATTTTTTATCAGCCTCGAGACGTTTTCCCTTGAGATTTTCAATGGCTGTCATCCGGCTCCCGGAGTCCTTTATATCTTTCAGGTCAAGACCCTCCAGAGCCTCAACACCCCTCTCGCTCCGAGCCTCAATCCGGAGGATGCCATCCTCCATGCCGTAAAGCCCCACAAGGATATCGCAATGCTCCGGGATAGGCTCCCTGCACGTCCGGCATGCGGGCCGCGCCTTCTCCAGCAATGACGGCTCTTCCCTCAAGAGCGATAAAAAGAGTTCTTCGGAATTTTTCTCTTCGGTCAATTGTGTGTAATCCGTAATTGAAAATGTGCCGGCGCAATCCATCCCGATGATGAGGACATTTGCGGTGTCCGCCTGCTTTAGCTTGACCAGTTCGATGACCGCCCGAATCTGGCAGTTCGTCATAACAGCCACAACGCGCCCCGGAAGAGTCCCCTCACAGGTGAGTGTGGAAACCATTTTTGCCATGGCAACGGGGAGAACGGGCGCAAAGGGGTCGGCATGCAGCATTTCGGGATTGGAGACAAGGGCGGGGAAGACCATCTCGCCCGAAGGGACGCGCTGAGGCGCCAGAACAGCCGCCGCCTTCCCCTTTCTCAATAAATCCCGCAGGAAGGCGTTGAAGGTCTCAACCATAGCGCCTTTGGCAAACTCAAGACTTTTTATCATACTGATACCGCTCTTTTCAGACATTCCAGAACTCCTTGATGCGATTGGGTCCAAGCCTCTTTATAGACTCTGTCATCTCGGTTATGGTGTCGGCAAATTTCTGTCCCTCCGAGGCGGATATCCAGCGGAACCAGAGTCTCTCCGGCTCCAGCCCAAGCGTGGTCAGAATGGAATTCATAAGAACCATCCTTCGCCGCGCCTTGTAATTGCCTGAGAGATAATGACAATCCCCCGGATGGCAGCCACCCACGAAGACCCCGTCCGCACCCTCAAACAGCGCCTTCAGTATATATGTCGGGTCAACCGCGCCCGAACACATGACACGGATGATGCGAATACTGGGCGGATACTGGATGCGGGAGGTGCCCGCAAGGTCTGCCCCCGTATAGGTGCACCAGTTGCATAAAAACCCCACAACCTTCGGCTCAAATTCACTATCCATCTCAACTCCCCCGATTTATCCAGACGACATGTATTTCTCACAAAAATATATCTCAGTGACGGGTAAGTTCCTCCTCATGCGCAAATAATGAATCAATCATTGATAATATCTGTTTAGAGCTGAAACCATTTTGCTGGGACGCACCCGAAGGACATGCCGCCGAGCACACCCCGCAGCCCTGGCACAGCACCTCATTGACGGTCACGTATCCCTTTTCCGCATCATACTCGCGGGCGCTGTATGCGCAGACCTCCACACATAACTCGCATCCGGAACACATTCGCGGATTGACCCTCACGATAATGCCCTTTGTCTCCAGCGTTTCTTTAGAAAGAATCGTCATTGCGCGGGATGCCGCCGCCCGTCCCTGGGTCACCGCCTCAACGACAAATCGCGGGGAGTGCGCCGTGCCGCAGAGGAAAATGCCGTCACTGGCGAAGTCCACCGGTCGCAGCTTGGCATGCGCCTCCGCAAAGAATCCGTCCGCCCCGAGCGGCACCTTCAGAAGTTTCGCCACCTCTTCATTCTCAGCCGGTATGATTCCCGCGCTCAACACCACTTTATCCGGATGAAAAAGAATCTCCCGCCTCAGTATATCATCAAAGATTCGGACTTCCAGATTGCCGTCAACTTCTGCGACGCATGGCGGGGCATCCTCCTCATACCGGATAAAGATGACCCCTTTCTCCCGCGCCCTTCTGTAAAGAAAATCCTCCTTGAAACCATAAGTGCGGATGTCGCGATAAATGATATACACCTGTGCGGCGGGGCAACGCTCCTTCAAAATCAGGGCGTTTCTTATTGCCTCACTGCAGCACACACGACTGCACCAGGGATGTTCGTCACTCCTTGAACCCACGCATTGTATCATCACAACTTCCCGCAGGCGCTCATCCGAAGCCCCCCGCTCAGACAATATCTTTTCCAGCTCATTCTGGGTCAGGATGTTTCTGTTAACACCGTAAAGATACTCCGATGGCTGGTATGCACGCGCCCCTGTCGCCACGATGATGACGCCATGCCCAATTTCCTCCGCGCCATCCGGCGTCCGTATCCTGCTTGTGAAGTTGCCCACATAGCCGGAGACCTCTTCCACATTTGAGTTAAGAAAGACGTGGATTCTTTCATGCCGAAGCGTCCTCTGGACGGTCTCCTCTAAAAGCTTGCGCGGGTCTTCATCCTGTAATCCGAGATACATCTCCCTCAGACGTCCGCCGAGCTCCGGCTCCTTCTCAACGAGATAAGCCTCGAAGCCCTGGTCGGCAATGGCAAGGGCGGCGCTCATGCCCGCAATCCCGCCACCGATGACGAGCGCCTTCTGCGTGAGAGGCAGGTGTGACAGATGCACGGGATAAAGCCGCGCCGCCTTTGCCACAGCCATCCGAACGAGGTCGACTGCCTTCCCCGTTGCCACCCAGGGGATATCACGGTGCACCCAGGAACACTGGTCACGGATGTTCGCCATCTGGAAGAGAAAAGGGTTCAGCCCCGCCTCGCGGATTGTATCCTGAAACAGCTCCTCATGCGTGCGGGGCGTGCATGACGCCACCACAACGCGGTTTATGCCCAGTTCACGAATGGTCTTTTTCATTGCCTCCTGCGCATCCTGTGAGCAGGTGTATAGATTGTGGTCTGCATAGACAACGTGGGGGAGCCTCCGCGTCGCCTCAACAACCTTTTGCACATCGACCACGCCCCCGATATTGGTGCCGCATTGGCAGATGAAGACCCCTATGCGCGGTTCCTCGGTTGAGACGTCTCTCTCCGGAGGATAATGTTTCGGCATCACCTCGGAGCCACGCGCTTCATTGAGTGCGATAGCCGCATCCGCCGCCGCGCAGGACGCCTCTGTCACTGACTCCGGTATATCCTTCGGTTCAGAAATCACACCGGCGGCGTAAATGCCGGGGCACGATGTCAGCGTTCTCTCATAAGGATGCGTCTGCACAAATCCGTATTCATTCAGCTGGATGCGGAACATGCCGGCGATGGCTCCCATCTTCTCACAGGGTTGAATGCCGATGGAAAGCACAACCATGTCATATTCCTCCTCGGCGACGCTTCCTGTCTCATCGAAATATCTGATGCGGAGGTTTTTGGTAATGGTGTCCTGCTCAACCTGCGGCACGCGCGAGCGGCGGAACACAACGCCGTATTCATCTTTTGCGCGGTTGATATACTGCTCAAAATTCTTGCCGAAGGAGCGTATATCCATGAAATAGATATGCGTCTCAAGTCCCGGCAGGTGCTCCTTAGCGATAATTGCCTCCTTTGTGGCTGCCATGCAGCAGATGGAGGAGCAGTAAAGCCGCTCGCAGGTTTCATCGCGCGAGCCAACGCACTGCAACCAGGCGATTTTACGCGGCGGCTTGCCATCGGAGGGTCTTTCTATATGTCCGCTGTGAGGACCTGAGGCTGAGAGTATCCGCTCAAATTGTATGCTCGTCACCACGTTGGGATAGAGGTTATACCCCAGACTGCCCCCCTCGCGCGGGCGAAATTTTTCATACCCCGGCGCAAGGATGACAGAGCCGACCTTAAACGTTTTCACAATGTCCCGTAGGGCATGGTCAACCGCGCCGCGGCCGCAACTCGCCACACACTGCATGCACTCCGCGCAACCGCCGCAATCAAGGCAACGCCTTGCCTCCTCAATAATGTCGCAAGCGGGGAGGGCGAGACTGGTTTCCTCAAAATCATTGATGCGCTCTTCTGCCGGACGATATCGCAGGGCAATGCGCCCCTTCCGGAGGTAACGCTCCCGCTGTGGCGTTGCCGCCCCCTCCCGTATTTTCACGCGTCCTGCGCGCAAATCCTCGCTGTGAAGAAAACGGTCAATGGAGACAGCTGCCTCATGCCCCGCCTCAATCGCCTCCACAACGGAGGCGGGACCGCTTACGATGTCGCCGCCTGCAAAAACATCCGCCCTTGATGTCTGTAATGTTGCGGGGTCTGACTTCAAAAGCCCCTGCGCCAGCTCCAGACCTTCTGCCGCAAGGGGAGATGTGTCCGCCTCCTGCCCGATTGCCATCAGGACCACATCGCAGGGGATTATAAACTCAGAGCCCTGGATTGGCACAGGTCGGCGACGTCCCGACTCATCAGGTACTCCAAGTTCCATTCTCAGACACTCAAGACCGCCGCCAGCCGGTGCGAAGCGTTTGGGATTTGTCAGCATCATGAACTCAATGCCCTCCTCCCGCGCCTCCTCCCTCTCCTCAGGCGTGGCGGGCATTTCATTCAGCGAGCGTCTATATACAATCGTTACGTGCCCCCCGAACCGCCTTGCAGTGCGGGCGGCATCCATGGCAACGTTACCGCCGCCGATTATCAGCGCCTTTTTATCCTTGAAGTCATCAGGCGTTGCCTGTCCCAGATTGACCTTCCTCAGAAACTCCAGTCCTGAACGCATGTCATATCCCTCGCTTCCTTCGAGGGAAATGCCCTTGCCGAGCTGTGCGCCGATGGCGATGAAGATTGCCCCGAATTTCTGCCGGCGCAAATCTTCCATTGAGAAATCGCGCCCTAATGCCCGCCCGTAATGGACTTTGAACCCGTATTCTTGAATCAGGTCTTGAATCTCTTTCCGCAGATAGTCCTTGTTCAGGCGGAAATCGGGGATGACACTGCGCATCATCCCGCCGCCCTCAGATTCCGCCTCAAAGATTTCCACAGTGTAACCCAGTTTTGCAAGGTCGCTCGCCGCTGTGAGTCCCGCCGGTCCCGCTCCTATGACGGCGACCTTATGTCCGCTCCCGCGTGAGGTATCCCGCGCAAATGGCTCCCTGTAACACGCCCCCTCAAGGGTGTTCTTTTGCTCCCGCTCAGCCTTCAAACGCTGATATTCAGATTCCAGTTCGGGGTGAGCATAGTAATGGTCGGCGATGAATCGCTTGATTTCGCGGATGGCAAGGGACTCTTCAATATCCTTGCGGTTGCATTTCAGTTCGCACGGATGGTTGCAGATTTTTCCGAGTGTGCCGGGGAAGGGGAGGCGCTCCTTGAGCAGATGAAATGCCTCCGCCCATTTTTCCCGCGTGGCAAGCGCCACATATCCCTGAACATTTGTCTCCGCCGGACATCCGATGCGGCATGGGGCGGGTTTCTCTTCTTTTGAGATGCCGAAGATGTTCGGGATTGCCTGGGGGAAGGGACGAGAAATCGCCTTCTGCCTGCCGATTTTCTCATCAAATTCCGATGGGAGACTCACAGGACAGGTCTCGGCGCAATCGCCGCAGCCGTTGCATTTTTCAGGGTCAACACAAGCGGAATGTGTCGTTACCTGAACGGTGAAATGCCCCACATCCCCCTCTATGGCGCTCACTTCCGAGTTGCACAAAATGTGAATATTCGGGTGACGTCCGGTGTCAACGAGTTTCGGGGCGAGGATGCACATGGCGCAATCATTGGTTGGAAAGGTCTTGTCCAGTTGCGGCATCACGCCGCCAATGCTGGGCGCATCGTCCACAAGATAGACCTTGAAGCCCGCATTGGCGAGGTCGAGGGCTGATTGTATTCCGGCAATGCCAGCCCCCACAACCATAACTGCGCCGATTTTTTGCGAATCCGTGGGCATGAAAAAATTATCCACCTCTTCCTTCCACCAGCATTATTTGTGAACATCAAATCAGAGTTTGCACCATCTTGAGAATCTGCTTTTTCGTGAAATTCCTGTGAACCGTGGCGCCATTGGGACACGCCGTCATGCAGGCGCCGCACCCCTGGCAGAGCGCCGCATTCACAACGGCAATCCTCCTCTTCGGGTCAAGAATCCTTGCCTCATAAGGGCACGCCGGCACGCACAGCCCGCACCCCGCGCACAACTCCTCATCCACATCCACCGTCATGGGGTCAAGGGTCAGCGCCTCGTTTGAAAAGATGGTAATCACCTTTCCCGCCGCGCCGGAGCCTTGCGAAACGGTGTCGGGGATATCGCGCGGCGCCTGAGCGCATCCTGCGAGAAAAATCCCCCGCGTGGTTGTCCCTAAGGGATTCATCTTGGGATGCGCCTCCGTATAAAACCTGTTTGCATCTGTCGTGATTTTTAAAATCCTGCTCAGGGCTTCCGTGGTGGCGGGCGGCTCCATCGCCATTGCAAGGACAACAAGGTCAGCCTCGACCTGCACCGGTTTCCCGAGCAGGGTGTCAACGCCCACCACAATGACCTTCTCGCCATCTTTATAAACCCGCGCAACCTTGCCGCGTGTGTAAATGACGCCTTCGGATTGCACGCGCTCCACAAATTCCTCGTAATTTTTCCCGCCTGAGCGGATATCGATATAGAAGATGTAAGCCTGACCGCCCTGCACGGCGTGTTTGTATAAAAGCGCCTGCTTGGTCGTGTACATGCAGCAGATGCGGGAGCAGTAAGGTTTGTGCTTTTCAGGGTCGCGTGAGCCGGCGCACTGGATAAAAACCACGCTCCTTGGAATTTTGCCGTCCGAGGGGCGGCGCACCTCACCCGCAGTCGGTCCTGAGGCGGAGAGCAATCTCTCGAAGGCAAGGGAGTCAATCACATCGGGAATCTCGCCGGCGCCATATTCGCCGAGGCTCTCCTTCGCATACAGGTCATAGCCGGTTGCCACAATAATGGCGCCAACATCCTCCTCGATAAATTCGGGTTCCTGGTCAAATACAATGGCGCCCACCTCACAGTTTTTCTCGCAGATACGGCAGGTCCCTTTTTTGTAATAGAGGCAGTGCGCCCTGTCTATGACCGGTTTATTCGGGACTGCCTGCGGGAAGGGGGTATAAATTGCCTTGCGTTTTCCCAGTCCGCGATCAAATTCCGCTTCCACTTTTGTGGGGCACTTCTCAATGCAGATGCCGCATCCGTTGCATTTCTCCCAATCAACCCCGCGCGTCTTCCGCTCAATCTTGACCCTGAAATTTCCCACGTATCCGGAGACTTCCCGCACCTCTGAATAGGTGAGGAGATGAATATGCGGATGCGCCCCGACGCCCACCATCTTCGGCGTGAGTATGCACTGGGCGCAGTCAAGCGTGGGGAAGGTTTCCGAAAGCTGCGCCATGTGACCACCGATGGAAGGCTCACGCTCCACAAGAATGACCTCATGTCCGGCATCGCCGATGTCTAATGCCGCCTGCATTCCCGCAATGCCCCCGCCAATAATCAGCGCACGCTTCACAATGGGAATGGAGTCCTCAAACAGGGGGATGTCATATGCGACCTTTTCAACCATGGAGGCAATGATTTCAGATGCCTTTGCCGTTGCGGCATTTTTGTCATCCTGATGCACCCAGGCGCATTGTTCCCGGATATTGGCAATCTCCACACAATATGGATTTGCCCCCGCCTCCAATACTGCCTTGCGGA
>Ga0315291_10008618_pt1 | contig 12523 bp, 14 predicted proteins | sample YL17G12_20_MG_FD_203070 | JGI IMG/M metagenome (GOLD analysis project Ga0315291, IMG submission 203070) | Sediment microbial communities from Yellowstone Lake, YNP, Wyoming, USA - YL17G12_20 | ecosystem: Environmental > Aquatic > Freshwater > Lake > Sediment | place: USA: Wyoming | collected... | reverse complement strand
AACGGCAATCCCGCCGCGATACATACGTGCACACCGAAGGACTATAAATGAGTAACTACGGATCAGGAATGAACCAACTGGCCAGGGACCCGGGCCAAGGTCTGGTGCCGGAGCGCAAGGCTGGCTCGATGGAGGGGACGATATCAGGCGCTCTCCGTGGCATTCGGGATGCGCTGGATCGCCTGGATGGTACACTCGGTGATCTAGTGGGGAGGATTAGCCCGGTAACGGCGGGGGAGGCTCCCAGAGGTCCGGACACTCCCGGCCCATTGGAGCAGTCGATGTCCCCGCTTCACGACGAGTTGATTAGCCTGGAATTGAGGATTAACAACATGCGTCGGAACATCGAGTCGGTAGCCCTGCGGATAACGCTCTAAAAGACAGCGCCCTAACAGGGCTAGAATTTAGCCCCGGCTATAGGGGTAGCCGGAGCTTATTTTTGACCCTGTTAGGGCGCTGTTAGAAAGCGTCCTATAACTGTTCTACGACGCCCCGGCGCTATAGTTTTGGGCGAAGCCCTAGTACCCCACCGGCCATGAACTGTTCTACGACGACGCCGGGGGAATTACTCTATCTCTCTCATCTGCTCAGCCATCGCTGTTTGTAGAGAGATGGCGGCGTAAAGTGAAAGATAAAGCACGACCGCGCGTACAACTACGCGAGTAGTTGCTATAACTTCTGGAGCGATTGAGGTTACCGAAGCTACCGCAGCGTTGCGGGCTTCAGTGTAATCTTTTCTCAGAGAGTCGAGTGACTTAGGCTCCATACCACTCCTCAGGGTTTAGTTATCAACTCTATGTGGTCATCCTTCAACCTTGGTATTACTCTCACGCCGACCACGGAGGCGTTGGATTCGTTGCTCATAGTTATGAGGCAGTTCGCGTCCACTGATATCGCCCCGTTAGCTACAACTGACCGATCCACGTTGACGTAGACGAATCTACCAGTACCGTAGGGGCCGATTATGGTCGAGCATACAGCAGAGAAATTCTTATCCATAGATAGTGCCTTCAATTGCTCCGCTGACATCTGCGACTGCGTGGCACACCCTGTAATCGCGATAATGGATAGCAATGCTAGCTTCATAGTATGCCCCTAAGCTCACCCTAGCGCTGCTGCAACCCCTAGAGCAATTTGATGATCGGTATACGGTTGTACCCCGTTTTCTTGATGAATTATAGCCTGTACCAGGACATCTAAAGTTTTGGCTTCAGATAGTTTAATCAGATCACTAGGCCCAATACCCGTTACCTTACTTATTGAAGCAATGTATGCTTCAGTATCGTTATTGTCTGTGGGAGGAGCCCACCGAGTTATAATCTGACGAATAGTGCTGAGTTTATACATCCTCTGGTAATTACATAGAAGTACAGCAAGCGCACGAATGCCATGCTCGGGGGTATCAAATCTGACGAAGCGTCCATCACTTCCTATCTGACCCCTCCACCGAGTCACTGCTCGGTACCTAATATTCCCAGGATTGTTATTTCTAATACCAAGGGCGGTCATGAAACGCGTGTCCTATCCCCGGCACGGAAGACACCTACTGCGCCGATAGCCACCCCGAACCCCGTACATACGCCTCCCACGCCTATCCCTAGGCCTTTTGCGTCGAACTTGTGTAGGGGGTCGAACCACATCTCTACCGCCGCCATAGTGCCCATGAATGGGATGAGCATAATGACCGCGGCCATGACCCAGAACATAGCCAAGTAGCCCGCATCAACTAGTCCATCCGATCCGGTAACGGCTGACCTAAATACGCTGAGTATGGCGGGAGTCATTTGGTCCCCGGTTTAGCTACCGCTGACGCCTGATGCTTAGTAAGCTCAAGCGTAAGAATTACAAGTTGTCGCTGAATATCCATCAGCCTACCGTCTAACGCGGAACGCATGGCAGTGTACTCCATTGCCTCCCGTTCTTCAATTTTCAATAAAAAGGCGTATCCTTGTTCAAGTACGGTTATGCGGTGATCGACTAAGATGCGATCCGCGAATAACCACGCAATAAATCCTCCCCCAGCTAACGCCAGAGCAATGACGAATTGCCCCCATGACACGGATATTGAGTGCCACGACCTGGGCTCATCCTTATCATCCATTTACAAGTCCCTCGCCAGTACCCCAACTACTTGAGCTAGGGATCGTATGATGACCTTTGCGGAAGCAAGATCGGTCAGATTAGCGACAACATAGGCATCTACCTGAGCCGGAGTCTTACTGGAGAGTAGGGCGATTAGTGCGACAGCTTTAACGGCATCCCGATCTGTGCGGTTTGCTAGCGCAGCAGCTTCCGTAGTAGCGTGCACAGGATCTACGGGGTCGGGCACATTGCCCATACTAACCCAGAGAAGATAGTCTTGCCAATCTCTATTCCTTGGGTCATCTGGTATACACGCGAAATCGCTCGTGCGGAAAACACCCGACGAGGGGAGTAGTTGATATAAACTCATAACCTTGCGTCCAACGTAAAAGCAACTGTATTTATGTTATTAACAGCCGACCCTACCGCAGTGGTGAATAGGGGATTGGCACCTACTTCACTGATTGAGCCAAATAACGATGCCGTGCAGTCAACACCTATAGTGGCGTTACGTACCTGAGCATTTACAGCGTTGGGGTTAAACATGGTAGCTACGGGGGCCACTCTCATACGACCACCGGGGAAAAGAAAACAGGGACCATTTTGAGCAGCACCGGCGACTACATACTGCACAATTCTAAGCGATCCTGCAACAGCCGCACCCTGAGCGGGGGCTGTATCGTAGGGGAACGTCTTGTAATAGTATCGGTTTATTTTGTTACGCAAGTCTCCAAAATTGGCTACTTGAAAATTCGACGGAGCTGGTCCGAGTTCCAATTGAATATTCTCTATTTCCCAATAATCCGCCGCTCCCGCAGTACCTAAGACTCCCCCAACTAGTTGTACCCCCACCTGAGTGGCATTCGCTGGTACGAGTCCCCTTACCATTATGCGAGCGGGAGTTGTAGAGACTGAAGGTACTACCTGACCAAAATTAGTTTGGCCAGTGTATCCAGTACGTATAGACTGGTCGGTACCCGTACCTGACAACAGACGAAGTAATACAATAGGGTTGGACATATTTGCCCCAGCCCTAACGGTACAAGATAACGTCAATTCCTTTCCAGCCAGCGGAATCGAATTCTCAGTCTCCATATCGAACAACAGATATACCCCGTTTACATTCGTACTGCCCGCGTCACGTTGTAATCGCATGGAATAGCGGGCATTCGTAGTAATACCTGGTTGTCTGGAGATGGTATATTGATTTGCAGCGTTGGTAATATAGCTCCACATAGTTGCCCCGGTATACCCGGTCAACGCAACTATAGGCATGGACCTACTTTCGTCCCAGACCTGAAATCCTCCATCTAGAATCAGATTCCTAGGTTTATTGATAATCCCGTAGGAGCTGATACTTGGATTCTCTGCGGATGGGGGAAATATGTACATCAAATAGCTTCCTCGCCAAACAGAGTGACCGTCACCTTAGCCGCCACGTCGGCAAGACCTTGGAGCTTCTGGCCACTCTTTAGAGTCAGCCCCCACTGAGCGTCGTTAAGTATGTACGTGGTATTTGCCTGTATTAGGCAAGATTCAAACAGGGAATTAGCCGCAGTAAGCGTACCTACCCCCACTCGAAGGGTGAATAGGTGACTAACTACGTCCGTGTTACAAATCCAGAGGGCAGTAGTACCCGCGACTACATTACCCGCCCCGATGGGGGGCACGTAAACGTCCGCCAGGGCGTTACCTAGCGCAACCTGGGCGAGAATCTTGCGGGCAAGAGCCATCAGAAGTCCGCGTCAAGAGTATAGTGTACAGCAATACGGTTACCCAGAGCATCGCCCGCTACCTGAGCATTTACAAATGCTACAGGACCGCATCCGCCTGGGGTTATTTGTGAAGAAGCCCCTGAGTCCGCACCCCCAGTAATATTACGCCAATTAGAATTGGCGGCTGCTGGATTGTAGAAAGTAATCACAGGCTGCGTCCTCATAGTGACGTTCTGACTAGTGGCCAACTCAAAAGCGTTAGCTCCAGCCCTAGTCACACTGTAAATAAGGGAGCCGCTAAGTCCTGCATTTTGCACAGGTTGTACTTCGTACTGAAAGCTCTTTTGAAAATACCTCAAGCATTTGGGGTATTCCGCAGAAAGAGGGGTACGAGTGAATGGCGTAGACGACGGACCCTCAGTGAGCTGTAGCTCAGTATAGTAGAAGTCTTTGGTTGTTACAGTAACTCCAAGGCCCGAGATAGTGAGACGAATCCTCACACCGTTCGAGCAATCCCCCATTGCTACGTTTTCCAACCTGATCTGCGTAGATGTATTTTGAAGTACGGGTAATCCAGCAGAAGTAGCTATGTTAGTTACAGCAGCAAAATTATCTACAGTATTAGCCTTATCTATTGAAATCGTATACGTTGCTGAGGCTACTGCAGTTTGGTACACTAACCCGCTAAATGAAGCTACGGCATTCTTCAAGTTTACGGCATCTAATCTTTCAATGTAGGTATCCATCATAATAGATGGAGTACCGGCCATAGTTACTCCTGAAAGAAATACCGCGAAACCTGTACGCCCAATGGGAGCCGATGCGGAAACAATTATAGTCCCCGCAGAAACTGTACCTAAAAGAACACCTACTTTAAACCTATCCACAATACCGTACTGAAGGGATGTAGATAGCGTTGCTTGTGGCCGTTGCCTTGCCGCACACCCACCGTTGATTATGTAGTTATAGGGTATTACTGCAGCGCCCGATCCGACTACTACCCAAGTAACCCCGTTCCATGTTAGAGTTACAGGAGAATTAAGCCGGAAAAATCCAGCTACAGATCCACCACCTAGAGCCGCAATGGTTACGGGACCGGACCCATTAACATTTAGAGTGGGGGAACCTATGGCGTCAGTATTGGGCACCAATATAATGAACTGATTGAGCGCGAATGCTCTCGACGCAGGTTGACCCAGAAGCAAGTTAGCCGTATACGCTGTATTGACGGCGCCCGAACTGGCTACTCCAGTTAGTATCTGAAATGTAGATTCTTGTACCTGATCGGCTCGGGCGTAGTTATCAAACGATGCCGCTGCACCTACGGACGTGTGCCTAAACCCAGTCATGGGGAGGTTAGCGCTGATCGCACTTACCCCATCGGTGGCGACTGACTTCGTAAGGGCCGCGGCAATGTCGGTTAGGGTGTTGTTACCCCACGTCGAAGTGATAATTGTATTGGTAACTACCGGATTGAGGGCCGGTAGGGTGTATACTCCTGATCCGTTACGGGGCATTGTTATTCTCCTGCCGTTCCAAAGGACTGGTGTACGATTGCGGGCGACGCAGAGCCTCAACTACCTTCCTAGGCCCAGTGCCGGGATTCCATTTATTAAATATGCGTTGTGGGGTATCAAGACCGCGTAGTATTGGGCCTCCCACAGCTCTAGCCGCATCCCTCGCCGCTCCCCAGGCTGTAACAGACTCACCTCTAAACTGATTACGGGGATTCTTGAGGTCGAGAGTATCAATGGCTTCGGAAGCGTTGTCGGTTATTCCCCCAACTGAAGATTCCGGTCCCTTGCCCGACTGAGCTTGAATCTTAGCTATGGCCACGTCTCCTGCGTTCTCCCCCTTAGCCCCACCTGCTTGCGAGTAGATACGCTTGAGATCCTCGATAGCCCCCAGTTGTTTCCTGATTTCGGCCCATTTCTGAACCGACCCTGGTCCCAGAGCCTTCTCGGCAGCCTGTTGAATGATCTCTCGTACTTGGATAGCAGCGTATCCGTGAGTGGAGTTTTTCCCTATCTCTTGCCAAGCCTCTGCTAGATCGCGGGGGTTAATCATCAAAGGTTTCGTGTTATCGCCAATAGCGTTAATAATACGCTCCATTGCCGGCGACTTACCAAGCATCTGGTTTACATCTTGCGTAGCCATGGTAGAGTCTCTACCCACCCCTACCGCTTTGTCCCACGCTTGTTTCAGAGCGGCCTGCTCATTAGTACCTACCCGAACGGCTCTAATGGGCATGCCGTTAAACTTCGGGCTGAATACAATGTCCAGAGCATCTACGGCGTCCTGCCTAGCCTTGGCCAACGACACATAGTCGATAGCTGAGTCTCGGGGTATACCCGTAGCATCCCGAAGCTCATTACTTAGGGCTTTCTGAGCAGCCGAGTCGCCCGCTCTATTGACCCCGAAGGCTGCGGCAAACCTAGATTCCAATGTATCGGGATTAATTTGAGCACCGCCAGGATTCAGTTCTGGGAACCTCTTCAAATCGCGCTCAAGAACCTTGCTAATTTCCCCGCTTGGTATGAGCTTAGAAACCAGACCTAAGCCAAATCCTAGCAAGGCGCTCTGACCAGCAGCCGAAAATTGCTCCTGCTGAGTAGGCTTAAGCTGAGTAGCCCCCTGAAGAGTCGCCGCTGCCATAATCTTGGGAATAGTGGCTCCCGCTACATACGAAGTCGGAACTGCCGTTATGTCTGTAAAAGGTCGAGCTATGCGGTAGTTCTCATCTGTTTTCATCCGCTCTTGTTGCTGAGCTTCCGCAGCCGCCCCGCGATCCCGGTTTCCTTGACCTCCAATGTTCAGAAGTCCGCCTGCTCCACGAGCAAAATTAACTGCGCTATCCACGGCGGCGGGGCCAATAGCCGATTGTCCTGGTTCGGTAAATTGACGAGCAATATTTCCCGCATTCTGATTCATACCCTGCCAAGACTGCGGATCGCTGAGGAAGTCCATAACTGGGCCGTTACCGCCCCGACCAGGCATATCTTGACCCTGCGGATAAGCAGCGGGGTTGGCTTGAGCAGCGCTGACCGCCGACGGCAAAGCACTAGCCGGAGCAGCCGACTGGCTACCTCCGGCCTGGGTAGGGTTTCCAGGTGCCTGCTGAGACTTCTGGTACGCCTTCCATTTAAGAAAGGCGTCCTGCGTATTAGTGACCGGATAACCTTGATTAACCGCTTGCTGAGCAAAGGTAATATACTCCAAACGGTTTCGAGCAATCTCCTTGATACCTTCAAATTTCTGCCTACGAGTAGCTGCGTCCTCGTCTACTCCTGGAAATTGCTCCAAAGTATGTTGGAAATCTGCTTCGGTAGGGTTGACTCCGAGAAGCTTTGCCAGAGGGATAGCTAAACCAGACAACTTACCCTGCAAATCTCTCGTATTCACATACTCAGGATTAGCTACTTGACTTGCACCAGGAAGGGCGCTCCCTACGTTCTGACCAAGCCAATTAATGCCCCGCTTAACTACCCCATGAGACGTAGGGGCTTCAATCAACTTGTCTAGTTGATCAAGTTTAAACATCACTTCCGGAGCTGTTTGATTCGACTCCGCGAGCTTCGTCATCTGCATTTGCTGGTTAGTGACCTGCGTCTTGTACTGGTCTTGAAGCTGCGGGTTATTACCAGCGGGGACGATCCGTTGCTGCGGATCCAAGAAATCCTGCGGACCCTGAGGTTTACCAGCAGGGACCGGAGCAGGACCAGCCTGAGGAGCTGGAGCGGTACCAGCCTGAGGAGCGGGACCAGCCTGAGGAGCGACGCGCTGACCTGTAGCCTGAGCGATTTGCTGCTGAAGCGCTGCTACGTTGCGCTGAGCAATGGGGTCACCCGCCTGGGCCTTCGGCATTTCATCTTGGAGTTCCTTGGTCCAGACGGCTAACGCCAGAGCATTACGTTGACCCTGTACCGGTGGGGGAACCTTTCCTTCAGGATAGCCCCCGGCTGCGGCTTGGGCGTTGAATTGGGCACGGCCCGTCGATAGGGGTAACGCCCCGCTAGGCGGCGAATTTTGACCGCTAGCAGGCGAAATCGGGCCGCTAGCAGGCATAGGCGACGGGGCCGCTACGGGGGGAGGGGGCGGTCCATTAACAAGCGGGGTTACGCTGTCTTTACGGTTATTCCGCAGCCATTCTTGTTCAGGAACCTGTATCCTATATCCTGGATTATTAGGGTCCATCACTTCAATCATCTTATCGCGACCATGCGCACCAGCTTCGATGGAAGCCCTCAGATTGTTGATGGATCCAGGTATTGTTTCAGATTGACCACTAGGGCCAATACGAGTTGTATGCGTTGGGTCTCGCGGCTTTTCATATTCGTTCAGTTGACCGAGAATATCCTTGGCCCGTTCGCGTATACTCTTGTCTGAACTGCCAAGCATACGAGTGGCTGTTTCCCTATTGATACCTCCAACGCTGGGGCTGGGACTAGGTGTATCTCCACCGCCGAGGGCTGAGACAGTAGTGGGTAATGCTCCGCCAAATTTCTGGCCCGGCATAAACTTGGTCAATTCCTCGTCGGACTGCCTCATTTCGTGGTGCTTTTGAAGTAGCGCCAGCCCCTCCTTGCGCGTACCGGGGTTCGATACCAAGGCCGCAATTTCTGGTGGCGCCCCGCGCAAAGCGTCTGCTAACGATGACTGAAACTTCTCGCCCAAGGCGCGACGAGCGGGGGCATCCTGATCCATTGTAAGAGCAGCCCTACCTCCCTCAAAGCCGGCAATGCCTGCCCCGGCTATGTCCCAGGCCTCTCTGGGTTGACTCGCGCGCAACCGCGTAGCTACCGCCGCAGCGTAACGCCGATTGAGGTCGTCCTCTTCAATTTGAAGAGGGTCAAGGCTATAGTCATCAAGGGAGGCCATTAGTAGTTATTCCCACCTAGTTGCTGCGGACCGCCCACGTAATTACCCCCGAGGCTACCCCAGGGTATCCTACCCGCTGCATTGCTAATTCCAGTTACAAGGTTATTGGTGCCCTGATTGCCCGCCTGATTAATCTGACCGGCGTAGTTTGAGTTATCAGCGCCAGGCATCTGACCGCCCTGGAAGTTGCTATAGGTAGGCGACCCCTGCGTATACATTCCACCCATTTGCAGATTCTGTAAATTATAGGGCGCTTGCTGCATTTGTAAAGCCTGCGAAAAGTCCTGCCCCCGCTCAGTACCAGATAGCTGCCGATTCTGAATCTGGCTATTAGATTCTGTAGCGTAGCGACTAGCCGCCGCCGAAGCTGCCGCATTAGCCCTAGATGCCGAAGCGTTGGCTTGAGCGCCCCGTAATCCTTGATCCGCCCCGTAACGCGCAGTATTGAAACCTTCCCAGCCCTGAGCCGCATTTTGTTGAGCTGTATTGCCCGCATTCTGAGCAGCTTGCGAAGTAATCTGATTCTGATAATCTTGCTGCCCTGCTTGGTTAGCAAAATTACCTCGGGCAATTGCAGCATTCTGGAGCCGAGTTGACTCCGCCCCACCACGCTGGATAGCATCGCTCTGCGCTGTTTGATATGCGTCAGTGCGATCACGATTGAGATTATCAGACTCACGTTGCCATGCCGCAGACCCTCGGCTCAGCCCCATATTGGCCAATTGAGCCTCTTGATTTGACTGCCGCTGCTGCCACTGCGGGTCAAGATTACGAGTCTGTTGATGATAGTAATCGTCAGTTACGTTCTGGTCGTAAGCGGGGCCACCTTGAATACTGTGCACCGCTGACGTACCAGGGGTAACATAATTGGTATTGAATCCGCCCGTCATTTGATTACTTAGGGTTGGTTGTCCTGATGCGGCGGGAGCGCCTGGTGTATTAGATGCTGCACCTCCGGGAGCACCGGGATTAGTCGCAGGTCCACCTTGAAAGGCCGGGGCGTTAGCTTGGCCCATCATACCCTGGGGCATATTTCCACCTTCGTGGCCTATGTTTCCGCCAGCTTGATTCGTCTGAGGCTGGAAGCCATTACTTGTACCACCGCTCGCGGGTTGAAAACCCGTAGCAGCGGGAGACATCCCCGCTTGATTTGCCGGCGCTCCCTGGGCTACGCCTAGTCCAGGCGCTTGCTGAGGTGCCCCGGTCATTTGTTGAGGGGCCATCAATGAACCGCCGAGTGATCCAGGCATCACATACCCCCGTTTGAAGCATTATTCAATTGTTGAATCTCTTGCTGCCTCCGCAGTGCATCAGCTTGAGCCAGCAACGCCGGATCTTGTCCCGGAGTTGTAGGTGTGGACGGTGGAGGCGGTGTGGGTGGTCGATCAAATTGTTGACCAGGCTGGTATCCGGGCGCTATGGGTTGACCGGTCTGCATCATGCTACCTCCTGCTGAAGGGTAGGCCGATTGTGGTCTCACCCCACGTTTGAAATCCAACCCTACTCCTGTATCGTCCACCCTACCCGTATCGCCCGGCGTCCCTTGAACCGCATTGGCCATCTTTCCAAAACCCAGAGCGTTCCAATCAATCTTAGACCCACCCTTTGCAGCAGCCATACGGTCCGCTGCAATCTGACGATAATCCTCCAGACGAGCAGCCTCAGGTGCGGCGAGCTTGTTCGTCTGCGTCATCCTACCCGTGACAGGATCGGTAGTCCATTGAAGACTGCCGAAGTCGCTAATCTGATCGGGGCGGTTATCCCTGAGGGATTCTCTGTACCGCTCCTCCTGCCATTTCTGCTGATCCTTCAGCATCTGGGCTGAATTAGCGGAGTTCTTGTCGCCCTGCTTCTTACCAATGAATCCACCAATGAGTCCTATTCCTGCGGACGCCACCATTGCCCAGGTCATGTTACCTCCATTTTATCAAATTCATCAAACGTAGAGCAAATCTGCTCTTCTTCCAGCTTATCCATATCAGTCTCATCCGTACCGTGAGCACTAATCCAGATCGTGTCCTCGTGGAAGAAACTCACGTTCTTCGTGCCCGCCGGGCTTACCCATATGTCTGGGGCACATCGGATAATCACACCCTGCGGGGTCTTGATAGATACTTTTCCCGCAAGAAGGGCGTTAACCTGGGAGAAGCGGTGGATCTTTCCAATTGAAACAGTCCCCATTGGGGTACATAATCTCCTCACGTATACGCGATGAGCAAAGAAGTGATCTAGCGGTCGATTAGTTTCCTGAGGCATCTGAGCGACGACCTCCTGAAACTGCAAAACTTGGGCTCTATGGGCTTTGACTAAATCCGTACTCATAGACCAATCCCGGTCTCAAATATAATTTCGTGGTCGGTGTACAGCGTTTTACCTGAGCCACTAATAGCTAATTGAAGAGACATCTTCTTGCCGAATCCAGTAACTCCGAACCATTGATGGAACGATCCATCTCCGGGGCCTAGGGACCAAGAATTAACGTCCCACTTAGCAACGTCCCACTTACCACCAATAACTTGAGTTGTTATGGGGGCTGATATGGGCGAGGATAGGTTATACTCTGGCTGAAATTTAGCAAAAAAGGACGGGGATAAATCAGAAAATCCATACACCTTTATGCGTAACACGCGCTTATTACTGTTATCGTCACCAAGGTCCATAAAAGCTCCTTGTATACGACCTATAATCTGATCTCCTGGACTTGTACCATCCGCACTTACATTATCCCTATACCCAGTAAACCCCTGATACACCATTCCGTTGCTAGACCCAAAAATGAATTTTCTATTAAAAGTAGTTGAGCATAGCGTATCCATACCGGAAAAAGTATTCCATGTATTGATTAGCGAATTCATGCTAAAATGCAGATTATTTCCACTACTCGTAATTACAGGGGTCCCTAAATACAGCATCTCTTCGTGCGGGTATACCGTAAGATGCCAATATAATTGTTCTGAACTAACGTGTACAAGTTCAGCTAGCAAGGGGTTAACCTTAGCAGCCATTCCACCAGTAAGGCCGCCAGCGTGTAGTCTACCTGCTACCAAATCAGCTACACTAACTAAACCGTACTCACTGATAAATAGAACATCACCCCCGTGATCTGCAAACGATCTACGCCCGTCAGGGGATCTACCAGGCTCCCACCTCCCTTTTAGTCTAAATGCCGCTGCTGAATCTGGATCTGTACCCTCGTACACTAACATCTGGCCTTCCGTAGACGCTAGTACCAGGGCATCGTCCATACCTGCGCCAGAATCGTAGGTCCAGTTAGTCGCCCAAAGTAGAGCGCCACCCGCATTTAATTGTTGACCAAAGTCAAACGCCGATAGTAACCCAGATATTTGACTTATTGGTAAATAATAAGCTGTAGCCGAATCCCTAACCAAGAACCAGACTCGGTTCTTCCATATCCAGATGAATGCGATGTCCTTAGTAGTATGGGTATCCCCCACAGGCCACTGTATTTGTCCTACCCCGGCCCCATTGATTCGTTCAGTCCATGTATCTACTCCAGCAGGAGAAGCGAATGAGTAATACCCGGCCCCCAAGCTGACGGCGAGTAGGAAGTTGCCGCCTATGGTCACGAAATTGGTATAATACCACTCCCCAGGAACGCGTGAACTAGTGGAGGGGGTAAGGCTCAGAGTCGGAGCGGCCCCTTGGGTAGTAATCTTGTATAGATTACTGGGATCTTCAGCGGGTGCTGCAAATAACTCTGAATTTGTTAGATTCTCCCCAAAATACGGCAATATGGTTCTAACAGGAACCGAGAATTTATTAGCAAGGGGTATCCATTCTTGGTACCCCCTACGAATTTCGCATCCGTTAGGTTTGGCAATTACGTT
>Ga0315291_10008613_pt1 | contig 12528 bp, 11 predicted proteins | sample YL17G12_20_MG_FD_203070 | JGI IMG/M metagenome (GOLD analysis project Ga0315291, IMG submission 203070) | Sediment microbial communities from Yellowstone Lake, YNP, Wyoming, USA - YL17G12_20 | ecosystem: Environmental > Aquatic > Freshwater > Lake > Sediment | place: USA: Wyoming | collected... | reverse complement strand
AGACATTTAGCTAATCAAGTAAATCCTCCCCCTAAGAGTCTAGTTCATTTCGGAATTAGTAATAAGTTTGATGAACTTCCTGATTATCCTAAATTTCAGTCAGACCCTTCTATAAATCCTACAGTATCAGAATCCGTTATCAAAGGGGGTCAGGTTGCCCCTAGCTTGACCGCTGGCGAGACTTCGGCTAGAGTGCGACCCTCGATTAACCCCGGAGTTGCGGACGCCGTACAGGGCAAACTGAAACCGGAACTTACGGGATTCGAGGATATTAGCGGTCCTACTGGAATGGAGGCTACATTAACTACTTCTGAAGGTATACATACTGCACTTAGTGAGGGTAAAATCGACCAAAAGACTGCTCTAAAACTGTTAAATAAATATTATTTAGATAAGGAAGCTACTCCTATTGAATCTACTATGGATACAGTAGATTACCCTCTTACTACTCAACCTAAACTAGGTGTTCAGCAACCTGCTGGTATACAAGAAGTAGTCGATTTGATGACTACTAAGCAGGTTAAGAATATTGCTGAATTGCAGAGAAAAATTGGTCTAAGTTACGTTAAAACTAAACAACTTTGGGAAGCTGCAAAAGAACAACAAAAATTAACTAGGATGCCAGATGGTTTCTATGACCGTATGGCTCCAGAGAATTCTAAAGTCCTTTCTGATGTTCCTGACCTAAAGGGACAAACAGAAATGACGGGTGAGAGAGTTAGAGATTTGATGGGTGTCGAACCTAAAGAAGCAGTAGAAAGAGGATGGGTTGTTAAAGAAGAAAGTGGTAGATACAGAAATATTCAAAATAGACCTGATTTACAAACAGAGGGATTGACATATATCGTTAAGCGTGAACATGCTGGTGAGAGAGGAATTATAGCCAAAGCTCGCGCTGAGGGATATACATTTATTGGATTAACTGATGAAGGTAACTTCAAATTTACTAAAACAAAGCCTAGTCGGTATGATGAGAATGTATCTAGGTCAGAGGAATTTGGTCCCAAAGGAAATCTATTTGAAAATTCAGAGGGTAAAGGATTAGACAATAGAGAATCATTTAAAAATCAATGGGCTTTAGCTATTGAAGAAGCTGAACTTCTTGGAATAGATTATGCTAAATATGATAATATTGATTCCCTACAATGGGATATTACTAGAAAAACTGCAATGGAGACAAAGAGAACTGGTAGAAATCCATTAAAAAGATTAGAAGATGATATATCTAGGAGTATTGAGCGAGGAAAACAATGGACAAGTAATGATGAACCTGTTATTGTTAAACGTAATCCTACTGAACCTGGTGAATCACATATAATATTTAAAGATGGACGACAGTATACTATCTATAAAGATGCCTCTAGTGGATTGGGTCAATGGGAAGTTGTTGGATTAGAAAGTAAAGCAGGGGTAGGAGTAGCATTTACTAAACAAGAAATGATTGACCTTCTCTATAAACTTGATGAATCAAAACTTGATATTGATAAGTATAGTGGATTTAAATCTGGTAAAACAATACGAGAAATTCTTACACCTCTACGAGAAAGACTAAAGAGTAATATTACGAGAAGTGATGAAAATATATCTAGGTCAGAGGAATCTATTACACCATATCGGAGAGTTAAAAGAATTGAAAATGAACTTACTCCAGAAGAACGAGCTTTAGTGGAGTCATACGGTCCTGATACCTATGAAGCCGAACAAGCTCTAGCTGCTTTTAGGGGTGATATTGAAACTACTTCAGTTGAAGCTGATACTCTTACTAGAGAAATCAAACAAGCACTAAATGAAGATAAGATTGTTTATGGTCCTAAAGCATGGGACGAAGTTCAAGATAGTCTTAATGAAGGATGGACCTATGAACGTAAACTTAGTGATGGTTCATTTGTTTTAGGAAGGCCGGACAAATCAAGAGAAAGTAATGTATCCAGAGCTATGGACCCCGAAACTGGACTATTTGGAATGGGTGTTCCTAAAGGTGGGAATAGAGATTTAATTGAAATATTCCGTAATACTATTCAAGGTTCAACCCCACATATAGCAGGTAAGGAACTTCTCCAAAATGGTATTGATGCTACTGCGGGAAGACCAGGTGGAGAAGTCATTATTAATCACAATGAGAAAGCTAAGAGACTCGGAGTTATTGATAATGGTCCGGGTATACCTTTAGGGGAACTTCAAACTGTTTATATAGATTTAACTAGTTCTGGTAAGCGTGGGGGTGCTGTAGAAACAATTGGTGAACTTGGTGTAGGTAAAGTTGGCTATTTAACTAAAGGCGAGAAATTTGCACTTGAAACTGTAGTTCGTGAATCCGATGGACAACTCTATAAACATAGTTTTATAGCTACTCCTGAAGAAGTAATGAATAATAAAATTAAATTTGAATCTGAAATTGTTCCGAAAGGAACTCCTACTGGAACAAAAACTATGTTGTATCTTGGTCCGGGTGAAAGTTGGTGGGGACTTAGAGGTTATTTAAGAGATTTGCAACAACACTCTAAACTAAATACTAATATTCGTATTCAAGAGGGAATAGTTCATCCAAATACTGGATTAGAATTAATAACTGATGAACAAATTATGAAAGCTAAATCCGGTATTGTTACTCCGGGTAGAATTTTAGGAGAAGGAATAAGTCCTGGTGCTAAGTTTAAGGTAAGTGTTCCAGATGACCATAATATAATTGAAAGTAAAGAGATTAAAGCAATATTAGTTAGTCGAGGTATGTTCCAAGGGATTGAATCTCTACACTTTGAACGTATAGCTAGAGTTCCTGATAGAGTTGTAGTTGAAATTAATCCTACAGTTAAAGGAACTCATACAGATTATCCATTGACCACTCCCACTCGTGAATCTATGAAGTGGTCTACACATACTAAGGTTAGGGAATTAGTTCAAAAAACTATTTATGATGAGGCTGCAAGAAGTAGAGAAATTGAACTCGGTAAAATGTTCGACCAGTTAATTCCCAAACCTGGGGAAAAGTTTGCTTTAATTGATACGCAGGGTAAATTTACTCCAGAAGAATTAAAAGCTATTACTGACAGTTCTACTATGACTGGAATAGCTAGGGGTATTAGTAAACTAGCAAATGAGATTAGAACAATAGCAGGTATTCCAGGAGATATTTCTAATACTGGATTTGTTTTGGAAAAGGGATTAAGAGGTGTGAATGTCAGAAATCCTGATATTCAGACTCAATTTGGGGTCTTTTTAAATCCTATTTCAATTTTGAAATCTGCAAGGAATCCTGTTGAAGCAGCAAACTCACTAGTTCATATTGTAATGCACGAAGTTACGCATATGCTTGAACGTAGTGAAGGTCAACACTATACTGCGGCATTTGCAGATGTTTACACCCGGTTTGATTTAAGGAAACAATTATATGCTGCAAAACAATTTGAGAAACTCCTTGACATCGGAGGGGGATACCCTATCGAAGTTCAGAACATACTTCGGACAGGTGAAGTCGCTTTTGGGAGAACAGGGGTTGAAAAAAATGCTCTATTTACAGAAGCAGGAAGCAATGTCTCTGCCGGTGGACGACCAAAAGGAATTCCTGGGGGTATTAAACCAAATGGAAAAGGAACTATTGGGTCAGTCACAGATGGACAGGTCATTGTAGTTAAAACTGGTCAAGCTACACCCCCTAATATTAAGCGATTGTATGATGAAGGATTTAGATTCATAGGTGAGAATGATAGAGGTGACTTGAGATTTAAGAAATCCGCACCTACTGGACAGGCTCCTATTCTTGAATCTGATGTAGGAACATCTCGTCCTACTAAGCGTGCTGTTAAAGAATTGCGTATAGGTCAATTGGGGCCAATTCAGGATGCAGCAAAATCTTCTGCTGTAGCTGAAGCCTTTAATTTCCCCCGTGGAGTTATGGCTTCGACAGACCTATCTGCTCCACTAAGACAGGGACTTCCATTAATTCACAAAAAAGAATTCTGGAAAGCCATGATACCTATGTTTGAATCATGGCACACAGAAGAAGGATTCGCTGCATCTCAGAATTCTATTGCTAATAGACCACTATTCAAGAAACGTCTTGATGCAGAAGGTAAAGTATTACCATCATTTGCTGATGACGCTGGATTGAAACTTACTGATTTGACTGACCTTAGTAATCGTGAAGAAGCTCTAATGTCTACATGGGCTGAATCCGGGGGTATGTTTAATCGAAATAAGTGGATGGCAGAACATGGGGGTGAACAAGCAGCGAGTTTCTATCGTGCTACCGCAGGTAAAATGGTGCGTAAATCTAATCGTTCCTATACTGCATTTCTGAATAATCTTCGTGCTGATGTGTTTGAGAATTTAATTAGAGATGGAAAAGTCTTTCAAGCTGATTTAACAACTAATCTCCCACTCGCGCGTTCGATAGCGGACTTCGTTAATACTGCTACTGGTAGAGGTTCATTAGGTAGGTTTGAATCATCTGCTGTAGTATTGAATACAGGTCTATTTGCACCTCGACTAATTGCATCTCGCGTTAAGATGCTTAATGTGCTTAATCCTCATCATTTCATCTATGCTAATCCTTTAGTTCGTAAAGAAGCTCTAAAGAGTCTATTCGCTATAGCAGCCTTTGGTAATACTATCCTACAGGTTGCAAAGATGGCTGGTGCGGAAGTAGGAAGTGACCCCAATAGTAGTGATTTTGGAAAAGCTACAATTGGAAATACTCGTATTGACCCGTGGGGTGGATTCGCGCAATATGTAGTAGCTGCTAATAGATTGATTAGACCCGGATTTGCTAAAGTTCCAGGAATGGAAGGTGGTGCTCAATCCGGTATAGTTCCATTCGACTTAGCTACTGGCTTTATGGGAACTGGAGGACAGGGAGTAACTAGTTCTAAGACTGGTAAAGAATTTGACTTATGGAAATCAAGGAAGGGGCCATATGACCCTACTCATCTTAGTGTAGGTTCACAATTCCTTCGTAATAAGACTACTCCAGTTTTAGGATTTATATGGTCTATTTTTAATAGCTTCACAGAAGTAACTGGTCAGAAGATGAATTTTGGAACTATGAATCCTATGGAAAATGCCATAGCTCAAAGATTCATTCCTATTCTAATGCAGGATATCTATCAACTTGCTATGGAAGACCCTCAATTACTACCTCTTTCTATTCCTGCGGCGTTTGGGATGGGGATTCAGACTTATAAACAGGATTAACTATTTCTTCGCTTTCCCGGCCATGTAAACTTTTAATTCCTCCACTTGATTCGGAGGCATAGTATAGAGAATCTGGTTTCCCACACTATTAGTTGATATCATGCCCGAGGCATCGAAAGATTGCATGATATCATCGAACTCTTGTGCATTTTCATAATGCTGCCACATTTTCTTCATTATAACCGTTCTAGTAATTTGATGATTATCTCGATTAAGCAGTTCCATGATAATCATTGTTTTTAGTATGGCAGACTGACTGATTCCATGCCTACCCATCGTAGTTTTTCTGACATTACCCAGTAACTTCTCCGATTCAATTATTGCTTCCTCCATAGCTTCCTTCTTTAGAATTAGTGTCGGTTCTTGTGCGAGGGATAATAGCATAGCTACTTTCAAAACACTATCACCAAATCTATTTAGTGTGCCGGTTTCATCCCTCTCAGAAGTCTTAACTAATTCCTTAAAGTTTTCATACCAATCATCGTATATAATCCCTACCTCGTTAAACCATACTTCCCTACCATGTTTGGTTTTCTTCCACTTAAATTCGTCTGATTTAATTGCACCTGCAATTGGATGAAATTCTCCATTTAGTTTCGCCACCACCTTTAGATAATCGGCAGAACTAGTATAGTTAGGAGGATGAGAAAGAGGATATATAAGGCTATTAGAGACGCTAGATTCTTTCTCATAAACAATGAAAGTTCGTGCAAAATACCCACCCTGTATAGCTGAACGTGTAAAAAAGTCCTCAGACATGGCTTCATTAGTCGCAGTAAGCATAGTGATGGTGGGGTCTTTTAGCTCGAACGACTCCATTTTCAATAGACTTCGCCACTCCCCCACATTATACTGTCTGTCATATAAGTCGGTAAGTATTTTAGTAGCGACCCTATCTTCTACAATTGATGAGGATAGTTCTGACGAACAGATGAACGCTACCGATTTAGTTTGAACCTTACCTCCGGGTTGTGTATATGCAGTTCCTAAGTCCTTTAGTATTCCCTGAATAGAACTACGTCCACTAATGATTCGCGTGTTATTGACGGGTTTCACTAGCTGTCTAGCCATACTAATCGGTGGGCCTTTCTTTAGTCCAGACTCAGCATGTAGCATGACATAGATATTCGGGTATAAATTATAGATTTGTCTGTTAAGCCATACTTGGTCCTTTAACACAGCAGATAGGGCTGCTATAGCACTCCAATACCAAAAAGAAACTGGCGATTCCAGTTCCTCATGTTGTTTTATTATTTCCTGTATCCATGCCATTTGCTTTTGCTATCTGACATATACGATTGACGATATCAGTAATTTCGGAATCATCACGAGGCATCCATCCGGCATAGATAATCAATCTATGTAGGGCATAGATTTCATTAGGAGTTAGGTGATAATGAATTACCTTAACATTAGAAGGGTATGTCATTGGTATCAATTTCTCTGATTCTTTCATATTCTTTTTCTTCTCGTGATACCGCTGCTATTAAGAAAATTACTTGAGAAGCTAATTGTAAAAGACTATTGGCTTCTATTCTATTTATAGACCTAACCTCGAAATCCTTATCATCTCTGTGAACTAAAGTTAATTCAAATTGTTTAAGCATCATTACTCCATCGTTAGTTTTTTCATCGCGTTGTTATAGATGATATCACTCAGTCTACTGTCAGGGCGTAGATTAACCACTGTAAACTGTTCAGTAATAGACTTGGGAATTAGTGATAACATTTCAGCCGGTTTAGCAATTATAGGAATATCCTTAAACTTTCTCATTTCCATATAATTCTTACCAACTTCAATATCACATGGGATACTTAATTCATGTCTCCGCAACGTGCATCTTGAGAAATCTATTGGTCGTTCCATTTCCTCCTTGATAATAGGAATCCATTTCTCTTTCATAAAGATAGGAATACAAAATAGTAAAGCGTCATGCGCTTCCATTACAATCTTAATATTAGGTATTCTTTCTCTGATTCTCAGAGCTGCTGCTTTAGTGTTATCCGATACGGCTCGTTGAGGTAAATAAGAGAATCCCTGTCTAAATAAGTCCTCTCCAAACCTTTCATAAAATGTTCGTTTTCCCCCTTCCTTCGCATCTATACCATATGGTATTGGAGCTATTAATTGTCTATTTCTTTTTAATGCTTCGATTACTTCGGCTTGGAATACTCCTTGAACTTTAGGAGATTTTGCGTGGAATATTTTAAGTGCTCGCTCTGCAATCGCTTCCGAAATCGTAATAGGTATCTTATATTTTCGTGCTTGAGTGTTGAGTTCAATAGATGCTCGACGTTTTCCTGCGCCGAGGTGCCCTGCGTGTCTAAGAGTTTTACCAGCGAATCTAATAGGATGCTCGAAGCCAAGTATCTTTTTAGAATAATCAGATTCATTACCACCGAAAAACCAAGAAGCAGTAAGAGCGTGAATATCATGGTCATCATACATCCTCAGTGTTTCTTCGTCATTCGATAGTAAAGCAACTACTCGCGCTTCTGCTTGGGAACTATCTGCACCAATAAATTCTTCTTCCTCAGTATCGGGAACATACATTCCCCGAATATCTGCACCAATATCACCATGCTTAGTCATGGTCTGAAAAGCTGTTCCTAATACCTTATTCTTTTTCTTACCATTCTCATCTATTACTTCCACAATTGGACGGATAGGAGGGTCTTGTTGTCCAGTGGAAGTCCTACCTGTATCGAGACATGAAAAGTAAGTAGTTCGCATTCGTCCGTCATAGTCGGGGAGTGCCATAAGATAGGTTGAGATAGACTTCCTAACTCGTCGTCCTTCCAAGATAAGCTCACATATTTTACGATGCTCTGGTTTTTTGACAGCAGTTGGACTGTTAAGTAAAGCCGTAATATCTTCTTCACCTGTAGTATCCTTTCTAGGTAACTTTAGATTATCCCAAAGTAAGATGCCGACTTGCGTATGAGAGGCAACATTAATTTCTGTGCCAACGAGTTGAAATAACTCATATCTAACCCTTTCATCCCATTCTACATATTTACGCAATAAAGCATCTCGTCCTACAGTATCAACTTTAAATCCTTGATTTTCAATACTCCAATATAGTTCAGGTAGCCTCATTAGAAAGTTCTCGAAGAATGGACGCTGACCTAATTCATCTAAGTCTGCGTCCATATTCTCATCTACTTCGAGGGTAACACAGGCATCCCTCGCGCATCCAGTAAGTAGGTCGGAGATGGACCCTTTATACATTCCTTCATCTTTATAGAAGGGTTCCTCAGTATATAATGAGGTGTTAAATGCGAGGTTCTTCGGGAGTTCGGGATTAATTGCATGCGCTTTAAGCATCGTATCTGAAATAAGTCGTTTAATAATGAAGCCAAGTCGCTTGATTTTATCTCTATCGTAATTGAAGTTCTGTCCAATGATATCTTTTTCATATAGCATCTCCGCAAGAATAATCCAACATTGAACTAAGTCACTGTCGGGAATAGTTGATATACCATCACAATTCCATAGTGGAACTGTAATCCCATGATGCTTAGCAAGAGATAGTCCCATACAAACTGGTATACAAGTTCCATTGGCTTCGATATCTACAGCCATTCTGGAGACAGATTTATATCTATCGCGGAACTCTGCTAATTGCGCGGAGTTTCGACAGATTTCTAATGCTCTAGAAGGTAGAACTAACTCAGGAAAACTGGATTGATATTTAGCTCTCTTGAAATCGAATACCATTATTTGTCGATTCCAGTATCCTTTAAATTCTGCTCCTGACGTTTGGTGTAATAGATGTGCTGGATGATATGTAGGCACAAACTTAACCCCCATACCATGCATAATGCTCCCACGATAGTAATTAATTTTAGTTTTGCCAGATAAAGCCCAAAGAGCAGCACCGCCAAGTGCAACGATACAATTAGGCTTAATGCCATTAATTTCCTCCTGTAATTCATGTAATTGTTCTTCTACATCTATTCCAACATTTCTAGCTCTTATTGCAAAAGGAATCTTCTTACCGGAAAGGTTGGGTGGGACTTCATACTTACTTACATTAGACAACCAACAATTGTCTTTACGAATCCCGGCATCGAAGCAAAGTCTCTCTAATTCTTTTCCTGATGCCCCTATAAATGGCAGACCTGCGGTCGTTTCTTGGTAAGAGGGGGAATCACCAAGAAAGAAAATTTTAGCCCCTATTGGACCGTGGCCTGGAACGTATTTCATTTTACTTTTCAGTTATATCTTCTTCATTAACAGCGATAGAAGCATTAGCCCACATAACTGTTTGTTGTAAGTTAGTGAGAGCTAATGAACGCTCTCTACTATCTAAACAACATTTAGTAATTATTTCGGCAAATTGTTTTGCCGTCATTCTAATTAGTTGATATCGTTCGGGTTGAGTTCCGAATGGTTTGTGATACGTAAAGTTTCGTTCAATGGTCATTTAGTTTTCTCCGCGTAAATGGATTCAAGTTTCTTTTCTTGAGCTTCAGTTAAATTCCACTTGTTAGCAATCTTTATAGCCATTTCTTCTATAAAGAGAGTCTCCCAATTGTTCAGTAAATCCGAGGCTTCATCTAGTATAGTGCTACACCAGTATTCCACAACATCATGTGGTTGGGGAGTCCATATTTTACTCATTATTTTTACCTATCCCATTACAACAGTTCGAGGAGCAGTAATAGCATCCATTTCTTCATTATGATATGCAGTTAGCATAGAAATAATCTGGTCCAATTTTGCATTAATATCACCTGGAATTGGAGGGGGTTCAGGCGGAGGAGTAGAACCTAGAGAATCTAAGCTGTAAACTGGTTCAAAAAGCTGTCCAGTTAAATCAATACTATCTCCATTTAGACTAAGTTCAGGAGTAGATGTTCCCGCCGCGAGGATTACATCCCATCCTACAAAAGGTGAAGAAATAGCTACAACATCCTTAGAGTGAGGTCTACCCGCGCCTGCACTCTTATGTCCCCATCCAGTAGCGGGAAAAGAAAACTTTAACTGTTGCGCAAGCTTATGTGTCCAATCCTGAGATGCAGTCTCATCAGACTTAGGAATTGGAAACTTGTTTGCAAACTGTGTAATAACAGCCTTAACTTCGGGTGTGAGTTGCATTTTATCCCCTCGTGTTTAACTTCCTTAACGCTGCTTGACGAGTTTCGCATTTCAGAATCTTCTCATCAGAGTGTATTGTATAAGCAAGTCGTAGGTTCTCGCTTACCAACCCGGTGCTACACTCAAAATGTTCGGCAGTTTTAGTGACAGTCCAATTTTTTTCTCTACATGACATGGCTAAGTGAAAAATCTCCATTATGGTCACTTTACCATGCCATGTAGATTCATTAGTATAACGCTCTTTGAAGGTCATTCGACTTCTATTTCAGCTGTATGATGTTCATCAGCTACAACACTAATCTTGATGGCTCTCCATCCCTTGCCTTCAACTTCAATTGGTGTAAATTCTACTTTCATTCCATTCTTCAATTCTGTGAATTTAGTAGTATCTTGTTTCAATGAAGTCCAGTGAAAGAAGATTCTGGTAAACTTAATATCCTTAGAGGATATGAAGCCCCATCCACTTTCAGATACTTTAATAATCTTACCCCTCATACGAATTTCATCGGTTGTAGTTTCCATCTCAATTATCCTTTAATTAAAGAGTCCCGATTTCTCCCCTGCTCGGGACAACACAGGTCGAGAATATTCTATCCGGTAGAATAGAATATATCGGAGAAGGCGGGGACTCACTCGGTATTTTACGTCTATAGGTTATAGCACCTGGTAGCACGTTGAGTGAGTCCCCTATCACTAGAATAACCTTTCGGCCTCTATGCGGCTAGTCATCAGTATATTCGAGCCATACTGATAGGATACTTTTCCGGCTATTCTAATGGGTCTTTAGCCCTTGTCATCAGTATATTCGAGGTATGGGTCTAGTTCTTCCTCCGGTTCAGTTTCATCAAGGATTTCATCAGATTTGGATTCTTCATCCATATCTGCAACATCCATATCTTCTGGTTTGGTATCTTCCGGCATTGTAATTCTCCCCAAATGCACCCGGCTATTAGGACCACTTTATCCTAATTTTCATTTCAGACACTCTCCACAGTGGCCTACTGCTTAAGTCTTCAGTATCTATCATATGGTGTCCCATACAATAAAAGCCGGGTAGTAAGAATCCGGGGATGTTATGTGCTACAGAACTGGAAGTAGCCCATCTTATTCAATATATTCGATGGCATCCCCAGCAAATTAGTTACACAGCAGCCGTAACTTCAGAGCGCGGAGTCCGATACTTGTGGTTCACCCTATTGACAAGGCGACCCTGATAAGTATCATTCTCTACGAAAACATCGACTTCCCTACCTTCGGCGGACTTAAGGTCAAAGCGAGTCCCTGACTTAACTTCCACGCCGAAAGACTGAAGGAATCCAACAGCAAAACCGATAGCCTTGCTATTGAAATTCCAATCCAGCGGAACTCCCTTAAACTCCAATTCCCCCGTATCACCATTGAACAAGATAGTTGCTTCAACGGGATAGTTGGTGGATGGCCCCTTCTCAGACTGTTTCGCGGGAGCCTCTCCGATAGTGTCAATCTTGACTCGATACCATGCGGGAGTGATAATCTTCCCACGCATCAAGTCGCGGTCACTAAAGCTGATAACTGGCATTGGTCTGCACTCCTACTTGATTGTTGTTGATAGTGGTGGTGTGATGAAAGGTGTAACTAGTGTGAGTGTTGGTATCCTTTCTATTGGTTTTTCATTAGTAAGTTTAGTGATGGCCGGAGCTATGAACTTTTCATACAACGGCTCACTATTGAATACAATTTCTTGTGGTAGTGGTAATGAAGTTCGGGCATAATCATTACCTGTATGGACTGTCATTAACGCATACTGACCCTCCTTGTCTGCTTCAAACGCAGGCTTGACATTGAAGTGATATACTTCTGTCATGTAAGCTGCGATTTTAGCAGAGATTTTCTCCGCACCAGTTACGATGATGCGCGAGTGATGAGTGAGTTTGTTTGCATCATTATCCTTACGAGCACCGAGGATATGAGCAATCAAAATCACATGGACATTGTGGAATTTATGAATGTCCTTGAGTAGAGCAATCATTTCCTGAAAGGCTGAGGACTCAGCATTAAATTCCTCAAATCCAGATACAGGTATGTTACCTATCTTCTTTCCTGTATTATCCTGAGCCTTAGCTTTACGCACTTGTCGAGTCATAGCATCACCACCTGAAGTGATACTATCTACAATGAGAGTCTTGAATGGACAGTTTACCTGTAATTGTTCCATCTTAGCGCGAGGTTTATCCCAATCAGTGAAATCATCAAAA
>Ga0315291_10008612_pt1 | contig 12529 bp, 23 predicted proteins | sample YL17G12_20_MG_FD_203070 | JGI IMG/M metagenome (GOLD analysis project Ga0315291, IMG submission 203070) | Sediment microbial communities from Yellowstone Lake, YNP, Wyoming, USA - YL17G12_20 | ecosystem: Environmental > Aquatic > Freshwater > Lake > Sediment | place: USA: Wyoming | collected... | reverse complement strand
CGATGCCGCAGACGCGTGAGCACATATTATTGGCACGGCAGGTAGGGGTGCCGTACATAGTGGTATTTTTGAACAAGGTGGATCAGGTAGATGATCCGGAGTTATTGGAGTTAGTGGAGTTAGAGTTACGGGAGTTATTATCGAAGTATGAGTTTCCTGGGGATGAGATACCGATAATACGGGGGAGTGCGTTGGAGGCGATGAATGCGGCGGTTAGTGGGGAGCGGGAGACGCCGAAGTTTGAATGTATATATGAGTTAATGAAGGCGGTCGATGAATACATACCGACGCCGAAGCGGGAGATAGAGCGGCCGTTTTTGATGCCTGTGGAGGATGTATTTAGCATAACGGGGCGAGGGACGGTGGGGACGGGGCGAGTGGATCGAGGGATAGTACGGGTAGGAGATGAGGTAGAGGTAGTAGGGTTAGGGGCGAAGCGGCGGTCTGTGGTAACGGGGGTAGAGATGTTTCGGAAGATATTGGATCAGGGGCAGGCGGGGGACAATATTGGGGTGTTATTGCGAGGGGTGGATAAGGATGAGTTAGAGCGTGGGATGGTGATAGCGGCGCCGGGTTCGATAACGCCGCATACGAAGTTTAAGGGGCAGGTATATATATTGACGAAAGAGGAGGGTGGTCGGCACACGCCGTTTTTCAATGGGTATCGGCCGCAGTTTTATTTTCGGACGACGGATGTTACGGGGGTAGCGACGTTGCCGGAGGGAGTCGAGATGGTGATGCCGGGTGATGATGTTCAGATGTCGGTTGAGTTGATAGTGCCGATAGCGATGGAAGAGGGGTTGCGGTTTGCAATTCGAGAAGGCGGCAGAACCGTCGGCGCCGGCGTCGTAGCGCAGATAATCGAATAAACTTAACAAGAGGAGTTTGAAAATTGGCTCGACGTCAGAGAATACGAATAAAGTTAAAAGCTTACGATCACAATCTTATTGATAAATCAACCGACAAGATTGTTCGTCAGGCAAAATCAACGGGTGCTGTGGTTTCAGGACCGATTCCACTCCCGACGAAGAGAACGGTGTATACGGTTTTGCGTTCACCGTTTGTTGATAAAAAATCCAGGGAACAATTTGAGACCAGAATCCATAAGCGGTTGATTGATATATATCATACATCGTCAAAGACGATAGATGCGTTGATGAAGTTGGAATTGCCAGCTGGTGTGGATATAGAAATCAAGGTGTGATATGATAAAGTTGCTTGGAAAAAAGCGGTATATGTCAACAGTGTTTGACAAAAAACGCAATCAAGTGCCGATTACCGTCCTTGAAATTGGTCCCTGCTATGTAACACAGATAAAGACACTTGATAAAGATGGGTATCAGGCGGTTCAAATTGGATATGCAGATACAAAGGAAAATAAAATAACCAAACCAATTATTGGACATACAAAGAAGGCTGGGGCGCCATCGGTAAATCGGTTAATAGAATTCAAGACCGCAGAATTAGAGAAGTATACTCCTGGTGCGCCGATAACCGTTGAGGCGTTTTCAGTTGGGGATAAAGTAACGGTGTCGGCGCGGTCAAAGGGACGCGGGTTTCAAGGTGTCGTACGGCGGTATCACTTTGCTGGTGGTCCCAAGACACATGGTCAGTCAGACCGGTTACGTGCCCCCGGTTCAATTGGTGCTTCATCGTTCCCGTCTCGCGTCATTAAGGGAATGCGGATGCCGGGACATATGGGTAATAAAAAAGTTACTATGTGCAATTTATTGGTTATTGATATTGACGTGGATAAAAATCTTTTAACCGTTAAAGGTTCGGTTCCCGGTTATCGAAACACGCCTGTAGAAGTGAGAAAAGGATAAAAAGATGGAGCTTATAATTCATAAAGTGGATGGAACACCAAGCGGTGAAATAATAACGCTCCGGGATGAGATATTTACTGTGGATGATAAGAATCATCTCATTTATCAAGCGGTGCTTGCCTATTTAGCGAATCAACGGCAGGGTACTCACCAATCAAAGACTCGTGCAATGGTGAGCGGCGGCGGCAAAAAGCCGTGGCGCCAAAAAGGTACGGGACGAGCCCGCGCCGGCAGTATTCGGTCAATTATCTGGCGAGGCGGCGGTAAAGCATTCGGACCGCATCCGCATCGGTATACAATGGGTATTAACCAAAAGGAGAAACGGTTGGCACGCCGTGCCGCCCTCTCTGATAAAGCACGGAATAATGCAATTACTCTGATAGAAGACTTTACTATAAATGAGCCGAAAGCTCAATTTATTGCTGATATATTGAAAGCATTGAATATTAACACGGATGACCGCACAATACTGGTTCTTAAAGAACATTCACCAATACTCTGGCAATCCTGCAGAAATATTAAAAATTTATCGGTTCGTCCGGCATATCAGCTCTGCACATACGATATTGTTAGACAAGAACGGATTATAGTCCAAAAAAGTGCGATGGAACACATCAATGAGGTGTTTTAACGGTGGAAACATTTAACGTTATTATACGGCCGCTGGTTACAGAAAAATTATCGAATTTGACAGAAAAACAAAACCAGTATGGATTTGTTGTCAGTAGTGAAGCAAATAAGATTGAAATCAAACGTGCTATCGAGAAGAAGTTTGGTGTTAAAGTAAAGTCTGTTCGCACGGTAAATGTGTTGGGAAAAGTGAAGACGTTAGGAAGATTTTCCGGAAGGCGAAGCAATTGGAAAAAAGCGATTGTTTCGTTGGAATCAGGGCAAAAAATCACATTATTCGAGGGAGCATAATAGATGACGCTGAAACAGTATAAGCCGGTAACACCGGGACAGCGGTTTAAAACGGATATTGTTCGGGAGTTTACGCGGGGGAAGCCTGAAAAATCACTTACCGTTGCATTGACGAAGACCGGTGGACGGAATAATAATGGGCGGATGACCTGCCGTCACCAAGGCGGTGGTCATAAGCGAGTATATCGTATCATTGATTTTAATCGGAGTAAATATAATATCCCTGCCCGAGTGGAATCTATAGAATATGACCCGAATCGTTCAACGTTTATTGCGTTGGTTGTCTATGCTGATGGAGATAAACGGTATATTCTCTGCCCCTTAGGATTAAAAGTTGGCAATGTTGTTTATTCAGGAGCCGATTGCGAAATAAAGGTTGGTAATGCATTACCGTTAGAGAAAGTACCGTTGGGAACATTTATTCATAATATAGAGCTGAGGCCCCAAAAGGGTGGACAGGTTGCACGCAGTGCGGGAGCAGCCGCACAATTAGTCGCAAAAGAAGATAAGTATGGAATTGTTAAAATGCCTTCCGGGGAAATGCGGAAGTTTTTATTATCCTGTTATGCAACGATTGGACAGCTCAGTAATGTTGAACATGAGAATGTTTCAATTGGCAAAGCTGGCCGGAACCGCTGGTTGGGCAAGAGACCGAGTGTGCGAGGGGTTGCAATGAATCCGCACGACCATCCGATGGGCGGGGGAGAAGGAAAATCCTCTGGCGGACGGCATCCCTGTACCCCGTGGGGCAAACCAACGAAAGGGTACAAAACTCGAACAAAACATGCTGAACAGAATAAGCTTATTGTTAAGCGTCGTAAGTAAAAAGGAGAGACTTATTAATGGCGAGATCATTGAAAAAAGGTCCATATCTTGATGAGAAATTATTGAAGAAAGTCCTCGAACTGCAAAGAACCAGTCAAAAAAAAGTTACAAAAACGTGGGCACGAAATTCAACAATACCGCCTGAGTTTGTCGGTTCGACTATTGCCGTGCATAATGGAAATAAATTTATTCCCGTATATATCACAGAAAATATGGTTGGACATAAATTAGGAGAATTTGCACCGACACGAACCTTTCGAGGGCACAGCGGGAGTAAATCAGATAAAACTGCATCAGTAAGATAGAGTGAGAGAAACTACTTTAAGTAAGGCGTCGTATGGAAGCACGGGCACGAGCAAAATATGTTCGATCATCACCTCGCAAATTGCGGCGGGTTGTTGAACTTATTCGAGATAAAAACGTAAATGAAGCCATTGATATACTGCATTTTATGCCGAAACGGGCTGCGCGGATTGTTGAAAAAGTACTGCGGTCAGCAGTAGCAAATTTGGTGCATATAGAAGGTACCCGTAAGGTAGATATTGATGGATTACGGATTATTAAGGTAATGGTAGACGGGGGACCGATGGCGAAGCGGTTTCAGCCTGCACCGATGGGGAGAGCACTGAGAGTCCGCAAACGATTCAGTCATATTACGCTCGTTGTCGGGGAAGAGTAATTATCAGTGAGAGACAAATCCGCCTTTGGCGGACAGGAGGTATGATTGGGACAGAAAACGAATCCCATAGGTTTGCGTTTAGGTATCATAAAGACCTGGAATTCAAACTGGTTTGATGAGCGCAATTTCGCAGAGAAATTGCAGGAAGACCTGATGCTACGGCGGTATATACAGAACCGATTGCAGCGTGCAGGGGTATCAAAAATAGAAATTGAACGGACGGCAAAAAAGGTTACTCTTAATATCAAAACAGCACGTCCCGGTATTGTAATCGGCCGAAAAGGGACAGAGGTAGACAAACTAAAAGAAGAGTTGAAAAAAGTTACCGAAAAAGATATTCAATTAAATATTGAAGAAATAAAGCGTCCTGAACTTGACGCATTCCTCGTTGCGGACAATATTGCTCGGCAATTGGAGGCAAAGATATCCTACCGTCGAGCAATGAAAAAAGCAATTGTATCTACGATGCGGATGGGAGCGGAGGGAATTCGCATAAAATGCGGAGGAAGGTTAGCAGGTGCAGAAATGGCGCGGAGCGAAGAGTACAAAGAGGGACGTATTCCGCTTCATACTCTGAGGGCAGATATTGATTATGCAACCGCAACCGCAATCTCAACCTATGGTTGTATCGGTGTAAAGGTATGGATTTGTTTAGGTGAAGTGTTTGGCACTCAGGCAACTCAAACAGCTTAAAACTGGCAGAAGGGTAACGGCAGATGTTAGCGCCTAAAAAAACAAAATATCGGAAGATGCAGCGCGGTAAAAACAGAGGAAAAGCCCAGCGTGGTGCGACGATTAATTTTGGACAATATGGATTAAAATCACTTGAACATGGATGGATAACCAGCCGACAGATAGAAGCGGCTCGTATCGCAATTACGCGGCACGTAAAACGCGGCGGAAAAGTCTGGATTCGCATTTTCCCCCATAAACCGATTACCTTAAAACCGGCTGAAACCCGAATGGGTAAGGGAAAAGGAAACCTGGAGTACTGGGCGGCTGTCGTCAAACCGGGAACAATTCTTTTTGAATTAAGCGGGATTGGCATTGAAGTCGCAAAAGAAGCAATGCGGCTGGCTGCACATAAACTCCCGATCAAAACCAAATTTGTATCAGAGGAATAAAGCTCATTATGAAAATGTATGAAATTAATAATATGACCCGCCAGGAAATTGAGCACGCATTGGAAGATACGATTATGGCGTATACGAATTTGCGGTTTCAAAAGGCGACGCATCAGCTCGATAACCCAATCAAGCTTCGGTATCTTCGGAGAGATGTTGCACGGCTTAAAACAGTTCTTCTGGAGTTTAATTCAGGAATACGTATTCCTAAAAAATCCCCGGCAGGAGAGCCAAAGCCTGCAGAATCTGAAAAGTAGTAATCTTTATAGAAGAGCAGACTGGTATGGAAGAAAGAAATAAGCGAAAAGTCCGCATCGGACACGTCTCAGGCAATAAGATGAATAAAACCGTTACCATAACAGTGGAGCGGCGGATAAAGCACCCATTATATGGTAAATACTTAAAAAGAACCAAGAAACTGCATGCTCATGATGAAAAGAATGAGTGCGGCATCGGCGATTTAGTAAAAGTAATGGAAACACGACCCTTAAGCAAAACGAAACGATGGCGCGTTATTGAGATACTTGAAAAGGCGAAGTAGGTTGACCTATGATTCAGCATGAAACAATCCTTAATGTTGCAGATAATACAGGTGCAAAAAAGGTACTCTGTTTTCATCTGTTTGGCGGAACGAAGAAGAAATACGCAAGAGTCGGTGATGTAATCAAAGTCGCCGTAAAAACCGCACTTCCGGCGGCGAATATTAAAAAGGGTCAAATTGCACTTGCTGTAATTGTGCGAACAAAAAAGGAAATTCGGAGAAAAGATGGTTCTTATATTCGATTTGACGATAATGCCGCTGTCCTTATTAATCCAGACCATGAACCGATTGGAACGCGTATTTTTGGACCCGTTGCTCGTGAGCTGCGCGAGAAACAGTATATGAAAATTGTGTCATTAGCCCCGGAAGTTATATAGGATTAAGTACTATGAAAGTTGTAAAAAATGACCTCGTGCTGGTGATTTCCGGTAACGAAAAAGGCAAAAAAGGAAAAGTATTAAAAACATTCCCGGATGCTCGGCGGATTATAGTGGAAGGTGTGAATTTAATCAAACGGCATACAAAACCCTCCCAGAAGAATGTTCATGGTGGAATTGTTGAAAAGGAGGGAACCATCCATGTCTCAAATGTGATGGTTATCTGTCCGAAATGCAATACCGCCAGCAGAGTTAAACATAGAATTTTAGAAAACGGTAAAAGTGTCCGGGCTTGTGGAAACTGCTCGGAAATGCTGACCGCTGTGTCCTCATAACATTGGCAGTGAGAGTTATTACGATGGCAGAAAAGCAGGAAAATAATCAAAAAACCGAACCGGAATCTGCAGAGAAACCGGTTAAAAAAGATGAGCGGGTTTCTGGCTCAGGAACTGAGACCCATGTTGAAGAAAAAGCTGAAAAAACAAAATCAGCGAAGGTAAAACCAGCGAAAGAAAAACCTGAATCAGAAAAATCAAAGGCAAAGCAAGAACCGACAAAAGCGCCTTCGGATAAGAAAAAAACTGCGAAAAGTGAAAAACGTACCGGAAAAGAACCTTCTCAGAAAGAAGCGGTTTCTGTAGAACCCAAACCTATCCTCCGATTATATGTAAAATATAAAAATGAGATCATCCCGGCATTAATGAAACAGTTCTCATATAAAAATATCAACCAGGTGCCGAAAGTAGTAAAAATTTCGGTCAATGTGGGTATGGGGAAGGCTTTGCAGAATAATAAACTGCTTGAATCGGCAGCAGATGACCTGGCAGTGATTACCGGGCAGAAACCGATTATAACAAAAGCAAAGAAGTCAATATCTAACTTTAAATTGCGGGCTGGCAACCCGATTGGCTGTAAAGTAACCCTGCGCCGGGAGCGAATGTATGAGTTTTTGGACAGGCTTATCACCATAGCGATTCCCCGTATCAGAGACTTCCGCGGTATATTCGATAAAGCCTTTGATGGTTTTGGCAATTATACGTTAGGCATTAAAGAGCAAATCATTTTTCCTGAAATAAATTATGATAAAGTGGAATCCATTCACGGAATGGATATAACAATAGTAACGAATGCGAAGACTGATGAAGAAGCGCGGGCATTGTTAAAGCTGTTTGGTATGCCCTTTGTTGAAGCTTCAGAATCAATGGTAACCGTATAGGTAGAACAATAAACAGAAGTGGAATAACTGTGGCTAAAAAATCACTCATCGTAAAGTCAAAGAGGACACCGAAGTATGCAGTGCAAAAATATCATCGGTGTTTTCGGTGCGGAAGACCCCGTGGATATTTGCGAAAGTTTGGGATTTGCAGAATCTGTTTCCGGCAATTAGCGCTCCAGGGTAATATTCCCGGGATTACTAAATCAAGCTGGTAATTTTGATTGAATTGAGGAGTAGTTCAATGAGTTTAACAGACCCGATTGCGGATTATTTGACACGCATCCGTAATGCTTTAAAGGCAAAGAAAAATTATGTTGATGTTCCATCGTCAAATATGAAAAAGGCTATAACAAAAATATTGATGGATGAACATTATATTCGCGATTATATTATTATTGACGATGGATTACAGGGGAATATTCGGATTTATTTAAAATATGACAATGGGGATCCGGTTATTTCAAATATAAAGAGAGTATCAAAGCCGGGATTACGGAAATATGTAGGAGTGGATAACATTCCGCGGGTACTCAATAATTTGGGTATTGCAATTGTCAGTACGCCCGTAGGAGTTATAACGAATAAAGAAGCTCGTCGTCGGCATGTTGGCGGAGAAGTACTCTGCTATATTTGGTAATGAGCAACAAGGAGTATCGTGTGTCTCGAATTGGCAAACAACCCATAACAGTTCCGGACGGTGTTACCTGCACCATAAATGAAAATACAATTATGGTGAAAGGAGCATTGGGAGTATTATCTTCTCAATTACCGTCTGAAGTGCAAGTAAATTGCAGTGATGATATTGTCCGTGTTGAGCGTACTGGAGAAACAAAGAGACATCGTGCTTTTCATGGATTATATCGGGCGATTATCAATAGTATGGTGATAGGCGTATCACAGGGATTTAAGCGGGAATTAGAAATTCAAGGAGTTGGATATACTGCAGATGCCCGGGGGAAAAATATCAATTTGAATTTAGGATTTTCGCATTCAATATTATTTAAACCGCCAGCGGAGATTACGATAGAACTTCAATCTCGTACTGCAATTGTCGTAAAAGGCATTGACAAACAATTAGTTGGAGAGGTTGCGGCAAAAATCCGTTCGTTTCGACCGCCGGAACCATATAAAGGGAAGGGAATCCGGTATGTTGGCGAGGAAGTGCGGCGCAAAGTTGGCAAGACATCTGGTTAATTATTGAGCGGGTCGTATCTTATGAAAAATAAAGAAAAAGTACAGCAAAAGCTGCGGCTGCGGCATAAAATGCGGATTCGAAAAAAAATATCCGGGACACTGGAGCGTCCGCGATTGGTTGTTTATCGCGGCAATCGCAATATTATTGCACAGCTTGTTGATGATACACGTCAGCGGACGCTGGCAACGGTAACGAGCTTAGCTCACTCATATAATGATCTTAAAAAATCAACAAAAGGGAAATTGGAAGTGAGCAAACAGATTGGTATAGATATAGCAAAAGCGGCTCAAAGACTCAATATTACGAAAGTGGTGTTTGACCGGAATGGTTTTAAATATCAGGGTCGAGTTAAAAAAGTTGCGGATGGCGCACGTGAGACGGGTCTTATATTCTAATTGCCACAATACCCGATTTCATTTATAAGGAGAGCAGATTTGGAAATTAAGAATCCAGCAGAAATTGAATTAAAAGAAAAAGTCGTGCACATTAATAGGGTCGCCAAGGTTGTTAAAGGAGGCCGGCACTTTAGTTTTAATGCAATTGTTGTTGTCGGCAATTGCGAAGGTATTGTTGGTGTCGGGTTGGGGAAAGCACGCGAGGTAACCGATGCAATTACAAAAGGCGTGGAAAATGCCCGAAAGTCGCTTTTTAAAATCCCAATTATCAACGGGACTATTACTCACGATGTTCTTGGTATATTCGGGACGGCAAAAGTATTTATGAAACCGGCGTCTCCCGGTACCGGAATTATAGCTGGCGGTCCCGTCAGAGCAATTATGGAATTGGCAGGTGTTCAGAACGTTCTTACTAAATCAATAGGTACAAACAACCCTCATAATGTTGTTAAAGCATCACTGAATGGTTTAAAAAACCTTATGGATACCTATAGTGTTGCACGAAAAAAAGGTATACCGATAAATCAAATTTATCAATAGAATTGAGCTATGAAACAAACAGCAAAAAAGGATAGCAGAAGCGTTAAGATTCAGTACGTAAAGAGCGCAATTGGATATGAAAAAACACAGAAATTGACAATTAGGGCGCTTGGATTTCACCGGCTGGGTCAGATAATTGAAAAGAACGATACTCCGCAGATTCGGGGTATGATTAATAAGGTATCTCATTTGGTTAGAATTATTGAGGAGTAATATAATCGGTATGAAGTTAAATGAGCTACAACCGGTTGCCGGTTCTCGGAGGAATAGAAAGCGGGTCGGACGGGGAGCAGGAGCCGGTACCGGCGGCACCAGTGGACGGGGAAATAAAGGTCAAAAATCACATTCTGGTAATAAAATACCGGTGCGATTTGAGGGCGGTCAGATGCCCTTACAGCGCCGTGTCCCGAAATTCGGTTTCACGAATATTTTTAAAAAATCCTGTCAAATTATCAATGTAGCCGCACTTAAAAAAGTAAAAGGTAAACAGAAGGTTGAAATAAGTGATTTAGCGGCAGCGGGATTGGTGAAATCTCCAGTAATTCCGATTAAACTTCTTGGTAAAGGGAGCATTGATTTCCCGTTGGAAATTACTGCACATTCGGCGAGTAAATCAGCAATTGAAAAAATTACCCAGGCGGGAGGCGTGGTACATCTATTATGATAGAGAAAATCCAAAGTATCTTCAAGATACCTGAACTGCGGAAGAGAATTTTATTTACGACTGGTCTCCTGATAGTATATCGGTTAGGAGCCCATATACCGGTTCCGGGGATTAACGCAGACGCACTCGGTGAATGGTTTGCTCAGTCTGCGTCTACAACACTCTTTGGTCTGTATGATATGTTTGCTGGAGGAGCATTTCAAAAAGCAACCATTTTTGCACTCGGCATTATGCCCTATATCAGCTCCTCAATTATTATACAGTTGCTTGGTGCAGTGATTCCCTATTTTCAGAAATTACAGAAAGAAGGGGAAGAAGGACGGAAGAAGATAACGCAGTTAACACGGTATGGAACTGTTTTTATATCAGCGATGCAGGCATGGGGTGTATGCAAGTTTTTGAAGAGCCTTGGGGCAACGAAGTCAGGATTATATATAGTTTCTCCTGATGCAGGAATCGGATTTTATGTTTACATAATACTAACGCTTACCTGCGGAACAATTTTAATAATGTGGCTTGGCGAGCAAATAACAGAACGGGGAATCGGCAACGGTATTTCGCTCATCATTATGATAGGAATTGTTGCCCGCTATCCGAGCAGTTTTATACAGGAATATTATCAGTTATATAGTGGCAACCGTGCGCTGTTAGTTGAGATATTTTTACTTGGATTACTGTTTGTTACTATTGCAGCAGTTGTGTTAATAACGCAGGGCACCCGAAAAATTCCGGTTCAATATGCCAAACGAGTCATCGGGCGAAAGGTATATGGCGGTCAGTCAACACATATACCGATGCGGGTAAATACTGCGGGTGTTATGCCGATTATATTTGCACAGTCTATCATTTTTATTCCGCAGACCATTTCTGTTGCATTTCCACACAGCGAATTGATGCAAAATTTTGGGAAACTTTTTTCATCTCAATATGAGATATATTGGGTATTAGAAGCATTATTGATTATATTTTTCACATATTTTTATACTGCTATTGCCTTTAATCCGATGGATGTGGCTGATAATATGAAGAAATACGGCGGTTTTATTCCCGGTGTCCGTCCCGGCAAAAAGACTGCTGAATTTATAGATAACATATTGACAAAAATCACCTTGCCCGGTTCAATATTTTTAGCACTTATTTCGATATTCCCATATTTTATTAATAAAACATTTAAAGTAGAATATAGTTTTGCATCAATATATGGTGGTACCGGTGTGCTCATTGTCGTTGGTGTTGCACTTGATACCTTACAGCAGATAGAATCTCATTTATTAATGCGGCATTATGATGGATTTATGAAGTCAGGGCGTATACGTGGGAGGCGATAACCCTATGCGACTCGTCATAATAGGAGCTCCAGGAGCAGGAAAAGGAACGCGAGCCAAAAGAATAGCAAACAAATATGGAATGCCGCATATTTCAACAGGCGATATAATTCGTGCGGCAATACGAGATGGAACGATATTAGGAATGAAAGCAAGGGGTTATGTTGAAAAAGGGGAATTAGTACCGGATGATTTAATCATAGAGTTAATAGAAAATCGCTTGAGGGAAAGCGATTGTAAAGATGGTTTTATTCTTGATGGGTTTCCGCGCTCACTTTCTCAGGCGAAAGCGCTGGATAAACTCCTCACTACAGCGGATAAACTATTAACCGCTGTTATTACTGTTGAAGTTCCGGTGGAGGAGATAATTACTCGGATAAAAAATCGGCTGATATGCGGAAATTGCGGAAAAGACTACAACATAGTAACTAATCCGCCGCCCGAATCAATGATATGTCCGGCGTGCGGAGGTGAGATTTATAAACGAGCCGATGATACTGATGATACTGTTCGACACAGATTATCGGTTTACGAAAAAGAGACTGCACTGTTGACTTCATATTATAAGAGCAAAAAGATTTTAATGAAATTAGATGGGCTTATTCCTCCGGATCAAGCGGTAGAATATATTGATGCGATTTTGAAAGGTAAACACGAATGATTCATCGCCGTTCACCGAAAGAAATTGAACTCATACAAGCGGCAGCTGAAATTTTAATAGAGACCTTTCGGCACGTTGAGACAATTTTAGAACCGGGGAAAAAGACAGATGACATTGATAAAGAAATAGAACGATTTATTAATAAATCGAAGGGGAAGCCGGCTTTTAAGGGGTATCGGGGATTTCCGAAAAGCAGTTGCATATCAATTGATGAAGAAGTCGTACACGGAATTCCGGGGA
>Ga0315291_10008610_pt1 | contig 12533 bp, 9 predicted proteins | sample YL17G12_20_MG_FD_203070 | JGI IMG/M metagenome (GOLD analysis project Ga0315291, IMG submission 203070) | Sediment microbial communities from Yellowstone Lake, YNP, Wyoming, USA - YL17G12_20 | ecosystem: Environmental > Aquatic > Freshwater > Lake > Sediment | place: USA: Wyoming | collected... | reverse complement strand
GCGCCAGCCGCAACCCCCGTTCCACCGTCGGCACCCAGACCGAGATCTACGACTACCTGCGTCTCCTCTTTGCCCGCGCCGGCCGCCCCCACTGTCCCAACTGCGGCCGCCTCATCGAGCGACAGACCGTGCAGCAGATCGTCGATGCCATCCTCGCCCTGCCCGGCGGCCAGCGCCTCATGATCCTCGCGCCCCTCATCCGCGACCGCAAAGGCGAGCACCTCCAGGTCTTCGAGGACGCCCGCCGCGCCGGATTCGTGCGTGTGCGGCTGGACGGGCAAGTGCGCGACCTCGGCGAGGATATCGACCTCGACAAGAACCGCCGCCACACCATCGAGCTGGTGGTGGACCGTCTTGTCACCGAGGAGCCCGGCGAGGCGCCTGCCGCCGAGAGCGGCGCCCCGGCGGACAGCCGCTCGCGGCTCACCGATTCCGTCGAGACGGCCCTCCGGCTGGGCGCCGGCGTCGTCCAGGTCGCCATCGAGGGTGAGGACGAGCGCCTGTACTCCGAGCACTTCGCCTGTGTGTTTTGCGGCATCAGCCTGGGCGAGATGGCGCCGCGCAACTTCAGCTTCAACAGCCCCCACGGCGCCTGCCCCGAGTGCACCGGCCTCGGCGTCAAGATGGAGCTCGACCCTGACCTCGTCATCCCCAACAAGAATCTCACCCTGTCGCAGGGCGCCATCCAGCCCTGGGCGCGGGCGGGCACCGTCTCCACCTGGTACTACCGCCAGGTAGAGGCCGTCGCCGAGAAGTACGGCTTCTCGACGCGCGTGCCGGTGAGAGACCTCGAGCCGGAGCATATCCAAAAGCTCCTCCACGGCACCGGCGAGATGGTCACCCTCAAGTACGTCAACCAGTACGGCCGGACGCATTACTACGACACCGCCTTCGAAGGCGTCATCCCCAACCTCAGCCGTCGCCACCGCGAGACCGACTCCGACTACGTGCGCTCCGAGATCGAGCGCTACATGACCGCCAGCCCTTGCACCGCTTGCAACGGCGACCGCCTCAAGCCCGAATCGCTCGCCGTCACTGTCGGCGACAAGAATGTCCCCGCCGTCGTCCGCATGAGCATCGTCGAGGCGCAGCGATGGTTCGAGTGGCTCGCCGGCCCTCGAACGTCGCTCTCGAAACGGGAGCAGGCGATCGCCCACCAGATACTCAAGGAGATCCGCGCCCGCCTCGACTTCATGGTCGAGGTGGGCCTCGGCTACCTCTCCCTCGACCGCCGCACCGCCACCCTCGCCGGCGGTGAGGCCCAGCGCATCCGGCTCGCCACCCAGATCGGCTCCGGCCTCATGGGCGTCCTCTACGTCTGCGACGAGCCCACCGTCGGCCTCCACGCCGCCGATGACGCTCGCCTCATCCGCACCCTGGAGCGCCTGCGCGACCTCGGGAACACCGTCCTCGTCGTCGAGCACGACGAAGCGATGATGCGCGCCGCCGACCACATCATCGACATGGGCCCCGGCGCCGGCGAGCAGGGCGGCGAGGTCGTGGTGGTCGGAACCATCGAGGAGGTAATGGCCTGTCCCCGGTCGATCACCGGCCAGTACCTATCCGGCAAGCGCGAGATACCGCTGCCGGCGCGTCGCCGGTCGGGGAACGGCCTCTCCCTCACCATCCACGGCGCCCGCGAGAACAACCTGAAGAACATCGACGTCAACATACCCCTGGGCGAGTTCGTCTGCATCACCGGCGTCTCCGGCTCCGGCAAGAGCACCCTCATCAGCGACATCCTCCACAAGAAGGCGGCGCAGCTCCTCTACGGCGCGCGCGACCGCCCCGGCGAGTGCGACGGCATCTCCGGCCTGCAGCACATCGACAAGGTGGTGAACATCGACCAGTCGCCCATCGGACGCACCCCCCGCTCCAACCCCGCCACCTACACCGGCGCCTTCACCCCCATCCGCGAGCTCTTCGCCACCGTGCCCGAGGCGCGGATGCGTGGCTACCGCCCGGGCCGCTTCTCCTTCAACGTCAAGGGCGGCCGCTGCGAGGCCTGCGCCGGCGAGGGCTACATCCAGATCGAGATGCAGTTCCTCCCCGACGTCACCGTCCCCTGCGAGGTCTGCAAGGGCAAGCGCTACAACCGCGAGGCCCTGGAGATCACCTTCCGCGGCAAGAGCATCGCCGAGGTCCTGGACATGACCGTCGACCAGGCGCACGACTTCTTCGCCGCGTTCCCCAAGGTGAGATCGAAGCTGGAGACGCTTCGCGACGTCGGGCTCGGCTACATCCGCCTGGGGCAGCCGGCGACCACCCTCTCCGGCGGCGAGGCGCAGCGCGTCAAGCTCTCCACCGAACTCTCGCGCCGCTCCACCGGCCGCACCCTCTACATCCTCGACGAGCCCACCACCGGCCTCGCCTTCGAGGACACCTACGCTCTCCTGCGCGTCCTCCACCGCCTCGTCGATGGCGGCAACACAGTCGTCATCATCGAGCACCACCTCGACGTCATCAAGAACGCCGACCAGATCATCGACCTCGGGCCCGGCGGCGGCGACGACGGTGGCCGCATCGTGGCCGAAGGCACCCCCGAAGAGATCGCCGAGGTTGAGCATAGCTTCACCGGCCAGTACCTGCGGCGCAAGCTAGCGGGGTACCGAGAGCCGGAGCGCGCCGCGACGGGAGGGACGTAGCGATTGCGCGACGAAATCTTGACCTACTGGGAAATGTGCGCTCGAGAGAAGGGATCACTGCAGCGCGGCATGTACCACCGCGAGCCGCCGGCTGTTTCCGTCGTGCTCATGTCCCGACGGCCGGGCGCCCCGTATGAAGACTCATTGTCGGATGACGGCACTGAGCTTCTTTACGAGGGCCATGACGCTAAGAGAGGTCCCGGCATTGATCCCAAGTCTGTGGACCAACCGTGGGCTCTGCCTTCCGGCGAGCCGACGGAAAACGCCAAGTTCGCGAAAGCGGCGGCCTCTCCCCCGACCCGGAAGTGCCTGGTGCGAGTCTACGAAAAGCTCCGCCCCGGGATTTGGTCGGACAAAGGCCTCTTCGAGCTAGTTGGCCACGATTACGCCGACGTGGGGACACGCAAAGTCTTCAAGTTCCGTATGCGGCTCTCCGATCGTCCGGACGAGCCCGCGCAGGCAGCCGAGTTAGAGGAGTTTCGAAGGGCTATCCCGGCATGGGTGAAGCAGGTTGTCTATAAACGCGACAAGGGCCGCTGTGTGATATGTGGCGCCCAAGACCAACTGCACTTTGACCATGAGTTACCATTTTCGAGGGGCGGCAGTGGCCTCACACCGGACAATGTTCGAATTCTGTGCGCGCGCCACAATCTCAGGAAGGGAGCCAAGATCGAGTGACCGGCCGCATCGTCGCGGAAGGCGCCCCCGAAGAGGTCGCCGAGGTAGAGCATAGCTTCACTGGACAGTATCTTCGTGTTAAGCTAGGCAAGCCGGCTGCAAAGGCAGCGCTGGTCAGCAAGTAGCGCATAGAACTTTCGAGGAAGGAGGGCCTATGCCGTCAGTCGTAAAAAAACGGCGGAAGAAGATCCGCAAGCACAAGTACCGCAAGATGCTCAAGAAGACCCGTTGGCAGCGCAAGCACAAATAGGAATCATTTCCTCGTGATTCTCGTCGCCACTATATCCCTTCCCGGCGGCATCCCCATAGCCGCCGCTTCCGTGCGCCCCCTCCCGCTGTCATCGTAGGGTCGGGACTCCGTGCCCGACCCCGTGCCCTGCTGCTTATGCCAATGTAGAGGAAGGCTTTAGCCTTCCCCGTCCTCTCATCCTCCGGATAACGTTTCCCAGAAAGGCCAGAGCCTCCCACTGGGAGCGGGGATGTGAACGGGGAGTGCAGAGGGGCGAAGCCCCTTTGCCGGGGTTCCAGGGGGTGTCCCCCTGGGGTTCGTCTGTTTCTTCCCTGGGTGGGTGGGTGGGACAGACCACGCCCATGTTCCGGCCACCACGCCGACGCCACCCATCGCGCCCAACGCCTCCCCAAGAAAGCTGAGGGATTTATCCCTCAGAACTGCCCACTCGCCACGCCCATGTTCCGGCGACAACGCCGACGCCGCCCAACGCGCCCAACGCGCCCAACGCTTCCGTCGGGTGATCTGCCCACCTGACTGCCGGACAGGCAGGTCCGGCGAGGGCCGCAGAGGTTCGGCAACATCCTCCTCCCCTAACCACTCGCGCCCGTAGTACACTGTAGGCGGAGGTCACCGGCATGGATGCCCTACGACGGCTTATCCCACAGAGAGCGATACAGCGCAGGGTACGGGCCCTCGCCGCGGAGCTTTCCCGCGACTATCGAGGCCGCTCACCCCTCTTCCTCGGCGTCCTCAAGGGCGCCTACGTCTTCCTCGCCGACCTCACGCGCCGCCTGGACGAACCGCCGGAGATCGACTTCATCCAGCCATCGAGCTACGGTCTCAAGGGCACCGTTGCCTCGCGGAGGGTGAAGGTGCTTCTGCATCCCACCGCCGACCTCCAGGGCAGACACATCGTCGTCGTCGAGGACATCGTCGATACTGGCCGCACCCTCCGTTTCCTGCGTCGCTACCTCGCCCGCCGCGGGCCCGCGAGCCTGCGTGTCTGCGCCCTTCTCGTTCGAACCCACGCCGGCAACGAAAATGAACGCCTGGTGGACTACCGCGGCTTCACCGTCGGCGAGGGCTGGCTGGTGGGCTACGGCCTCGACTGCAGCGAGAGGTATCGCGCTTTGCCCGAGATCTACGTTGTGGAGGGAGAGCAGTGAGCCTGCCCGAGATCATCGCGGTTGCCCGCGGCGACGCGACCGGCGACCTGCTCTTCACCAATGGCCGCGTCGTCAACACCCTCACCGCCGAGATCGAAGAGATCGATGTCGTCGTATCTGCCGGTCGCGTCGCCGCCCTCGGCCCCGGCTACCAGGCGCGCGAGACCGTCGACCTGCGCGGACGCTACCTCTTGCCCGCCTTTATCAACGGCCACACCCACATCGAAAGCTCCCACCTCTGGATCGGCGAGTATGCCCGCGCCGTAGTCGCGCACGGCACCGCCGCCGTCGTCACCGACCTGCACGAGGTCGCCAACGTGGCCGGCTTGTGGGGGGTGGAGCAGGTAGTGCGCGCCGCCTCCGCCCTGCCGCTGGAGCTCTACCTCATGGTTCCCTCCTGCGTCCCCGCGACCTCGCTCGAGACGGCCGGCGCGTCGATAGGCCCGGACGAGATCGATGGCGCCCTCCGGCTAGAGGGCGCCATCGGCTTGGGCGAGATGATGGACTTCCCCGGCGTCATCCAGGCCCGGCCTGATGTCCTGGCGAGGATCGAGGCCGCCGCTGGCCGCCCCATCGACGGCCACGCGCCCGCGCTCAGCGGCAGGGCGCTCAACGCCTACCTCGTCGCCGGCCCCCACTCCGACCACGAATCGACGACTCTCGAAGAGGGACGCGAGAAGCTGCGCCGCGGCATGTACCTCATGATCCGCGAAGGCACCACCGAGAAGAACCTGGCCGCCCTCTTGCCTCTTGTCACGGACAGCACCGCCTCCCGCTGCCTCTTCGTCGTCGACGACCGCTCCTGCCGCGACTTGCGGGAGGACGGCGACATCGACGCCGTGGTCCGCAAGGCGATAACCCTCGGCCTCGACCCCCTGCGCGCCGTCCAGCTCGCCACCATCAACGCTGCCGCCTGCTTCCAACTCCCGGGCCTGGGGGCCGTCGCGCCGGGCTACCGTGCCCACCTCCTTGTCTGCGACGACCTGCGCTCCCTCCGGCCCCGGCAGGTCTACATTGACGGCCGCCTCGTCGCCGAAGACGGCGAGGCCCTCTTCCCGGCACCGGCGGAGGTAGACCCGCGGCTCACCCACTCCTTCAACGTCGGTGCCCTCAGCCGCGACTCCTTCGTCCTGCCGGCGGTCGGCGCCCGCCACCCCGTCATCGAGGCGATCCCCGGCCAGATCCTCACCGGACGGCGCATCGAAGAGGTGCCCGTCGAGGGTGGCCGCATCCTTCCCGACCCCGCGCGTGACATCTTGAAGCTGGCCGTCGTCGAGAGGCACCAGGGGAGCGGGAGGGTCGGCGTTGGTCTTGTCAGCGGCTTCGGGCTCAAGCGCGGCGCCCTCGCCTCCTCCTATGCCCACGACTCCCACAACATAATCGCCGTCGGCGCCAACGACGACGACATCCATGAGGCCGTCAAGCAGGTGGCGACGATGCAGGGCGGGCTCGTTGTCGTCGCCGGAGGCCGCCCGCTCGCTACCCTGCCCCTGCCCGTGCTCGGCCTCATGTCCACCGAGCCCATCGAGTCGGTGTCCGAGGGTCTGGCCACCGTCAACGCGGCCGCCCGTTCCCTCGGCGCCACCCTGACCGAGCCCTTCGCCGTCCTCTCGTTCCTGGCGCTTCCCGTCATACCCTCCCTGAAGCTCACCGACAGGGGCCTCGTGGATGTCGAGAAAGGAGATTTCTTCGACCTCACCGCCATCTAGAGTCGGCAGAAAACCTGCGGCGCGCCGCACCCGCGTGAGACCCACGTGCAGATAAGGGGGAGTTCAGAGGGGGAGAATCCCCCTCTGACGGGGGTCTGGGGGTGTCCCCCAGATTCCTCAAAACACCCCTAGGGTGGGTGGGTGGGAAGAACAACGCCCATGTTCCGGCGACAACGCCGACGCCGCCCTCGCGCACACGGCGTCGCATCCATACCATTCCCGGGGCGGAGTTCCGCGACCCGCTGATGCAAGAAAGGAGGAGAAGATGAGTATTCCCGTTCTGACAAGCATTCCCGTCCTGTTTGACAAGCCGATAAACGTCTGGTTGGGCATCGCCCTGGTACTGGTCGTAATCCTCCAAATAGCGAGTGGTATAATACTCAGTAAGGGGAAGATCACCGTTCTTCCCCTTCACCGACTCAACGCCCTGCTCCTTGCTGCCGTCGTCGCCGTCCATGCTTTCTACGGCATCGGATACTGGTTCTTCGACTTCAGGATCGGCTAGCGGGTCGGCTCAATATCGGATAGGAGGTCTTCCGATGGCTTCAGGCATAAACAGACTGGTCCTCGCCGTCGCTTTGCTGGCCCTCCTGGCCGGCGCCCTCGCCGCCTCTGCCTGCGGCGGCGGCTCGAAAGAGAAAGCGACCCCCGCGGCTACCTCCCCGGCAGGCACGCCGAAGACAACTCAGGCAGCGGCCACACCCGAGGCGCAAGGCGTTTCCGTCGAGATCAAGAACTTCGCCTTCGACCCCGAGACCGTGACCATCAAGCTCGGCCAGACAGTCACCTGGACGAACCAGGACTCGGCGGCCCACACGGTGGTCGGCGACGGCGGCATCGACAGCGGCGATCTCTCTAAAGGGAAGAGCTACTCCAAGACGTTTGACACGGAAGGCACCTTCGACTATCACTGCTCCATCCACCCCCAGATGAAAGGGCAGGTGATAGTCCAGAAGTCGGGAGTAGCTCCTGCAAATCCGAGCAACTAGCCTAGAGAGAAGAGCCACTCGAAGACGTTTGACAAGGAAGGCACCTTCGACTATCACTGTTCCATCCACTCATCGATGACAGGCCAAGTGATCGTCGAGAAGTGACGCGGCCCGCCGGGGAGAGATTCCGCTGACCGCGTCCTCACAGCATCCACACGCAGACAAGGGTGAGTGCAGAGAGGGAGAATCCCTCTCTGCCGGGGGTCTGGGGGTGTCCCCCAGAATCGAAAACACCCCTAGGGCGGGTGGGTGGGAAGGACAACGCCGATGTTGACTGGAAAGCTGCGAACGCCTGTCGGCTGCCATCCCGTCCTGCGGCTCTGCTACTTGAGCGATGCTGCCTTTTAGCAGCCGTTTGCTTCCTAAAATGCTTCCCCCAAAGCGCGGGCCTTGGGTAAAATGACGGCAAGAATCTGGAGGTGAGAACCGACTATGGCCTACGTAATCACTGACCCCTGCATCGACCTCAAGGACAGGGCCTGCGTCGACGTCTGCCCCGTCGACTGCATCCACGACGACGGCGACGCCGACCGCATGCTCTACATCGACCCCAACGAGTGCATCGACTGCGGCGCCTGCGAGCCCTCCTGCCCCGTCACCGCCATCTTCGCCGAAGACGACGTGCCGGACAGCGCCAAAGAGTTCACCGAGCTCAACGCCAAGTGGTACAAGGACAAGGACGCCGTTCGCGCCCGCGTCAACGCCATCAAGCCCGCCTAGCCGCTCGTCGACGACAACAAAAAGCCGTCCGCTGTCTCGAATCGCAGTGGACGGCTTTCACCTGCCCTGAAAATGTCTAGGTCTCCCCGTCGACCTGCCCGCCCGGCGGCAGCCGCTCCCACTCATCCTGCAGCGGCAGCAGCAGCCGGTCGCTTATCCGGCCCACCCGCTTGTCCAGCTCGTCATACTTCGTCTTCGCGCGCCCGACGTGCGTCCCCAGCACATCGAACTCCTCGCGGAACCGGCCGAACTCCTTGCCCAGCCGCGCCAGGTGATCGATGATCTCCCGCGCCCGCTCCTCCACCCGCAGCCCCTTCAGCCCCAGCACGATCGCCTGCAGATACCCGTAGAAGCTGTTCGGCGACACCGGGATCACCCTCCTCGACAGCGCGTACGCCGAGAGACTCTCCTGCTCGTCCGACGCGTCATCCCGCGAGAACGTCTCGTAGTACACCCCCTCGGCGGGGATATACATCAGCGCGAACTCGAACGTCCCCTCGTCTGGCATGATATAGCGCGCCACCGCGTCCACATGCTTCCGCACGTCCCGCAGGAACGCCCGCCGCAGGCTCGTCCGCTCCTCCTCCGACTCCGCGGCGACCACCCGATTGAAGCTCTCCAGCGGGAACTTCGAGTCGATGGGCACCAGCCCGTTGCCCAGATGGATCACCGCGTCCACCATCTCCCCGCTGCGGAAGCGGTGCTGGAAGCCGTAGTTCGCCGGCGGCAGGATCTGCGCCAGCAGATTCTCCAGCAGCAGCTCCCCGAACCCGCCGCGCATCTTCGGCGGCTTGAGGATATCCTGGAGCTGCCCGATATCCTGCCCCACCTCCAGCATCTGCTTGCTCGACTGCTCCAGACGGCCCAGCTGCTGGCCCACGCGCCCTATCGTCTCCTGCGTCGACGCCATCGACTGCGACACCGTCTGCTGGACAGCGTTCAGATTCTGCGACAGCCTCTGGTCGAGCGCGTCGATGCGTTGTGTCACATTCTGCTGCGTCATATTCAGCATCTGCGCCATCTCGGCTGGCTTATCCCGCCGGCCCCGGAGCAACTCCCACGCCAGCAGCCCGACCGCGACCACCAGCACCACCAGCAGAACAACCACAAGTGCTTCCATGCCTATCGCTCCCTACCTACTGTGTTGCCCCTTTCTCGCTTTCCGGCGACGCAACCGCCTTTAGGAGAAGGTCACAACACTCACGAGCACCCAGCCTGAAGAGGCTGTAGGCGGTGGCCAGGTCTTCAGCGTCACGATCAGGTGGCACCCCTATAGTGCCCCGCGAGGCAATATGCTCGGTACGGAGTCCGTGCAGCGCCCCAAAATTGTGGACCCAAGTCCACCTCTGGTTTACTTGCTGCCACCCGAGCACCGTGCCATAGTCCACAGAATTCGTGGCTACCTTAGCTCGATTGCCTTGGCTTAATGCTAATTCGTCCCCGGCGATGTCTACCGTCCGGAATAGGAGAGCCTTGGCGATCTCGTCCAGCTGGTCTATAGCAGTGCCAAACTCGCCCGTGCTCTCGGCTCGAGCCACACGATCCAGTCCCATGACCAGCGGATTGACCCACTCACCGTACACTCTGTCTGGGTCCAGCGCCACCCACGCTTCGGTCTTCTCAAACCCCACAAGCTCTCCAATTCGTTCGTGAGCGGCAGCGCTATCGCCGATGCGAAGCTTACGGATAGCTCGCTGAAACGCGCTTCGAACGTCTGGATGGGGTTCATCATCGATGGCCGCCTCCAATCGGTCGGCATCTTCTTGGCTCCCGCAGGCACCGATGATGACACTCATGGCGATGCGAACCCCTACATCATCTGTCTCGAGCAGTGTGCGAGCGTGTTCGAGGGCCCGTTTTCCATCTATGCGCGCCAGTTGAGCCACCGCGTCTGCGCGTTCGGCACCATGACTACCGGCGGCAAGTTCATCCAACCTGTCAGCGATTCGATCGAGCGCGGCTTTAACGACGGGGCGCACCGAAACAGCTTCATCTGTCCGTCGCGCGAGCAGTAGATCGACCACCTGCGGCGTGGGACTAGCATTGCCGAGAGCGGCATAGGCGGCTTTGCGAATCGCCGGTTCCCGAACCCCGATACACATTGGTGTGACACATTCCAAGACTCGATTGGGATCAATGCCCGCTGCGAGGTGTTCACCGAGGCGCTCCAATGCGCTGATGCAATCGGCGCTACTTGCCCGGCTCGCTGGGGGGCCAAGTCGGTCCTTCAGAATCCCATCCAGCACCTCAACGCGCTCCTCGTCAAGCCCAAGAGCGTCAAGCAACTCAGCCCTCTCACCAGGAGTCAACTCACCATATGACCTGACGACGGCAGGGATAGTGCTCAGCCGCTTCTCCGCGTACGTCGTCAAGCCGAGCGCGCGAAATGCTACCATATCGTGGTCTTCATCCCACGACGCGAACATCTCCGCAGCCGCAGTCTCAGAGAGCTCACAAAGCCTCGTCAGGGCTGCTTCGTTGTCGGCTACGACATCGAGAACGTCGTGGGCATGCGGTTCCAACAGCTCAGCCGTGGCGCCATCCATGACCGCGACCGCTGTTTCCTCAGCCTGCTCGAGTGCTTGCGCAACTACGTCAGATAGGAGGCTGGCGTTCGCTTGGGCGACAATGTGTCCAACGCGGCGAGCACGCTCGGGTGACTTCCACTTAGCTGCCGCCATCTCCTCTGCAAAGGTCTCGGCATTGAGGACTCGGAGTGCATCAAGTAGATTCGTATCTGTCGTCTCAATAGTGCCCCGCAAACACAGCTTCAGAAGCGCCCGTGCTCCAATGCGTGGCATGTCCCGGGCCGCTACCGAAGACGTTTGCTTACAACGCTCACATACCCGCTGCCGAATTGACGCGCAAGCCGTTTCGTTGCCCGTGACGTGGAGTTGCTCCAGCACGATGGGGTACAGGCGGTCGTCGTGAGCCTCCCATTCAGTCTGGGCAAAGACAAGCAGACACTCTTCTGGCCACCACTCTGCACTTATTGTGGGGGCGATCTCAGCAGCGCGTTCGGTGATCAGTGCAGGGACGAACTGTTGCGCAACCCAGTCGGCGTGGCCTTCGCGTTTCAATCCAGCTATGAGCGAGGCGATCTGCTCCAGTGTGAGTCGCCCCAGCAGGTCTTTCAGGCCATCCGCGATTGTCAGCTCGTGTTCAGATGCATCTTCGAGCAACCTGCCAATCATTTGCAGGTCAGCGTCAGTAGGCTTGGAGATCGAGTTAAGGATCAAGAGCACCGCATCCGGATTCGGCGCTGGCTCGTTCGGTTCAGCAGCACCCTCGTCAAGATGTCGTTCCGCATACTTCTCCAGCAAAGTTCGTGCCTGCTGATCAAGGTGCAAGCCCATGATTTGGATTGCCATCCTGCTCACCAAGTCATAGGGTTCGCCAGGATCGGAAAGGACAAGCTGCGCCATCTTGCGAGCTGCACTCGACCTCCTTCGGTGAAGCCAAAGCAACAGCCTGCTGCGACACCTATCTTCTACTTCACGGTCTTGGACCAGAGCCTGAATCCGTCCCGCCTGCTTCTCGTCGACTGGCAATGAGTCGTCCCGACGCGCAGCTACCGTCTCCGCGGCCTTGGCTAGTTGCTCTCCGACTGTCTCCTGATGCTCAATAATCCCAAGGACGAGCTCAGTCGCCATCGACACGGCTCCGTAGTGAGACACGAACGTCTCGAACCTGGCTACGGCTGTCGAGGCTTCTGTCGAGGGATCGAGGATCGCCACAAGGGCGACGGCGGCTGGATCGTCCGCCTCAAGCGCGGCGCGAAACTGAGCTTCGGGCCCGGCGAACGTTTCGGCGATCAGTTGTTCGTAGTTCATTTGGGGGCTGTTCCTTCCAGCAGCCGCGTCCCACTGTGCCACCAAACCCTTGGCTTCTCCCCCTCGAACGCTTATTCTACCACTGCCATCAACCCGCCGGAAGGAGGGAACAACGCGCACGTTTCCGACCGTCTGGGGGAGGCCACCGACGGTCAATCAGCCAGGACCGCACCCTACAGATTCGGAAAAGAAAAATTTTCTCCAAACAATAACAATCAACAGAGTGGCAGCCTCTCCCTCAGCGCCTCGACGAGCCCCGACACCGGCACCCGCACCTGATCCATGCTATCCCGCTCCCGGATCGTCACCGCCTCGTCCTCCAGCGTATCGAAGTCCACTGTCACACAGTACGGCGTCCCGATCTCATCCTGTCGACGGTATCGCCGCCCGATGCTCTGCGCGTCGTCGTACTGCGTCATGAAGTGCGGACGCAACATCGCCCACACCTCGCGCGCCTTCGGCACCAGCTTCTCGTTGCGGCTCAGAGGCAGCACCGTCGCCTTCACCGGCGCCAGGGCCGGGTGCAGCCGCAGCACCACCCGCTTCTCGCCGCGCACCTCC
>Ga0315291_10008609_pt1 | contig 12533 bp, 18 predicted proteins | sample YL17G12_20_MG_FD_203070 | JGI IMG/M metagenome (GOLD analysis project Ga0315291, IMG submission 203070) | Sediment microbial communities from Yellowstone Lake, YNP, Wyoming, USA - YL17G12_20 | ecosystem: Environmental > Aquatic > Freshwater > Lake > Sediment | place: USA: Wyoming | collected... | reverse complement strand
GGTTTGGTCGGGGGGAACGGTTTGTGGGCGAACTTCTTCGCTTCGGTATCGGGAGCTCTGATGTATTTCGCGACCCTGACCGAAGTTCCCATTCTTCAGGGCTTACTGGGGTCGGGCATGGGCCAGGGCCCGGCCCTGGCGCTCCTGCTGGCCGGTCCGGCCCTCTCCCTTCCGAGCATGATCGTCATCGGCAAGATCATGGGCGCGAAAAAGGCTCTCGTTTACATATTCCTCGTCGTCGTCATGGCCACGGTGACGGGGATGATATTCGGTGTGATCGTTCATTGAACTGCCGCGTCGCGGCGGGCTGAGGTCCGCGGTTCGGCATCGGCCGACCCATCGCAGCCGGCCTGTAGTCGCGGGCTTTAGCCTGCGTTTGTATCATAGAAAAGGAGGCGAACATGGAAATCAAAATCTTGGGGCCCGGATGTCCGCGTTGCCATGAAGTCGAGAGAAGGACGATCAACGCTCTGGCTGAGCTCAACGTCGCTGCGGACGTCGAAAAGGTCACCGACATCAAGAAGATCATGGCCTACGGGATCCTCTCGACCCCTGGCCTCGTCATCAACGGCAAGGTCAAGAGCTCCGGACGCATCCCGCGTCCCGAAGAGATCAAGGCCTGGATTCTGGAGAGAACCTGAGGGCCGCGCAGATCGCCATGCGGAGGGAGAGGAGAGCCCTATGATGCATCACGTCCTGGAGGAGTTCTTGACGTACTCTTCGACGGGACCAACGAAGTCGGTTTTTTTCGAAGCGGGCCACCTCAAGGCCCAAGTGATGGGCCTGGAGGCGGGCCAGATCATCCCGCCATGCCGGATGGATCATGACGTATTCTTCTATGTCATAGAAGGCGAGGGGCGGGCTGTCATTGACGGTGAAGCGACGCCGCTCGCCGCAACATCCTGGCTATTTGTACCAAAGGAAAAGGGTACCAGAAGTCTCGAAGCCGCGACACGGATGGCCATTCTCGCCGTTCAGGTCAGGGATTAAGGGAATGTTCACCGAAGCCCTCTGGATTCTCGCGGCCGGATCGCTGGCCTCTTCTTTCCTGAAAAACCGAGGGAAGACAAAAAACGCCCTGCGATTTTCATGGAAATATTTCGAAGGGATGGCCCTTCCAGTCCTTGCGACGGTCTGGGCGATCGGCCTTCTCCTCGCGTTCCTGACCCCCCACGTCATCGCCCGAACGATCGGTCCGGAGTCGGGGGCCTGGGGCGTGATGGCGGCCGCCGTTCTCGGATCCGTTGTTTTGATCCCGGCCTTCATCGCGTTCCCTTTAGCCGGGGCCATCCTAAACCAGGGGGCAAGCATCAGCGCGGTTGCGGCGTTTGTGACGACACTGGTCATGGTCGGGATCCTGACCGCTCCTCTTGAGGCGAAATTCTTCGGCTGGCGGTTCACCCTTTGGCGGAACGGTCTCAGTTTCGTTTTCGCGCTCGCCATCGCCTTTATGATGGGGAGGATCCTGTGACAAAGAAAAGGAACCCCATGCCGGGGGTCCTTCTCGGACTGGTCATCGGGACGTTCATCTTGTTCGTCCTCGACCGCGGCAAAGGCGTTTCGGCGGCGCTGACGGCAAAGCGGTATCTGGTTGAGATGCTTTCCATCCTGCCCCCCATCCTCGTGCTTCTCGGCCTTTTCGAATCCTGGGTGCCGAAGACATGGGTGGAAAAAGCGATGGGACCGGGCTCGGGGACGAGGGGCGCCGTGGTCTCCGTTCTTGTTGGGACGGCCGCCATGGGGCCCCTTTATGTCGCTTTCCCGGTCGGGCTGGCCCTCCTGAAGAAAGGGGCGAGCGTGTTCAATCTGTGCGTTTTCCTGTGCGCCTGGGCCTCGATCAAAATTCCCATGATTTTATTTGAGGTGAAGTTCTTGGGCGCGGAATTCGCGATCCTGCGGCTGGCCCTCACGATCCCGTCCATCATTATCATCAGTGGGCTGTTGAAGACCTTCCGAATGAACATCCCGGGAATTCAACGATCTTGAAAAAGGAGGACATCATATGGCTTGGTTGACAGGTTATCCAAGGGCAAAAATCGATTGGTCCCCCACCATCGATAGGGAAAAATGCGTGAAATGCGCGATCTGCATGAATTGCGGGCGAAATGTTTTCGTTTGGACCAAAGAGGGGGCCAAAGTCGTCCGGCCCAACGATTGCGTCGTGGGCTGTTCGACTTGCGCCAATCTTTGCCTCGGCGAGGCCATCACGTTTCCCGATCTCCAAAAAGTGCGTGAGATATATAAGAAAAACGGCCTATGGGCCAAGGTTAAAAAACAGCTGAAGGCAGAGGGGAAACTGACGTTGTCTACAATTTCCATGGTGGGTATTGTCTTGGCCCTGACTCTGTTTTCGGTCGCCGGTTCCATTGGCATGGCCGCGAATACCTGCGCCGACCAATCCAAGACGTCCGTCCGGGCGACAAAAGGCGTAGTCCTTGTGACGAACAGCCTGGACGTGGATTTTTCCGCGTTCAAAGTCACGTTCATCGAGATCGGCGCGGACCGCTGCATTCCCTGCAAGAAGATGCAGCCCATCATGAAGGAGATCGCGGCCGAGTTTGCCGAGGACGTCCAGGTGGTCTTTTACGACGTCTGGAAGGATCCCGAACCGGGCCGCAAGTACGGCATCCAGCTCATCCCCACGCAGGTCTTTGTGGACGCGGACGGCAAAGAGGTCTACCGCCACGTCGGCTTCTTCCCCAAGGAGGAGCTTGTCGCGGTCCTGGTCAAGCAGGGCGCCAAGAAGTAGGGAAGAGGAACATGACAGTTCTGTTCGGCGACATCTCGCAGCTTCTCCAACACAACCCCTGGCTGGCGGTCGTCGCCGTTTTCTTCGGAGGCGTCACAACGGCCCTCAATCCCTGCGTCCTGGCCATGATCCCGCTCCTGATGGGTGTCGTCGCCGGGAATAGGGAGACCACGACCGTGAGGCGGTCGCTCGTCTTTTCCCTGTTCTTCGTCCTCGGCCTGGCCCTGACGTTCACGACGCTGGGCCTCGTCTCCGGATTAATGGGCCGGATGTTCGGGGACGTCGGGAGGTTCTGGAAGTACGCGGTGGCGGGCGTCTGTCTGCTGATGGGGCTTCACCTGTTGGGCGCGATTAAATGGAACTTGCCCGTCCCCTCCGGGATCCGGGTGAAAAAGCAGGGCAACATCGGCGCTTTCCTGCTGGGGCTTCTCTTCGGCGTCGTCTCGACGCCGTGCGCCGTTCCCATCCTGGCCGTGCTCCTGGCCTTCGTGGCGGAGAGGGGAAACGTTATATATGGCGGGTTCCTTCTCTTCGTCTATGCCTTGGGCCATTCGACTCTCATCCTCGTCGCGGGGACGTCCGTCGGCGCGGCCAAAGGGCTGCTCGAATCGAAAGGCTTGCGCAAGGCCCATGTCGTCATCCAGAAGGTCGCCGGCGTCCTGATCATCGGCATTGGGCTATATTTTCTGCTGGAGAGAGGATGAGCGGGGAAGGGGGTGACGCCGTCATGAACGAAAAAATGGAAGCCGCGAAAAAACAATATTTTTCCAAGGATTTCCGCTGGATCATGAGGGCGCTCCATCTGATCGCCTCTTTGAGAAACCTGGGCTATGAATTCGGCGACCGCGATGTCGAGGAGGCCATGTCCCGCGGCGGAAAGCTGGTCTTGAGCGATTTCACCGAAGAGGGCATGGCCATGATGGCTGACATTCACGGTCGATCCGGAGAGAAACACGAGGCGAGTTCCGTCCGCCGGTCGGACGTCGGGGATTATCTGGAAGACAGTCGTTTTCATCGCCCGTAAAAAATAAGCCTCGCCTCCTGCCTTCCGGCATGGTTTTTGCGGCGTCGGCCAAGCCGTTGGTCGGAATGCCGCTCGACCGGGTCGCGGCGATGATCCTTGTGGCCTGGATCGGCGATGCCGACTCACGCAATCTGACGGGCAGGTAAGTCATCGCACGCCGCAACGCAGGTCAACCCGCTGGTCCTATTGTCATGTGTGAAACAAATGGCGGGGGTTGCGCAACGAGGAGCTTGACAAATATGCCTGTAAGGTTTATTATGTCTTATGTGCATATGCGTATGAACACAATTAATGATCCTGTTCAAATCCGCTGCATGTATGATCTTTTAACATCAGGAGGCTCCATGATCGAAATTATGGGCAAGGCCACACAAATACCCTCCTCGCATGAAGGCCGCAACGGTCATTCCCGTGGAGGCTGTTGATATGGAAAATTATTTGAAAGTCCTGAAAGCCCTCACCGATGAAACGCGCCTGCGCATCATCAATCTGCTTTATGAGCGTGAGCTTTGCGTATGCGACATTAGGGATATTCTCGGCACAACCCAGACAAAAATATCGCGGCACCTGGCCTGCTTAAGAAATGCCGATCTTGTGCGGGACAGGAAAATCGCCCAGTGGTCTTTTTATACCCTCAACAGATCCCGCGGGCTGAAACATGTCGATGAACTCGTGCACGGTGTGCTAAGGAGCCTTGACGTTTATCAGCATGATTTGGACCTCCTTAAAAAGAAGGAAAAGGCCGGCGACTGTAAAACGAGTGTTGCGAAAAAAAGGAGCATTTTATGAAGATCATCGAAATATACGAGCCGCCCTTGTGCTGCCCCACCGGCGTATGCGGGCCTGCTCCGGATCCGGAACTTGCCACCCTGCAGAATGCGGTCATGAAGCTGAAAAAGGAGGGACATTCGGTGGAACGGATTGCCATAAACCAGCAGCCTATGAGGGTCATGAATAACCCCGTCGTCAAGGCTATCCTACTTTCAGAGGGAAAGGAATGTCTGCCCATCACTCTCGTCGAAGGAAAATTGGTCATCAAAGGCCGATATCCGAAATATGAAGAACTTCTAAAAGAGGTGATCTAAATGCCAACGTATGAATATCTCTGTCGGCGGTGCGCCCATGTCTTTGAAAAAAGGATGACGCTAGAGGAAAAAAGGAACGCGGAGACGACCTGTCCGAATTGCGGCTCCGAAGACGTCCGCCAACAATTTTTTGGAGTGAACTTCTTTGGGAAGAAATCCGGGGGCGGAAGGCCATCCGGCGGGTGCTGTGGTAGCGGCGGAACCGGCTGTTGCGGATGAGAGAATGGTCATGAAAGATCAGGCTGCGTGAGTAAGGTTCCCATGACGGACAGGCAAACAAATTCCATGGGTCGGGCTGCCGAACTGAATTTACAGCTGCTCCGGAAGTTGTTCAGCGGCAAGTCCGCCCTGAACGTGGGAGTCCGCTTGTGGGATGGGACACGCTGGCCGGATGATCAAATTCGCCCGGCAACTCTCGTGCTCAACCATCCCGGCGCTCTGCGCAGCATGTTCTTGCCGGGAACAGAGGTGGGCCTGGGTGAAGCCTACTTATATGATGACTTCGATGTCGAAGGAGATCTGGAAGCCGTCTTCGGTCTAGCCGAAGAAATAGCTCAGGATGCCGTCGGCGTTCTTGCCAAGGTGCGTGCCGCAAGGGATTTGCTGAAACTGCCCCCCGGGGCAGGACGCAAACCCGGCCGGCGTGGCCCGGCGCAGCTCAAAGGGAAAAGCCACTCGATTGAGCGCGACCGCCGGGCGGTGACCTATCATTACGATGTCTCCAACGATTTTTATTCCCTCTGGCTCGACCGGCGCATGGTGTATTCAAGCGCCTACTTCCAGGGCCCCAACGATGATTTGGACCGCGCTCAGGAAAATAAGCTGGACTACATCTGCCGCAAGCTGCGCTTGCGCCCTGGGCAACGCCTGCTGGACATCGGCTGTGGATGGGGCGGGTTAGTGATCTATGCCGCCCAACACTACGGCACGGAGGCAAGCGGGATCACCCTCAGCCAGCCACAGGCCGACCTGGCCAACGCCCGGATTGCCGAAGCCGGTCTAACCGGCCGCTGCCGAGTGAGGGTGTGTGATTACCGGGCCGTGGACGAGCCGGGCAGGTATGACGCTCTGGTCAGTGTGGGCATGTTCGAGCACGTGGGCGAAAAGCTGCTTCCGACTTACTTTTCCCGGGCCTGGGAGCTGCTCAAGCCCGGCGGCGTCTTCCTGAACCACGGGATTGCCAGGCGGGCCGGCGAGAAACTCCGCAAAGAGCGTTCGTTCTCGGACGCCTACGTCTTTCCCGATGGTGAACTGACGCCCATCAGCACGAGCCTGCGGGCGGCTGAAGAAACCGGCTTTGAAGTCCGCGACGTGGAGAGCCTGCGCGAGCACTATGCCCTGACACTGCGCCACTGGGTGCGCCGGCTGGAAGCGCACCACGACCAGGCCTTGCAGTGCGTGGATGAGCCGACGTACCGGGTCTGGCGCTTGTTCATGTCCGGCTCAGCCCACTTTTTCAAAGTCGGGCGCCTCAACGTTTACCAGGCGCTTCTCATCCGGCAGGGAGAGGCCGGCCACAGCGGCCAGCCTTTGACCCGCGCGGGCTGGTATTCCAACAAGTCATAGAAGTTCGGTGATGGATGGTCAACCCAAAGAGGAGGGTTATCATGCCCCTGGATGAAAAGACAAGAGAGCTCGTGGCACTGGGCGCGGCCATGGCCGGAAACTGCTTTCCATGCCTCCGGTACCACTATAAGAAATGCCGGGAGCTTGGGATTGCCGTTGACGATATGCGTGATGCGTTGGAGATGGCTAAGACCGTAAAAGAAGTGCCCATTAAGAACATTTACGAATTGGCGAATGCCTTGCTGGAAAGTGGAGAAGAAATCGATGACTGAATACCTGTTTTTTTCCGGAAAGGGCGGCGTGGGGAAAACCACGATGGCCGCCACGACGGCCGTTTATAACGCCACCCGGGGAAAAAAGACCCTGATCATTTCGACCGACCCGGCCAGCAACCTGGGAGACATTTTCGAAACGCGGATCGGGCACACGATCACACCGATCATCCCAAATCTCTCCGCCATGGACATCGACCCCGATGCCGCCACAGAGGAATACCGGGAAAAGGTCATCGGGCCGATGCGAGGCGTCATGCCCGACGACATCATGAAGGTCCTCGAGGAGCAGTTCCGAAGCGCCTGCACCATTGAGATCGCGGCCTTCGACCGGTTTACCGACTTTCTGGTCAACGAGGAATTCGATCTCGTCGTATTCGACACGGCGCCCACCGGCCACACCATCCGCCTGCTGGAATTGCCGGTGGACTGGTCAAAGCACATCGAGGAAAGCGCGAAAGGCTCCGGGCAGACCTGTATCGGCCCGGTGTCGTCCATTCAAGGCGCGAAGGAAAAATACGACCGGGCCATCGCCGCGATGCGGGAAGGTTCCCGCACCACGTTTTATCTCGTTCTGAAGCCGGAAAAGACCTCTTTGGCCGAGACCCTTCGCGCCCGCGACGAGCTGAACACGCTGGGCATACGGAATTTCCGCGTGATCGTAAACGGAATATACCCGGACGATGAAATCATCCATAGCCGATACGCGAACCTGTCCGCCGTGCAGTCACGATATCTCGGGATGATCGAAAAAGCCCTGCCCTATCCCTTGAATAAAGTGGGCCTTCAAAGCGGCGAGATCAAGGGCCTGCGGGCCATCACGGACTTCGCCGGCGTCGTGTTCGAGGGGAAAAAGACCGCCGTCACGGAAAGCTTCCTTCAGCCGGGGACGTTTGATCAGTTCGCGGACGGCGATGCTCTGACCCACATCATCCAAAAAAAGCATGACACGAGGATCGTGATCATCACCGGCAAGGGCGGCGTGGGAAAAACCGTAACCGCGTGCGCCGTGGCGGCGCATCTCGCGGGCAACCGGCAGAAGACGCTTCTTGTCACGACCGACCCGGCGGCCCACATCGGGCATGTGCTCGATGAACCGATCGGGGACACGATCGGGCAGACAAAGTTCCTGCCGTATCTGAGCGCCGCCCGCATCGATCAGAAAAAAAGCGTGGGGACCTATAAAAAGAGGATCATCGACGACGCGGTACGGTCGGGATATTCCGATGACATGCTCATCGCGCTCAAGGAGGAATTGGAGTCGCCTTGCACGGAAGAGATGGCCGTCTTCGAAGAATTCTCGCGCGTCGTTGAAAACAGCGATTTCGATTACATCGTGTTCGACACGGCGCCGACCGGGCACACCCTCAGGCTCTTGGAGCTTCCCTATGATTACGCCCGGCAGGTGGAATTAATGGTCCAAATTAAAAAGGAGGGAGGCGCCTCCGGTAAGGCGCAGAGAAAGCTCGAGTCGCTTCTTGGAAAGCTCAAAGACCCCGCCACCAGCGCGTTCATGCTTGTCTTTTATCCCGAGTACACGCCGATCCACGAAGCCAAGCGAACATTGGATGATCTGAGCCTGGCCGGAATCGGCGTCCAGGCCGTGATCGCGAACAACGTGCTTGAGAACGGGGACAAGAACTCGGACTTTTTCCACAGGAGAGCCGAGATGCAGCAGCACTACCTGGAAATCGCCAAAAAGCTGTTCCAATTGCCCGTCTTCAAGATCCCGATGTTTGATGATGAAATCATCGGATTGCCGAAATTAAAACAGGTCGCGGAATCGCTGTTCCAGAGGGAATGCTGTCCCCAAGGGCCGGCGTTGAACTCAGGAGAAATCTAAAGGAAGGCCGTTAGCGATTATGATCGTTAAAGAGATTTCCTATGACTGAATCCGTATCAAAAAAACTGTCGTTTCTTGATCGCTATCTTACGCTCTGGATTTTTACCGCGATGGCCCTGGGAGTGCTTATCGGTTATTTGATTCCCGGCGCAGTGGCCTCGTTTAATGCTAAGTTCAGCGTGGGAACCACCAACATCCCCATCGCCATCGGGCTGATCCTGATGATGTACCCGCCCCTGGCAAAAGTCAAATATGAGGAACTGGGCGATGTCTTTAAAAATTGGAGGGTGCTCGGCCTCTCTTTGGTACAGAACTGGATCGTGGGCCCCGTATTGATGTTTTTTCTGGCCATCACCTTTCTCAGAGGGTATCCCGAATACATGGTCGGTTTGATCATGATCGGACTGGCGCGCTGTATCGCCATGGTCATCGTCTGGAACGATCTAGCCAAGGGTGATACGGAATACGCCGCGGGGCTGGTGGCTTTCAACAGCGTGTTTCAAGTGCTCTTTTTCAGTGTCTACGCCTGGTTTTTCATAAGCGTTCTGCCGCCGCTCTTCGGCCTCAAAGGCAGTATTGTCAACATCACCATCAGCCAGATCGCGGAAAGCGTTTTTATTTACCTGGGCATTCCGTTCCTGGCCGGGATGATCACCCGCTTCACCCTCATCAAGATCAAAGGCAAAGAATGGTACCAGACGAAATTCATCCCAAGAATCAGCCCGATCACGCTCATCGCACTCCTCTTCACCATCATTGTCATGTTCAGCCTGAAGGGCGAGTACATTGTTAAGATACCCCTCGATGTCGTCCGGATCGCTGTTCCGCTCCTCATTTATTTCGTGGTGATGTTTCTTGTGAGCTTCTTTATGAGTAAGAAGATCGGGGCTGGGTATCCGATCACGGCGACACTCTCTTTTACGGCGGCCAGCAACAATTTTGAGCTGGCCATCGCCGTCGCCGTGGCCGTCTTCGGCATCAACTCGGGTGTGGCGTTCGCCGCGGTCATCGGGCCTCTCGTGGAGGTGCCGGTGCTTATCGGGCTGGTGAACGTGGCGCTGTATTTCAAAAAGAGATACTTCCGAGTTGAAGAAATTGCGATAGAAGCATAAGGAGGATGATTATGTTCAAAACAATCGTTTTGGCGACGGATTTATCGCCGACTTCGAAGGCCCTGGTGGGATGCGTTATCGGGTTAAAAGCACTCGGTGTGAAAAAGGTTTTTCTTACGTACGCCTTGGGGATACGGTATCTTGACGATCTTAAATACCTCATCGCGTCGAAGGTCGAACCCTTTCTGCTCGAGCAGAAAAAGAAACTCGAAGCCCAGGGACTTGATGCGGTCATCGAACTGGCGCCCGGCATACCATCGGTGGAGATCCACAGGGTCGCGGACGAGAAGGATGCCTCGCTGATTGTTATGGGATCTCACGGCGAAAGCATGGCGGATCATGTCCTGTTCAAAATCGGCGGCACCGCCTCGGAGGTGCTTCACAGTTTTACGCGGCCTCTTTTGCTGGTCAAAACGCGCATCGTGAAAAACGCCGGCGAAACCTGCGTTGAGGTTTCATGCTCGGACTTCCTGAAAAATATCCTCTACTGCACCGATTTTTCCGATACCGCGCAGCGGGCCTTCGATCACGTTGAAAAGATGGTTGAAAACGGGTGTCCGTCGGTCACCATCATGCACGTGCAAGATAAAACTAAGATTGATAAACATCTCTCGCACAAGCTCGATGAATTCAACAAGATCGATGCGGGAAGAATCGAGATGCTGAGAGAGCGGCTTGCGAAAAAGGGAGCGAGCCGCATCCAGACGAAAATAACCTATGGGATACCGACAGCGGAAATCCTGAACGAGGCCGCAACCGGAAGCTATTCGCTCATCGTCATGGGAAGCCAGGGAAAAGGATACATCCGCGAAATATTCCTCGGCAGCGTGAGCCATAATATCGCCAGGCATGCCGGCGTGTCCCTGCTGCTGATTCCGGCCATTCGATAAAAGCTAAATTATAGCATATGTTAATGGGGCCGAGAGAATCGCACGGACCAAATAGAAGGGAGTCCTCCCAAGATGTCGATGGATGATTTGAAAGGCCGAAAACAGTTATTGAGGCTCTTTGGACTCCGAAAAGGACGAATTCTGGATGTGGGCTTGGGAGATTGCGGATGCATGTCCTTTTATCTGGCCAAACGAGGATTTGACGTAACGGGCATTGACTCTTCCCCGTTGGCGGTTCATAAAAGCAGAGAAGAAGCCGTCGGCAAGAAGTTGAAGGGCTCGTTTCAAGCAAGGCGAATCAATGCTGTAAAGACGCCTTTTAAAAAGGAGAGCTTTGACGCTGTTTTTTCTTATCATTCTCTGCACCACATGAAAAATATGCCCGAAGCCATAAATGAGATGTTTCGAGTATGCAAGACGGGAGGGTTGGTCGTGATTTCAGATCTTCATGCCAGAGGCAGAAGAGAGTATGAGCACAAACCCGACAAGAAGTTTCTCCCGGATATCGAAAGACAATTGAAGAAACACGCCAAATCGATCAAGAAGGGAAAGACAGATATTAATGTGATGTTTGTTTGTGAAAAGAAATGATTTATCGGCTAAACTGTGATAATTTTCCTGCGTGCTCAACAAGGGAGATTCATCGCCCAATGCGGATATTCAACACGCGGCGGAAAAATGAAACTCCTTCTAAGTATGCTTATAGGCAATGCGTTTCAGGTAGAAATATAGCAAGCTGCCGGTCGGAAGAACGCGGCTCATCGGGATATTGTACGAATCATGTTTGTCATCCAGACCGGCGGAGGATCTGTTCCGAGGGATGAAGGTAGATCGCCTTCACGGCCGCGGGGAGGATTCCGGTCCTTGGCCGCATTTTCCACATTCGAACCGAAGAGTGGAATGCCGGATTTTAGGTCGCAAGGAAGCTTCGGGAAGGGTGACTGGCTCTTCTCGGGTCTGTAGGATGGATGCGGCCCGCGCTCGGCGTTCCAGCTCCATCTCACAGCAATTGATAAAACGCCCGGCGGTTTTCCAAGGCTTGACTCTTGACAACATGGCCATATTACCATATACTTTTTTCCTACATTTCGGAGGTTATGATGAAAGAGACCGACACCTTCCGCAAGCAAGCCCAGTTGCTGAAGGCCCTAGCTAACGAGGCAAGGCTGACGATCGTGGATCGCTTGGCTAAGGGAGAATGCTCCGTAGGCGAACTTACCGGCCTCATCGGCCTGGACCCATCAACGGTTTCCAAGCATCTGGCGCTGCTCAGGGCCCATGGCCTCGTTCGCGATCGGCGGGACGGAAATGTCGTTTATTACGAACTGATCATGCCCTGTGTTTTGAACTTTTTCGCCTGCGCCGCTCAGGTCATAAAGGAAAGATCGGGACGATGATATCTCGGAGCGAGGCGGCCCCGTCGCCTACGGAGGACCAGCGTGGATAACGCGGCCGCGGCGAGGCGCTTGGTTGAGATCCTGGGCATCGACACCGAGCCCGTCGCCGTCTTCCTCATGGGACCCGAAATCCCGCCTCCGACCGAATCGTTCAGGAACGTCACAGGCCATCGCTATTGCCAGCTTCTCATGCGTGCCCGGCACGGGGAATCGGTCGCGCTCGCCCCGGAGGAGCTCGCCTGCCCGGCGGCCGCGGCGGCCTTCGGTTTTCGGCCGCTCCCGGAGGGACTCGCCACCGGTAAGGGGCTTGTCGGGTTCGGCATCGTCGATGATCCGGGTACGGGTCGGAGAATGTTCGAAGGCATGCCGCGTCTTGAGCCCGGGCGCGTGACGCTGATCGCGGCCGCGCCCCTCAGCGCGGTCCAAGCCATCCCCGATGTGGTCGTGGTTGAAGGACCTCCGGAGGCTCTCATGTGGCTCGCCCTCGCCGACCTTAACGTGGCGGGCGGTGTACGCCGCCGCGGCGATACCGCCATTCTCCAAGCGACTTGCGTGGATGCGACCCTAATCCCCTACCTTGAACAACGCCTCAATT
>Ga0315291_10008608_pt1 | contig 12534 bp, 2 predicted proteins | sample YL17G12_20_MG_FD_203070 | JGI IMG/M metagenome (GOLD analysis project Ga0315291, IMG submission 203070) | Sediment microbial communities from Yellowstone Lake, YNP, Wyoming, USA - YL17G12_20 | ecosystem: Environmental > Aquatic > Freshwater > Lake > Sediment | place: USA: Wyoming | collected... | reverse complement strand
TGAAAACAAACGCGCTACCGGAACCCTTTGTTAATGATCCGATCTTGCAAGTGCCACCATCAAATGTAGTATCCCCGTTATCAAATAACGAATCTGTATATACATCATTGCCCCTTGATGATATCACCAAATTAACTGAAGAAGTATCTATAGAAATGGCATCACCAAAGAATATCCCATTGGTGGAGGGGCTTGTTATAGTTTGAACTAACTCGTAGCTCACTCCATTTAGTTTATATACATATACTCTACCAGGAGGAATTATTCCGGAAGTAACTAATGGAGCGGATATAAACAAATATTCACCATCCCCCGACATTGTAATCGTATTGCCAAATTTATCCCCATTTCGAGTATCGACCGGAGGTGCATATATAGTTTGAGTTCGAACATATTCAGAAGTTCCGACATCATAAGAATATAGGTAAACTGTACCTGTTCCACCTGCACCAGGTGCTCCCACAACCAATGTTTCACCATTTGTATTACCAGTAACTGAGAAACCAAATTGATCATTTTCATTATTGTTTGGACTATATATAGACCGTCCAATAGGTATTACATTAACGGTACTTGTGCCAGTAGATGCATCAACTGCATAGATGGATACAGCCCCAACATTAGTGGATGATGTTGCCGCCCCAGGTGCTCCTATAATCAATGTCTTGAAACCTATATTTGAAGAAACAGTTTTACTTACAAATAAACTGGTACCAAATAGTGAATGGTCTCCGTAACTATATCTATCGGTTTCGAATATAGCAACCCCGTAACGAACTCCGGGCACAGTTAATACAGCCAAGGTATTTTCTTCACCCAAAGATCTGTCTATCCTCGACAACTTAACAATATCAACTAACGGCGCGCCTGCAAATATAATATCAGTTTCAATATCATATAAAAGCGACGATCCAAAATTAGTAGGGGTTGAGTTCAAACAATTTTGATCAGGGGTGGCATTAATTCCATATTCTGCCACTAAAGTAAGTACATGTTTTGAATATAGGTAGAAATAAATCCTTCCATATCCATCGATCTCATCTTTGTAACTTGGTGCCGAAATTACAACAATATTGGAATTGTCTGTAGTAGCGATCCTGAATCCAAATTCTTGATTTGGTTGATTGATTCCTGAATCAAATACACTGGAATTATATCCTACTGATCTTTTATATACTGCCCATCGACCGTCGCTCTTCGTATCTGACCAAAATAAATCACCAGGTCTGAAATGTACTACATCAGTTAAATTGCTTAACTTATCATATGAACCAATTCTAACACTAACGAATTTATACAGAAGGGCAAAAACTTTAGAATCAGTGATGCTCGTTAATGTAGTATCCACGGTAAAACTTGTTAGACTCGGCACATCAATTACTGAATAAACTCCGTCGGTTCCATTATCCAAACCATGAATCGATACCAAGTCTCCAATTAATACTTTATGAAATATATCAGATATAAAGGTCAGTGATTGGCCAGGAACTAATATTACTGCATTAGAGATTTTTGCTTGCTGTTTGGTATATCTATAAACGTCCCAATCGCCATCATCTCTAAATCCAAGCCATATTGTATCACCTTCTTTTATATTACCGTTGTTTGCAATATCTAATAAACTATTTTTATTATATGCAGTCGCAGTTATGTCATCGATCCTCACATATCCCGCAGTTGGTAATAATAAATTATTATCACGGAAAGTAGATGTAGATGTTATAAAGGATGATGATGGGACGTATTCATCAGGTGTTATGGACATATTGCCCGGCACTATATAAGAAATTACATCTTCTGGTAAAGATGGAGCATCGTCAACAAATTTTACAATTTGCGAATTTTCTCTGAAATCATATTCCCTTAATGGCAATTCTAATTCAGAATATGTAGGGTAACCTCCATAATATCCAATCCTGAATGCCCATTCTTCTGTATATTCTATTTTACCATGCAGATTGTGGACACTCGCCTTTGCTAATTTATCAATAGCATTTTTCGTTCCGCGCTCCCTAATAAACCCTTGATAGAACTTATACTGAGCAATTGGATTAACAAATATATTATCAAGATACGTTCTTGGGACATATCCAATAAGGTGTTGAGCCATTTTTTTCTGGCTCTCATCAAAATTGTCTATATCGAGACTATAAAAATCTTCAAATTGTGAAATTTTATAATCAAAATTTGGCAATAACTGTGCTAATGGCTTATTGCCCAATACTCTCCAATCATTGAAATTAAATGTTTGTGTTCCAATCAAATTATTATTAGCAGAATAATAATTGCCAAGATATTTCACAAGATCCGCAACTTTATAGTCAGTATATGGAAACCATTCGTTGATATTTGCATCATCATACATGAATCCAGGACTAATAAACTCCCCATTCCATTCTGCGGTTTTAAAACCAGAAAGTTTAACTCGATTTTGCCTGTATCCGGTCTCAATATCATAAATGACATCATTGAACATCGATACATTATTGAATATAATAACATGTTCTTTCTGCACAAGATTTAGTCTTGCGAAAAATAATCCATTGGGCGAGCCAGAAGTATTGATAATGCAAACTCCATCCTCTCTACTTAATGAAAAATCATTTACCGGGAATGGTCGGCCATCTGATTTCAATAAACTATATTCATAGAAACTATTGAGGACATTATCTACAACTGATTCTGAAAATTTATACTTGAGTTGATTAGAGAACGGGCTCATGGCTATAACCGTACCATCTGCCCAATTCTGAGTTGTCCAATAAAGAAATTCCTTCCCTGTATATCGCCAATCTAATACTTGATACAAGTCTTGATTATATTCATCAAATATAAATCCTTGAACTTCTAACCAGCGACCATAACCAATAATTATATCATACACTTCTTGTAATGTAGAATATCGTGTTCCATATGGAATTATAGTTTCTTCAGATGAAAATTCCAAAGATGCCAACACAGATGCTCCACCAACCATTGGTAATGAGGCAAGTGGTGAGTAATTGATAGCTATAAAAGATGACCCGGTATTATGACTTACAATAACTCTATAATACGAATTATTATAAGATACAATTTGCCCAGCTTGATAGAAAGCGTTTTCTCGCCAGATCAAATAAGTTTCAGATTTTCCACCAACTGTCACTGCTGACCCAGATGCCTTATGGACCGGAGAATAAATAGTGAAATATGGGTACTGGGGGTCATACCCTTTTATCATATATTGCCCATTAGTTTTTTCAACTATAACGCCAGAAGCAGCAACAGTTTTGACCGGATTGCTTACATTGAAGTGCAACGAGAAATCATCCTCTGGCAAAAATACTCCAGGATTTGGTGTACTAGGGCTTACTGAATCGATAATAACCGACAAATTATCCTTGCTAACGAATCCACCAACCTTATAAAATAAATTGAAATCAGCCGATGCCAAATCTTGCTTAATGATAGATAGATAGTCGGATGAACGTCGCATTCCTTCTTCAACCACCCACACGCTATACCCAGAGGTGAGCAATAGGTTCCCAGATTCATCCTTATCAGATGGCAATACAACAGTTCTAGGATCTAGCAAAAGTTTATCGGTGCCATAGTAATATTGGCCAGTCAGCTGAGGTTTCATCCTACTTGTATCAAACATCATTGCTGCATAATCAGCTGGTTGAGTTATCGCAGAAATAAGTTGTACCATAAATGGCCATAAACTAGTTTTCTTCCACGAAGACTCGGCAGGCCCATTATCACCATATTCCCAATTTTGATCAGGATTAGGAATAGAGTCATTAGACGCTATACCTGCCCAATCGCTTACATCAATTAAGTTTCCACTATCATCAACTGGGATTATTGTAGACAATCCAGGTCGGGCATACACTGGGTCAATGCCCATACGAGTCCCATATCTAATATAACCATTTTCCAAATCTTGCCATAAATTTAAATTACCAGAGGTGTAAGGAGACATACCGTATTCTGATTCCCACCAATCCGGCATGATAGAAAATCCCAACATTTCCCAGGGATGTGTATTTGGTCTATCTGTATCAAAGTAGAATTTATAAATTCCCCTCCAGCTTCCTGGCAAGGGTTTTAGAAAAATAGTGTCAGTGGCTGATTTAAAATTATAGGTCTTATGATTATCGGCATCATACGTAGAATTAGTTGAAAAATCTACACCGTAAACGCTCGCCCATTTCAGAAAGTCACCACGAGCAATATTATTTGATTCAGAATACGAATAATCCCATGATCTAAATACCCCAGGAGTAACTCGAGTAACATCAAAAAGAGATTGATCGTATACGACTTTTATGTTGTTGAAGATTCTTTTCTCAAATTCTAATAGTGCGAGATCTCTAAAATCATCGGCATCTCCGGCAGCGGAAAATGCAATCGATATGCTTCCGTCATGTCCCTGAATTACCTTAACAGGGCCCGATGCATAACTCGAGTCAACATATATACTAGGTTCATATTTAGGATATAATCCCAATTTGGTCGGTGTTGGGACTATATAAGACCCGATCGTAGATACATATTCTTTGATACGAATGACATCGCCAACTATTAAGTCATATGTAATATCGACTCCCGAATTTTCTATGTCAAACGTATAATCATTTCCATGAATTAATAATGTATCATTTACATAAATTAGTACTGATTGGGTACTCAATGTTGATAAATCAAATGGATGACTCAGTGCAAATCGAGTATTTGGAAAATTGGTAACCGTGTATGTCCCCAAGGTATAATTATCCCCATACGCAATCATATCGCTCAACGCATAAGGAAATGATTGGGTTTTATTTGAATTCATCGAAAGCAATGCAGCATCTAATGTATCAGATGCTGAGAGATTCCCGCTGACCTCTGTTATAAATTTGATAAGATTTAATTTAAATTGATAATATTCATTCGCTGCACGGCGGGTAGCATTTATCAAACTATGTTCAACATCTGTTATAAAATAATGGGAGAATGAGAGTGGGTTGAGGTTACTAATAAGTCTATTTCCATACTTGGAAATCGATGGCAAACTCTTTAAATTACTAACTCCTGGAAATACTCCGACAAATTCAGGATCAGATTCAGTCATCGTCTCAACATGAGCTGAGATTTCACTAAATGTAAGTTCTCCAATTGGACCATTTAATGGATTGTTGGTTAAATTAATAGGAATATCATAATTGCCATCGGATACCGGGATTGAATACGACGCGGCTTCTGTCCAAACTGTTGCATATTCGGGTATATCTAAATTTGTTCTTAGATATCCTTTTGATACTTGAATTTCTAAGGTTGTCTGTTGTTCTATTATTGATAGTGTATCTGTATTAAAATAATTTTTAAATACATACGAACCAGCCACTCCCTGTGAATGATATGATAACGGAAACCCCAAAACAGGATCTACAACTCCGGTTCCACGTGCATACCCAAATATATATGTTCCGGCAAAAGTAGAATTATAATATGTTTGATCACTGTAACTATGTCCGTTATCATCATATAAATCAAATGCAGGGGATTGATTTAGAGTAGTTCGTTGTTGTGATAAAACCCAAATATCGCCATTAAAATGCCAACTTGACCCAATTCTTGTTTCACCTAAATTTATAATAACAGAATCATTAATTATAGGTGAATGGGCCGGGGTTAAGTTTATCCTACTATTACCATCTATGTCAACAACAGTAACATCATATATAATTCCTTGCACCAACGGATCGGGATCAGCAAGGAACATTACCCGATGTCCATCTTCAAGTAACGTTCCGTCGACATAATAACCGGGTGAATTTTCAACTATTGAAAATACATCGGTGGTTATTTCGTCAATAAGATCAACATTGGGCAATCCGTTTATTCCAAAATTCCAAAGTTGGATATTAGAATGAAACTCGACAATTGGTCTACTAGCTCGGAGTAGGAATGGATAGACGGCATCAACTCCATTGGCAGCAGCAGCCGTTCGTATCACATCACTGTGCACCCAGCGATTATACCTCGACCAAGGATTTAAATCTTTACTAGATCGATTAATTGTCACATATTCCGGCGTGATGGGGGTTCTTACAGAACCAACTAATGTTGCAAGAGATCCAGGAGTTGAAAGTGATTCGAAATCAACAAGCGTAATACTGTCACCGACCCCCTCAACAATAAATTCTCGGTCAGAGTATGATGCAGGGATAACCTCTCCAATAAACCTAATTTTGAGGCCATTTATAAATTCAATTTCGTCAGTGGTGGTATACGATGCCTTGCCAACTATATCTACATCAACATTCAACACAGCGTTGTCAACAAGGTCTTTAACCAAGATACGATCACCAGTTGATGCAATATTACTCGATATGTAATATAAAATATCTGGTGTGGTATCATCAACAGTAATAACTATTTGTCCTGCAGTCACCCCGTTTGCGCTTACATTTGTATTGAATTGTGATCCAGTACCAGTAACATAAGTTTCTTTAAAATAAAGAGGATACGAACAAGAGATATTGAATGTGTAGGTAACTCCTCTGTAAAAGATTAATGATGGATCTTCTGTTAATCCATCAGGGGTAAAAATGAAAGATTTTCCATCCAATGAATCAGTAACATTATAAGTGTTTACTATAGGGCGTTGAGGGCCGGCCACATATATAGTGTCAGGGCCATTTGATAGCCAATAATATTCTCTGAAATTTACAAATTTATCCCAATCGATATGTGGATCAAAAGAATTGAACTTAGGTTTGAACAATCTATCTAGATTATCAACGTATCCGTCGTGGAAACTTATTTGATTTATTAAATCATCGATTCCATATGCACTTTTAATACTTTGATCTAGAGTCTTAATAACCAGAGCGGGTTCTAATTGATATTGTAAACGCAGTGAGGAAGATTCTGGAAGATAAAAATCAGTAGAGGGATTATAGGTCACTCCCAACTTATCACCAATGTAACCGTCTATTCTTTCTAATGCTGGTTTTTTTATTAGTTGATCTATGGTACTCGATAAAAATTTAGAATTTTTTTCTGTCCTAAAAAATGCAGGTAAAAGTTCTATCGACTTTCTATTGTTGTTCAAGTTGCTAGCCATTATCGTATCCTTAACTACTTGTAACAATAGTGGTTGTCTTTAACTCAGATGCAGTCAAAGAACTAATTATTTGAATATCATTAACGGTAGATCCATTAACAAATATTTCGTCACTTTGGCATGAAATTTGATATAGACTGCCAAAATTGTTATCCATCTTTGGCACTATTACAAAATTAATTATATCAGGAGTCATTCGATTCATCACATAAGCGGATAGTTCACCAAAGTTAAATGATTGACCAAATGACCAATTATCGATATTGAAAAAATCAGCGATGGCATTTTGTATTCTAGTTTGAAGATCTGTTGTGGTGACCGATCTTGCAGGGTTTGTAACTGCTTTAAATGTTGCCTGTAGCTGTGGCACCGCCTGTGGACCAAACAATACTTTATATTTTGCAGGATGAAAAATTAACTCATCACTTATACTCTTTATAGGTTCCAAGCTGGCGGCATAATTTTCTTCAATGCTTTGGGTTGTAGGAGGAAGCGGCTCACGCCCGACTCCGTCAGCCAACCAATTTTTATATTCGATATCGTATGCTTTGGATAGTAGATAAACATCAATTATATTAGATTTGCTTGGATCAATTCGCCTATCTTGCCCGCTGTTATGCACGTACTGGAATTTCAAATTACTTCTTCCATACCTTGCGAAATAAGATGGTTCTAATACATATGAATTACTAGATTCATCATAATGTTTAACAACATTCACATCAGGATCATAGAAAAAATATAATTGCCCATCAATTTTCACTTCATCGGGAACATCATCTTCAGTAGGGTATGATAAAACGGTTCCTGTATAAAGGGAATACTTCACTCCGTCATCGGAATTCTTGAAGAAAACAAATTTATCTCTGAATCCAGTTTGCAGATTATTCGAATCAGGTTCAACAATGACATTGAATGCATCGGGGTCATCAATCTGGCCATCATCATTATAATCAAAAAAACTAATCAAAACTTTCTTTGGCTCGATGTAACCATCTGGTTCAACAACGGCACTATTGATTTGCCATTGAAAATCTCTACCGATGCTGAAATTCTGTGATGTTTCAGCTGATGTAAATGATACAGTCGATGTTGAGCTAATGCTCGTTGGGACAAAAGTTACCAAACTGCCAGTTGATATAGCATTGGTCAATGTATTATATAAATGAACTGATGTGGGGTAAACATATTTGATAAACGATTGGCCTGTTGCAATGTTTGGATGGATCACCACTTGTCCACCCGCAGCAATCCCAGTTGTAGTTGAAAAATAAAGTATTGCGTCAGTTGTGGTACTGACTTCAGAATTTGCTGTGGTCGCTAATGTAGAAATATAAGGGGTAACTGTTGTAACTGTAGAAAGAGAAGTGGTGGGAATTGCCCCCCTATTCACTGATAGAACTTTAATTTGGTCTTTTATTACAGTGTCGGTTACAAAATCATAATTCTTTTTCGAATCATCAATAAAGAAAGCTGTTTCTCTATCACTTTCGAATATGTATTCAGTTGTTCTATATCTGGTTATAAATTTTTTCCCGGTCCATTCGAACGACATCATCCAACTTGAATCTTTATTAATATTAGTTATATCTTTTTGATACACAAGGCTGAATGCATTACTCAAATCTAAATTTGAGTCGCTCACAATATACCATGTACGGGTAGATTGATCGAAACTTAATCCAAAATTTCGTTTAGATAAAATCAAGTTAGTAATCTCTAATTCTAAGGAATATGTTATCGAATTTAAAAATTTGGGAATGACTGATACAGGTGTGGCGCTATCAACTATCGTCCCATTACCAACCACAGAGCCGGTGAGAATAACTGGCCCGGTGCCATCGTCTAGATTTCCAACCCCGCCATTTGACCCATCACCAATTACTCCAGCAATTTGAACCCATTTATATGTTAGGGTAGTTTCATCTTGAATTGTTGTTAAATCCCCGTTTGGTAGAAAGAAACTTCCAGCAGGCGGTAGTAATTTTAATAAAGTTCCAGGGACGAAGAATGCCAAAGTACCTGTTGCATATGGACCGAGCATAACCGGACCATCCACTGAATTAAAATATCCACGAGTTTGATTGGTTGTTGAATTTGTCTTGACCCAATACAATCCCGCAGTTTCTAATCTTGGATAGTGCTCAAGATAAAATGATTTAAATTCTGGAGATTCAAAAATCGGAGAAATTTGGTTTCTGATAATAGATAATACATCGTTCCTAGATGAGTAAGTAAATTCAAAATTGTATTCTTTTGAATCCTTATATAGAATACCATCATTGGCAACGATATTGGTGGTACTGTATTTTCCACTAACATCACTTAGTTCAAAATATTTACTAATGCCACTGCTGATCCTGTTTATGCTTTTGACCTTTATGATATCAGAATTAACATTCAATGGAGCGATATTATAATCTTCCCCAGTAACCATTCTATTTTGGGTATAATAAGTCTGTGGAGCTTTAAGTTGAATATCAGCATTAGATTCACTACTGGACGAATTCGAGACAGTATATTGGAGTCCCATAATTATCGTAAGAACATGACTTTGGTTAGATTTATTACGATAAGGAATTTGAAAAGAAATATTAGCCATCTGTTCAGGCTTAATAGAATAGAGTAATCCATTACTTTGTCTATAATACAGTCTAAACTGACCATTTGGAAGATCGCCAAAACTGCCATCTGCAAAAGATAAATCTATTTGATCGGCTTCTCTTGTCAAAATACTGTATATATTTCTTTCATCACTACTAATACTGTTATAAATTACATTATTACCAGTAAGTGACGGAACTTTAGTCCAAAGGGTTTGGTGCGTAAGGCCATCGGGTGACAACTGCCACAACCAGGTATCAGTATCATTGATATCTGAAATATTAACCCCAATCAATTCATTCGGAACAGGAGTGCTAACACTAAAATCTGATGCCCCAAGTGAACCTTGGCGAAACTGAACAAAAAACCCAGTATTCGAACTTCCACTTCCCCTGTTGTCATTTTTGAATATAAATCCAAATTGACCCCCTGGCAATGGTGGGGCTTCATATACATAAGACTTGCCACTAAATGTTGAAGAAACTAATTCAAATCCCATTTGGGTTCCGCTAATGTTCTTACTAAATGTATATACTGGAACTTCAGTAGAATTTACATTAATAGAATATTGTTCAGTAGTAATACCATCGATAGTATCCTTTGCCGAAGGTTTTCCAAATACAACAGGTGATGGCATCGCCGCATTTATAACTGCGACAAATTGTTGATACCAATTAGGATTCGTGGGATCATTCCAACCAATTACAGAATTAGTCAGATTTACCCCACCTGAATCGAACACATTTTCAGTTGTTGAAACTGAATTAATTTTTAGAAAGCCGTTTGCAGGAACATTTCGTTTAGCATTGTAACTAATTAATTTTGCTAACCGAAGAATACTTTCTCGTCGTTCCGCTGTTTCTAGAAAATTCTCACGGGCATTTAATTCTATTCTGAATGCAAGATTTTGACCCAAAAAAGCAATTAGATCTATCAATGCAACATATTCACTACTGTCTATATAATCATTAAAATCTTCGGGATATGTTTCCCTAAGATAATTGATCATTGTTCTTCTCAATGTTTCAAAATCATAGCTTTTGAATTCTGCATTTCGAAAACTTTGATAAATTTTCGTCCAATCTTCTGCTACTAAAAGTTGGTTAGTGGTTGATGGTATCATAACTATAGATTCTTTTTGATACCGTATTTATTGGTTTAATAATATTAGTATATTATTGAGAGATCAAGCCAGTTTCTTTATCGAAAGATATCCTCATGTTGCTAGTCTGATCTGTACCAACATATTTTAGAGTGATTTCTAAAAGCATACCATATTCTTGTTCGTTGATTTTGATTTGAATCGGCACTGCTCTTGGATCATAGTTACACACCCTACTCACATCGTCACTGATTGCTTGTTTAACATCTTCGGTAAAAGGGTCAAATATCAAATCCCAAATAATTGTTCCGAAAGTGGGATTCATGACGCGCTCACCCTTTCTGGTATTAAATTGATTCAATATATCCTGCTTAATCAAGTCAAAATCATACAATTTTGTCACAAGTGAATCTTGATTCACCGTACTGTACCCAACATAAAATTGACTTTGCTTTGCCGTATGTTGTGTGCTGTATTGGGTGGAATTAATTTCAATATTCTTATATGCCATATTGGTATTTATTAGGGTACAATTAAGTTAGTTCCAACGCCGGCATTAGATAATGCTTGCAGCACTTCTCTTTTATGCTGCAATACAGTGGCCTCAACCATGGCAGGAGTGAAGAATCCTTTATTGGTGGGATCGAAACCTCTATTAGCTTTATACCATCCAGAAGTTTTTGGATCAGTTGCATCCGCTATTTTATCGTCTGGGGCAGCAAACCTAAACGCTGGTAATAATACTGTGAGATAGATATTCCCTAATGTCGGCGAAGGTTGTTTTGCATTTGGCCAACCCCACAATTTGTTGAAATAACTCTGAACATATCCCATCTGTTCAACACGTCCCATCTGCCGCAATGCATCTGTACTGGTTCCAAGGCGGCCTGCTGATTCTTTTCCAAATTGAATTAGTCCGGTATATCCTAATGAATTTGTAATAGCAGGATCAAAAGATCTTGCACTTTCTAAATTCATTATAGCAAGCAAATCAATTGGGTTAAATTGCAAGTAGCCCGCGACCTCTTTAACCTTAGTAAGGAACGGTTGATCAGTTGTCCAGAAGAATTTGGATCCTTTTAGGGTTCCTCGATCTCCAGCTGGCCCATTCTTTACAGGATATGGGGTATTTGCACTAGGTACAGCTTCTATTACTACTCCATTATCCGTGGTGACTGTTGGAGCAATCTTTGTATCTGTTTTCTCAACAGTAAACCTTTCAGGGTCGACATTTTCATGTTGATCCCATGGTTCATGACTTGGGATACGTTGCATGATGGAGAGAATATCAGGTGCCTTATAAAAATTCTTATTGGCCCATCCCGTTGATGCATCACGCTGAGGAACACTATATAGATTTAATGCAATTGGTTGCTCGGCGGGCGTAGCGTTATCAGGTGCCTCGGCTGCGGCCCCATTAAGATGGATTTGCTCTCCGGAAACATAAATCTTACCGTTCGCACCCAATGATATTTCATCATTGGCACCAATACATATATTTGCCTCCGAACCAATACTAAATTTTCCTTCAGATACATGGGCGCTAGTTCCAATTGCTGATGTGTTAATATCCCCATTTGCTGATATACGGATCGTGTCACCTGTGACTAAGTCATAATCACCAGACACCTTTGTTTTCATTTGATCCGTAATTATATTAAAATCTGTCTTAACATTAATATTCATTTCACCGGTGACGGTTGCAATATTAAAATTTCTACCCGCCTCTAGA
>Ga0315291_10008607_pt1 | contig 12535 bp, 10 predicted proteins | sample YL17G12_20_MG_FD_203070 | JGI IMG/M metagenome (GOLD analysis project Ga0315291, IMG submission 203070) | Sediment microbial communities from Yellowstone Lake, YNP, Wyoming, USA - YL17G12_20 | ecosystem: Environmental > Aquatic > Freshwater > Lake > Sediment | place: USA: Wyoming | collected... | reverse complement strand
AGCGCGAGCAGTCGTTCGTGGAGCCGGACGTGGGCACGGTCGTCATCGAGATGGATTTGCAGTCGTACTCCCTGCCGTGAGGCGCGGCCGCGCCGGCGCAACCACATGAGGCGGATTCAGGACTACATGACAATCACCGAGGCTGCCGAGTTCCTCGGCGTGTCGGCGAGCACGCTTCGCAACTGGGATCGTCCCGGCAAGCTGAAGGCCGCGCGTAACCCCATGAACGGGTACCGGCTCTACCGGCGAGAGGACATCCAAGCGCTCCTTGCCCGCGTGCAAGACCAGGCGACCGGGAAGGGGCGACGACGAGCGAGAGTTGGAGGAGAAAGCTCTGGAGGTAACAGGGGAGATGCCGTCACTGCTGCGATATGATCGTAGACGCCATGCTGCTGCTCATACATCCAATTTCGTGTTCAATCAGCTAATCCCATACATCGGCAACAAACGCCATCTCCTTGACCTGATCCACAAAGCCCTTGAGCATACTGAGCCATCTGAGCGCGCCACTCTTGTCGACATGTTCAGCGGTAGCGGCGTTGTTTCGCGGCTGGCTAAGACTTTAGGCTACCGGGTCATTGCCAATGACTGGGAGCCCTATACGCGCCCGATTAGCATGTGTTACATTGAGTGTAGCGTCCCGCCTGCATTTCGCGCGCTTGGCGGCTATGAGCAAGCCATCCATAAGCTGAACTCGGTTCCTCCGCGCGTGGACTGGATCACCGAACACCTGTGTCCGCGAGACGATGACAACTACGACGTCCAAGTTGACCGGATGTTCTTCATGCGCAAGAACGGGATGCGCATTGACGCGATGCGTCATCAGATTGCTGAGTGGCAGGCAGAAGGTGTCATAGATGAGACGGAGGCGTGCTGTCTATTCGCCCCGCTGCTGTACCAAGTCTGCTATACGAGCAACACTAGCGGGGTTTTCAAGGGCTTTCACAACGGATGGGGCGGGCAGACGCGGACGGCTCTCTACAGGATTGCAGCCGACCTTGAACTCGCACCAGCAGTGTTCTTTGATAACAAGAAGCAGAACCGCGTGTTCTGCGAGGATGCCCAGAGGCTAGCCGAGCAGTTCGCTGCGCACGAGTTAGACATCGTTTACCTTGACCCGCCGTACAACCAGCACCCATACGGGAGCAATTACCACGTTCTCAACACCGTCACGCTTTGGGACAAGCCAGCGCTGAGCAAGCAGATCACTCCGGCGACGAAAGCGGCGATCAGGACGGATTGGCGCACCGAGAGGCGGAGCGCATACAACTACCGGGGCAAGGCAGCAGACGCATATCGCAAGCTACTTCAGACTCTTAACGCCCACTACATTCTCACAAGCTATAGCACGGATGGCACCATTCCGCTTGGCGAGATGCTGCTGGCCAATATCGCCCGCGGGCATGTCCGCATCGAGATGCGAGGCTACAAACGCTACCGCGTAAGCTCCCAGCGCTTTTCGAAGAAACCAATGAATATTGAGTTGGTAGTTGTCCTGGATACGCACAGAAAGAGCGATGTCTCGGCGGACCAACTCAGGGAAGCAATTGAATCCGCCGAAGACGGCGTCCTCGAAAACCACCGGGAATACCGGCTAAGGAAAGAGAAGCAGCTCATGCTGTTCGAGGGGGCAAGAGAGTATGGCCAAGAAACATGAACTGAGACGTATCCGCGCGGGTACGGTCATCAATGTGACGTCAAAGAAGCAAGAGACCGAAGTGGTCAAAGCCCTCGTGAGGGTTGTTGATCATCTCGTCCGCAAGTTCGGCAAGAAGATGACCTTGGCACACGAGAACCAATGGCATCTCAAGGATATCGTGCGCGAGCTTCAGCACACGTATCCCGACACCGACTTTCACTACCACTTCGACACGAGTTCCATCCGACCCGATGGCGGCATTCTGTATATGCAAGGCCCGCCGGGAGACCCGCTGACGTATCCCATTCTGATCGCCGAAGTGAAGAACCAAGGCACCAATGAACTCCGCCTCGATGAGGGTCTTCCCAAACAGGCAAAAGGCAACGCGATTGAACGTCTCGGGAAGAACTTGATCGGCCTGCGGGCCGCGCTCATGCGAGAGGCGATCTTCCCGTTCGTCTGCTTTGGATACGGCTGCGACTTCGCATCCGACTCATCCATTCTAGACCGGGTCACTACCATGGCCATGTTCGGGCACCTGAACAAGACATACCTTCACAATCAAGAAGGCGGGAAGTTCAACCGCGGGAGCTTCTACTTCCGACGTGAGAAATGGACGGTCGATGAGATGTACGAAGTGATGAAGGATATCGCCGAGCGGTCGATCCTCTATTACCTCTCCAAGTACAGAGAGGATCACTTCCGTCTAGCGGATTGAGAGTTCGTCCAAGAGGCGGATTGCAGGCGATGGCTGACCCGGAGGACTTTGGCCTGAAGTATATGATCTGTCTGGGCAGGACGATGAGGAATAGAGACGACCGACTTGAGTCATTGCGCAGCAGTGATGCGGACGAGCGAAAGCAGGTCATGGCCAGCTTGGTCACTCAAGGTGACCAGCAGGCCATTGCGGCGCTCGCCGATGCGCTCTTGAAGTCTCACTGGCCAGCCTGCAATCAGCTAGCCGACGCTCTCGCTCAGATAGGAACGGATGAGGCGCGCCAAGGTCTGATGCGAGCGTTGAAAGGCCGGCGCCATCACATCCGGTCCGCGGCGGTGAAGGCCCTTGCACGACTCGGTGGGAAGAGCGTGAGAAATGCTGTCGCCGCGCTGGCGGACGATCCGGCCTACGAGGTGCGACAAGACGTGGCAGAGGCGCTAAGGCAGATCGGCGCATGAGGCGAGAGGCCGCAGTGTACAACAGCCGCGAGCAGGCAGATCGGGAGGAAGGTGAAGCTGCCGAGGAATGGCAGCGCGGTCAGCTCGACTCATTCATGATCTCGGTGACGCCGTATTGCGAGCTGCGGCGGACGTACGGCGAGGGTTACTGGGACAGGCCGCGCTTCGCAACAGCTGATATCCTCTTCGCCGAAGACGACTGCGCGGGAAACTTGTTCCTTACCGGAGGTTAGCGATAGGCGAAGCCCGATCGCCGCTGAGCGGTCTCGGGGTGGTTACCCGTCGACCCGGGGACGATTCAGCTACGCGCGTGCGCAATCGCGCGGGGCTACCAGCGCCTCCTTGGGCACGGAAACGGAGAACGAGAGGAGCGCTTGGCCCGCTTCTAGAATGTAGATCCGCGACTTGTGGCGTCTTCGCTGCGCTCGTAATGACATCCCGCGAAGAGCTCAGGACACCAGGCGGGGTGAGGGGTCTTGTTAGCCCCAGATTATGCGCAAGACTTCGGGGATGTCATTCCGAGAGAGCGACGCGACCGAGGAATCCCCTACCAGGGATGCGCAAGGCCAACGATTTCAGCCGCGAGCAACCCCGGTAGGGGACCCCCGCCAGACTTGTGCGCCTCTGGCGCAGGCGGGTAAACTTCGCGGAGTTTACCCTGAGCGAAGTCGAAGGGCTCAGGGTGACATCACCCGTGAGGTGAGGGTTTCACGCTCGTTACGCATAATCCGGGTTAGAAGGTCTAAGGACATCACATCCGAGGGAGGAACCGTGAAAAACAGATCTGTGCTGCTGTGGGCGGTGGTATTGGCGGTCGCGGGGGCGGCGGCGGGGCGCGCGGCGGAGGCGCCGGCGGCGCCGCAGGTTTCCGCGCTGGCGTTCTACGGGTACGACTCCGGCCTGCCGCTGGAGGTGGAGCAGAAGGAGCTGCAGCGCACCGACGCCTTGGTGCAGTACCACCTGTGGTACGCGAGCGCACACGACCAGCGCGTGCCGGCGCTGCTGACCATCCCGCTGGGGGTGGAGCGGCCGCCGGTCGTCTTCGTCCAGCACGGCTACGGCGACAAGAAAGAAGTGGACTACGTCCAGTGGCCGACGGCGTTTCTGGTGAAGCGCGGCTACGCGGTGATGTCGCTCGACGCGCAGTACCACGGGGAGCGCGCGCGGGAGAGCCGCCAGCAGGCGTTGTTCAACCCGGGGTCGTCGGCGATGCGCGACGCCTTCGTGCAAACGGTGATCGACCTGCGCCGGGCGGTGGATCTGCTGCGGGCGCGCGAGGACGTGGACGGCAGTGGTGTCGGCTACCTGGGCATGAGCATGGGGGCGATGCTGGGGGCGGTATTTTGCGGGGTGGACGACAGGCCGCAAGCGGTGTGCCTGGTGGTGGGCGGCGGCGGCTTGGCGTCGCGCCTGGCGCAGGGGCAGGTGAGCGCGACCGCGCGCGAGAACCTGCAGATCATCGACCCCGTTCACTACGCGGGGCTGATCTCGCCGCGGCCGCTGCTGATGATCAACGGGCGCCAGGATCAGACGATCCCGCCGGCCAACGCGCAGGCGCTGTTCGACGGCGCGCGCGAGCCCAAGCGCATCATCTGGTATGAGGGCGGCCACACCAACCCGCCGCCGGACAAGACCGAGGAGTGGATCGCCGAGTTTTTCGCGGCGCACCTGAAGAAATAGAATCGGGCGCGCGGTGTGCTGACCGCGCTCATTGAAGTGTAGGGGCAAGGCATGCCTTGCCCCTACAAGTCGCGCCCAATCCGGAATCGGCGACCGGTCGGTTTTGTTGGACGCCGCAGGGGCGACTTCCCGAGTCGCCCCTCCATCACCGCCGTTTCAGCTCCGCCGCGAACGCGTCGTAGGCCTCCTGGCCGAACAGCGCGAAGACTACGCTGCGCAGGGAGGTCTTGCCGGCGAGGTGGTTGCGCGCCTCCTCGATCATGATGCGCGCGGCCTGTGACAGGGGGAATCCGCCGACGCCGGTGCCAAGCGCCGGCAGGGCCACCGACTCGATCCCCAGCTCCCGAGCGCGCTCGAGCGCCGACCGCGCCGCGCGGCGGACCTTGTCGGCGTCGGTTTGCAGGTCCTGGCCCATGACCGCCGCGTGGATGACGTAGCGCGCGGGCAGCGCCCCCGCGCCGGTCGCCACCGATTCCCCCACCGGCACCGGCCCCTGGCGCACCGCCTCGGCCTCGATCTCGGAGCCGCCCTTGCGCTTGATCGCCCCCGCCACGCCGCCGCCCATCCACAGGTGGTTGTTGGCGGCGTTGACGACGGCGTCCACCTCGAGGGTGGTAATGTCGCCTTGAAACAGCGTGATTTCGCCCATGGTAAGCTCCGCCCGCGGATCACGGCGACTCCGCGATGAAGGCCGCCGCCGCGTATCCCACCACCTCGCGCTTGTCGGCGGTGATGTCGCCCGAGGTGTAGTAGGTGAGCAGCCGCGCCGCCCGCGCGCCCATGGCGGTGACGGCGTAGATCATGGTCGCCACCGCCAGCACTCCGCACATCGATACCCGGCGGGCGTCCACCGCCCGCAGCATGCCCGGCGCGTCGAGGGCGAGCGCGCGCTCCAGCACCCCCCGGTCTTTCTCCGCCGCCGCCTCGTGGGACTCGAAGTGGGTCATGTCGGTGCTGGCGATGACCAGCCCCCGCCGACCCGCCAGGGCGTCGGCGATGGTGTGGCCCAGGTGGTCCAGGCGCAGCGTGTGGGCGGAACTCTCGGCGGAGGCGCTCACCATGCGCAGCGCGATGGGGACGACGGGCACGCCGTCGCCGAAGAGGTATTGCAGGAACGGGAGCTGCACCTCGAGCGAATGCTCGAAGCGGTGGGCGGTGTCGTCGGTGCGCGCCCCCGGGAAATCCGCGAGAATGCGCGCGCGCACGCGGCCGTCCACCGCCACGTCGCCCAGCGGCGTGGACCAGGCGGAGCCTTCGCACAGAGCGGCGGCCTGCCCCATGCCGGTGTGATTGGGCCCGACCATGACGATGACCTCGGGCCGCCCGTCGGCCGCCAGCTCCGCGAAAGCCCAGGCTGCGGCGGCACCGGAGTACTGGTACCCCGCGTGCGGGCATATCAGGCCGCGCACGCGCCCCGGGCCGTCGGGGTTAACGGTGGGGACTGCCCCGGGGCCGAGCTTGTGGGTGAAGCAGTCCTCGACTTCCGCCCGCAGCGCGCGCGGGTCGCCGCGGTAGAAGGTGCCTGCCACTGCCGGACGTCGGATGGAGTCCATGTCACATCCCCCCCAGACGCCGCCGCGGTCCCCCCTTGGGCACGACTATTATAGCACAGACGCGGGTACAGCCGGGCCCACTTCGCCAAGGCTTCGTGGGCCAAGGGGCGCTTGCCCACCGTAGCTTTAGCGAAGGCGGGGCTGTGCCACGGGGGGGGGCGGGGACTGTCCCTACGTGGACTGTACCCGCCCGGAAGGGGACAGTCCCCATTCGGGGACAGTCCCTGAGGTCCCGGCTCAGGGTTGGCAGGCGGGACGCCTGCCCCACTAAGAGCGGTGACACCCGGAAGGAAGGCGCGAACATTGAGATAAAATGCGGTAGGGGCAAGGCATGCCTTGCCCGTACTGGAGGGGCGGCGCGGCCTGGATTGGCGACGACCACTTGGCGGGCGACATACGGGAGGTAGGATCGATGCGCGAGAAGCTGCTGAAGCGGGAGCCATGGGTGGTATCGACGATATGCGCGCTGGCGGCCTACGCCGGAGCCGCGGCGCAGCCTGATATCCCGCGGCCCGAGCACCCGCAGCCGCAGTGCGTCCGCGAGGTGTGGATGAACCTCAACGGCGAGTGGCAGTTCGAGTTCGACGACGAAGATGTGGGCCTGCGCGACAACTGGGTGGAGCGCGAGAGCTTCAGCCGGCGCATCAACGTGCCGTTTCCCTTCCAGGCGTCCCTGAGCGGTATCGGCGACACTGGGATCCATCACGTCATGTGGTACCGGCGCAGTTTCGAGCTGCCCGCGGATTTCGCAGGCCGGCGGGTGCTGCTCCACTTCGGCGCGGTTGACTACGAGGCGCGGGTGTGGCTCAACGGGCGGGAGCTTGGCAGCCACCGCGGCGGGCACGTGGCGTTCGCGTTCGACATCACCGATGCGCTGCGGCGCGGGGCGAACGCGCTCGTGGTGCGCGCCGTGGACACCGAGGCGAAGGACCAGCCCCGCGGCAAGCAGTCCTGGAAGTTGAAGCCGCAGGGCATCCGCTACACCCGCACCTCCGGCATCTGGCAGACGGTGTGGCTGGAGGGCGTGGGGCGCACGCACATCAAGTCGTTTCGCATGACGCCCGCCATCGAAGCGCGGGCGCTGGATCTTGAGTTCGAGGTTGACGGCCCGCAGGCGGACTGGACGATCGAGGCGGAGGCGTCCTTCAACGGCGAGCGGGTCGCGACGCTGACGACTGAGCCGGCGCAGGCGCGCGCCGCGCTCGCGATTCCCAACCCGCGCCTGTGGTCGCCGGAGGAGCCTAACCTCTACGACATCACCTTCACCCTGCGCGCGGGCGGCGAGGCGGTGGACCGCGTCCGCTCCTATTTCGGCATGCGCAAGATCTCGGTCGGGGGCAATCAACTGCTGCTGAACAATCGGCCCTACTTCCAGCGCCTGGTGCTGGACCAGGGCTATTGGCCCGACGGCATTCTCACCGCGCCCTCGGACCAGGCGCTGCGCTACGACATCGAGATGGCCAAGCGCTTCGGCTTCAACGGCGCGCGCAAGCACCAGAAAGTCGAAGACCCGCGGTGGCTATACTGGGCCGACCGCCTGGGCTTCCTGCTGTGGGGGGAGATGGCCAACGCCTACGAGTTCACCGCCGAGGGCTGCCGCAGATTCGAAGAGGAGTGGGCCGCCGCCGTGCAGCGCGACTACAACCATCCGTGCGTGGTCGCGTGGACGCCGTTCAACGAGAGCTGGGGCGTCGGCGAGGTCATGACCTCGGTCGAGCAGCAGCGCTTCGTCGAGCACATCTACGCGCTGACCAAGCGCCTGGATCCCTACCGCCCGGTGTGCGATAACAGTGGGTGGATGCACGTGTTGACCGATATCGCCGACCTCCACAACTACGTCGAGCGCGGCGACGGCTTCGAGGCGCACTGGGCGGAGTTCACGCGCAACCACTACCGCCAGGGCATGCCGCACGTCTTCTTCATCCCCAGCCGAAGCTACATGGGCCAGCCCATCGTCGTCAGCGAGTACGGCGGCATCAGCCTGCGCGGCTACGAGGCGCCGCCCGGCTCCGAGCGCGTGGCCTACGGCGCCCACATGGAGAACGAGGAAGCTTTCCTGGCCCGCTACCGGGACATCACGACGGCGATACAGGGCGTCGCGGACATCCAGGGCTTCTGCTACACCCAGCTCACGGACGTGGAGCAGGAGGTCAACGGGCTCATGACCTATGACCGCCGCCCCAAGCTGGCCCCCGAGAAGATCGCCCAGATCAACCTGCAGCGGCGGTGAGGTGCTTGCCGACGAACTCGCCCGACCACGGCAGCAGGTCGCGGTCGGTCGGGCGGGCGCGGGCCTGCGACCGGGCTCTGGAAATGACCTCTAGGGTCGCCCCGAGCGCAGGGGATTCTCGCGCGAGAACGCAACCGGCTGCGCTCCCTCGACTCGCAGCCACGTGTGGTACCGCGCGCCCGCGGCGCCCGCGCTGGCGAAGTCGCACAGGAACAGGGGACGGCCGTCGGCCCCCTCGCAGCGCAGCAGCAGCCACGGCTGGGGCCAGGAGCGGGCTACCTCGCGGAGTTTACCCCGAGCGCAGCCTGCCCTGAGCTTGCCGAATGGGTCGAGGGGCTCGGAACCTGGTGGCAGGTCGGCTGCCTGCAGTACCGGCGCCTGGTCGAAGGGCGTCTCGTTGAAGCGGGGATCGTACGCCAGCAGGATCGGCCCGCGGTAGATCGAGGTCCTGCCCTCGAAATCCCTTTCGCCGACCCAGAAGTGCGGCGACATGTCGAGCGCCATCTCGACGCGATCACCGTCCGCCCATTCCCGATCCACGGCCAGATACGAGCCGGCGCGGGCCGGTGTCGGCTCCCCGTTGACGCGCACGGCGGTGCGCGCCGACCAGTGAGGTATGCGCAGGTGAAGCGCGAACCGCTGCGGGCGGGCCAGCCCTACCGTGATCTTGATGTCGCCCTGGCGCGGATAGGTCGTCGTTTGCCGCAGGGTGATGCGCTCCCCTGACAGCAGCGCCGACAATTCGCACGGGCCGTAGTAGTTGAGAACGAGGCCGTCGGGGGCGCCCATCAGGCTCCACTGGCTGAGCATGCCCAGGATGCGCGGGCCGTTCACGGAACAGCAGTTGAGCTCGGGCGAGCCCGGCCGACACTGGAAGTTGATCTCGTGCGCGGAAGCCTTGCGGTCGCCCTCCATCGGCGTGTTGTAGGTCCACCAGCGACCGGATGGCGACTGACCGCCGATGCCGCCGTTGAAGGTCGCCAGCTCGATCTCATCGGCCGCCACCGACAGCCCGGTCAGGCGCAGCATATCCAATGACAGCGCGATCCAGGCGACGGTGCAGCAGGTTTCGATGGCGGCGGGATCATAGGGGTTGCCGCAGGCCTGCTCGCCCGAGCTGAAGCCGCCAGTGTTGTGGCGGTCGGTCTCGACGATGCTCCACCAGATGTGCTCGAACGCGCGGCGATAGTTCACCTCGCCGGTGAGCAGGTGGAGTTCGGCGATGGCCTGCAGGTCGTGCAGGCTCTCCCAGCGGGGCTTGGGGGTGTGGTGAAACGGGATGCCCGCCAGCGCGGTGCGAAGGTAGTCGCCGCAGGGCGGTGTCTCCCAATCCCGCTCGATGCGGCGCGCGAGGTCGAAGTAACGCTGTTCGCCGGTGCGCTCGTACAGCAGCAGCATGCCGTGGATGATGGCCTGGTTCATCTCCTGATCGCCCACGGAGGATATGGGCGGGCCGCCCTGCGGGAATCGGTCGCAGATGAAATCCGCGGCCTTTTGCGCCGCGTGCAATGCGCGGCGGTCGCCGGTGTCATCGCAGTAGAGCATGAGCCCCACCAGGGCATGATAGTGCCCCCACAAGTCCCACCCGACCGCCAGCCGCTGCGGCTCGGGGAAAGGCCCCAGGTATCCCTCGGGCGACTGCGAGGCGACGAACCGGCCGACGACGTCGTCCATGACGCGCTTGAGGCCGGGGCTGCGCGTGATGCGCCAGTTGAGGACCGCCGCGGTGAGGTACTTGCCGACGAACTCGCCCGACCACGGCAGCAGGTCGCGGTAGGGCGGGCGGTCGCGGTCGCGGAACATCTCGAGCATGGCAGGGTTTGCCGAGGGCGCCGTCAGCAGCCAATGTTGCTGGTTCACCCTTATGCGGTCGCCGACGAACCCGTCGAACCGCAGGCGCGCCGCTGACGCCGGCTCCAGCGCCGGGCGCCGCCGTAGGGGCAAGGCATGCCTTGCCCCTACGGCGGCGTTGTTGGCGTGAGCTGCAGCGGGCGCCAGCATTAGGCAAATCCCCGCCACGATCATCCAGCCCGCAAGCGACTCGATGTGCACGGCCATAGGCCCTCCCCACAGCGCAACCAGGCGCGGACTCGCGCGGCGATGCCGCCCGGCCGATGTCATTCCGTTTCGCCGCCGATCGTGTCCCACCTCGCATGGGGGGCTCGACGGCGCACGAAGGCCCTTGCCGAAGGAGAGGGAGCGGCGGGAGGTGATTGTGCCCGCAGGCCCTGCGCGCTCCGCTTAGGGTGGTGCGGCGGGCTCTGCGGGCCTCCTACGGGCGGCGTCGGAAGGGTGACCTCGCTGCGCTCGGAGCCTGGTGACGGGGCGCCGGCGAAGGCCATAGCGCAGCAGGGCTTATCAGGCCAGAAGGTCGAGGTCGCGACAGCCTATCCGCGCGACGTCGGGCGCCATCTCGAGGTAGCCGTCGATATCGATCCCGAAGTCCGCCGGGTCCTCGACGCGCAGGATTTCCCTGGCGGTCGCGGCGACTGAGTCTTGGCCGAGGTCCAGCGACCACGGCTCGGCGTGCGGCCCCCTCGACAGGTCGGGCACGATGAGCACCGTCGGCCGCTGGAGGGCGAGCGGGTTGATGCCGATGACAACCGCGAGCTCTCCGGCAGTGAGTCTCACCAGGGTGCCGACGGGGAAAAGGCCGACGGCCTGGACGAAGGCGCGCACCAGGTGCGGGTCAAAGAGGTCGCCGCCGTGCTGGAAGATCCAGCGCATGGCGTCATGGGGCGCGATCGGTTGGTGGTAGGGGCGAGCGCTGGTCATCGCGTCATAGACATCGGCGACGGCGACGATGCGGCCGGGCGGAGCAATCTCCATGTCGCGCAGGCCGGCGGGATAGCCGCTGCCATCGAGGCGCTCGTGGTGCTGGCCGATGGCCTCGATGGCGGGTTCCTGCGTTTCGGGGGAGAGGCGGACGATCTCGAGGCCCACCGATGGATGCTGCTTGACCATGCTCCATTCATCGGCAGTGAGGTGGCCCGGCTTCCTGAGCACGTCCTCGGGCAGCAGCACCTTGCCGATGTCGTGCGCCAGGGCGCCGAGCCCTATGATCTCGGCCTGGTCGGCGCGGTCGCTGTGCTGGGCGAGGATGATGGACAGCACGCAGCTGTTTATCGAATGCGTGTAGGTGTAGGTATCGAGGGTCTTGAGGCGCAGGAGACTGGTAAAGGCTCGTTCGTTGCGCCGCACGCTGGCGACGACCCGGCGCACGGTGCCGCGCACCGGCTGCAGGTCAACGGTGCGGCCGCTGCGCGCTTGCTCGACCAGTTCGCCCACCTGGCGCATCGCCTCGTGGCGAAGCCTGCGCGCCGCGGCCACCTCGACGAGGAACGGAGCGGGCGCTGCGCAGAACTCGACGGTGTCCTCCGAAGGCTCGTCTGGCGAATCGGGCGCCTCCGGCTCGGCGTCCTGCGCGCTCCCGAGACGCGGGGGGCGGTGCGCCGCCTGCGGGCGAATGCCGAGCGCTCTTTCGCGTTCCTCTATCAGGGGGACGAGCCACAGCGGAGGGTGCTCGGAAAAGACGACGTCGGCGCGGGAGAGCCGCTCGATTTGGGTGTGGCTGACTATGCGCTCGCCGCGGGCAAGCAGCAGCAGCCTGTCCGTGAACGCATGGCACGGCATAGTGCGGCCGATAGACAGCTTTGGCGCAAGTCGCAGCGCGCGACCAGTGCCGCTGTGGGCCGAATCGTCGGCTTCACCTAACATCGCGGTCAGCCCCCCCAACTCCAGGCCAGCAATCGGCGGAACGCAGCCAGGTCACCTGGCTGGCGGGTCATGTATTGTATTCCATATTCGCCGCGCATTTGAAGGCCCCGGCCGGGTGATCCCGGCCGGGGCCTCGAAGGTCACGATGCGCGCCTGCGTCAGCAGACCGGCCCCGTAGGGCAGGAACTTGCCTCCTGCCCCATAGCGTGGCAGGCTGGGCAGAAGACCCTTCGGCTGCGCTCAGAGCCTGCCCCTTCGGCGTTGCTCAGGGCAAGCTGAGCTTCTGCCCTACGGCTTCCCCTTGCCGCCGCCGGGCTTGGCGGGGCCGATCCGCACCGGGATCGCGTTGCCCGCGACGTCGGTCAGGGTCACCGCGGCGATGTCGGCCAGGTTGCCTTTGCCGGTCGCCGCGAACTCAAACTCCACGATCGAGCCCTTGCCCGCCGCCAGGCCCCGCGCGCTGCCGCTGAACGCCAGCACGCGCACCGCCCCGCCCCGGTTGGCCGAGTGCACCTGCCAATCGGAGCCGGCCAGCAGCCC
>Ga0315291_10008606_pt1 | contig 12535 bp, 8 predicted proteins | sample YL17G12_20_MG_FD_203070 | JGI IMG/M metagenome (GOLD analysis project Ga0315291, IMG submission 203070) | Sediment microbial communities from Yellowstone Lake, YNP, Wyoming, USA - YL17G12_20 | ecosystem: Environmental > Aquatic > Freshwater > Lake > Sediment | place: USA: Wyoming | collected... | reverse complement strand
CGCCAGTCGTATGGAAATTCGAACAAATCTTTCCCGCGCTCGTACCCCAAACCCTCTTGAAGATAATCCCCCAAGCGGTTGTACTGTTCCAGTTTGATCAAGTTCGGCACGATCACCATTTCGCTGACAATGGCGCGCGCTTGCAGTGGTTGGTCTTCCTTGAAGCAATAAACTTCCGGATGCGCGAACAGATTTCTTGCGTTGGGCCACAACTGTTCATTGCCACGCCATAAATCCGATCCCATCGCGCCCGGCACGATGACAACGGGGCGACGCGCTTGTTTCCGGGAGGACATCGGCTCTGCGATCACCGTGAGATCATCCGACCCAAAGCCGCGCTTGAAAACAAGCCGCGCCTGACCGATGCGAAGCGTATCGCTATCGTGAAGGATGTACGTGTCCAGGCGTTGCTCGCCGCGCCAGGTGCCGCTGGTACTGCCGAGATCGCGCAGGACAAACGCGTCGCCGCGCCGCTCGATGCATGCGTGCGCGCGCGACACTTTGGCATCGTCCAGAAAAATATCGCTCTCGGATTGTCGTCCAATCGTCAACTTGTCTTTGGTCAGTGGAATTTCCCAGGTTCGACCGGGGGTGTGAATCGCCAGGCGCGGCACGCGCGTATCGCTCAGGGTCACCGGCAGACTGGCTTGAGTCAGCGTCGCGTTCAAGTCCGCCTGCGACTCAATCCGTGTCAATTCGGGCTCTGGGCGTGGCGCGCCGATTTCAAAGCGCAGCGTGCTGTCGCCCAGCGTAATCACATCGCCCGGCGCGAGCGTTGCGCGTTCCACCCGTGCGCCGTTGACGCGCGTGCCATTCGCTGAACCGAGATCGGTGATGGTGCAATCAGCGGCGCCACATTCCACGCGCGCGTGGGTGCGCGACACTTTGGCATCGGCGAGCGCGATGTCGTTCGTCGTGGCGCGGCCCAGGGTAATGCTCGATTTCGCCAATTCGAATTCTTGCTTCCGCCCATCCGCCAATGTGAGGACGAGTTTGCCGAATGACTGCACTGTTCCTCCCCTGTGCGTCAAGTTTCGAAAATGTGGGCTCCAGGTAAAAAGCAAACGGCTGCCCTGCAAGACCCAAGGCAACCGTCACCCTTCGCGCAGCGCGCGGTGGACAACCGATTGAAGCGGTGGGAGCGCGTTGAAGTTGTCAGTCAGTCTTGCGTTGATATTATGGCACCGCTTTGGAACGCGTAAGCACCGGTCTTTTCTTCGTCTTCTTCTTCCTGCAAAATCATCACCCGAAACGATTCGGCGTATTTGAGTCCGTGCTCCGCCGCGCCTTCTTGCGCCCATTCTTGCATCATCTTGCTGGGATCCCAATCGCCGAGTTGACTCTTGTGTTCTTTCAACGCGGCGATTTTGGTTTCGAGTGTCGAACTGATGTCAATGAACGTCTTGCCTTTTTCCGAACCGTGAATGAAAATCTTCTTGACTCGGTGCGGTTCGTACCCTTCTGCGAGCAGTTCCGGGAAAATGAAGCGCGTGCCGGCCGATGGGAACACCGCGTCGAGCGCGACATCGGCGGCGACGCGATGATCGGGATGGTTCATATAACTGTTGCCGTAAAAGCGCACCGTCGGATCGCCGCAGACGACGACATCGGGTTTGTATTTGCGGATGACACGCGTTAGATCGCGGCGCAGTTCGAGCGTCGGCTGCAAGGTGCCGTCGGGATAATGCAAGAACTCGACATGCTGGACGCCGAGCGCGCGGCACGCGTTGCGCTGTTCCTCTTCGCGGATGAGCGCGAGTTTGTGCTTTGCCATATCGGGATCCGTTTTCTCATTCGAGCCCGCGTCGCCGCTGGTGATGCACACGGTCATGATTTCGCTCCCCGCGCGCGCCCACTTCGCCAGCGTTCCCGCAACGGTGAATTCTTGGTCGTCGGGGTGCGCGTGAATGGACATCGCGCGTTTGGGCGGCGGCGGCTCTTTGAATGCTTCGGCTTTTTTCACCGCGCGTTCGGGAATGGAGGCATCGCTCAGTTGTGATTTGGTATCTGTCATTTGAACCTCTAGCAGATTTATGATTTTCGATTTATCATTTGACTGCGGAGGATTGCTTGGCGCAAGCCGGTTGTGTTGGCGTATCGTGTATGATTGACCCAGCCCTGGACCGACGCAGTGATTTTTGCCAACGTGATTTCGTCATCGGCGTACTGCTGTGTTCGCGCGCGCAATCGCCGCGCATACGCCCAGCCCTTGCGCGGTTTGAGCCGCCGACGCTCCGGAAAAATCAAAAATCCCAGGAATGCAAGCGCCTCGCTCACGGGATGAACTTGTGCCTGCTCATGAATCGTCAAGCGCAAACGGGCGAGCCGTTCGACAATGGCGCGCCTGTATTCCCAGAGTAGCCGCTTGTCGTCTGCAAAGAGCAGAAAATCATCCACGTAGCGCACATAAGCCGGGCAACGCAATTCACGTTGAATGAAATGATCGAATGGATTGAGACAACAGTTTGCCCAGAATTGCGACGTGAGATTGCCAATCGGCAAACCCCGTGGACGATTGATCGTCCAAAGGTCGTCGCCGGGAAACCACACCATAGCGTACTCTTCGGAAAGCACGCCGACGCCGCTTGCCAGAATTTGATCCACCAGCCACAGCACTTGCGCGTCATCAATTTTGCGCGCGAGCGTGTCGCGCAGAATCGCATGGTCTATCGAAGGAAAGAATTGGCGAATATCGCATTGCAAAACGTAACGATAACGGCGCGCAAAGTGCTGACAGCGATTCAGCGCGCGATGCGTCCCCTTGCCGACGCGGTTAGCATACGAATCGAAGATGAACGAACGCTCGAAGACGGGCGTGATGAGATTACAGAGCGCGTGATGCACGGCGCGATCCCGAAACGGCGCGGCGGAGATCAAACGGCGCTTGGGTTCGTGGATGTAGAAACTGGTGTACGCGCCGGGCTGATACGTTTGATCACGCAGTTCGCGCTGGAGGTCAAGCAAATTGTCTTCGAGACGATACTCGAACGCGGCGACATTGGGATGACCACGTTTCCCTTTTGCCGCTTTGCGATACGCCAGCATCAAATTGTCCCAGGAACAGAGTTGAGTGTACATTGATCCATTTGTAGGGGCGGCGTCTTGCCGCCCACCGTGCGGGCGGGGAAACCCCGCCCCTACCACAGGTTGCCCGTGTCAGGGAAGAATCCGAAGACGCGGGCACGTTGTTATTTGTCCGGCTCTACGCAGAACGAGAGCGCGGCCGGGACCTAGCCCGCCATTTTTCTCGCCTCGGCGATGCAGTAGGGGCAACCCTGTGGGGTTGCCCTGACACCGCACCGCAATTCCGGCATTTGTGGAAAAACGTGCGCACCACCACGCGAAAACCGATGTTGTTGTTCCTGTTGTCAGGGTTGTTCCTGTTGCGATACGCCGCGCGGACGTTGTTTCGATTATTGTTCCACGACCCGCCGCGCAACACGCGATGGTGTGTATGGGCTTGCCCCACATCATGCGTAGGGGCAGCGTCGTGCCGCCCTTTGACGGGCGACCACATAGGGTCGCCCCTACGGGGATGTCACTCTACGCCAACCGCCCAGCAAGCGTCCGATTTCTGCAACCATTTCTGCGACGTGGTGATACTGTCCGCCGGTCAGCCATGCCCACCGCACCGCCAGCCGCAAGTACGTTCGCACACGGCTCAATGCTTCATCCGCGCGATCCAACCGTTCCAGCCGCGCCTTGCCTTGCCGATAGTTGGCTTGCTCCAGATATTCGCGCAAGTCAAATGCCGCGTCCAACAGCCGCTGCGTGAACGAATGCCGATGCGCGCGCGGAAAGTTATTGGTGATGGGCAACAACCACGTGAGAAAATCGAACGTGCGAGCAAAGATGGGCATTTCGCTTTGCGTGCTCATTTGATTATCCTTCGCCAGAAACCCGTTTTCTCCAAGAAAACGGGTTTCTGGTTCTCAAAAATTTTTCGCACTGGGGGAAACGTAGTTTCCCCCAGACCCCCTTCCTAGAGACCAGAGATTCAGAGCATCAGAGTTCAGAGGGTTCAGAGTGCAGAGTCATAATGGGCGCACCACCACGCGAAAACCGAAGTAGTCGTCCCTGTTGCCAGGGTCGCTCCTGCTGCGACACGCCGCGCGGACGTTGTTTCGACTATCGCCCCACGACCCGCCGCGCAACACGCGAGTTTCCCCGGAATCCTGTCCGGTGGGATTTTGCGCGGGTGAATTTTTGTAATAATCCGCGGCGTACCAATCCGCGCACCATTCCCACACGTTCCCCGCCATATCTGCAACACCATACGGCGAACCACCTTTTGGCGAATACTGTCCCACAGGTGTTGTCGCGCCTTCAACCTCGGAACGCTGTAAGAATGAGTGAATCCGCGCGGCGATTCCGCGCGCGCCCTGCCGTGATTCCGCGCTGTTGCAACACGTCGCCTCAAACGTGTCGCCCCAAGGATAGCGGCGTTTTTCTTTTTTCGTGTCATCCCAACCCGCCGCTTTTTCCCATTCTGCTTCGGTGGGCAAGCGCATCCCTGCCCACATCGCGTATGCGGTCGCTTCGTACCAACTTATACCAACGACTGGATGATTGGGCAAATTGAAACGGGCGCCAAAATCATACGGGCGATCACGCGGTTCCTTGTCGTATCTTCCCTTGAATTTGCCATTTTTCCACCAGCCATCCGCAATCGCTTGCGTCCAATATCGCGCGTCGCGATAACTGCCCGCCTGAACAAATGGTTCAAACTCGGCGTTAGTCACAGGATAACGCGCAATGTAATATTCGTCAAGATAAACTTGGTGCGGTGGCTGTTCATCCGAATCCTCATTACTCCCCATCAAGAACTCGCCGGCGGGGATTTTCACCAAGTTCAACTCTGCCGCTTGCCCCAAGCGCGCCAGCACACTCACCGCCGCCGCGCGCACGGTTGGGTCGTCGTCGTTTTCGCGAAGTGTATGCAGAGTCTTGGCAATCTCCGCGTTAGCGTAACCCAGTTGACCGAGCGAAGCGATTGCCGCGCGGCGCACGGCGGGCTCGCGGTCGCGCAAAGCGGTCTGCAACACCGTTAAGATGCGCGCAGGCGGAATCCGTTTGCCCAATGCGCCCAACGCTTGCGCCGCGACGACGCGCACGTTCACGTTGGATTTGCTCAACACACCGGCAAAGTATTGGACGACATCCGCGCCGCCAATGCTGCCAAGCGCGCTCGCCAGTTGGATAAAGACCAGCGCGTCGGTCGTTGTGTCAAAAGCATTTTGGAGACGCGCGGAACATTCTTGGCGCACCGCGTCGCCAATGCGGTTGCTTTCGGCAAAGCACTGCCCCGCCAGAATCAGCGCGGTGTGCGCCGCATCGTCGGGCTGGGCAAGAATGTCGCGGACGGTTCTGGTCGCCAGCGCGTCGTTTTCCAGCAAGCCGATGTAAAGCAAGATCACTTCGCGCCAGGGTTCCTCGTTCAGGTGCGCGAGCAATTCAGCGCGTTGATCCGGCAAAGCGACATAGCGCTTGGCGACAAGGTATTCTTGTAACGTGCGGTGCGCGAAACTGTACCGCCCAATCGCGCGCTCCGCTAACAAACCGCTTCGTTCAACCATTTGCTCTTGCAAACACTTTTGGGGACTTGTCTTGCAGCGGCGTGCCTCCAGAATCGGCGCAAGCACACCCAGTAATTCGCGTTCGTTCGCTTCGTCCACCCCCGTCGTCTGAAAATGATAGGCGATGGCTTGCGCCAATTCGCGTTTGACGTCGAGCAGCGGCGCATCGGGCAAAACGATTTCGTGCTCGTCGCGATCCCACTGATCTAATAACACGTCGAGACAATCCTGGTACACCTCCGCGCGGCGCTGCGGCAGGACGGTGCGATTGTAATGCACGAGCGCGATCAGCGAAAGGATTAGCGGATTCTTGGACAGCCGCGCTAGTCTTTCGTGCGCTTCGAGCCGTGTAACCAAATCTTCCGCGCGCGTGCGCGCGTCGTCTGCCGCCGCTTGCCGCGCCTGCGCTTGATTATCTGCGTCGTCGCCCGCCACACTCAATTTTTCATTCGTAATGACCGCCTTGTACCAGTCGTGGACAAAGCGCGTCACTTGAGCGGGATTCAAATCGCGAATTTTCAGCGCGACGAAACTGCCAGGGAGCAAATCGGAATCCCAGCCCGCCGTGCGGCACGTGACGACGAAACGATTCCCCGTGTATTCGCCGACGAACTGCGCGATTTTTTCGGTGACGACTTTTTTCTGCGCGTCGTCCACCACCTCGTCCAAGCCGTCCAGTAGAACGATACACTGCCCGCGCCGCAAGCGCTTCTCAAAAAAGTCGGGCGGCGCTTTCGAGACCGGCAGGGTTGGCGGCGCGGACAGGATTTCGCAGATTGGGTTGGCGTTGCCGACGCAATCTTTGAGCCGCACGTAAATTGGCAAGCGTTTTTCGTCCAAGCCCAAATCGTTCTTGGCGATTCCCGCAAAGACCAGAATCAAATAGCGCAAGAGGGTGCTTTTGCCCGCGCCCGGCTCGCCCAGAATGACCAGATTCCGATGCGCGCGCAATGCCTGACCCAAACTCAATTCGCCCGCCTGACTCGCGTCCGCCTGCGTTGCCGAACCCATTTGCAGAGAGACGTAGACCTCTTCCAACTTGGGACGCTGTCCCTTGGGGCGGTCGCGCACGCCGACAAATTTCAAGTAGCGATGTTTTTCCGCGAGCGCGTTCAGGTAGTTCTTTTCAAAGTTGAAGCCGAGTTCCTGGAGCCAACGATTGATCGCCGCGCCGAAACGATCCAATGCGGGACCAAATAGCTTGCCCAATAGGAATCCCAACGCGCCAAGAACCAAGGCGATAATCCACGGCGCTTTGTCGCCTTCGTACCACGCCGGTGGAACAGGCGTCAGCGTCGGCATCACACCCGGCGTCGGCATCGGACCTTGCGCGCATGCCAGGTCTGTCAAGCCAATCAGCAAACCACTCACGAGTGCACTGACTACCCAAACTGTTCGCTTGTTTAGTCGCCGCATAGCCATCTCGTCCACAAACCTCAAATCATCAATCGAAAATCGGCAATCGTAAAGTATCTACTTTAGCAACGTCACATTCGTTGATTGACGCGTAGGGGCGCACCCTTGTGGTCGCCCTGTGCTGGGCAGGCACTCCGCGGGAAATCTCGTGCCACGCCGTGCCGAGATTTCTCAGCGCAAAAACCGCGCCTCGAAATGACAGCAAGGCGAAATCTAAAATCCAATCGCGCATCCGTCCGCGCGCGGCTCGCTCCCGCCCCACAACACACCGTCTGGATCGCGTCGAATGATTTGCCCTGTTCCTACCTCGACGCGCGCGTACCCACTTAGCGGCACAACCGCGTGTCCCATCTGTGCGAGCGCGCTGAGCGTCTCGAAGGGAATTCCCTCTTCCAGTTTCACTTCGCTGTTCGGCTTGGCTTCCGTCACACGGAAACGCGGGCGGTCGAGCGCGGCTTGCGGATCAAGATCGTCGTCAATCATTCCAACGACAACCTGGACGTGACCCTGGGGCTGCATGAATGTGCCCTTGACTCCGAACGGCGCATACAACGAACCATCCGCTGCGCGCGTGATCATTCCGGGTATGATCGTGTGGTACGGTCGTTTGCGCGGCGCGAGCGCGTTCGGGTGATGCGGGTCGAGCACAAAACCGTGACCGCGATTTTGCAGAACAAAACCCCAACCCTTCGGCACGATGCCGGTGCCAAAGGCGCCATAGTTGCTGTTGATGAACGAACACGCGTTACCCGCACCGTCCACGACGCAAAAGTATACCGTGTCCGATGACGCAATCGGCGCGCCGTGTTTTGGATCTCTCGTCGCGCGGTTCGGGTCGATCAGCGCGCGACGTTCCGCGGCGTAGTTCTTCGATAACAAACCGGCGAGCGGCGCGGGCGCGAATTCCGGATCGGCGACGTACCAATTCGTATCCGCGAACGCGACGCGCATTGCTTCGATCATCAAATGCAGTCGCGCGACGCCGAGGGGATTCGCGAGCGGCGCGGCGCGCAAATCATATCCTTCCAAGATATTCAGCGCGATGAGCGCCGCCAGCCCCTGTCCGTTTGGCGGACATTCCCAGACGCGGACGTCGCGATACGTTGTGCTGATCGGTTCGTCCCAAGTGGACGTATGCTTCGCCAAGTCTTGTTCCGTCATCACGCCGCCGGATGCCTGCACCGCGTCTACAATCGCGCGCGCGATCTCGCCGCGATAGTATGCGTCTTTGCCGCCCTCCGCGATGACGCGGAAAGATCGCGCGAGTCCGGGATTTTTGAAAATTTCTCCTGCGCGCGGCGCGCGTCCGCCGATGGTGAGTTCCTGTCCATTCAGCGCGGTTTTCAATTGCCGTTCTGCCCCGGCTTGCCATCCGCGCGCGGCAAGCGGCGAGACCGGGAATCCTTCTTCGGCGAGGCGAATCGCCGGCGCAAGAAGATCGCGCAGCGGCTTTGTGCCATGCCGCGCGATCAAATCGCACCACGCCGCGCAGGTGCCGGGAACGGTGACGCAGTGAGCATGATACTGATCGGAAATTTGGTGATTAGGTGATTTGAGATTCTGTTGCTTAATCAAGTCAATTGTGAGCGCGGCGGGCGCGCGGCCGGAACCATTGAGCGCGGTCACTTGTTTCGTTTTCGCATCGTAGAACAGCGCAAAGCAATCGCCACCAAGCCCGGTCATGTGCGGCTCGGTGACGTTGAGCGCGGCGGCGGCGGCAATTGCCGCGTCTGCCGCGTTGCCACCTTGCATCAAGATTCTTACTCCCGCCATCGACGCGAGCGGTTCACTGGATGCGACCATGCCGTTGCGCGCGAGGACGGAAGAGCGGCGCGAGTTGAAGGTGAATGTCATTGTGCCTACCTATGAGCAAGGGAGCAAAGGAGCAAGGGAGCAGGGGAGAGGTTTTTCCCCTCTGCTCCTCTGCACGCTTGCTCCCCTGCGGATCAGGATGCGGCGCGTGAGCCCGGCACTGCGACGGAATGAATCAACTCGTCCACCACCGCGCGCGCGTCCACGTTCTTCAAGCGTGCAGCAGGGCTGACGATGAGGCGATGCGCGAGCGCGGGCTCGGCGAGCGCTTTGACGTCGTCGGGGATGATGTAATCGCGACCTTGGATCGCGGCGCGCACCTGCGCGGTTTTGTACAGCGCGAGCGAACCGCGCGGACTCGCGCCGAGATAAATGTCGGGGTGCTTGCGCGTCGCTTCGATGAGCGCGAGGATGTACTCTTTGACGAGCGCATCCACGTACACTTGTTTCACAGCGCGCTGCGCGTTCAGCAATTCCTCCGCGCGCGTGACCTGGACGATCTCTTCAATCGGGTGCCCGAATTGCTGCGCGTCGAGCATCGCCATTTCGTCTTTGGTTGCGGGATAGCCGAGGTGGATGCGGAGCATAAAGCGGTCGAGTTGCGCTTCGGGCAGGGGGAACGTGCCTTCGTACTCGATGGGATTTTGCGTTGCCATCACGAGGAACGGCTGTGGCATTGGATACGTGATGCCGTCTACCGTGACTTGCCGCTCTTCCATACATTCGAGGAGCGCGCTCTGGGTCTTGGGTGTCGCACGGTTGATCTCATCGGTCAGGACGATTTGCGCGTGGACGGGACCGGGGCGAAATTCAAATTCGCGCGTTTTCTGATTGAAGACGCTGACGCCGGTTATATCCGTCGGCAGCATATCCGGCGTGAACTGGATGCGCTTGAACGTGCAACCGAGCGATTTGGCAATCGCGCGCGCGAGCATCGTCTTGCCGACGCCCGGCACATCTTCGATCAACAGATGTCCCTGGCACAAGAGCGCGATCAGCGCGAGTTCGACCTCGTTGTGCTTGCCAAGGATCACGCGTTCGACATTCGCAGAAATTTTTTGGGCGAGGGATTGAACCGGTTCGATTATTGGCATAGTTGGATTATACCTTGAAACGGGAAAATCGAAAAGTAGGGGGGAGGCATTCGCCGCAATTAGTCTGTCGCGCCAGTGGTTTGGCTCATAGAAAAGTAAGTGGCTCAAGCCATCACGGTCGCGCAAATGTCTCGCCCTTCTACGGATTGGCAATCGTGATGCGAATTTCGCACGGCACGGGGTAGTTTCCGTCTTTTTGAACGACGCTGAGGCGCAGCCAGTACACGCCGTTCGGCAAAGTTCTGGTAGCCAGGTGCGCGAGGACGCCGTTGCTGACCGGCGTATCGCCGTTACCGAGCATCGCGTAATCGGCGCTGCCGTCGGTGCGATACTCCACTTTCCAGTACAGCATGATCGGATGGGTTGCGGTACCGCGAATTTCGATGATGTCGGCAACCTGGCTGTTCATCGTCGGCAAGGTAATCGTCGCGTTGGGATTTTGACATGCGGGTGGCGGCAGCGCCGTGGGCGTCTTGGCTGACGGAGTTTGCGTCGGCGTCATTGTCGCCGGAGGCGAAGGTGTGGGGGAGGGTTCCAACGTGACTGTCGGCAAAAGGGTCGCGGTCGGTGGAAAAGGAGTGGGCTGAAGTGTGATCGGCGGTGGAAGCGGAGTCGGTTCAGCCGTCTGGCAGCCCGGCGCGAACCAAAGCGCAATCATCAGGACGGATGCGAACAGGTACCGGCGTGACATGACCTTCTCCTTTAAAATGAATCGGCAGCGCGCGCCAAGTGGAGCATGCCTATTGTACTCCGGTCATCTTGGAAAATCAAACCGGCTGCTTCGACATTTCGTTGTATTGTGGTATAATGCCAAGCGTTCGCACACTAGAGGAGATCCGTCGTGCTTTATCAGATTTTGACAGGACAAATCGGCGCGACTGAACTGGTCGCGTTGTTGATAGCACTTGTTTTTGGAATCAGCGTTCACGAGTTCGCGCATGCCGCCGCCGCAACCTGGCTCGGCGATCCGCTGCCGGGGCGTCAGGGTCGCCTGACGCTCGCGCCTGCCGCGCATCTCGACGTGATGGGCTCGCTGATGTTTCTCATCGGCGGATTTGGGTGGGGCAAGCCGGTGCAGTACAATCCGTACGCGCTGCGCGCCAGTCCGCGCGTGGGTCCGGCTATCGTCGCCATTGCCGGTCCGATCTCCAACATTATTCTTGCGGTGATTGTCGCTATTGTCATTCGGCTGCTATCGTTTGGGTTGGGCACGGTTGAGTTCCCGCTAGCAGTCGTTAGTGCACTGTTCTACTTGTCGGTCAATATTGTTTACTACAATCTGATCCTAAGTTTCTTCAACTTGATTCCGGTTTTTCCCTTGGACGGATTTACGATTCTGCAAGGGCTGCTGCCGGCCGCGCTGGCTGATGTTTTCGAATCTACCCGGCAGTACGGTTTCTTCATCCTGCTGTTGTTGCTCTTCGCGAGCGGCAGTGTGCTGGGGCCGATTCTGTATCGCCCGGCTGAGATGGTTACGCGTTTACTGGTCGGCGCCGGATTCTAAGGGGCGACTGGAATTATCATCGCTGCACAACGGCGTGCCGACAACAAATCAGGAGGTTCAAATGAACATGCGACGCGTTTTATTCCTGCTCGCGTTGACACTGGTCGTGCTGTTGGTTAGTGCCTGTGGTTCCGCGCCGACACCGACCCCCGCGCCCAAACCGACTCTTCCAATTCCGGCGGTTCCACCGACGCCGCTGCCCCCCACGCCAACGCCGCTGCCGCCGACGCCGACGCCGTTACCGCCGACGCTGACTCCCGTGCCGCCGCAAGCGACAGCGAAACAACAGACGAACGCGCGGCAAGGTCCCGGTACGCAGTTTACGATTGTCGGCAAGATGCCAGCCAACACGAGCGTGGTGGTGCTCGGCAAGAGTGAAGATGGCAAATGGTTCCAGGTGGCGTTTCCCGATGCCACTCACCCGGCTTGGGTGCCGGGCGAGTTTGTGACTGTGACCGGCGCGATGGATCAATTGCCGGTCGTCGCCGTCGCGCCGCCGCCCACGCCCACGCGCGGTGCCGTGGCTGCCGCGACCAAGCCGCCTGCCGCCACGCCGACGCAGGCATTCCCGCCCCCACGCGGATCACTGGGTTTCGTCGTGAAAGACGACAGTCAAAATTCGTACGTGCTCTACTATTTGGGAATCGAGTCACGCAGTTATGGGGCAAGCCGGCTCTTGGGACCCGCGCCGTTCGATCTGTCGCATTATACGAATGCTGTCCCCTTTGCGATGGCACCTAACAGCGCACGCACGGCATATGTTTTCAGTAGGGGCCAGGTGGGAAACATCTTGCGCGTGACCAATCCGAGCAATCCTGACATCTCTGAAGATCGCGATCTGGATAGTCATCAAGGTATTTCCAGTCCTACTTTTTCACCCGATGGCAGGACAGTGGCGTACATCGGTTTGGACAATGATTATGCCACCCAGTTCATCTACACGATGAATGTGGACGACCGACAGAGACCCTTTGATCCTTTTGGAGCGCGTTATGACGATCAGCGTAAGGTGGGTGAGGTTTTCCGAGGAGTGGCGTGGGGTAAAACTCATATGCTCTTTGTATCCAACTTCACTGGCGCATACGAGATTTGGCGGTTGAATGGCGATCTAAAAAGCCCCATGCAACTCACGA
>Ga0315291_10008603_pt1 | contig 12538 bp, 11 predicted proteins | sample YL17G12_20_MG_FD_203070 | JGI IMG/M metagenome (GOLD analysis project Ga0315291, IMG submission 203070) | Sediment microbial communities from Yellowstone Lake, YNP, Wyoming, USA - YL17G12_20 | ecosystem: Environmental > Aquatic > Freshwater > Lake > Sediment | place: USA: Wyoming | collected... | reverse complement strand
TGGAATGTTTTGGGCATCTACAGCGACGTTAGTTAAAACACTTAATATCTCAGCCCCTGATACGCCTGATGTTGGAATATCACCCCAAAAAAACCGAGTGCTTGTATAAATTAATGTCTTACCATCGTTGTCATAATGTGCACCTGATAATGAACAAAACCAGAATTGATCTAGATAATCGCGTCCACTCCACATTCCTGTACCTCCCCCTAAACATAGTGCGGCCATCGCTATAGCACAAGGTGAACATGAAAAGCCGTCTAGTTGTGGAATATAATTTTCCATCATGTTGTTCCACCCCTCATCACCTTTTGATCTAATTATTGTTACCTTACAACCTTCAAAATACCCAATGTTATATCCCGCTGTAGGAGATGATGGTACCATAGTTTTTCCCCCACCCGATGCAACTGGGGTGACGGGGGGGGGTGTGACATTTGCGGCAGGGGGTGTGACTTTTGTGGTAGGAGGCGTAGCTTTCGGGTTTCTTTTATAATTTATAGGAGGCCACTGGTTAGCAGGGGGTTGTCCTGGTGGATTTGGTTGCCTTTGTGCTACAGGGGGCGGGTCGGGTTTTACGGGATCAGTCACTACCACACTTGAATCGGGGGTACTAATAGGTACTTCACCTTCACCTCTAATAAATTGAATTTCAGTTACTAACTCCCTTGGATAAGACCACGTATTTGTTACCCTTTGCACATATGCGTACATACCAACTGGGTGCATCCCATCTTGCAAAAGATATGTATGTTCGGGAGGACAAAAATAAATCTTCTGCCCTATTCTTATCCACGGTGCATCTTCGAGCACTAATAACCCTGACCACCTTAAATGATTATTATTAAACCATTTACCTAGGTTTTTTAAGCTACGCCCCACCATTTGCAACAAAGATTCATCGCCAGCTCCCTGCGCACTAACAGGCAAATAATTAACATCACTATTCATGGAATGATATCCAAATTTCATCATTTGAAAAGCATCAAATCCATATTGTTGATGTGCTATCAACTGATTTTGTGTTACGGGGGCATGTACGGGAGTAACAACATAAAATGAGTATACCTCATCATCAGATCGTGTCATCGACCACTGCCGAATACGTTGTGTGTCTATCACAATAGGTAACATATGATCGAAATAATTAAATTCTCGATCTTCGGTTTTAGTATATCCGATAGAGTTCCACATCCTTGGTCTAATTACTAAAAACGCACGTTTACCAGGAAATCCTATCATTCCTTCAGAATCTAAATTATTTAATCGGATAGTATATGTATGTTTATCTTCTCCCGTCTTTCGCGTAACCTCATTCCGCACTTCATCTGCAATCATCATAAAATCAGGATTCATTTCAAGATCATTATAACTTTCTAAGGGGCGTCGCAAATCAGCAACGGTGGTATATCCAAAATCATCAGGAGCTATTGATACACTTGGGGTATATTCACACCGTTTTAGCATAGGAATGCCATTACTATTTACTGTTGTTTGAAGTTCCCAGAATTCAAATTGATTTATTAACTCATCGGCTCTATCAGGATGTTGATGCGGAGTTACGGGTAAATCTAAAAGTCTCCCCGTAGTATCAATAAAGACTTCCATAAAAGGTTCTGATGCAAGCTTTTTAAGAAAAGTCCATAAATTTTCTTCAGCTTTTAAAATATCGATCACACAATTTGGGCCTTTCCAAATAATAGGAGGTACACCAATAACACCCATTAACTCCCCAATAGCCTTTCCTTTCATTGTATTCTCATTAATTTGATTAGTTGTCCCCTTAATACTATAATAATAAACGACGGGTTTATCTTTCTTTATAGGAAAACCTCTTTGGCTTATGTGATCTTCTAATGTACTAGCATGTTCATTTACTTTTTTCTTGGTGTTATCCGACACATTAGGGCCTGTTAACATTTTTTTAAATAACCCCGATATTTCATCGAAAAGAATGGCTACGAAAAAGGCAATGGCATGATTTACTACACCTAAATACCCTCTTGATCCCACCACACTACTTTCAGCGGTTAATTCTTTATTCGCTATTTTTCCCGTTAATTCCTGTCCTATTATGGCTTCCCATTTAATAATTTTGGCATTTATTAAAAACTTTCCAAAATCTCGACCTTTGATAACTACTTCATGATCAGGCTGTCCTGTGCTAATATTAGTACTACCCCGATTTTCAACCCGATCAACAAATCCACACATTGTTGGATAACTTAAAGTATCAAAATAAATTTCCACATAATCCATGGGGCGTATCAAATAAGCCCATGATACAAATCCTAATCCAGATTTTGATGGTATATATCCTTCTCCAGTAAGCGTAATATCAAAATTTCCCGCTGCATTTTGTAAATCTTTCTCAGTGTGTACCCGCTTTAAAAATCCCACACCATCTTTATTCATTAAACAATTAGGCAATTCCGCGTAAGAATCAAAAAGTATAAATTTCCTAGTGAATATTCCTTTTTCATTAGGAATCAACTGATTTGGTGTTGTAGGATATGGGTCTCGTGGATCAACTGTTGTATCTAATATCATAACAACACAACGCGGAGTAATTGTTTGACCACGATCATATAATTTTTGGCCTTCGAGTTTTAATGATTTAGGTTTAATCGTATTAGATGAAACGGGCCTTTTGCGCCCCGGTTTTGCTTGCTCAGGAAACAATGTAGGATCAAATTTTGGTGGTGGTTTACTCGGTGGATTCATATCAACTATCTCGGACTCGATACTGGATTCACAGGTGATTGCCTTTCTTTCGCTTCTATTTCAAGTTTAATATTGAATTTTGTATCTAAATAATTACGGGTTGTTACATTTACTTCTCCTATGCGAGGCACATAAACAGGTGATTTAGCCATTCCTTGTAATGATTCCTGAAAGTTTGTTAATAATGCCTGAACTGGTTCTCTCATACTAATTGCTTGTTGTCCTAGCGCGCCCCCCCGACTAAAGTCATAACTCTGCTCTGCCCAACCCATTGTTTGACGTAATTTACTACGTGGTATAACATATTCAGGCTCCTGTTCAGCTAATTTAAGTGTATTACCCGCTGCATCTTGTAAGGATAACGGCCTTTGAATTAACCCTCCGTGTTGGAGACCTGTAGTTTTAGTTCCTTCCGTTTCAGGAGGCATTAAATTTGTTAATTCAGGATTATTCTCAAGAAATCTAACGAATCTATCAACCGCTTCCAAATTAGTTCTAACTTTACCTCCTCCAAGGAATATACTATTTACCAGTGAAGCATATCGCAGATAAGCATCTGCAAATCCTTCCCCTATATGCCCACCAAATAATTCTTCTGAACTTTGCCACTCTTGCATAGCACTTATTTTTTTTCTGGTTTCTTCAGGAACCTCAACTTCTTCACCTGCTTCACGACGTCGGCGCAACTCCTGTAATTCACTCCTTAATTTTCTCCCTATTTCTAGCATACTTTTAGCTCTTTCGGCAGGCGTACTACCAGTAGCCCCCGCTCTTCTTTCAGGTCCTGCTTGTGTCAATGCTGTAACCTTACCCCCTACTCCCTCTGCTTCAGTAACTCTTTTAAAATCATTTATAACATTTTTCACACTCTCAAAAGTACTTTTCAATTCCCCTCCCAATTCACCAACAAACTTTTCAATTGCAGCACCACCATCCTTAAACCATTTCCCCATATTATCTATAAATGAATCAATAGCAGGTGCGAATTCATTCAATAATTTTTCTGCTCCTTTCATTGCTCCCATAGCTAAATCAGTTAATCCCTCTGTTACCTTAACCGCAATCTCCACCATCTTTCTGAAACCATCACTCGTAATCAGTTCCGCAATTTGGTCATTTAATCGATCCAAATTCGGCGCTAGAGGTTCCATAGCACGATAAATAGACCACATCTGCTCTTCATATTTTCTTATTACCTCCTCAAGTTTTTCACCCTCTTCAATTAATCGTTCGTTCTTTTCCCTCTCCTTCTGCGCAAATTGTAATTCTTGAGAACCCATTACTTTTCCTAACCGCCCCTCAGTACTCTCTGCCTCCCCCAGTTTAGCACCCATTGCGGGGGGCTCTCCACCCGTTTGACCTAAGGCACGCCAAACCTCAGCCGCTTGTGTTAAAGACTTCATTTGACCTTTCATAGTTTCATAAAACATTAATATTCTTTGTTGCTCTTGCTTTTGTGGATCAGGTGTAATTACAGCCTTGGATATGTATTCATATAACGACTTCATCATAAAACGCTGATTTTCGGCCGTCATATCCTCCATTCTAGTCCAAACATCCCATAAACCAGCTTGCTGTCCTGTTTCTGCAGTCATACCCATCTGCACAGCTCGGAATTTTGCAATATCAGCGGGTGTTTGCAATTCTGGCGCTTTAGCGAATGCTTCTGCAATGTTCTCAGCCATTTGCATTCCCAACTCACCCTTAAAAGTAGGTAAGTTAGCAAAATTTACCCAAACACTGTACATCTTTTCCATATCTTCAGATGTCATAACGTGGCCGCCCGCGAGTGCCTTCTTTGTGCCTGTTTCCACACCTTGAACAAACTGTTGAGCTAATATACCTTTCCACCCAAGTTCTTGTCCCCTAGCAAATGTTTTCTCCAGGCTTTGCGGTGCCCCTCCACCATACATTTGACGGCTTTGTCCCATTTGGCCTAGTGCACTAGGATCCATTCCCCAAGCACGTTGGTATTTGGCCATCATCCCAACCATAGATTGATCGCCCATCGTACGAGCTGAAGTCGCCATTAATTGACCATATTCTTGTCGACCCATAGCAAATTCACCACCCGCTTTAGCTTGTTTCCATGCGGGACCTCCAACAGCACTAGCAATCCCAGGAAACGATCCAATAGATTGAGCATACTGTTGGAAAAAACCCTGCCGCATCTGCATCAGGGCTGATTGTAACTGCATTGGTAAATTAATAAGCGGGCCTAACGCCGATACAATGCCGCCTACCAGCGACCCAATACCAGACACAGCGCCTCCCAGTACCGCTCCAACATATGGAATACCCTCTAACATGCCCCCCACACCTTTAGAAACGCCCGTAACTAGGCCACCAACACCCTGTATTGCGCCGCTCATAGCTGACCCAACACCACCCACAGTTTGCGCCATTCCTCCTACTAAATTGCCTGATCCAATCGTTTGACCAATATTAATTACCTTTAATGCTGCCGATTCAAGGCCTCTGGAGAAATCCCTGGAGAAATGTTCTAATCCACGCCCCACATGTTCCAATGCTTTAAAATGTTTGCGGTTACCCTCTTCTCGATGTACTGTCTCACGCTTTTGTTCATCTTTGGTTTTTTTCTCATCATCTTTTGTTTTATCATCTTGCTCAAATTTTTTCTTAGCTTGATCATTCGTACGCTTCATTGTGTCATCAAAGCGTTTAACAGCATCTGTATTTTCTTGTTGCGTCTTTAGTGCTGGATTGTTTGGAGAAGGCGCAAACATGCCAGGGCCGCCTTTAGGGCCCATTCCCCCCGCACCCGTGCCTCCCACGGGTATAGCACCAGCGGCTGTAGTGCGTGTCATCGCCGCAGCGGCTATGCCTCCACCAGCTATCGCAGGTGGGACTCCACCTTTAAAAATATGGCTAATTTGTTGTTTTAGCTGCTGAAACTTTGAAGTAGCAGCACCTATGTCCGCATCGGTTTTTAAATTTACACCAATATTTATATCTTCACGTGCCATAAGTCAAAAGGGGGAGTGCCTTTCTTCTAGCCAAACCAGAAAGGCACTACTTAATAATTAAATTTAGAAGAGTAATTTAGATAATCATTTTTTAGATGACAAATCCTTGATTTCATTAATGGGCGTCCTCTTTTGAAGTTTTCGCGCATTTATGTAAGCACGTGCTCCAAATAAACCAAGAATTGCGCCTATAATCGAAACAATTTCACTCCAATTACTAAGTAACCAATCCATATACTCATCTCCTATTCGATTTTAGTATTTTTTTGCATTCAATAGCAAAGTAATCCTTTAATGATTTGCCAGTATCATACATATCAATATCAGATTTTTGGCCACTCATGTTCTGATAAATATGAGTTACAATTGCCCAAAAAGAATCAGTGCCTTTTTTTTCTGGATATTGCTTTTCAGCTTCTTTCTTAGCACGATCCCAAGCTGCTTCATCTTTTACCCAAGAAGCGGGCATAATGCCTCCTAATCCTTTTCACACGGAACATGTTGAGATTCATTTCACTCTTCACTATTTTCTGAATCGTCTTCTTCATCCGTATCCCCATCTTTCTTATCAACATCTTCTGATTTAGTAGGGAACACTGCCGTATGAATCTTATTTAAAGAATCAGAATGATCGGTTAAAGTAGCAGTAATTGAATTCAATTTCTGATATACTTCACTGTTTGTAGCCGACGGATGAAAGTGCACAATATTTTGTAGATCAGCCACATCCTGTTGTAGCTTCTTTACTATCTCCGACTCAGGCGTGATATACTCCACTTTAATATCTTCTGGTTTAACGCGGTTTTCTGCATTCGTGATATTAGATTTTGGCTTTTTAAGATGTGCCGATGCTTCTTCAATATCCTTACCAATATAATTATCCCAATATGGAGTACCTGTTACTCCAAGTTTATTAACATCGGGATTAGGCGATGCAGAAGAATATGTTGGTTTATATGGATCAGGCCCACCATCGCCAAACTCAACTGGGGCACGAGGCGTATCAAGCTCACTCTTCTCAGAAGTCTCACCCGTAGCAGGCGGCTCTTCTTGGCCTAACAATGAACTAAGGGTGGGCTTAATCCCTTTTTTATGTTTTAAACCCGTCTTAAAATGTTTTTTATATTTTCCGCGTGCTTTTTTCGCACCATAAACTAATTTAGAGGTGTCATATTTTGATTCGTTTACATCCGCCAACTGTTTACTGTTGGTATTTATTACATCCAAAGGTTTCGCTTCCTCTAATGTGGCAAGTCGGCCTGAAAGCGTCCCCGTCATATTGGTAAGATTTTGTATAGCCGACAAATATGTATCAGGAACGGGTTTTTGTACTACCACATCCTTTGTCATATTTTTATCTTCATTACTGCATCCATACCAGAATGCCATCGCTAACATTAATAACATTAACAAAAAAATGATAGATTTCTTCATATCATTCTCCTTTAAAAATCAAGATTTTTTAGTCCATGTTTTTGGGGTATCCAGCCACGTTCTGACCATAAATGTCCCGACCTTACACCACCACTATTATCATAATATAACCACGGTTCTTTACAAATACAGCACGTAGGCTGATAATCTTGTCGACCTACAGGCTTTAAGTCTGTGGGATGTAACACTTTGTCAGAAAAATCGATAGGCCCTACAAAATTAAATAAATGCACCCGACACTTTGGACATAAAATCCTTGTTACACGATTCATCTCATCGGTTAATCGTATACCTTCTTCTTCCAAACTTTTACGATCAAATCCGAGCACATCTAATACTTTTTGACCATGCCTATCTAACGATAATATTTCCATATCTATTCCCTCTTTTTATCCTTGTTTAACGCAGCAATTAAAGCATTAACATTCAGTTTTTCTTTGGGAACTTTATACCCATGATCCACACGACCACTAATATTCTGATCAAAGACATCATCAGCAGTACGATATGTCATTTCTCCCATCAATTCTCTATTAATATCATCGACAGGAAATCCTAAGGCGTTCAACATTTCTGCATCCTTACCTTTAATAAGCAATCGTTCCATTTCATTTTGGTTTAACCGCGCCTCATAAAGTAAGTCCTGGGATGGCACACGTGTTAATGCCTCCGCTAAAACTTCTTTTTGAATATCATATAATTCTGCCCACCTGGGATCAGACGGCAGAATTCTGAAATGGATCAGAAGTGCTAATTCCGTCTGGTTCGTTAACCACAGATCCTCGATCGTTACTTGGGAACATGCGGCGACGAAACGCATCCTCTAATTCTTTATACTCCTTGTAAAGCCGATCAAGTAAAGCATCATCAAGACACTCCATAACATCAAAGCCTTGAGGAGCTTCTATCAACACTATAGACAAAGTTACAATCTTTTCGGTATAATCATAAGATACTCCAGATACACCAAAAAGAGATGCATTCACGCCCCCTAGTTCTAAACTGATTTTCCTGTTAATTTCTAGTCGTTGACGAGGAGTTACTACCTTTAACTTATAAACATTTGTGCCATCAACAATTGTACGAACGGGCGCTTCATTTCCCATAACAAGATTACTAGCCGTCCGAAGCGCATCTTGCTTTTTTCTGTCCATAAAAACCTCTTAGTTCTAAAATTAAATATAACGCTGCACAGCATAATAACGAGCATTTCTTGTAATGTAGCTATTAGGTCGTAACTGCACACCATTTGTGGATAACACACAACCTTCAAACGCGTTCAAAATGTCAAACGTAGCAATATCGTATATCCGCAGCTCATTCTCTGCTAAAGCCCCATCCTGAATTATCTGCTCCCGTAATGGAAAGATTTTCTCAATGTCATCCCACGGTAACGTGGTATCCGCACTAGAAGGTCGTTTCACATACAACGTCATCGATAACTGACAAGTATAACCCTGAGAATCATAAGCGATCGGGCCTAAAAACCCAATCACCTCAGCGGGATTAACATGATAATCTTCATCATATGTTAACTCCGAGGCAATACTTAAATCAACTGTAAACTCAGGCGTAGAGGTGCCCGCCACCATCTTTGTGAGTGACACAAGCATCCACGCACCACCACCAAGTACTCCACTCGGTATTCTATCTCCCAATGTAGCCATTCACATGCCTCCTTAAGCAGCTAACGTACCAATAACTGTAAAATTGTTCTGTAGAAAGATAAAATTAATGGGTGATACAAGCAACCCCGTCCACTCAATGTAAATCTTATCTTCCATAATTTGGAAGTCATTCATTTGAAAAGATGGCGTCTTGTTTGCAGGATCTTCTGCTAACCATCCCATAACAACATAGCGCTTCATTCGATTCAAACAATCTTGTTTTAGCGCAGTGTATATCTTCTTTGTGCCTTTCTTTCCAACACCCTGCGCTTCCATAAACATACGCAAATCCTTTGTTACCATTAAGGCACCACGCCACAACGACCACTCATTCTTGATGATGTCATTTTTTTGACAAGTCGTAAACTGCCGCATAACCTTAATAACAAATTGCTCATCCTTGTAAATCGGGCACACGCCCTTCTCTAACAACTCTTCATACTCCTGACGTGTGTACTCAATCTCAAGCTGCTGAATGTTTAAGGGCTTCCAGGTTAAAGGTTCATTGAAATCAACTGACGCTACAATACCACCAATCATCGCCGCTATATAGTATGGATGACCATTAATTAAAGCACCATTCTCATTATAAATCTTACCCCCAGGATGAACATTCATCGTAAACTCAGAGTTTTGTGCTACCGCCCGAATCTCACAATCAGCCTTGCTCTCACCCCAAGCACCTCCAATGATACACATCCGTTCGTTTTTCCCTGTCACACTACTCATCTTAACACAATGATCCTGTACCATCTGATGCACTGCCTCATCATCAGTAATTGGGATGATAACCTGCACATCTTCTTTTTCCAACGCCGTCAAAGCCACCGCCCACTCAGTAGCACTAAGCGTACCATTCGATCCACCCGTCAGAAAAACATACGCTAAATCATCATCGGCCATCTTACGATTCCCAGTAAATGTAGAATGAAATTTCAACACTACATCAGGCTGTCCCAGAGTCACTTGTTCCATGATATACAAAATGTCTGCATTCACCGTTGTTGTGGGTGTAGCAGCCAAATCAAACGCTACAACTTCATCAAACATCCCATATCCATCAGTGAAGATTGGTGAAATTGATGTATCTGCCGCAATCGCCGTACACGTTACAATGTCCCATGAATCAATAAATGATATCAAATCACCCAACGTGCTGAAGTCAGAAAAAGTTACCTCAAACGGTACCGCATCTTCGGTAATGGTAAGCTTTTCCCAAGTAACATCTAAAGTCACAATAGTACCTGTACCCGTATATTCAATTTCGAATATGGGGTTTGTCATATCGTCTTGACTAAAAGTCACTGTCGCACCGTTCTGAATCGATATCTTTTTACCCACAGTCGTGCCTGCTTCGATCATTGTCTTGATAGCATTGCCCAACGTTCCAGCGTTTACCGCCTCAAAAGTCCATACCGCTGTTACACCTTGATTAGCAACCCGAGTCGCTTTTAATGCTGAATTAGCACGTAATACACCAATCTTCTCAGGCACATTCACACTATTGGGAGATAGCGCTAACGTTACTGCAGTTAGTAAAGAACCTCCCTGTAGCATGATCCTAGCTTTATCAGCATCCCGATAATAATTTAACACATACGGATCACCACCATTAGCCGCCCCAATCAACACTACATTGTTAGTCGCAGCAAATGTGGCACCTTCGGTCAGCGTCTTAATAAACGAATATGCACCTGGTATGCGTGTACGTAAGACCTGCCCATCCTTACTCTTAAATGTAGCTACATCTGGCATTATTTACCTCCTGCCTTGGTATTTTTGTATTTCTCGTCCCACTCGGCAACAGTACACCGCATCTTTGCACACGACCGCTTCATGTACGATGCAATGTAATCGTTTTGCAAACCTTTATAATTGATATAATCCATAACAGCAATGCGCCTGTCTTTATAAGGAACAACTACTTTACTGCTTTCTGATTTAACCGTTGCATTAACCTTCTTTTTCTTTTTTATATCTTCTGCATCCACCCGCCCTTCAGCGGGTGTATCTTCAGAATACATAATCTGATCCATGCCATACTCCTATGAAGAAATAATATTATTAATATCCTGCATAATGGCGTCACGCACATCTGATACAATCGTATCACGTACCTCTTTAATTACCTCATCACGGATGGGCTTACCCGCAAATCCTGGGTGCCACCACGATGCAGGATCAGAATTAGTCGACACTCTACGGAAAGTATTATAACTAGAATATTTCTGTTTCAAACCTTGATCGCCCTTCATTCTCACTAAACCCGCATACTTAGGCGACTTATGCATATATTTGCCCACGGGCGTTTGTTTTGTGCGCCGATCATCAGGCACACTACGTAACCGACCACGCCAACGATACCGCCGCCCACGATCCGCATTCTGCTCAACTACAACCGACTGTTCCAGCTTTTTCGCATCAGCCAAAACACCCGCATCACCCATATCCTTTGTCTTATGACCAAACGGTACCGTGTTATACGTCGACGTCTTACCCTGCTTAGCTTTTGGCCCTTTTAACAAACCAGGCTTTAAATCATATGGTGGTACATCATCCTCAACCGAAATGTCACCCGAATTCTCTACCCGATAACTTAAGTCACCTGTGGAAACTACCCGAATAGATTTGACATACTCCTCTAACCGACGAGCTTGCAACTCCACCGCCTTCCGCTTCCACGTTCCCTCGACCAACTGTGCAGAACGCAATAAGGCACGCTTTGTTTCAGGAAATTCCCGCACCATACGCACGCGCTCGATTTGCTGTAATAAATCCACATCGATTGTTATACTTTTCTCATCTACCGAAATCATAACACCGACCGCACACTAGCTACCTCGGGCACCTCTTTCAACAGCGCCCGCTCAGGGAACAACCTAAACTGATGCCCACGGGAACTCGGCAAAGTGCCAATCACACGATACAACATACAATGCGTAATAGCCATATCTAACTGTGTCCCCATCGCGGGCATCCGATCCTTCTGCCAATAAATACTATTCCCACTCTTAATCCAATAATCCACACCTTCTACATACTGCGTAGTTAACGACTGGACTTGGACTTCCTTGGCATCAAACACAGGCAAATAATCAACTTCAGTAGCCGTCTTTTCTAATAAGTGCTTTGTCCGCTTAATCGAGGACAACGACGACACTAAATCATACTGAGAAATTAAAATGAACGACGGAAATGCCAACGTGGCATCACCCTCATTCGATATAGGCCCTAACCGATCCACATCCTTAGCATTAATCCCCATTAAACTCGCCCTAATTGGCTCTATAAACGAATAAGTAACCAACACATCACTATGTTTAATGCCAACACGATCCTTTTCCGCTACAAATAACCGCGCATGTCCAGACAAATTCCGGGATATATCCTTTAAATTCGTATAGGCAAATAACACATTCCGCCCACCACAAGCCACTGACTTTACCTCATTTATGTCACATTCAACAGGTACAGCCACCTTAATATAAGGACTTTCCCAGATTCCCGCTTGCATTTTAACCATTGACCTTGTATGAGTCGCCGTAACAATCACATTCCCATAAACAGGCTTGACCGATCGAAGAAATAACCGATTACCTTGCTGTTCATACGGAATCAACGCCTGCGTTGTCACATTACGTACCTCAGTTACCTTATCACCATCATTTAACGTAATAGAACCCTGGGGTGCTAAATACAAATACTCCACCAAATACACCATTTGAT
>Ga0315291_10008602_pt1 | contig 12539 bp, 14 predicted proteins | sample YL17G12_20_MG_FD_203070 | JGI IMG/M metagenome (GOLD analysis project Ga0315291, IMG submission 203070) | Sediment microbial communities from Yellowstone Lake, YNP, Wyoming, USA - YL17G12_20 | ecosystem: Environmental > Aquatic > Freshwater > Lake > Sediment | place: USA: Wyoming | collected... | reverse complement strand
CTAGGCGATATCGGTACCGGTGTCGATGACGGCAACAACCACTTTCTTTGAACCAACCCCGAAGCGCCAAGCATCCTGCGCATGCACTGTTGCTAGAGACCATTGGTCAACCATTGCCTCCAGCGAAGGCTTCGGCGGCGCATCGAAGAGCTTAAAGTTCATATCCTCGACCGCGTAATCAACGCCCTCCATCCCAGCCAAAGAGCGCAGTTGTGCTGCTATGTCGGTCGATTCTGATCGATAGGTAACCTTCATCAGCTTGCCTGGAGCATGCATCTCCACGGCCGCCGCGTCGGCGAAGGATTTCGCATTGAATGCCAGCACTAGCTGCTCCTCGCTGCGAAACTTGACAACGACGTTCTTGCCGAAAGCTGCTTGGTTGCTGATGCCAAAACCGGCTAAGCAACAAACTAGGAGGCCACTCCAAGGAGTACGCGAACTAAATGTACCAAGAATCCGCACAAACACCTCCAGACGAATTGGGCACGTTAAACAAGTCGTGACCGGCGCCTGCCACCATTGAGCGCTGACCAGACCGGCCGCACCAAGCGATGTCGTTTTTACTAAACGAAACGATACCGCTTCGCGGATTTTCTGTAAATGCAAAAATATCGCATTTGCAAAACACTGCAATCACAGGTTTTTAATCGATTAAGCCGTGCTAAAAGACGTTGAACCTAAAATCTCTGTATTGATAAAAATTCGCATTAGTATATCTTTTTATCAACTCAGCTCGCGACGGTCTCATCCGTAACATCAGAATCAGAAAGGTGCGCAGCGATGACCCATGCCCACGACTTTTCCGATAGTTTTGCATTCGAAGCCACGTTGACGGTTGATCCTGCAGCCGATGCAGTGACCAGTGCCGTAGCCCACAAGGGCTTGGCGCCAGCGGTGATGCTCCCGCCAAACGCCTGTTTTGCAGAGAGCCTTGAACAGTTTAGCCGCATCAGCGCGGCCCAAAAAAACATTCTGATTCACTTCTGGGCGCCGCCGTGGCCGCTACACCATCACATGGAATCGCGGCCCTTCGCTGACCTGCCGGAAATGGACGTGAGCTTCCGAGCGCCTGACCTGCAAGCGACCATCGCTGCAACTAACGATGAGCTAGCGTTAGGGCTCTTGAGTGCTCTTGCTCCGGCCATCAACCGAGCCCATGAGCTGTGTGGCGGTAAGCACATGCGGATGACCCTCGGTAAGCTTCGTGACCGTATGTGCCCGCTATTTCACGTCGACCGCCTTTTACTGAGGATGATTTGCACCCTGCGCGGTCCCGGCACGGAATGGCTCGATGACCGTGAAGTCCAACGCGCCAATCTCGGCAAAGGCAGCAATGCGGCGATCGTTACGCCGGGTGCCACTATCTACCAGCTAGGTCAATTTCAAATTGGGCTTCTCAAAGGTGAGGAGTTTGCTGGTAGCCGGCGCAGGGGTGTAGTGCACCGCTCTCCCGCGGTGGCATCAACTTCAGATGGGCGCTGGTACTTCAGGCTCGATATCACGGCTTAAGAGCCTACAACCACTGAATTGGAGACCCTCATGACCAACGACGTATTGTCCGCGCTCATCGCTGCCCACGCCCCCCGTAAGCTACCGGTCTCAGTCCTATCAGGCTTTCTTGGCGCCGGTAAAACGACGCTTCTCAATCATATCCTACACAATCGTGAAGGCCTAAAGGTGGCCGTGATCGTCAACGATATGAGCGACGTCAACATAGACGGGCTGATCATCGACCAGTCTGGCGGCTTGAGCCGGACGGAGGAAAAGCTCGTCGAAATGAGCAACGGCTGCATCTGCTGCACGCTGCGAGAAGATTTGCTGATCGAAGTCCGACGTTTGGCCATGGAGGAGCGCTTCGATTATTTGGTGATCGAGTCGACAGGTATTTCCGAGCCGCTGCCAGTCGCCGAGACGTTCACTTTCAAAGGGGACGATGGCCGCAGCCTTGGCGACGTGGCGCAGCTCGACACGATGATCACGGTCGTGGATGCGAGCAGTTTCCTTGAAGAGCACGTGCGTAGTGAGGGGCTGAAGGCTCGGGCGTTAGCCCTCAACGAGCAGGACACTCGCGACATTGGTGGGCTACTGACCGAGCAAGTTGAGTTTGCCGATGTGATCATTATCAACAAAACAGATCTTTCCAGCACAGAGTCCTTGGACCGACTGGAAAGCCTGCTTAGGCATATCAATCCAGCCGCTCGACTGATTCGATCTTCCCAGGGCCGGGTGCCGTTGCGAGAGGTCTTGCATACCGGCCGATTTGACCTTGAACGGGCCCGGCAAGCACCAGGCTGGTTAAAGGTCATGCGAGGACAGGAAGAGTCCGAAAGTACGGCTTTCGGAATCACCAGCTTTCAAGTGAAGGAGCGCCTGGCCTTCCATCCACAACGGCTTTGGGACTTTCTTCACGACAGCTCCACTTGGCAGGGTGTTTTGCGGTCCAAGGGCGTGTTCTGGATCGCTACGCAACCAGCGGTCATGGCGCTTTGGTCGAAAGCCGGCAAAAACATCACCTGGGACCGGATGGGGACGTGGTGGGCGGCTGTGCCTCGCGAAACCTGGCCCCAGGACGCGACCTTCCTGAATTGGGTGGAAACCATCTGGCAGGCTGGGTTTGGCGACCGCCGCAGTGAACTGGTGTTTATCGGCGTGGATATAGATGAAGCGGCGATTCGCGCCAAAATCAAGGACTGTCTACTGACGCCTGCCGAGCTTCGCGCCGTCGTCGCCGGCGTTGCATGTTTAAAAGATCCGTTTCCTGATTGGATCGAGCTCGCCAATGGCAAGCTAGCCGCGAGCGATGCAAAGGCCATGGCATCTAATGCAGATATTTCGCATTAGAGTAGACGGTGGCGGCGTCTTTTGTTAAACCCTCAGCAGGACTGTTCTCGAATGGATATTATCTGTGTGGTTATGGACTGGCTCGGACCATTTTCGAGCCAGGACTTTCCACAAAGAACTTAGAAAAAGTTTCACCAACCATGATATTGCCAATTATTTGCAAGTATAATATGGATCGGTCGCCTTTATCATTGACCGCGCGACGGAGTGTTTTATGCAAAGACTACCAGTAACAGTGCTCTCTGGCTTTTTAGGAGCAGGGAAAACGACCTTGCTTAACCACGTTTTAGCTAACCGTGAGGGCCTAAGAGTCGCGGTGATCGTCAATGATATGAGCGAGATCAATATCGACGGTCGCCTCATCTCTGATGGTCAGGCGGGTCTTAGCCGTACTACCGAAACCCTGGTTGAGATGACGAACGGCTGTATCTGTTGCACGTTACGCGAAGACTTGTTGGCTGAGGTCAACGCGTTGGCGAAGCAAGGTCGGTTTGATTACCTTTTGATTGAATCAACGGGCGTTTCCGAACCTCTACCGGTCGCAGAAACGTTCACGTTCATCGACGACAGTGGTGCTAGCCTGTCGGAGGTGGCACGCCTGGATACGATGGTCACCGTCGTGGATGCTAGCTCGTTTATGTGCGACTACCGCGATGCCATGTCGCTGCGTGAGCGTAAACTCGCGATCGCCGCAGAAGACGAGCGCAACATCGTCGACTTGCTGATCGACCAGGTCGAATTCGCCAACGTTTTAGTCATCAACAAGACGGATCTGGCCGACGAGGACGAGGTGGCCACGCTAGCGGCGATCCTGCGCCGGTTGAACCCAACAGCCAAGCAAATCTTCGCAAAGGGCGGTCAGGTGCCGCTGCGGGAGATCCTTGACACCAAGCTGTTCGATTTCGAAAAGGCCGCTGAGTCAGCTGGATGGCTGAAGGAGTTACGCGGCGAACACGTGCCGGAGACTGAGGAATACGGTATCTCGAGCTTTGTCTATCGGGCACGCCGGCCATTTCACGCCCAGCGGCTCTATCGCCTGCTGGATGGCGCCTGGGAGCGGGGGGTGATTCGTGCGAAGGGGTTTCTGTGGTTATGTTCGCGGCCGGACGACATGGGGATGCTGGCTTTGGCCAGTGGGTCATGCATGCTATCGCGGCACGGCCGCTGGCTCGCTGCCGTTCCTCGTGATCAATGGGATCTAACGCCAGAAGAGGTGGCGGATGTCGAACGCGAGTGGGATGAAGAGTTTGGCGATCGGGTTCAGGAGATCGTGTTCATTGGCATCGACCTCGATCACGAGGCCTTTCGCGCCGAAGTCGACCTTTGCTTGCTGACTCCCGCTGAATTGGCCATAGGGCAAAAACAATGGCCGCGGTTCAAGGACCCGTTTCCAGAGTGGACCTATGAACCTGAGATGGTGGAAGCATGACTGAATGCGGCCGGGTGATCCTGTATATTGGTGGCCCCGTTCAGAGCCGTGAACGTTTGATCTTCGGAGGCGTGCCGGCTACGCCACGAACGCTGGTCGTTGCATCTGGCGGCAACAAGCAACGGATGAAGGTGCTCTGCACAGAACATGCGCAAAGCCAGCTCCGAGCGAAGGGGTCGCTGCAGTACCTATTTAGATCTGAAAGTGCTCTTTTTGCGGCCTACGGCGAGGAGTTCCACCGCCTTCTACGCTCCCGGCAGTTGGATTACGTCGTCGCAGCTAATATCAACGAGATGCTACCCACAGATGGTGGACTGCTCAGTTGGGTCCACCACCTAGGCGTCATCGCCGTAGAGACCGGGGCGACCATGATTGCAGATATACCTCCGGTAGCACTTCCCAATCCGTTCTGGTGGGAGGCTTCGTTGGGAGCCCTAGGGCTACGAGAGCCCGAGTTGGTCAGCTTCTGGATCACTACGCATGCCAATCCTGTCCGCTATCTTCGCCTTGAAAGCAAGGCCCTGCGCTCGATTTCAGGGCTATGGCATGCACAAAAGTACACCCACGATTTAGATGCGGCCCAGGCCGGTCAGTTCCCATAACTTCAATAGGAGGCGCCCGATGAAGAAAGGTATCCACCCAGAATACGAGCCGGTCGTATTCAAAGATGCATCCAGCGATTATGCTGTTTTGATTCGATCAACCAAGAAGTCGACCGAACGTATCACATGGACGGACGGAAAGGACTATCCGGTGGTCCATCTTGAGATATCCAGCGCTTCCCATCCCTTCTTCACTGGCAAGGAAAAGCTGCTGGATACGGCCGGGCGCATCGAAAAATTCAACAAGCGCTACCGCAAATAATTTATGATCTCCAGGCTATCAACTTACTCTAGAAGAGTTGGTAGCCTGAGTGGATGGTGTAAAAAGTTCCGATTGCCATGATGAGGGCGCTTTGAGCATACATGACGTAACGACCGTAACGGCCGCCCTTAACAAGTTTTCCGGCTTTCTCTCCGGCAAAGCTGAAGATCACGCCAATGGCGGTGATGCAGGCCATAATCCCCAATGCGTAAAATAGGATGGCGATAAAGGCACTCGCTGTGTCACCTTTAGAGATGCCGCTAAGATAAGTGGCGACCGCCGATGGGCAGGGAATTAGTCCCCCGGATGCTCCTAAAATTGCCGAAACCTTTAGGGAAGCAGTGGGCTTTTTCAACGGCATCGCATGGGTATGCGCCATGGGCTTTAGAAGGCCGAGTTTATTCCTCTGGACGTCTGGACCGCAGACGCTACAAGCAGCAACAGGGGTAAATCCTAATTTTCTATGGCGCAGGGTTTTGACAAGCATGAAAGTCCCAATTACCGCCATCGATAGCCCGCTTACGGCAGTCAGTGCGTGAGTTGTCCAAGTGGATTCATCATGCCCGTTTGTTATGACGTGGCTGACGAGGTGAGCCATGAATGCGAATAATATGATGGATGTGGTATGGCTCAATCCGCTCATGATGCCCATGGTGACGGCGTGGATTGATTTCTTGCCACCATCGAGCATGTAGGCGAAGAGTGCTGTCTTACCATGCCCAGGTTCCAGGGCATGAAGTGCGCCCAGAAAAAATGCGACCTCAAAGGCGATGCCTCCCCCGTTCACTTGCATCATATCTCCCGGCTATCCTTGGTGTTGGCACTACGGCCTCTGGTCTTCAGGTTGCATTCTGCACAGGTGCCGATCATCTGAAAAAAGTGATCAGCCAATTTGAACGCCATGCTATCTTTTACGTGTCGCTTCAGGGTGGCGATAAAGGGATGGGGTAAGTCGATCTCCTGGTACTTGTCGCAAGAAGTGCAATAGGCAATGATATGCATTTCACTAGCGCACCGAAGGTGGGCGCAGGCCATAAAGGCCCCTTCTGAACCGATGCGATGCACGAGGCGAAGTTCAGAGAACGCCTGCAAGATACGGTACACCGTGGCTAGATCAACTTCAGACTCGTCGTTGTCTTCATTGATCTTCGCCAGAATATCCTTGGGTGATAGGCATTGCTCGCTATTAGCCAAACATTCGAGGACCGCCAGCCGGGGTTTAGTGACCCGATTACCCGACTTCTTGAGAAGCTCGATGCTCTGCTCAATATACAAAGCACCAGAGCTCTCCCCTCGAGAGTAATTTCTAATGTGCATATAAAGCCCTTACAAACTCGTAACCATTGACTCACTTCGGGATTTTAGCGGACTTAGCGCCAAGTTATTATAGTTGCGATAATTTCGCAATACCTATCGGTTTGACTGAAACAGGGGCTGTTTACTAGGCGCAGAGCCTAGTAGCCACCGATTAGGTATGTGAGTGATCGTGCGGGTGGGCATGCGCATGGCCTGTATGGTCGTCGGGTGTGGCTTCTCCTTTGGCCTCTTTACTAAGATTATGGCGCGCCTTGGCCAAGAGATCGGAAGCCCTCTCGGCCAATCCTTCCGCCTTCCCCGTAAGGTTGTCGAAGAGGCCGTCGAGGCCAGGCTGAAGTTTTGTCATGGCCTTTCGAGCAAACGGATAGATCGCTAGACCGACGACGATACCGGTGCCGATATAGCCAACCTTCGTGCCCCAAGTTGAGGTGGTTGAATTGCCGCTGTTTTTGCTAGTGTTGTTGAAATTGCCGTCGTTCGCTGTGTTGTTGGCGTTGGCTTTCAAATCTTGATCTCCTTCAGAAGGGTTAGGGGATTCGCCTTAGCCACGTCGCGGCCAAGTTTGAACGAGTTGAGGATAACGGCGATGGTACTCGCGTTGTGAACGATCGCACCAGCGAAGGGCGAGAGCTTGCCCAAGGCACCGTAGCCAACGCCTAGCGCATTGATGCCGACGGAAAAGAAGAGGTTTTGATGGATGGTTCGCAGGGTGCGCTGCGAGATGTCCAGGGTCTCTGCCAGAAGCTGCAGGTCATCGCGCGCTAGCGTAATATCCGCGGTCTCAATGGCGACATCACACCGCCCAGCGCCCATGGCAATGCTCAGGTCAGCAGCGCTCAAGGCCTGGGCGTCGTTGACGCCATCGCCAACCATGGCGATCTTGTGGCCACTCTGTTTTAGCGATTCCACGAGTTTCAATTTATCAGCGGGTAACATTTCCGAATGGACCTCGTCGATACCCAAGATATTCGCAACATATCTCGCGGTCGCAGCTTGGTCGCCAGTAGCCAGGATGATCCGCTTGACGCCTAGAGCCCTGATCTTTTCCAGTGTGGCGGCCGCTTCGCTGCGGATCTGGTCTTGGACGACGAAAACTCCCAAGAATTCGTCTTCGCGAGCTAGATAGACAAGGCTGTCGCCAAGGAATTTCTCCGCAAGCGCCATATGTGACAGGTGCGAAGGAACCTGCACCTGGATTTGCCGCATGTAGGCTTCACTCCCTACGTGGATATTCTGGCCGCCCTCCAGCACTACAGCAATGCCCTTGCCAGGAATTGTCGTGAAGTCACGAACGGCAGCCAGCTCAAGGTTCTCCTTCTTAGCCTCGTTTATTAAGCACTGCGCAAGGGGATGGGTGCTGTGAGTTTCGGCGGCAGCAGCAAAGGCGAGGCATTGATAGTAGCTAAGCACCGGGGTGGGCCTAGCGGAGATGAATTCTTGTACCGTTGGGTGGCCAGCGGTCAGCGTGCCTGTCTTGTCAAAGACGACGGTGTCGATGTGCGAAGCAGCCTCAACATGTGTCCCTCCTTTGATGAGGATACCTCGGCGAGCTGCCTGCCCGATGCTGGCCGATACGGCGGTAGGCGTCGCCAGGCCAGCGGCGCATGGACAGGCAATGACCAGCATGGTGATGGCACGGCGTAGGTCGCCGGTAAGGACCAGCGTCACGACAGAGATGCCGATGGAGATAGGTATGAACTTGGCCGCAAAACGGTTGCCGACCTTTTCAATGGGTGCCTTGTTAGCGCGAACGTTTTCTATGGCGTCGATCATCCTAGCAACGACCGTTTCTGTAACCAGGTTGCGTACTCTTACGTCGATCTGACCGCTTTCCAGTAGAGAGCCAGCGTAAACCTCCGCTCCAGGCTGCTTGCGCGTGGGCATGGCCTCGCCGGTGAGAAAGGCTTCGCGCACGAGAGCCTCGCCGTCGATGATGGTACCGTCCAGAGGTACCTTTTCGCCGGCAAATATACGCATGATCTGGCCTTTCTCCAGCGTCTCGACAGCGACCCGCTTGGGACTGGCACCGGAGCCCGTGACCAACCAAGCGTCAAGCGGAGCGATGTCCATCAGTTCCTTGATCGCGGTCCGAGAGCGCTTTAGAGTATAGGCGGAAGAGGGTGTGGCGCTCGATCTTAGTCCTGAGGGCTTCGACTTGGCCGCTGCCGTGATCAAGGAGCTAGGCCTCGTCGACATCAAAGGCCAGCAGCTGTCCGACTTTTCTGACCGCTTTGGTTTGGTGATGGAAGCATCCTTTCAGGACATGACCGTCGATCTAAGCCTGGCCGATGTCCGCTTGACCCCGAGCGATGCGGCGATTGACGCAGAATTTAGTTTCAATAAGGCGCGCCTCAAGATTGGCAAACTCATTCTGTATCCTTCGATCCCGGTGCTGCGCACGGAGTGCCTCAATGCTGAATATGTGATTGCCGATGGGGAGCCAGTGCGGGCGGCGCTGCGGGCTGGAATCCGCCTGGTGGATGGGCAAGTGCGTTTGACCCGAGAGCACTTCTCTCTTGCCAAGCAGGTACGAGCCTCCAACGTTATCGGACCCTCGAATTGCACGGGCGTCCTAAAGCTCGGCTGGGTGCGACGCGTTGCGGCGCGGGGTTTTCTCAAACTGGCGCGCCTCAGCTTTGGAGGCGCCATCAACCGCCAAATCGTCAAGCTGATGCCCGAAGTTGAGGCTGCAGTCAATCGCCTCACCCACCAGGAGTTTCCTGTCGAGATTCGTAACTTCCCCGCCCAGGAAAAGCGTCAGCTGCTCCTTGGTGTGCAGCCGACGCGCCTGACGATTGGGCCCAGTGGCCTCAATCTGGTGTGCGCGGTGCGCTCTCGTATCCAAAAGACCTGGGACCAAGGTTCGGAGGCGCTTTCGGTGCCTCCACCGGTTGGCGGCCTACTCGACCCGCAACACTATGCTTCGGCGGGGATCAATAAGTTGCTGATCAACGAAATTATCGCGAACTACTTGCCGCTCGATGATGAGTTTCACGAGGTGACTCCAGGCGAGGGCGAGGGTGATGAGCTTCTGAGCCGGCGCAGCTTGGCAGCCCTCTGGCCAGACCTCAACCTGATCCACCTCGATCAGGACCATCTGCGCCTCAAGGTGCGCGTCAATCGCCACCCCCGTGTTGAGCCAGATTCCAGGAGTCAGGATTTTGCCGTTTACTGGGAAAGTCTGACCCTCTTGTTTCAAATCAAATCGGGCGGTGTTTGGCGAGACTATTTCATCATTGACCTGAGCCTCCGGGCTGATGCCGTACCCCAACTCCGGGAGCAGTGGTTTGAAATCAAGCTGGGCGAGCGCTATGAGGCCAATTTCCGCGGCCAATGGGCCAATGGGTATGAACCTGAAGACCCGACCTTCGAGCAGGATGTCTTTCAGCTCACGATGGACAGTTTTATGGACTATCTGCGCGCCGCTGGGCCGGTCTATCGGGCGCTGGTCCCGATCCTAAACTTTAAGCCCTACCAGGCCACAGTTAAGAACCTGCGCGTTGAGTCAGGGTGGGTGCGGGTTGATATCGCCAACCCACAGTGAGTTGCTCCCCTCTGGACTTCCTGCTGGGGCACTGGATCATTCAAGGTTCCTTTAGAAGTTCTTGGCCGCTTCTGCTAGCAAAGCCTCCAAGGCCTTGCGCGACAGGGTGCCGAGCCGTGTTAGGGTGATGTGACCGCCGGCAAAGAGAACCAGGTGGGGGAGACCCCGCACGCCATAGGTGGCGGCCACCTCGGGGGCCATTTCCACGTTCACCGAAACAAAGGCGAGTTTGCCGCTGTACTGAGGGGCGAGCTCAGCCAGGATCCGGTTGATGCCGATGCAGGGTTGGCAGTGCGGTGCCCAGAAGTCGACGACCACCGGCAGCTCGGCTGCAAGAACCAGGGTGGGAAAGTTTTCGTCCGTTCCAACGTCCATCCAGCCCTTTCTTTTCAATGACTTTCTAAGGATAGCTTATCATGGAGCTACAAAGTTCTTGGAAAAATTAAAATAAAAATAGGGGTCGAGCTTTGCGAGCCACCGGCCCTTTGCCCGCTGCTAGCGGTGCTAGGGTGTTTTATTTACCGTCCCCCCCTGGCGCCGAGAGTTGTTTGTGGTCCAGTACCGGGCATTTCTGGCATGCTAAGGATCCGAGCAATTATTGGGGGGACCCATGAGTCAGGTAAGAGAAGTCCACGGAGGACTCAGTCAAGCCATTGTTCCAGAATATGTGCGCAACTCAAAGCTCATCGAGTGGGTGAAGGAGGTTGCCGCACTCTGCGAGCCGCAGGCCGTCCACTGGTGCGATGGTTCTGAAGAGGAATACCAGCGCCTCACGAGTCTCATGGTGGCCAGCGGCACCTTGATTCCGTTGAATCCAGCGAAGCGCCCGAATAGCTTCCTCGCTCGGTCGGATCCGAGCGATGTCGCGCGGGTCGAGGATCGGACCTATATTTGCAGCCAGCGCAAACAAGATGCCGGACCCACCAATAACTGGGCTGAGCCTTCGGAGATGAAGGAGCGACTGAGGTGTCTATTCAAGGGCTCAATGCGTGGCCGGGTGATGTATGTGATCCCCTTCAGCATGGGCCCTTTAGGCTCGCCTTACGCGCACATCGGGGTTGAGATTTCAGATTCACCCTATGTTGTGGTCAACATGAAGATCATGACGCGGATGGGCAAGAAGGTGCTTGATGTGCTGGCCGATGGTGACTTTGTGCCCTGCCTCCACTCAGTGGGTGCGCCACTGGCGCCCGGCAAAAAAGACTCCTCTTGGCCTTGCAATCGCGACGAGAAGTACATTGTTCACTTTCCTGAAGAGCGCTCCATCTGGTCATACGGTTCTGGGTATGGCGGTAACGCGCTCCTCGGTAAGAAGTGCTTTGCTTTGCGTATCGCCTCGGTGCTGGGCCGCGACCAGGGCTGGTTGGCCGAGCACATGTTGATCCTCGGTGTCGAATCGCCAAAGGGTGAGAAAACCTATGTTGGCGCGGCCTTTCCCAGTGCCTGCGGCAAGACTAACTTTGCCATGCTGGTGCCACCCGAAGGCTTTGATGGCTGGAAGGTCACGACGGTGGGTGACGACATCGCCTGGATCAAGCCGGGAGAAGACGGCAAGCTCTATGCCATCAACCCGGAGGCGGGTTATTTTGGCGTCGCTCCGGGGACCTCTGAAAGTTCCAACCCCAATGCGATCGCGGCTATTCGCGCCAACACCATCTTCACCAACGTAGCGCTAACGCCGGACGGCGATGTTTGGTGGGAGGAATTGACTAAGGAGCCACCGCCCAAGCTCATCGATTGGGAGGGGAAGGACTGGACCCCGGCTTCGGGTATGAAGGCCGCGCACCCCAATGCCCGCTTCACCGCCCCAGCGATCCAGTGCCCGTCGATCGACAAGAATTGGGACAACCCCCGCGGCGTGCCGCTGAGCGCGCTCGTCTTTGGTGGCCGTCGAGCCACGACCGTCCCGCTTGTTGTGCAGTCGTTCAATTGGAACTTTGGCGTTTACGCCGCCGCGACCATCGGTTCCGAAATGACTGCTGCTGCCGCGGGCACCATCGGCCAGGTGCGGCGCGATCCCATGGCCATGCTACCTTTTTGCGGTTACCACATGGGTGACTACTTCAACCACTGGCTGCAGATTGGCCGGAAGATCAAAAAGCCGCCTCGGATCTTTAACGTTAATTGGTTTAGGAAGGACGAGAGGGCAAGTTCATGTGGCCCGGGTACGGCGACAACATGCGGGTCCTTAAGTGGATCGTGGATCGCGTCCATGGCCGGGCCAACGCTGAGGAGAGCCCCTTGGGCTGGATGCCTCGTTACGAAGATTTGGAATGGCGCGGCATCAGCAAGTTTGGTCGGGAGGAATTTTACCAGCTGATGAAGGTCGATTCGGAGGCGTGGAAAGCGGAGATCCTTTCCCACGAGGAGCTCTTCGAGAAGCTCTACGATCGCCTGCCGCGTGAATACCTGCTGATGCGGGAGTTGATGCTGTCGGGCCTTTGGCGCTCCCCCGCGCAGTGGGAGATGGCGGAAGAGCGGTATTTGGTCGACGAGGCTTAGAAGCCGGTGGCCGGGGCCCGGATGGGCTCCCCTCGTCTAGCG